>Ga0207655_1000114_pt1 | contig 164098 bp, 145 predicted proteins | sample KBSM44metaG_FD_184398 | JGI IMG/M metagenome (GOLD analysis project Ga0207655, IMG submission 184398) | Miscanthus rhizosphere microbial communities from Kellogg Biological Station, Michigan, USA - KBS M4-4 metaG (SPAdes) (version 2) | ecosystem: Host-associated > Plants > Roots > Rhizosphere...
ATCGGTGAATTGCTCGAGCAGCTCTTTCGGGATTTTCGGCAGCTCTCGCAACGCGGGTTTCTTTTTGGTTGGCATACATGCACCTCTTACTCATGTTATGCCCGAACACAAAATTTCTGACACCCCCGAGGGGCTTGCCCCCTCCCACATTGGATCTCCTTTGTATTGGAGACCACACGCCCTATCAGATCCAGCCGAGCCAGCTCCAGTAAGTCGCCGCAAACACCAGCATCAGCAGGTAGCCGATCAACGTGACCAAAATCCCCACCTTGGCAAACTGCCGTGCCGTAAACGTCCCAGTCCCCAAACACACCATGTTCTGCGGCGCGTTGATCGGCAGGATAAACCCGTAGCTGACGACAAACCCCAACAGCATCGTCACCCCCAACCGGTTGAATTCCCCCGGCAGGGTCTGCAACACCGCAATCAGGATCGGCAGCAACGCCGAGGTCAATGCCGTGGGGCTGGCAAACCCCAAGTGGATCACGATCAAGAATGCCCCAAGAATCGCAAACACCCCCAGCGGCCCCACGTGGTCCAAGCCGGTGTGCGCCACCACCTGGGAACCCAGCCACTGCCCGGCCTGGGTGGTCAGCAGCGCCGTGCCCAGGCTGATGCCCACGCCAAACACGATCACCGTGCCCCACGGGATACGCGATTGCACGTCCTTCCAGGTCATCACGCCAATGCCCGGCAACAACAGGAACACCAGGCCGGCATAGGTCGTCGAGGTGGTGTCGAAGTTGTGCAGGCGCCCTTCCGTGGCCCAGGCCAGCAGAAGCAGCACCGACACAGCCAGCAGGCGCTTCTGCGGCCCGGTCATCGGGCCGATATCCACCAGCGACTGCGCCACCGCCTCTTTGCCGCCAGGGATGCTGTCGCTTTCCGGCGGCAGCAGCTTGATCACCAGGAACAACAGCACCGCCGACATGATCAGCGCCCATGGCGCACCTGCGATAAGCCAGTCGATCCACGACACGCGCTGGCCGAGCATCTTGTCCATAAAGCCCACGGTCAGCAGGTTTTGTGCGGCGGCGGTCTGGATGCCGACGTTCCAGATGCTGGTGCCCTGGGCCACCACGATCATCAAGCCCGCAGCGATGTTGGAGCGTTTGTCGACGCCAAACGCAGCGACCACGCCCATCATGATCGGCACCACACAGGCACTGCGCGCGGTGGCGCTGGGGACGACAAGGCTGAGCAGGATAGTCACCGCGATCGCCCCCAGCAGAATGCCGCGCGTGCTGGTGCCCACCCGCGTCAGGGTGACCAGGGCGATACGCCGGTCCAGACCGGTGTGAGTCATGGCGGCGGCGATGAACAACGCGCCCGCCACCAGCGCGAGCGCGGGGTTGGAAAAGCCGGTAAGCGCCATGCTGATGGCCGGGCTGGAACCGATCAGGTGCGTGGGGTCCTGCAGCGACGGCGCGGTGCCGAGCAGGAACGCCATCAGCGAAGTGATCATGATCGCGCTGGCTTCATACGACACCGCCTCGGTGATCCACACCACCACGGCAAACGCGAGGATCGCCAGCATGCGATGCCCCGCCACCGGCAAGTCGGCGGGCATCGGCAACAGCAGCACCCCGACCATCACCAGCACGGCGACGACCAGGCCCAGGGGCAACTTGAAGGATGCAGCGGTTGTTACGGGGGCGCTCATGGGGTTCTCCGTCGGCCGTCAAATCAGGCAGGGAGCATGGCGCAAAATGCCGCAGGCGGTGTTGACAGGTATCAAGACCCTAGGCCAATAACTGGCTCAATACCGCCCGCAACTTCCCGGGCTTGACCGGTTTGTTCAACAATGGCGCGTCCAGCCGCCGCAGCATGCGCCGGCATTGGTCGGTGCGGTCAGCCGTGATGATCACCGCGGGAATCGGCTGGTCGAAGTGCTCGCGCAGGTACTTGACCACCTCGCAACCCACCACGCCGTGGTCGAGATGGTAGTCCGCCAGGATCAACTCCGGCGCCCTGCCCTGCAACGCCAGCAAGGCGCCGGCCTGGTCGGTGGCGGTAACCACCTCGCAGCCCCACTGGCCGAGCAGCGCGCTCATGCTTTCCAGGATGCTGAGTTCGTTATCCAGCACCAGCAAACGCCGCCCCGGCAAGGGGTTGCCCGTCGTCGCTTGCACCGGCAACTGGCTGATGGCCAACGGCATGTCCTCGCTGATGGGCACTTCGATGCTGAACATCGACCCGCGCCCCGGCCACGAGCGCACCGCCACCGGGTAGCCGAGGATCTCGGCGATGCGCTCGACAATCGCCAAGCCCAGGCCCACGCCCTTGCGGTCCGAGGCACGGCCGACGTCCAGCTGGTTGAATTCGAGGAAGATCGCGTCGAGCCGATCGGCCGGGATGCCGCGCCCGGTGTCCCACACTTCCAGGCGCAGGCGGTCGCCACGGCGGCGCGCGCCGAGCAGGATGCAGCCGTCGTCGGTGTAACGGCAGGCGTTGCTGAGGAAATTGCGCAGGATGCGCGTGACCAGGCGCAAGTCGGTGCAAATCGCGTAGTGGCCGGTATGCGCGCGCAGATTGAGCCCGGCGGCCAAGGCCACTGACTGGAATTCCGAGACCAGCGGCGCAAACAGTTCATCCAGGCGATACACCGCCACATCCGGCTTGACCGCGGCCTGGTCGAGCCGCGAGATATCCAGCAGGTCGGTGAGCAAATCCTCGGCGCCTTCCAGGGCCTGGTGGGTGCGCTCGACCAGCACCTGCTCGACGCTGGGCAAGTTGCGTTCGCGCAGGGTGGCGATCAACAGGCGCGCGGCGTTGAGCGGTTGCAACAGGTCATGGCTGGCGGCGGCGAGGTATTTGTCCTTGCTGCGGTTGGCGGCCTCGGCGGCATCGCGGGCATCGCGCAGTTCCTGTTCGACCTGTTCGCGCTGGGCGATCTGCTGTTGCAGGTTGCGGTTGGCTTCCAGCAACTCATCGGTGCGCGCCGCCACCCGTTGCTCCAGCTCATCGTTAAGGCGGATGTAGCGCTTGCGCTCGGCCTCCAGCTCATCGAGCCGCGCGGTCAGTTCCGGGTAATGGCTCTTGCGCGCCGACTGGTCGCCCAGCCCCAGCAACCCGGCCAGGGCGCGCTGCTGGTCGTCAGAGAGCTTCGCCATAGACGACCTCGACGTCACGCTGGCTCGACTCACGGGGGTTGGTGAGGATGCACGGGTCGTGCATGGCATGCTGGGACAGGAACGGAATATCCGCCACGCGCACCCCGTGCAAACCGAGGGTTTCGTGAAAGCCGATCGCGTGTTTCAGGGCAATCAGATGCTCCACCAACCGCCCACGAATCTGCCGATGGTTGAGGCCCCGGCAGTCGATGCCGAACGTCTCGGCAATCACCTTGAAACGCTCCGGCGCCGAGTTGTAGTTGAACGCCACCACGTGTTCCACCAGCACCGCGTTGCACAAGCCATGGGGCAGGTCGAGAAACCCGCCGAGGCTGTGGGACATGGCATGCACCGCGCCGAGGATCGCATTGGAGAACGCCAAGCCGGCCTGCATGCTGCCGAGCATGATCTTCTCGCGCAGGGCAATGTCACCGGGGTTGGCGATCATCTGCACCAGATTGCCGTTGATCAAGCGCATGGCTTCCAACGCATGGGGATCGGTGAGCGGGCCGTGGCCGGTGGACACGAACGCTTCGATGGCATGCACCAGCGCGTCGATACCGGTACAGGCGGACAGGAACGGGTCCATGCTGGCCGTGGTTTCCGGGTCGATCAGCGACACATCCGGCACCACCGCCTTGCTGACGATGGAGAACTTCATGCGTTCCTGTTGGTTGGAAATGATCACGAACTGCGAGACATCCGCCGACGTGCCGGCGGTGGTGGGGATCAGGATCAACGGCGGGCTGGGCACGCGAAGGGTGTCCACCCCTTCGAATTCGAGGATGTTGCGCCCATGGGCGACCACAATGCCGATGGCCTTGCCGCAGTCCATGGGGCTGCCGCCACCGATGGCAACGATCACGTCGCAATGGTTGTCGCGGTACACCTCGGCGCCCAGCATCACTTCTTCGACGCGCGGGTTGGGTGATACGTCGCTGTACAGGCAATAGTCGATGCCGATGGCTTGCAGGCTGGCTTCCACATCGGCCACCCAACCCGCGGCGATCACACCAGGGTCGCTGACCACCAGGACCTTGCGCGCACCAAAGGTCTTGGCGTAATTACCGACGTTGTGCCGGCAGCCGGCACCAAAGATGATTTCAGGCGAGACGAATTTACGCAGGAGGCTCAGATTTGGGCTCATTGGAAAGCCTGTTGTTATTATTTTTGGGAGATGCACTTCACACTAACCCATTCGCGGACGAATGCAATCAGACCAAAGGGTCATTCCCAAAACGAGCCCGGCCAGCGCGTGGCTGGCCGGGGGTGGATCAGCGGCTGGCGAAGTACATGGTCACTTCAAAGCCGATACGCAGGTCGGTAAACGCGGGTTTAGTCCACATGGGGCGATCCTCTTGTTGTGCCGGAAGATTCCGGTGAAGGCATTAATGCATGGGGGGATGGGGGTGCGAATGCTACTTTCGAACGAGTGAGGGCACTGCATTAGTCGCGAACGTACAGGGAGCAACATGTGGGAGGGGCGGGGTACGAATGCTGCTTTCGAACGAGTGCGGGCACTGCATTGGTCGCGAACGTACGGGGAGCAACATGTGGGAGGGGGCTTGCCCCCGATGAGGGCGTGTCAGCTGAAACAGCTGTGACTGACACACCGCTATCGGGGGCAAGCCCCCTCCCACAGGGGACCGCGTTGCATCGGAGGGTTAGAAGAACCCCAACGGATTGATGTCGTAGCTCACCAGCAGGTTCTTGGTCTGCTGGTAGTGATCCAACATCATCTTGTGGTTCTCACGCCCCACGCCGGACTTCTTGTAGCCGCCAAACGCGGCATGCGCCGGGTACAGGTGGTAGCAGTTGGTCCACACGCGGCCGGCCTTGATCGCCCGGCCCATGCGGTAGGCACGGTTGATATCACGGGTCCACAGCCCGGCACCCAGGCCGAATTCGCTGTCGTTGGCGATCGCCAGGGCTTCGGCTTCGTCCTTGAAGGTGGTGATGCCCACCACCGGGCCGAAGATTTCTTCCTGGAACACGCGCATCTTGTTGTGGCCCTTGAGCAGGGTCGGCTGGATGTAGTAACCGCTGGACAGGTCCCCCTCCAGGCGCTCGGCCGCGCCGCCGGTGAGCAACTCGGCGCCCTCTTCCTGGGCGATTTTCAGGTAGGACAGGATCTTGTCGTATTGCTGCTCGGACGCCTGGGCGCCGACCATGGTTTCGGTGTCCAGCGGGTTGCCGCGCTTGATCTTGACGATCTTCTTCATCACCACTTTCATGAAGTCGTCGTAGATCGACTCCTGCACCAGCGCCCGCGACGGGCAGGTGCACACTTCACCTTGGTTGAAGAACGCCAGCACCAGGCCTTCGGCGGCCTTTTCGATGAACTGTGGCTCGGCGTTCATGATGTCTTCGAAGAAGATGTTCGGCGACTTGCCGCCCAGTTCCACGGTCGACGGGATGATGTTCTCGGCGGCCGCATGCATGATGTGCGCGCCGATGGGCGTCGAGCCGGTAAAGGCGATCTTGGCGATGCGCTTGCTGGTGGCCAGCGCTTCGCCGGCTTCGCGGCCAAAGCCCTGGACGATATTCAGCACGCCCGGTGGCAGCAGGTCATTGATCAACTCGGCAAACACCATGATCGACAGCGGCGTCTGCTCGGCCGGCTTGAGCACGATGCAGTTACCGGCGGCCAGGGCCGGGGCGAGTTTCCAGGCCGCCATCAGCAGCGGGAAGTTCCACGGAATGATCTGCCCGACCACACCCAATGGCTCATGGAAGTGATAGGCAGCGGTGTGTTCGTTGATCTCGGCGGCGCCGCCTTCCTGGGCACGGATGCACCCGGCGAAATAGCGGAAGTGGTCAGCGGCCAGGGGCACGTCGGCGTTGAGCGTCTCTCGCACGGCCTTGCCGTTGTCCCAGCTTTCGGTCACGGCCAGCACTTCGAGGTTCTGTTCGATGCGGTCGGCGATTTTCAGCAGCACCAGGGCGCGATCCTGGGCCGAGGTCTTGCCCCAGGCGTCGGCGGCGGCGTGGGCGGCGTCGAGGGCCTTGTCGATGTCGGCGGCGTTGGAGCGCGGGAATTCGGCGATCTGCTCACCGGTCACCGGCGAGGTGTTGGTGAAGTACTGGCCGCTCTGCGGCGCGACGAATTCGCCGCCGATGTAGTTACCGTAGCGCGACTTGAAGCTGACGATGGCGCCAGGGGTGCCAGGTTGTGCGTAGATCATGTTAAGGCCTCTGTCTGGGTCCGGGCCTGTCGGTCAACAGGCGATGACCCGATAGTAGAGAGCCCCCGCTGCCGGGCGAATGCGCCGTTGGCAGGGGGGCTCTTGTCATTTGGTCGTAGATTCAGTGTTTGGCGACCAGTTCTTTGGGCAGCTTGAAGGTCCAGAGCATGCCGCCCTGGTTGAAGTCCTTGATGCGCTTGGCCACTTCACCGCCCCACAACGGCACCGCGCCGCCCCAGCCGGAGAGCACCGAGACGTACTGTTCGCCGTCCATTTCCCAGGTCACAGGCGAGCCGAGTACGCCGGAACCGGTCTGGAATTCCCAGACCTTCTCGCCGGTCTTGGCGTTGAACGCCTGCAGGAAACCTTCCGGCGTGCCGGTGAACACCAGGTTGCCCTTGGTGGTCAGCACCCCGCCCCACAGCGGCGCGAAGTTCTTGTGGCGCCAGACTTCCTTGCCGGTCTTCGGGTCGATGGCACGCAGTACGCCGATGTAGTCTTCGTTCAACGGCTTGATGGTGAAGCCCGCCCCGAGGAACGCCGCGCCTTTTTTGTAGGCGATGTCTTCGTTCCAGATGTCCATGCCCCATTCGTTGGACGGCACATAGAACAGCCCGGTGTCACGGTTGTAGGCCATCGGCATCCAGTTTTTCGCGCCGAGGAACGCCGGCGCGACGAACACCGAGGTGCCTTTGGTTTCACCGCCCGGTGCGCCTGGGCGACTGGCTTCGTTGTAGATCGGCCGGCCGTCCTTATCCAGGCCGCTGGCCCAGGTGATCTTGTCGACAAACGGGAAGCCACGGATGAACTTGCCGTTGGTGCGATCGAGCACGTAGAAGAAGCCGTTACGGTCGGCGGTGGCCGCCGCTTTGATTTCCTTGCCGCCTTCGGTGTAGTTGAAGGAGACCAGCTCGTTCACGCCGTCATAGTCCCAGCCGTCGTGGGGCGTGCTCTGGAAGTGCCACTTGATGGTGCCGTCATCCGGGTTCAGCGCCAGGCGCGAGGATGAATAGAGGTTGTCGCCGGGGCGCAGGTGCGAGTTCCACGGCGCCGGGTTGCCGGTGCCGAACAGCAGCAGGTTGGTTTCCGGGTCGTAATAGCCGCCCAGCCATGGCGCCGCGCCGCCGGTCTTCCACAGGTCGCCAGGCCAGGTCTTGCCCGCCTCGCCGCCGGAAATGCCGTTCTCCACGGCCTTGCCGTCCTTGTAGACATAGCCCATATGGCCTTCGACGGTTGGACGCATCCACAGCAGGTCGCCGTTTTTCGGGTCGTAGGCCTGGATCTTGCCCACCACGCCGAATTCGCCACCGGCCACGCCGGTAATCAGCTTGCCGTTGACCACCAGGGGCGCGGCGCTGATCGAATAACCTTCCTTGTGGTCGGCAACCTGCTTGCTCCACACCACTTTGCCGGTGTCTTTATTCAGCGCTACCAGCTTGGCATCGAGGGTGCCGAAGAACACCAGGTCGCCGTACAGCGCCACACCACGGTTGATCACGTCGCAGCAGGGGCGGATGTCATCGGGCAGGCGCGCATCGTACTGCCAGAGTTTCTTGCCGGTGCGCGCATCCACCGCGAACACCCGGGAGTAGGAACCGGTGAGGTACATCACCCCGTCCTTGATCATCGGCTGCGCCTGCTGGCCGCGCTGTTTCTCGCCGCCAAAGGAGAAGGCCCAGACCGGGCGCAGGTCCTTGACGTTGTCCACATTGAGGGTGTCGAGCGGGCTGTAGCGCTGGCCCTGCACGCCCAGGCCGTTGGTGACGATCTGCCCAGGGTTTTTCGGGTCCTGGAGGATGTCCTGGTCGGTCACGGCGGCCATGGCTTGGCCGGATAACAGAATGGCACCGAGCAACACACTCAAGGCGAAGGGTTGGCGGCGTGCGGGTTGGGTCATGACGGCTACCTCTGCGGTTTTTTGTTATACCCGGGAAATTTTCCCGGTCTGGTAGCGATTCTTGGGCGCAGGGGCAGTTGTCACAATTGACCGCAGTATCGAGATTGCTAGTTCCTTAGTAGCGGGTCTGGCCGCTCAGCGCGCCGAGTCGACGCGTTGCATCTGCTCGCGCTCATAACGCGGATACAAGTGGCTGACGCTGCGGATCAGTTCGTAGCGGCTCAGGCTGATGGCGGCGAAACGCTCGGGAATGGGGCTGCGGATCATCTCGGCCATGTCGCTGCCCTGGGCGGCACCGCCGCGCAGCAGTTGGTCGAGCCAGGTGAGGTAGTCGCGCATCTGGGCGAAGGGCTGCGCGTCACTGGCGACCGGGCCGTGGCCGGGCACGATCAACGTCCAGGGCAAAGCTTGCAGGGTGTCGAGGTCGGCCAGCCACGCCGTCAACCCAGGGCTGTTGGGCGTGGTAAGCGCGCGTTGGTAGAACACCAGGTCGCCGGTAAACAGTACGCCAGTGCTCTGGTCGAGAATGGCCAGGTCGGCGCCGGTGTGGCCGGTCAATGCGAGCAGGCGCAAGTCGTGGCGGCCAACGCTCAGCACACCGGGTTCCAACACCTGGGTGGGCAACACCACCTCGGTGCCGCGCATCCAGTCGCCGACCATGCGGTAGAGGTTTTCCGCCATGCCGTCGCCTTGCTCATGCAGCAGGCGCGTGGTGTCGGCCAGGGCGCCGATGGGCACGTCCTTGAACGCCTGGTTGCCCAGCGCATGGTCGGGGTGATGATGGGTAATCAGCACCTGGATCACCGGCTTGGGGGTGACGCGGGCGATGGCCTCGCGCATGGCTTCGCCGTAGCGCCGCGACGGGCCGGTGTCGATCACCACCACGCCCGCCTCGGTGACGATAAAAGCGGTGTTGACGATATTGCCGCCATTGGCCTTGGCGAAGTTGTCGGTACTGCCTTCGAGCAGCCAGGTGTCATCGGCGATCAACCGTGGCTTGAGGGCGTAGTCCAGGTCCGCCAGCGCGGGCAGGCTCAAACTCAGGCACAGCAATAGAATCCAGCGCATGCCGCGCTCCTTCTGGTCAGGGAATGGCGGCGTCGAATTCATTGCCACTGTTGTCGCGCAACACCAGGCGGGTCGGCCCTGGCGCGTCGATATCAAAGGCCAGGTTGGGGTTTTCGCTGACCGCCGGGAACAGCTCCAGCTCGGCCAGCACCTGACCGTCCTGACCCCGCAGTTGCGCATGGTTGAGGTAGAACTCGGGGATGCCGCTGACCATGCCGTTGTCCATCGGATGCGCCACCTGCACGCGCACCCGGCTGAACTCGCCACGCGGGTAACGCCCGCCGAGCACTTCACCGATGTGTTCTTCCCAGCCGGGCTGGGTGCGTACCACGCTGGGCGCGGTGCAGCCGCCGCCGGCCGCATCGATCAGGGTCGAGCCGACGTGCCACAGCCCGTCGTCGGTGAGCACTGCCGCGCGCAACGGCGTGGCCTGTTCGATACGAATCCGCAGCGATAGCCACGGCAGCACCCCGGCCTTGGGCTGGAAGTCGACGATCTTCGGCAATGGGTTGAGCTCGGCCCAGGCGAGGATTTTCAGCACATGGCCCTTGAACGCCCGGGCGTCGATCTCCAGCGGCACCTGGCGCGCATCTTCGGCAAACGGCGGCGCCAGCAGCTTGACCCGTTCGTCGAACACAAACGGCGCTTCGGCCAGGAACTGCTTGTGGTAGAACGCCCACATCACCGACGGCACCGGGTCCTTGCCTGGCTCGACGTCCACGGCGTGGGCCGCCAGCGGTAACCAGCAGGCCAGCAGGCAGCTCAGTCGCACGTTCAGTCGCCAGATCATCGCCTGCTCCTATTGGTACATCTCGGGCACTTCGTATTGCAGGCCGTAATGGCTGTAGATGGCTTGCAGCGAACCGTCGCGGATCAGGCCTTCAAGGGCCTCTTCCACCGCGTAGGCCAACTGGCGATTGCTTTCATGCACCGCCATGCCGATTTCCCAGCGTTGCCTGCCCATGTTCGGGTAGGCGTTCTCGGCCAGGGCCAGTTGCGGGTCGTGGGCCTCATGCACCTGCCAGTCGATTTCGCCACGCATGGCCATCACCGCATCGACCTCGCCGGCCTTCATCGCCGCAAAGGCCTGGGGCACGCCGGGGTAGTGATGGGTCTTGCCGGCAAGCATGCCGTTGAACACCGAGGTCAGGTAGAACGACGGCACGCTGTCGACTTCGACGCCGACCGGGTGCTGCTCGAACACCGCCACGCTGGCGACCTTGTCCAGGCGCCGGCGATCGTAGGCCACCTGCCATTGTTCGTTCTGGTAAGGCCCGAACATCACCACATGGCCGTTTTCCAGCTCGCCCTGGTCATTGCGCTTTTGCGCGTAATCGCGGTCGTAGGGCGCGCGCATCATCAGGTCGGCCAATTGCTGGTTGTGCAACGGGCTGCCGCGCCAGATGTAGTCGCGCAGGTCGTCGTCAAGCTTCTCGCCGGCCGGCGCCCAGATCAACGTGAGTTGCACCCCCAGCGCCTTGGCCAGGGCCTGGGCCAGCTCCACGTCGACCCCACGCGGGGTGGCGCCGTCTTCAAAGCTGTAGGGGGCAAAGTCCTTGTACACCGCCACTTTCAGTTCGCCGTCGGCGATCATCTGGTCATAGCTGCGCACCTGTGCCTGTGCCGTCTGGCAACACAGCAGGGCCAGGCCAAGCACATAAGCGAACAGGCGCATGGCTTACTCCTCGACGTGCACGGTGTCCAGGTAGGTGCGCACGGCCCACAAGGCTTCCTGGCTCAGGTAGTCGGCCATCTTCGGCATATACACCCGGCCGTCGCGTACCGCGCCATGACGCACGCGCTCGACGAACCACTCATCACCGGCTTCGCCCACGTCGAGCATGCGCAGGTCGGGGGCGATGCCGCCGGACTTGGCTTCCAGGCCGTGGCAGGCGGCGCAGTTCTGGTTATAGGCGGACGAGCCGATTTCCACGGCCCGGTCGTGTTCAGGGGAGGTGCGGTACGGATTGACCGCCGCCCAGCCGTCTTCGTTGACCGGCACGCCGGCGTCCTTGATCGAGGTCAGGCCCTTGGTTTCCACGGCTTGCGGGACCACGTTGCCATGGGCCCAGGCGGAGCCCGCAGCGATCACACTGGCCAACAGCCCGGCGACAAGCAAGGCGTTGTGTTTTGTTGTCATTATTTTTGCCCTCAGGATTGCACGCAAAACCTCATTGCAGAGGCTATGGCAACCATCTTAGAAACCCCGGGGCATGGGCCGTATGCTGCTTTGGTGGCCGGCTTATCCTCCCTTGGTAGTAGGGCTTGTGGGGCACGCCTAAAACAGCGGCGCCACGGGAAGTCTTCCCGGCCACGGCGGGCGTTTTTCCGTATCCGTCCGGCCCCCTGACGCGCCACCCTGTGCAGGCCAAAACCTCCACTGGGAACTGCAACCATGACAATAAGATCGCTACCCGCCCTCTCACCTTTAAGCCTTGCCGTGCAAGCCTTCGTGCTGGTGGGCAGCCTGTCCCTCAGTGCCGCGGGCTATGCCGCCGCCGAGCCTGCGGCCAAGCAAACCCGCAACGTCACCTGGGAAGACATCGCCAACGACCACCTGACCACCCAGGACGTGCTGCAATACGGCATGGGCACCAACGCCCAGCGCTGGAGCCCGTTGGCCCAGGTCAACGACAAGAACGTGTTCAAGCTCACCCCGGCCTGGTCCTACTCGTTCGGCGATGAGAAACAACGCGGCCAGGAATCCCAGGCCATCGTCAGCGACGGCGTGGTCTACGTGACCGGTTCCTACTCCCGCGTATTCGCCCTCGACGCCAAGACCGGCAAGCGCCTGTGGACCTACAATCACCGCCTGCCCGACAACATTCGCCCCTGCTGTGACGTGGTCAACCGGGGAGCGGCGATCTTCGGCGACAAGATCTACTTCGGTACCCTCGACGCGCGCCTGATCGCCCTCGACAAGAACACCGGCAAAGTGGTGTGGAACAAGAAGTTCGGCGACCACGCCGCTGGCTACACCATGACCGGCGCCCCGGTGCTGATCAAGGATAAGGTCAGCGGCAAGGTGCTGCTGATCCACGGCAGCTCCGGCGACGAGTTCGGCGTGGTCGGCCAGCTGTTTGCGCGTGACCCGGACACCGGCGAAGAGGTCTGGATGCGTCCGTTCGTGGAGGGCCATATGGGCCGCCTCAACGGCAAGGACAGCACGCCGACCGGCGACGTGAAAGCCCCGTCGTGGCCGGATGACCCGACCACCGAAACCGGCAAGGTCGAGGCCTGGAGCCACGGCGGCGGCGCACCTTGGCAGAGCGCGAGCTTCGATGCCGAGACCAACACCATCATCGTCGGCGCCGGCAACCCCGGCCCGTGGAACACCTGGGCGCGCACCTCCAAGGACGGCAACCCCCACGATTTCGACAGCCTCTACACCTCCGGCCAGGTCGGCGTCGACCCGAGCACCGGTGAAGTGAAATGGTTCTACCAGCACACGCCGAACGATGCCTGGGACTTCTCCGGCAACAACGAACTGGTGCTGTTCGACTACAAGGACAAGGACGGCAAAGTGGTCAAGGCTACCGGCCACGCCGACCGCAACGGCTTCTTCTACGTGGTCGACCGCAACAACGGCAAGCTGCAGAACGCCTTCCCGTTTGTCGACAACATTACCTGGGCCAGCCATATCGACCTGAAGACCGGCCGCCCCGTGGAAAACCCAGGCCAGCGCCCGGCCAAGCCATTGCCGGGTGAAACCAAGGGCAAACCCGTGGAGGTCTCTCCGCCGTTCCTGGGCGGCAAGAACTGGAACCCCATGGCCTACAGCCAGGACACCGGCCTGTTCTACATCCCGGGCAACCAGTGGAAAGAGGAATACTGGACCGAAGAGGTTAACTACAAGAAGGGCTCGGCCTACCTGGGCATGGGCTTTCGTATCAAGCGCATGTATGAGGACCACGTCGGCACCCTGCGCGCGATGAACCCCACTACCGGCAAGGTGGTGTGGGAACACAAGGAACACCTGCCGTTGTGGGCCGGCGTGCTGGCGACCAAGGGCAACCTGGTGTTCACCGGGACCGGCGATGGTTTCTTCAAGGCCTTCGACGCGAAAACCGGCAAGGAGCTGTGGAAGTTCCAGACCGGCAGCGGCATCGTCTCGCCGCCGATCACCTGGGAACAGGATGGTGAGCAGTACATTGGCGTCACCGTCGGTTATGGCGGCGCGGTGCCGTTGTGGGGCGGCGACATGGCCGAGCTGACCAAGCCGGTGGCGCAAGGCGGGTCGTTCTGGGTGTTCAAGATCCCGAGCTGGGATCAGAAAACCGCGCAAAAATAACCCCTGCGAGAATGCCGGGCCGCCTTTTGCAGTAAGCAGGCTCCTGTGGCGAGCGGGCTTGCCCCGCGTTGGGCTGCGAAGCGGCCCCGGCATTTCTCCAGCAGCACCGTGCGCTCAGGCTCTACGACTGCTGCGCAGCCGAACGCGGGGCAAGCCCGCTCGCCACAGTAAGCCCGCTTGCCACAGTAAACCCGCTCCCCACAGGATCCCTAGAGGTTGCACGATGAACTACCTGCCCTTGTTACTCCTGCTCTCCCTGCCCCTGGCGCACGCCGACGACGGCGACGACGCCCCACTGGTCGTCAACGGCTGTACGATCGCCGAACACAGCCAATGCCCCGGCGCCAACCTCAAGGGCGCCAACCTCAGCAACCAGGACCTGAGCAGAATGAACCTGGCCGGTGCCGACCTGCGCGACGCCGATTTGCGCCATGCCAACCTCGACCTGGCCAACCTGGAAAAAGCCCGGTTGCAGGGCGCCAACCTGACCCGCGCCAGCTTGCAGCAAAGCAACCTGCGCCTGGCCGACTTCACCGGCGCGACGCTGATGGCGATCCAGGGTTGGGGTCTGTTTGCCCAGGGCGCACAGTTCGAAAACGCCAACCTCAGCGCGGCCTACCTGCAATTCGCACGGCTGTCGGGGGCAAAAATGCACAAGGCCAACCTGCGTGCCGCCGACCTGGAAATGACCTGGCTGAGCAAGGCCGACCTGCAAGGAGCGGACCTGAGCGATGCGAATCTACAGGAAGCCAAGTTCGGCGAAAGCAACCTGGAACAGGCCACGCTCACCGGCAGTCGCCAGCACTATGCGAACTTTCAGGATGCCAATATGGAAGGCTGCAAAGACTGTCCTACCACCTGGAATCGCTAGACCACCACGATTCAAAATGTGGGAGGGGGCTTGCCCCCGATGGCGGTGGATCAGTCAATGCCTGAGTGACTGAAGCACCGATATCGGGGGCAAGCCCCCTCCCACATTTGAAGGGTGTAAAACAGAGAGAAAACTGTCAGCCCGCTACGCGCACCACGCCCATGTCGATCCCCAGATGCACCAGTTCGGCATGGGAACTGACCTGCAACTTGCTCTTGAGCAAGGTCAGGTGGTTGGACACGGTCTTGCTGCTGATATTCAGCTGGTCGGCAATCGCCCGGGTAGGCGTGCCCTTGGCCAGCATCAGGAAAATCTCCAGCTCGCGCGGGGTCATGCCCTGCAGGCGTTGATCGCTGGGGGTGTAGGCCAGCTCGGTGGCCAGGGCCTGTTCGATATAGGCGTGGCCGTCGAGGATGCGCCGCACCGCTTCGATCAACACCTCGGGCGCCGAGCTTTTGGTCAGGTAGCCTGAGGCACCCGCCTCCAGGGCCTGGCGCACCAGTGGTAATTCGTCGTGCATGCTGAAGAACAGCACGCGCAACTGCGGCAGGCGCTGGCGCAGGCGGCGCGTGGTTTCCAGACCACTGATACCGGGCAGGCCGAAATCCATGATCACCAGGTTCGGCACCGCTTCCTGCACGCGGCTGAGGGCTTCTTCACCACTGGCCGCCTCGCGCACCTCAATGGCCGGCAGCAGCGCCCGCAACAGGCTGGCATAGCCCTGGCGCACCACCGCGTGGTCATCCACCAACAGAATATTCATGAAGCCTCCAATGGCATGTTCAACGCCAGCGCCCAACCGGCGCCGGGATGGCTGAGGATTTTCAGTTCGCCGCCCAGGCAGCGCGCGCGTTCGGCCATCGAATACAGGCCGACACCCGGGCGCTGCGGCGTGTATGCACCGCGCCCGTTGTCGCGCACCCACAGGCGCAGGCGCGAACCGCGATGGTGCAGGCGCACGCAGACATGGCTGGCGTCGGCATGCCGCACGACATTGGTCAGGGCCTCCTGGAGCAGGCGGTAGAGGTGGGTCTTGCTCGCTCCGGACAATGCCGGCAAATCGGTGCTGACCCGTAGCCGGCAATCGATGCCATGGCTGGCCTGCCACTGCGTGACCAGCATCGAAAAAGCCTCGGCCATCGGCAGGTGTTGCAGGGCCACCGGGTACAGGTCGTGGACCAGCGCGCGGAAACCTTGCTGCAAGTGGTCGCAGTGATCTTCCAGTTGCGCCACCGTGCGCGCCAGCAATGGTGGCTGGTCGGTGACCAGGCGTAACAGGCAGGCCTGGGCGCGAATGCCGGCCAGGTATTGGCCCAGGTCATCGTGCAGGGTCTGGGCCAGGTGATTGCGCTCCTGCTCCTGCACCGCCATCAGGGTCTGGGTCAGTTGGGTGTTGTCGGTGCGCGCCTGCTCCAGGGCGTGGGTCATGCGGTTGAAATGCAGCGCCAGTTGCCGCGCTTCCGGCGACCCCGCGCTGTGCAGACGGACATTGAGCTGGCCGGCGCACACCTGCTGCAGGGCCCGCAGCAACTCATCGAGCACGCCCATGCCACGGCGCACCGCCCAACGGATGGTCAACAGGCTCAAGGCCAGCGCCAACGCGCACAGGCCCAACAGTTGTTGCAGAGAGTCCCAGACTTCGTCGATTTCATCCCGTGGGTCGACCGCGATCGACACGCGCCGGCCGTCCGGCAAGTCCAGTACCTGGGGACTGCGCCGCGCCTGGGCAAACAGCAGGCGGCCGAGCCAGGCATCCAGGCCGTCTGCCGCCGGTGCCTGCAAGGTTTCGCCAGGCCCCAGCCAATGCACGCGCACATGACGCAGGCTGGCGGTGAGGTGTGGCTGCAGGCTGGCGGGGTCGCGCTCGGCGGTTTCGCTGAGGTAGTGCACCACCGCTTCGGCCGATTGCAGCTCGCGCTCCACATCCGCCAAGGCCTGGTGCATCAACAGGCCAGTGCAGGCGCAGGTGACCAGGGCGAAAAAGCCGCACACCCACAGGTTGATGCGCCACAGCGCCGACATGCCTAGCGCGCCACGCTGGCGGGCACGCTCGACGCCGGGCGTGGTGCGTGCAGCTTGTCGACGCCGATCAGGCTGACGATCAGCAGGAACGGTAGGAGCAGGACCTTGAGGATGTGCATGAGCGTTCATCTCCCGAGTGAGCGCGACGCGGATGCCCCATGCTAAGACCGCGCCACGCGCGCGGGGCTACTACCTTGGTACTGCCCCAGCGGTACTTTCTGCATATTTGCAGCGCCCCCAAGGATTCCTATGCTGGCGCTACCTGTCATGGAGTGCCTTATGCGCCAGCTCGCCCCCTACGCCGTGCTGTACCTGCTGGCGATCGCTTGCGCCGCCGGGGTGGCCAGCGCCAGCCAGGCCGCCGAGGCGCCGCTGGCGGTACAGATCGGCTACCTGGGCTACCGGCCGGATCCGGGGCCGCTGCTGTCGAATGTGATCCCCGAGCCGAGCGATGCCGGGCAACGCGGCGCCGAGCTGGCGATCATCGACAGCAACAGCACCGGCGCCTTTCTCAACCAGCGCTACAGCCTGACCAGCGCTACGGTGGACACCCCCGAGGCCCTGCTCGCCGCCGCCCAGGCCCAGCACGCCCAGGGCCTGCGCCTGTTCGTGGTCAACGCCCCCGCCGCCAGCCTGCGCCAACTCAGCGCGGCACTGCCCGACAGCCTGCTATTCAACGCAGGCAGCCCGGATGACAGCCTGCGCAGCACCGACTGCCTGGGTAACGTGCTGCACACCCTGCCGAGCCGGGCCATGCTCGCCGATGCCCTGGCGCAGTACATGGTGGTGCGCAAATGGCAAAAGGCGCTGCTGATCGTCGGCCCCACCGAGGATGACCAAGCCTACGCCGCCGCCCTGCGCCGCGCTGCCAAGCGTTTCGGCGTGCAGCTGGTGGCGGAAAAAGCCTGGCGTTTCGATAACGACCAACGCCGCAGTGCCCAGGCGGATATGCCGCTGTTCACCCAGACCGCCGAATACGACGTGGTACTGGTGGCCGATGAGCGCGGCGACTTCGGCGAGTACGTGCCCTACCAGACCTGGTACCCGCGCCCCGTCGCCGGCACTCAGGGCCTGACGCCCACCGGCTGGCACAAAACCGTCGAGACCTACGGCGCCGCGCAATTGCAAAAACGCTTCGAGGCCCTGGCCGGGCGCTGGATGAACGACCGCGACTTCGCCGCCTGGATGGCCGTGCGCAGCGTCGCCAGTGCGGTCAACAAGTTGCGCCAGGTCGAGCCCATGGCCATCCGCCAACTGGAGATCAGCGAACAATTGCCACTGGACGGTTTCAAGGGCCGCAAGCTCAGCTACCGCCCGTGGAACGGCGAGTTGCGCCAACCGATCCCGATCGTGCAGCCCCGCGCCCTGGTCAGCACCTCGCCCCAGGACGGTTTCCTGCACCCCTTCAACGAAATGGACAGCCTGGGCTACGACAAGCCCGAGGTGACCTGCCGCTTCCCCTGATCGCTCCCCTACTCACAATAATAAGGAATCCGCCATGCGCCGCACCCTGCTCTCATGCGCCCTGCTGCTTGCCGCCGGGCACGCCATGGCCAGCACCGCCTGGGTCTCCAACGAGAAAGACAACAGCCTGAGCCTGATCGACATGCAGACCCTGCAAGTCACCGACACCCTCAAGGTCGGCCAGCGCCCAAGGGGCTTGTTGCTGTCCCACGACAACACGTTGCTGTACATCTGCGCCAGCGACTCGGACCGGGTACAGGTGATGGACGTGGCGACGCGCAAGATCATCAAGGAACTGCCCTCCGGCAAAGACCCCGAGCAGTTCGCCTTGCACCCCAATAACCGCTGGTTGTACGTGTCCAACGAAGACGATGCGCTGGTGACGGTGATCGACACCGAGACCTCCAAGGTGCTCGGCCAGATCAACGTCGGCGTGGAACCTGAAGGCATGGCCGTGAGCCCGGACGGCAAGTGGGCGGTGAACACCAGCGAAACCACGAACATGCTGCATTGGATCGACACCAGTACCCAGACCCTGGCCGACAGCACCCTGGTGGACCAGCGCCCGCGCTTCGTCGAGTTCAACCACGATGGCTCGCAGTTGTGGGCTTCGGCGGAAATCGGCGGCACCGTGACCATCCTCGACGTGGCCAGCCGCACGATCCTCAAGACCCTGACCTTCAAGATCAAGGGCGTGCACCCGGACAAGGTGCAGCCGGTCGGGATCAAGCTCAGCGCCGACGGCAAGTACGGCTTTGTCGCCCTCGGCCCGGCCAACCATGTGGCGGTGATCGATGCCAAGACCTTCGAAATCCTCGACTACCTGCTGGTGGGCCGCCGCGTCTGGCAGATGGCATTCACCCCGGATGAAAAACAGTTGCTGGCCACCAATGGCGTGAGCGGCGATGTATCGGTGATCGATGTGGACAGCCTCAAGGTGATCAAATCGGTCAAGGTCGGACGTTATCCGTGGGGCGTGGTGGTGACGCCATGAACGCCCTGGAGGTGCGCGACCTGAGCTTCGCCTATGGCGCACGCCAGGCCCTGCACGAGGTGAGTTTCAGCCTGGCGCCCGGAGGGTTTGCCGCGTTGCTGGGGCCCAATGGCGCGGGCAAATCCACCCTAATCGCGCTGCTCACGCGGTTGTACGACTTGCAAAGCGGCGATATCCGCGTGGGCGGCCACTCCCTGCGCGATGCGCCACGCGCAGCACTCACGCAACTGGGGGTGGTGTTCCAGCAAAGCACCTTGGACCTGGATTTGAGCGTGGAGCAGAACCTGCGCTACCACGCCGCGCTGCACGGCTTATCGCGGCGCCAGACCGACCTGCGCGTTGCCGCCGAGCTGGCGCGCCAGGCCCTGACGGAACGGCGCCGCGAAAAAGTCCGCGAACTCAACGGCGGTCACCGGCGCCGCGTCGAAATCGCCCGGGCGTTGCTGCACGAACCCCGCTTGCTGCTGTTGGATGAAGCCAGTGTCGGCCTCGACCCCGCCAGCCGCCTGGCCCTGAACCAGCACGTGCGCAGGCTGTGCCTGGAGCAAGGCATCAGCGTGCTGTGGACCACCCACCTGCTCGATGAAGTGCAGCCCGACGATGCGCTGATGATTCTGCACCAGGGCCGCTTGGTGGCCAGCGGGCAAGTCGATGCGTTGATCCAGGCCCAGGGCGGCGACCTGGGCAGCGTGTTCGCGCGCCTGACCCGCCCCGCCCCCACAGGAGCCGTGGCATGAACGCTTACTGGCAATGCTTGCGCGGCATCGTGCTGCGCGAGTGGCTGCGCTTTGTGTTGCAGCGCACCCGGTTTCTCAGCGCCCTGGTGCGCCCGCTGTTGTGGCTGCTGGTGTTTGCCGCCGGGTTCCGCGCTGCGCTGGGCATTTCGGTGATCGAACCCTACGACACTTACATCCCCTACGAGGTCTACATCATCCCGGGGCTGGCCTGCATGATCCTGCTGTTCAACGGCATGCAGGGTTCGTTGTCGATGGTCTACGACCGCGAGATGGGCAGCATGCGCGTGCTGCTGACCAGCCCGCTGCCGCGCACATTTTTGCTGTGCAGCAAGCTGCTCGCCACTGCGTTGATTTCGCTGTTGCAGGTGTACGGGTTCCTGGCGATTGCCTGGGTATACGGTGTGCAACCGCCGGCCATGGGGCTGCTGATCGCCCTGCCCGCCTTGCTGCTGGTGGCCTTGATGCTGAGTGCCCTGGGCCTGCTGCTGTCGAATGCCATTCGTCAGTTGGAAAACTTTGCCGGGGTGATGAATTTCGTGATCTTCCCGCTGTTTTTCCTGTCATCGGCGCTGTACCCGCTGTGGAAGATGCGCGACTCCAGTGAATGGCTGTACTGGTTGTGCGCGATCAACCCGTTTACCCACGCCGTGGAGCTGGTGCGCTTTGCCCTGTATGAACGCTTCGCCGGCCTGGCCCTGGCGGTGTGCCTGGGCTTGACCGTGCTGTTCGCGGTGTTGGCGGTACTGACCTTCAACCCTCAGCATGCGGCGTTGCGCAAAAAGGGCTGAGGCTGGCAAAAACTACTACTTTAGTACTGGTTTTCCTGTCTATCGTCGCATTCCCAAGGGCTCGGGACTCACGTGTAATGGCCGCATAACGATAAGGATTGCCCCGCCATGCTGCCTGCCCGACTGCCTCTGTTGGCACTGCTGTGTCTGTTCATCGCTTACGCGCATGCCGACACCCCACTGTTTTCCGCCGACGGCTACCGCATCAGCCTGTACCGCAGCCCCACGCCCGATCACTTGCCGGGCGCCACGATCATCGACACCCCGGCCCTGCAAGCCCTGCTGGCGCAGACCCCGGCACCGGTTCTGATCGACGTGTATCGCCGTCAATGGCTGCAAGGTCGCTTCATCGAAGACCAGCCTCACGCCAACCTGCCCGGCAGCCACTGGCTGGCCAATACCGGCGATGGCGACCTCACGCCGGAATGGCAAAGCTACTTCGTGCGCCACCTGTACACCTACAGCGGCGGCGACCCGACACGACCGCTGGTCTTCTATTGCCGCTCCGATTGCTGGTTGAGTTGGAACGCGGTAAAACGTGCCGCCAACCTGGGCTATACCTCTGTGTACTGGTATCGCGATGGCCTGGATGCCTGGGAAGCGGCGAAGCTGCCGGTGTCGGTTGCGCAACCCGAGCCATTTGAATAACCACAATAAGAAAGGTGAACGGCCATGTACAAAATCCTGATTGCCGATGATCACCCGCTGTTTCGCGAAGCGATCCATAACGTCATCAGCGACGGTTTCCCCGGCAGCGAAGTGATGGAGACCGCCGACCTGGACAGTGCCCTGGCGCTGACCCAGGAACACGACGACCTGGACCTGATCCTGCTCGACCTGAACATGCCCGGCATGCACGGCCTCAATGGCCTGATCAACCTGCGCAACGAGTCGCCGACCATTCCGGTGGTGATCGTGTCGGCCGAGCAGGACAAGCAGATCGTGCTGCAAGCCATCACCTACGGTGCCGTTGGTTTTATCACCAAGTCCTCGCCACGCCAGCAGATGACCGAGGCGATCCAGCAGATTCTCAACGGCAACGTGTACCTGCCGCCGGACATCATCCGCACCCAGAAAACCGGTACCCACCGCCGCCTCAACGAAAACCCCGGCTTCGCCCCCGAACTACTGCAGGCATTGACCCGCAAGCAGTTGCTGGTCCTGGAACGCATGACCAAGGGTGAGTCGAACAAACAGATTGCCTACACCCTGGAAATTGCCGAGACCACCGTGAAGGCCCACGTGTCGGCGATCCTGCGTAAATTGAATGTGCACAACCGGGTGCAGGCGATACTCAGTGCCGGAGATATAGATTTCGGCTCGTACCTGCGCCGCTGAGTTTCCTGACACAACACCAATCAAAGGTGGGAGGGGGCTTGCCCCCGATGGCAGTGGGTCAGTGACATAAAAGTTGACTGACACACCGCTATCGGGGGCAAGCCCCCTCCCACAGGTTGATCTGCATTTGATGGGGTTTCGGGGTTCACTTGCCGAGCAGGTGGCTCATGGCAGTCTTGAGCTTCATCGGCCGCACTGGCTTATGCATCAAGGTGTGCCCCAGTTCGCGGATCTGTAGCTTCAGCTCGTTGTTGTAGTTGGCGGTGATCATCATCGCCGGGATCGGGCTGGCGCGCCGGGCGTTGATGCGTGCCACGGCGTCGACACCGTTCTGCTCATCGTCCAGGTGGTAGTCGGCGATCAACAGGTCCGCCTCGGCATGGTAGTTGTCCACCTGGCGCGCCAGGTCCTGCTCCGACAGTGCGGTGATCACGCTGCACCCCCAGCCTTCGAGCAAGGTGCGCATGCCCGCGCAAATGGCTGCGTCGTTATCCAGCACCCACACCCGCGCGCCTTGCAGGCGTTCGAGCATCGGCTCGGTCATCGCCGGCATGGGCAATGAACGCGGAGCAGTGGCGCTTAACGGCACCTCCACCGAGAACATCGAGCCCTTGCCCGGCCATGATTTGACGGTGATGCGATGGCCGAGTATCCCGGCGATCTTCTCCACGATCGCCAGCCCCAGGCCCAACCCGCGGTCCTGATCGCGCCGCTGCACATCACCGCGCTTGAACTCCTGGAAAATCTCCTCCAGGCGCTCCTCGGCAATGCCCATGCCGCTGTCCCACACCTGGATCGACAAACGCTGGTGCTGACGCCGGCAACCGAGCACGATGCGCCCCTGATAGGTGTAGCGAATCGCATTGCTCAACAGGTTGCGCAGGATACGCGCAAGCAGCTGGATATCGCTGCGCACCAGCGCCGAACAGCCGATAAAGTGCAACGCCAAACCTTCGCTGCGGGCCAGTTCGGTGTATTCCACAGCCAGGTTGTCGAGCAACTCGCTCAAGGCAAAGGGGGCGATATCGGCCTTGATCACCCCGGCGTCCAGCTTGGAGATATCCACCAGGGTACCCAGCAGGTTTTCCACGTCTTCCAGGGAATTGCTCACGTTGCGCACCAGGGTTTCATTGGCCTGGGGCTCGCGGCGTTCGAGCAAGGCACCGGTGAACAGCCGCGCGGCGTTCAGCGGTTGCAGCAGGTCGTGGCTGACGGCGGCGAGGAATTTGGTTTTCGACAGGTTGGCCTGTTCCGCCTCCAGCTTGGCTTCACGCAGGCGTGACTCCACCCGGCGGCGCTCGTCGATCTCGCGCAGCAGTTGGTCGTTGAGCGAGGTCAGCTCCGAGGTGCGCTGGGCGACGCGCTGCTCCAGATGCAGGTAAGCCTGATGCAAGGCTTCGGCGGTGCGGCGGCGTTCGGTGATGTCGCGGATCAGCACGAAAATCCCCACCACTTCGCCATTGGCCAGGCGGTTGGGCACGTAGGAGCGCAGCATGTAGCGCTCCTGGTTCTTGATATTGGTTTCGGCGAATTCGAAGGTCACGCTCTCCCCCGCCAGCGCGCGAGCGACATACGCATCCAGGCGCTGGCAGTGCTGTTCACTGTGCACTTCGCGCAGGCTCTGCCCGAGCATCATGCCCCGTGGCCAGCAGTACCATTCTTCGTAGACTTTGTTGGTGAACTCATACACCAGGTCGGCATTCAGGTAGCCGATCAGGGCCGGCACATGGTCGGTGATCAGGCGAATCCAGCGCTCGCTTTCCTGGGCTTTTTGCGCGGCGGCCTGTTCCCGCCGCAGCGTTTCGGCGCGCAGCCGGGCGTTGATCAACAAATGGTTGCTGGCGCGCAGTTCGGCCATCGCCTGGTTGAGTGCGTCGGTGCGCTCGCGCACTTGTTCGGCCAGCACCACCGAATGCTGGAAGGTGGTGTACGGGTCATTGCCCTGGGTCACGCCGGACTCGATACGCTCGATCAACGCCGCATTGATCCGCGCCAGCTTGTGGTTGTCCTGGCGCAGTCGCGCCACCTCGGCCAACAGTTCAGTGCGATCCAGGAGCTCGACCTCGGGCAATGGCGACGCCGGTGAAGGTTTGGTTGATATGCATGCCATTGAACTGTTCTCCGTAGGTGTTGAACCCCATCACCCGATGGTCACGCAGAAAGCAGCCGATTTGTTCGAGGTTGTCGCTGTCTTCCAGCTCCAGGCGCCGCAGGAAGCAGTCGCAACCAATGGTCAGCAGCAAGTCGCCAAGACGCGATTGCAGGCCGTCGAACAGGTTTTCCAGGTTCGGCAGGATCGGCCCCGGCTTCATCACGGTGAGCACGATGCCGTTTTCCACCGCACAGTAGAAACTCAGGCTCAGGTCGTCATGCACCTGCTGGATCGCCCGCACGTAGTACTGGTCATGGATACGCACCGCCAGCGGGTGGGCGGCGAAGATACGGTGGTCAAGGTCAGCCACGGCCACGCCGATATGCCGCGCGTATTCTTCGGCGGCGGGTTCGGCGTTGAGTTCAAAGACCCGGCGCGACGGGCTGTCGGCGCCGGTCACCACCAGCTTTTCGCTGCGCGGCAGAATGTGGTGAGTGGTGAAGACCTCGAAATCCAACCAGGTATTGACCAGCACCACCACCGCCGCACCGCTGTGGAAGGCGCCGTTGAAGTACACGTGAGTGTGGGTGAGGAAGTTGTCGTCACCGGCCGAACCGCCGAAGTGCGGAATGTCGCCAAGCGCGGCACTGAGGGCGGCGAGCACCATTTCTTCACGACTGGACAAACCATCGAGCAAGGTCAGGGCGAAGGTATTGCCCTTGATCGGCGCCAGGGTGTTGCTGCGACAGCCGCCCACGAGACGTTCGACCATCTGCTGGGCGTCGATCAGGCTGAAGTGTTCCACCTGGTCGATCAATTCGGTGGCGATGGAAAAGTGCGCGTGGTTAAAGCCCATTGCCGTGACGCAATTACGGCCATAGCCTTCAGGCGTGATCTCGCCGGCACTGGTACAGCCCACCACCCGTACGCTGCCGAAGCACTGTTGCAGGGCCTGGCCCAGGGCCTGTAGATCGTAGGAGGCTGAGCAGAAAAACAGCACGAAGCCCAGGTATGGATGCAGCAGTTGCTCGGCCAATTCCTCGGCGGCCTGCCTGGCATCGATCGCCTGGGACATGGCACTGACTACGCCTTCACTGTTGTGCATCGTTGGTTCCCCCTCTGAGGCATGAGTGTACGAAGGGCGGGGGGCGGGACCTATGCTACTTGGGTACTGGGTGGGGGGATGCGATGGGATGAAGTTTCACGGTATCGCACCGCCCCTCCAGTTGGATTGCAGTGCAGGGGTTACCAGGTGAGCACGGCTCCGACGGCGAAGGTATCGGTGTCTTCATTCTGCGCGCGGGTGTCATGCCCCTTGATCTGGAACTGGTTGTACTCGGCCACCAGCTTCAGGTTGGCATTCACGTCGTGGAACAGTGCAATGCCCCGGGTCTCATAATCCGCGCCGCTGCCCACCACGCCGTTGCCGTCGTCCTGGGTCTTGCCATAGGACAACGCCAGGCGGTTCTTGCCCAGCTTGTACGAGCCCTGGAGCAGGTAGCCGTTGCTGTCGACATTACGCAGGGTCGCCTCGCCGGCATTGTTGGTGAAGAACGGGTTGATGCCCTTGGCCTGGAAGCCCGAGCCGGTCAAGGACAGGCCGCCCATTTTCGCCTGCACGCCATAGCCCAGGCCCTTGGAGGTGACGGACGCCACGGTCGAGTCGGTGTTGTCGGAGGTCTGGTAGCTGCCGTTGAGCCAGCTGTAGATTTTCGCCCCGCCGAGGTCGAACTGGTAGGTGACCTCGCTCTCGGTGCGCGGGTTCTTCTGGTAGGCCTTGCCTTGGGGGCTGCTGTCGTTGGTATCCACCGGGTCGAGGATGCCCACGGCAATGCGTAGGCCATCCATCACCGGGGTGCGGTAGGTGATCTGCGAGGTGGGGAACGGGTACGGGTAACCGCTGCCGATATTGCCGAACGACACCCCGCCGCCATCCACCAGGCCGAGGCTGTCGCTGACCTGACCGTAGCCCGCGAGCAGCTCATCGAGCAGGATATTGGAGCGCGCGAACAGGCCGAAATCCTTGCCGATCAGCACCTCGCCCCACTCCGGGTTGGCCACGGTGCCGTAGAACTGGCGCACGTCGATGGCGGTGTCGGTGCCATTGGTTTCGCTGTCGTTGATGGTCACCCAGAACGATGCGCGGGCGCCGAGCTTGAGGTCGTCAGCCTGCTTGCTCATGTTGAAGCCCAGGTAGTTGGGCAAGAAGCCCATCTTCACCCGCGCCTGGCGCCGATCGTATTGGTCTCCGGCGCGGTCCACCTTGCTGTTGACGTAGAAGGCGTTGATGTAGCCATCGGTGGAAAAGGTCGTGTCGTCTTTGTCATACAGCATGATTTCCGCATCGGCGAACGGGCTGAGCCCGAGGCTGAGAATAAAAGCAGGTAACAGACGCAGGGGGAGGTTCTTATTGTTATGCATGGTGCGCTCCGCAACAGGGACGTGATGTCGGAGGCGATTATCGAAAGATGCCAGGCCCCGGCCTACGCTGCCTTGGCCGTGATTTGAGGGTGCTTTGGGCGGGCCGGGGGAGCCCGGCAAATGGGGCGTAAGACGGGCCCGGAGACAGGCCCGGCACTTAGGACGTAAGACCGGCCTTGACCAACATGCCGAGGGCCACCAGGACACACAGGCTGGCGAACCCCACTTGCAAGGTGCGCGCAGGGCTATGCGCACACAGGCGCCGGCCGATGAGCATGCCGACGATGCTCGCGCCGATAAACACCCAGCCCACCGCTTCGATGCTCACACCGGCCTGCATGGCGCCCGCCACACCGATCAACGAGATCAGGCTGATCACCATCAACGAGGTGGCGACGATGCCACGCATCTGCACATCGGTCAGTTGCTTGAACGCCGGCACGATCAGAAAGCCACCGCCGACCCCAAGCAGGCCCGACACGGCACCGGTCACCGCGCCCAACGCGGCCAAGGTCGCGCTGCATTTGGCGGTCCAGGCCAGGCGCCCGGTCTGCTGGTCGAGCATGCAGTTTTTCTGGCCCCAGGACGCGGCGCCATGGTCACTCGGCCCGGTCTCGACCTTTTCGCGCTGCAGCATGCGCCAGGCCACCAGCACCATCAGCGCACTGAACAGGCCCATCAGCAGTGGCTCGGGCATTTGGTGGGCGAGAAATACGCCCAAGGGTGAAAACAGCGCACCGAGCAAGGCGATCAACAACGCGGCGCGATAACGGACCAGGCCGTGGCGCAACCCATCGATCGCCCCGACCGCCGCCGCCGCGCCCACGGCAAGCAACGACACCGGCGCGGCCTGGGTCATGCTCAACCCCAGGCCCAGTACCAACGCCGGCACCCCGAGGATGCCACCACCGGCACCGGTCAGGCCCATGACCAGGCCCATCAACATCCCCAAAAGACTGGCCAGCAGCATTCAATCCACCTTGGTCAGACGGGTCTGCCACTCACGGCCCTTGAGCAGGCCAATGCCTGCCGAACCGCCGGTGACAACGATATCGCCACTGATGGTCGGTCCCCAGTGTTGGTCATTCATGGTCGATCGCCTTTCTTATCGTCATGCACACAAGGGTCGCTGCCGTATGGCCTCACGCCCAGCTTTTCATGACCGCGCCGCAGTAAAGACCGGACAAGGTCTTCATCACTTGGATCACTTCGTGGCTGGCCAGGCCGTAGAAGATGTATTTACCTTCGCGGCGGGTCGACACCAGCCCTTCGTCGCGCAGGATGCCCAACTGTTGTGACAGCGTGGGCTGGCGCACACCGGTCATGGTTTCCAGCTCGCCGACATTGCGCTCCCCCTGGGTCAACTGGCACAGGATCAACAAGCGATCCTCGTTGGCCAGGGCCTTGAGCAAGGAACACGCCTTGGACGCCGACGCGCGCAACTGGGCGACTTCGCCTTCACTCAGAGTAGATTCCATTTGCCGCGGGTCCTTTCTCTCACTTAAGCTCAAAACATTATGTGTAAATGTAAACTGATTGTAATCACTTTTTTCCTCACCGGGGACAGCCGCCATGCCAGCGTTGATTCAAGCCTTTCTGGACGAGGCATCGTCGACCTACACCTACGTCGTCTATGAAACCGATGGCAGCGCCTGCGCCATCGTCGACTCGGTGCTCAACTACGACCCGGCGTCCGGACGCACCGACACCGCCCAGGCCGATAAGGTGATTGCTTTTGTGCGCGAACATCACCTGCAGGTGCAGTGGCTGCTGGAGACCCACGCCCATGCGGACCATCTGTCTGCCGCGCCGTACTTGCGGCGGATACTGGGCGGCAAGATCGCCATTGGCCAGTGCATCAGCAAGGTGCAGGACGTGTTCAAGAACCTGTTCAATCTGGAGCCGGAATTTCGCGTCGACGGTTCGCAGTTCGATCACCTGTTTGCACCGGATGAGGTGTTCCACATCGGCTCTCTGAAGGCCCAGGCCCTGCACGTCCCCGGGCATACGCCAGCGGACATGGCCTACCTGATCGACGACCAGTTGATCCTGGTGGGCGACACCCTGTTCATGCCGGATGTCGGCACCGCCCGCTGTGACTTCCCCGGCGGCGATGCGCGCCAGTTGTATGCGTCGATGCGCAAACTCCTGGCCTTCCCACCCCAGACCCGGCTGTACGTGTGCCATGACTACCCACCCGAGGGCCGCGCGGCCCAATGCCTGACCACCGTGGCCGAGCAGCGCGCGGGGAATATTCATGTGCATGACGGGGTGGACGAAGCGGCGTTTGTGGCGATGCGTACCCAGCGCGATGCGGGCCTTGGGATGCCCACGCTGTTGTTGCCGGCGATCCAGGTGAATGTGCGAGCGGGCAATATGCCGCCCGCGGAGGGGAATGGGGTGGTGTACCTGAAGATTCCGTTGAATCAGCTCTAAAGCCATCCTGCGTGGCGTCCATGCCGTTGCATGCTCCGGGGGTATTTCGCAGGTGTGATCAGGCTACGGCAAATTTCGACACGATCTGCTTGAGGTCCACCGCCAGCCTCGACAGCTCTTGGCTGGCGATCGAGGTCTGACCGGCCGCCGACGAACTCTGGATGGAAAGATCGCGAATACTGATCAGGTTCTGGTCCACGGACCGGGCCACGTGGGCCTGCTCCTCGGAGGCGGTCGCAATCAACAGGTTACGGTCATTGATATCCGTGATGGCCTCGGTGATCTGAGTAATGGCCAGGCCCGCTTCATGGGCGATCTTCAACGAGTCCAGCGCTTCGTTGCGGTTGAGGGCCATGGAAGACACCGCGTCACTGGAGCACGTCTGGATTTTCGCAATCATCTGCTCGATTTCCTGGGTCGAGGTTTGCGTTCTATGGGCCAGTGCCCGCACTTCGTCGGCCACCACCGCAAAGCCCCGCCCCTGCTCCCCTGCCCTGGCGGCTTCAATGGCCGCGTTCAAGGCCAGCAGGTTGGTTTGCTCGGCAATCGAGCGAATGACTTCAACCACCCGGGCGATGTCCTGTGCCTGCTTGGCCAACCCTTCGACTTCGATACCGGTCTGCTGCACCGTGGCGCTGAGTTTCTCGATCGAGGCGATGGTTTGCGTCACCCGCTCATGGCCAACTTTGGCCGAGCGCTGGGAGTCTTGCGTCGACTGGGAAGCCGAAACCGCATTGCGCGCCACTTCTTCCACCGCCGCCGTCATCTCGTTAACCGCCGTGGCCGCCTGATCCGTCTCCATGCTTTGGCGTTCAATCCCTGCACTGGACTCGCGGGTAATGGCGCTCATCTCTTCCGCAGCCGAGGCCAACTGCCCGGACGCCTCAGAAATATGCTGCAAGGTGCTTTTCAGGTTCATTTGCATGGACGCGGTCGACCGTTGTAATTCGGTCAACTCGTCATTGCCGTTGACGGCGATGGCGACACGCAAATCGCCGTCGGCAATTTTGCCGGTCGACACCAACAATTCACGTACCGGCTTGATAATGCTGCGGGTAAACAAACGCGCAACCACGAGGGTGACCAGCACTGAACCGATCATCAGTAGCCAGGTAAACAGACGCGCGGCTTGATACTCACCGGAGGCAACTTGCACCGCCTGGCTGGAGCCGCGGGCATTCAACTCGATCAGTTCGCTGATGGAGCGTTGCACTTCAAGCGCAATAGGCCCGTTGACGTCACGCAAGTAAGTCGACATCTGCTCAGGGGACAGGGTGGAGACTTGCGCAAGAAACTCATCGGTTTTCTGGACGTAGTTCTTGATCCCGCTCATTGCCTGGTTGTACTTGGCCTGTTCCTCGGGGCTCGACACTAACGGTGCATAGCGCTCGGCAACTTCAAGCGCGGCAGCACGAATGCTTTTGAGTTTCTCAAGGGACGCGGGGTCCTGGTGGTCGCTTTCCATGGCAAAACGACGCAGATCAAGACGCAGCTTGTAAAACGCCGCATCTATCTCACCGCCCAGGCGAATACTGGGCAGCCAGTTAGTTTCTATATCGACAGTCGACGAATAAACTTTGTCGACTTTTATCAGCGTCATGGCCCCTTGTATCAACAGTAGAAGGCACACCACGCCAAAACATAGCGTGGTACGAAAGTTCAACTTCAAGGCTCTCATGGACATCGCGGCTCACCCCTTTCCTGGGCCGCGAACTTCACGGCCTTATGGGTGTTAATGTGTTGAAACGGATGTGAAAAATACGTGACTGATTAAGCAATTTTTTATTTATAGGTGGAAATAATAAAACAACTACTTTAGTTATCTAGCTAACTATCAAAGTGGTGAGTCTTATCACCTGTTGGTATCAGACCATCAAGCCATCCGGTGGCAGTGGCAACGCGGTCTTGTAACGCACCTGTTTGAGCGCAAAGCTTGAGCGAATATTCGCCACCCCCGGCACTTTGGTCAGGAAGTCCATCATGAAGCGCTCCAGTGACTGGATCGTTGGCACCAGTACGCGGATCAAATAGTCGGGGTCGCCGGCCATCAAATAGCACTCCATCACCTCGGGCCGGTCGGAAATCGCGCCTTCGAATTGCTGCAAGGCCAGTTCGTTCTGTTTTTCCAGGCTGACGTGGATAAACACGTTCACGTGCAGCCCCAGCAAATCGGCATCCAGCAGGGTGACCTGGTCACGGATCAGGCCCAGTTCCTCCATCGCCTTGACCCGGTTGAAGCACGGCGTGGGGGAGAGGTTGACCGAACGGGCGAGGTCGGCGTTGGTGATGCGCGCATTCTCCTGCAGGGCGTTGAGAATGCCGATATCGGTACGGTCCAGTTTGCGCATGAGACAAAATCACCTGTTTATTATGTTTATGCAGTTTTTTTATCCGCAAATGAGCCGGAGCGCAACGAAACAGAGATAAATATTCTTCTACGCCGAGCCTATGATTGTTGTAGGACAAGATTTCTTCTACCCGAAGACTGACTGTCAGCTAGCGCGCCCACTACAAGAAATTCACAAGATCGAGCGTAGAAAGCCATGAACCAGCCGTATGCACCACTGCGCCTGCACGTTCCCGAACCCTCGGGCCGCCCAGGCTGCAAGACCGACTTTACCTACCTGCGCCTGACCGACGCCGGCCTGGTGCGCAAACCCGCCATCGACGTAGAACCCGCCGACACCGCCGATCTGGCCAAGGGCCTGATCCGCGTGCTCGACGACCAGGGCCAGGCCCTGGGCCCATGGGCCGAAGGGGTGCCTGTCGAGGTCCTTCGGCGCGGCATGCGCGCCATGCTCAAGACGCGGATCTTCGACAACCGCATGGTGGTCGCCCAGCGTCAGAAGAAAATGTCGTTCTACATGCAGAGCCTCGGCGAAGAAGCCATCGGCAGCGCCCAGGCCCTGGCCTTGAACATCGACGACATGTGCTTCCCCACCTACCGCCAGCAAAGCATCCTGATGGCCCGCGACGTACCGCTGGTGGACCTGATCTGCCAACTGCTGTCCAACGAGCGCGATCCGCTCAAGGGTCGCCAACTGCCGATCATGTACTCGGTCAAGGACGCAGGTTTCTTCACTATTTCCGGTAACCTCGCCACCCAATTCGTACAAGGCGTGGGCTGGGGCATGGCCTCGGCAATCAAGGGCGATACCAAGATCGCCTCCGCCTGGATCGGCGACGGCGCCACCGCCGAATCGGACTTCCACACCGCGCTCACCTTCGCCCACGTGTACCGCGCGCCGGTGATTCTCAACGTGGTCAACAACCAGTGGGCGATCTCCACCTTCCAGGCGATTGCCGGCGGTGAGGCCACCACCTTCGCCGGACGCGGCGTCGGTTGCGGCATCGCCTCCCTGCGCGTGGATGGCAACGACTTTATCGCGGTGTATGCCGCCTCCGCCTGGGCTGCCGAGCGTGCGCGCCGCAACCTCGGGCCAACCCTGATCGAATGGGTCACCTATCGCGCCGGCCCGCATTCCACGTCGGATGATCCGTCCAAGTACCGCCCTGCCGACGACTGGAGCCACTTCCCCCTGGGTGACCCGATTGCCCGCCTCAAGCAGCACCTGATCAAGATTGGCCAGTGGTCCGAAGAGGAACACGCGGCGGTCAGTGCCGAACTTGAAGCCGAGGTGATCGCCGCGCAGAAAGAAGCCGAACAGTACGGCACCCTGGCCGGTGGCCAGATTCCGAGCGCCGCGACCATGTTCGAAGACGTCTATAAAGAGATGCCGGAGCACTTGAAGCGCCAGCGTCAAGAGTTGGGGGTCTGACATGAACGATCACAACAACAGCATCGAATTGGAAACCGCCATGACCACCACCACCATGACCATGATCCAGGCCCTGCGCTCGGCCATGGATGTGATGCTTGAGCGTGACGATAACGTGGTGGTATTCGGCCAGGACGTCGGTTATTTCGGCGGCGTGTTCCGTTGCACCGAAGGCTTGCAGAGCAAATACGGCAGTTCGCGGGTGTTCGACGCACCGATCTCGGAAAGCGGCATTATCGGCGTGGCGGTGGGCATGGGTGCCTACGGCCTGCGCCCGGTGGCAGAAATCCAGTTCGCCGACTACGTCTACCCCGCCACCGACCAGATCATCTCGGAAGCCGCGCGCCTGCGTTATCGCTCGGCCGGCCAGTTCACCGCACCGCTGACCATGCGCATGCCCTGCGGCGGCGGCATCTACGGCGGCCAGACCCACAGCCAGAGCATCGAAGCGGTGTTCACCCAGGTCTGCGGCCTGCGCACGGTGATGCCGTCCAACCCGTATGACGCCAAGGGCCTGCTGATTGCCTCGATCGAAAACGATGACCCGGTGATCTTCCTGGAGCCCAAGCGCCTGTACAACGGCCCGTTCGATGGCCACCACGACCGCCCGGTCACGCCGTGGTCGAAACACCCGCAGGCACAAGTGCCGGACGGTTACTACACCGTGCCACTGGATGTGGCCGCCATCGTGCGCCCAGGCTCGGCCGTGACCGTGCTGACCTACGGCACCACCGTGTATGTGTCGCAAGTCGCCGCCGAGGAGACCGGCATCGACGCCGAGGTCATCGACCTGCGCAGCCTGTGGCCGCTGGACCTGGAAACCATCGTCAAGTCGGTGAAAAAGACCGGCCGTTGCGTGGTGGTGCATGAAGCCACCCGTACCTGCGGCTTCGGCGCCGAACTGGTGGCGCTGGTGCAGGAACATTGCTTCCACCACCTGGAAGCGCCAATCGAACGCGTCACCGGTTGGGACACCCCCTACCCACACGCGCAGGAATGGGCGTATTTCCCAGGTCCGTCCCGAGTGGGCGCGGCGTTGAAACGGGTCATGGAGGTCTGAATGGGCACGCACGTTATCAAGATGCCGGACATTGGCGAAGGCATTGCGGAAGTTGAACTGTCGGCCTGGCATGTGAAGGTCGGCGATATGGTGGTCGAAGACCAGGTGCTGGCGGATGTGATGACCGACAAGGCGATGGTGGATATTCCCTCGCCGGTCCATGGCAGGGTGATTGCCCTCGGCGGCGAGCCGGGTGAAGTCATGGCCGTGGGCAGTGTCTTGATCAGCATTGAAGTGGAAGGCGCAGGCAATACCAAGGATGCGCCGGTCACCGCGGCACCGGTGAAAGCCGCGCCGGTGGTTGAAGCCAAGGCGGCCCCGGTGGTGGAAAGCAAGCCGGCAGCCAAGCCGGCCGTGGCGCCACACGCCCCCGTGGCTCGCGATGCCAATGAACGTCCACTGGCCTCCCCCGCGGTGCGCAAGCATGCGTTGGATGCGGGTATCCAACTGCGCCTGGTCCAGGGCACGGGCCCTGCCGGCCGGATCCTGCACGAAGACCTGGACGCCTACTTGCTGCAGGGTTCGCTGAAAACGTCCGCTGCCGCCAACCCCTACGCCGAACGCAACGACGAAGAACAGATCCCGGTGATCGGCATGCGCCGCAAGATCGCCCAGCGCATGCAGGACGCCACCCGCCGCGCCGCGCATTTCAGCTATGTGGAGGAGATCGACGTCACCGCCCTGGACGAATTGCGTGTGCACCTCAATGAAAAGCACGGTGCCACACGCGGCAAGCTGACCCTGCTGCCATTCATCGTGCGCGCCATGGTCGTGGCGTTGCGGGAGTTCCCGCAGATCAATGCGCGGTACGACGACGAAGCCCAGGTCATCACCCGCCTTGGCGCCGTCCACGTGGGCGTCGCGACGCAGAGCGATGTGGGGCTGATGGTGCCGGTGGTGCGTCACGCCGAGGCGCGCAGCCTGTGGGGCAATGCCGAGGAAATCGCGCGCCTGGCCACCGCCGCGCGCAATGGCAAGGCCAGCCGCGACGAACTGTCGGGGTCGACCATTACCCTGACCAGCCTGGGTGCCTTGGGCGGTATCGTCAGCACCCCGGTGCTGAACCTGCCGGAAGTGGCCATCGTCGGCGTCAACCGCATCGTCGAACGGCCGATGGTGATCAAGGGCCAGATCGTGATCCGCAAGATGATGAACCTCTCCAGTTCCTTCGATCACCGAGTGGTCGATGGCATGGACGCGGCACAATTCATCCAGGCCATTCGCGGCTTGCTCGAACAACCCGCCAGCCTGTTCCTGGAGTAAGGGCATGACTCAAACACTGCATACCACCCTACTGATTATCGGCGGCGGCCCCGGCGGTTATGTGGCCGCCATTCGCGCCGGCCAGTTGGGCATCCCGACCATTCTGGTCGAAGGCCAGGCATTGGGCGGTACCTGCCTGAATATCGGCTGCATTCCGTCCAAGGCCCTGATCCATGTGGCCGAACAGTTCCAGCAAACCATCCACCACAGCCAGGGTTCCCAGCTGGGCATCGAAGTGGATGTGCCGACCCTGGACATCCGCAAAAGCGTGGAATGGAAAGACGGCATTGTCGATCGCCTGACCACTGGCGTTGCCGCGCTGCTGAAGAAACACAAGGTGCAGGTGATCCACGGCTGGGCCAACGTGGTGGACGGCAAGACCGTCGACGTCGGCGACCAGCGCATCCAGTGCGAACACCTGTTGCTGGCCACCGGCTCGAAAAGCGTCAACCTGCCGATGCTGCCGATTGGCGGGCCGATCATCTCCTCCACCGAAGCCCTGGCGCCGACCCGCGTGCCCAAGCGCCTGATTGTGGTGGGCGGTGGCTATATCGGCCTGGAGCTGGGCATTGCCTACCGCAAGCTCGGCGCCGAAGTCAGCGTGGTGGAGGCGCAGGAGCGCATCCTGCCCGCCTATGACGCCGAACTGACCCAACCGGTGGCTGAGTCCCTCAAGCAACTGGGAGTGAAGCTTTACCTCAAGCACAGCGTCACCGGCTTCGAACACAACCACCTGCAAGTGCGCGACCCGAATGGCGACACCTTGTCACTGGTGACCGACCAGGTATTGGTGGCCGTCGGTCGCAAACCCAATACCCAGGGTTGGAACCTCGAGGCGCTGGACCTGGAGATGAATGGCGCTGCAATCAGGATCAACAACCGTTGCCAGACCAGCATGCACAATGTGTGGGCGATCGGCGACCTGAGCGGCGAGCCGATGCTGGCGCACCGGGCCATGGCCCAGGGCGAGATGGTCGCGGAACTGATCAGCGGTCAACACCGCGAATTCAACCCGGCGGCGATCCCGGCGGTGTGCTTTACCGACCCGGAACTGGTGGTGGTCGGCAAGACGCCCGATGAAGCCAAGGCCGCCGGCCTGGACTGCATCGTGTCGAGTTTCCCGTTTGCCGCCAACGGCCGCGCGATGACCCTGGAGTCGAAAACCGGTTTCGTACGGGTGGTGGCACGACGGGACAATCATCTGATTGTCGGCTGGCAAGCCGTCGGTGCCGGCGTGTCCGAGCTGTCTACCGCGTTCGGCCTGAGCCTGGAAATGGGCGCGCGCCTGGAAGACGTGGCGGGCACTATCCATGCCCATCCGACGCTCGGTGAGGCGGTGCAGGAAGCGGCACTGCGTGCGCTCGGGCATGCCTTGCACCTTTAACCGGGCTCACAACGCCGTCTGTAGGAGCGAGCTTGCTCGCGAAAATCGTCAACGATAACGCGTGAAACCAGAATGAACGCGGCGCCCTTGAGTTTTTCGCGAGCAAGCTCGCTCCTACAAGGGACGCGGGGGATGCGAACGGACCTGCGAATGCAGTATTGTTGCGCCCATTCAGAAAAAAACCGACTTGACCAAAGATAGAGGGTGTCATGGGTAACGAAAGCATCAATTGGGACAAGCTGGGTTTTGACTACATCAAGACCGACAAGCGGTTTCTCCAGGTCTGGAAAAACGGCGAATGGCAAGCCGGCACCCTGACCGACGACAACGTGCTGCACATCAGCGAGGGCTCCACTGCCCTGCACTACGGTCAGCAGTGCTTCGAAGGCCTCAAGGCCTACCGCTGCAAGGACGGCTCGATCAACCTGTTCCGTCCGGACCAGAACGCCGCACGCATGCAGCGCAGTTGCGCGCGCCTGCTGATGCCGCACGTCCCGACCGACGCGTTCATCGACGCGTGCAAACAAGTGGTCAAGGCCAACGAGCGGTTCATCCCGCCGTACGGCAGCGGCGGCGCGCTGTACCTGCGCCCGTTCGTGATCGGTACCGGTGACAACATCGGCGTGCGTACCGCGCCGGAGTTCATCTTCTCGGTGTTCTGCATCCCGGTCGGTGCCTACTTCAAGGGCGGCCTGGTGCCGCACAACTTCCAGATCTCCACCTTCGACCGCGCCGCGCCACAGGGCACCGGCGCCGCCAAGGTCGGTGGCAACTACGCCGCCAGCCTGATGCCGGGCTCGGAAGCGAAGAAATCCGGTTTTGCCGACGCGATCTACCTGGACCCGATGACCCACTCGAAAATCGAGGAAGTCGGCTCGGCCAACTTCTTCGGGATCACCCACGACAACAAGTTCATCACACCGAAGTCGCCTTCGGTGCTGCCAGGCATCACCCGCCTGTCGCTGATCGAACTGGCCAAGACCCGCCTGGGCCTGGAAGTGATCGAGGGCGAAGTGTTCATCGACAAACTGTCGGACTTCAAGGAAGCCGGCGCCTGCGGGACTGCCGCCGTGATCTCGCCGATCGGCGGTATCCAGTACAACGGCAAGCTGCACGTGTTCTACAGCGAGACCGAAGTCGGCCCGATCACCCAGAAGCTCTACAAAGAGCTGACCGGTGTGCAGACCGGTGACGTCGAAGCGCCAGAGGGTTGGATCGTAAAAGTCTAAGCCAGCAACACTGCAAAACCTTGTGGGAGGGGCGGTGCGACGATTCGACTTGCCCCCGATGGCAGTGGGTCAGTCAATGAATCTGTTGACTGATACTCCGCCATCGGGGGCAAGCCCCCTCCCACATTTGCTCTCCAGTGTATTCAAGAATCCTTCGGGATATTCTCGACAATCTTCTTGCCCATGCTGATCCTCGGCTCCACCCCATACCCCAGCGCCTCGTAAAACCCCGCCACCGCATCATTGCCACTGGTGATCTGCAGGTTGATCTTCATGCAGCCCAGGGCCGTCAGTGCCTGTTCCGCATGCCGCACCAGCGAGGAGCCCAGGCCATGACGCCGATAGTCGGCGTGCACGGCCACCGAGTACAGCCAGCCGCGATGGCCGTCGTAGCCGGCAAGAATCGTCCCGATCACGGTTTTTTTGTCCGTCGCCACGAAAAACAGCCCGTCATTGACCGCCTGTTTCTTATCGATCGCCAAGGTCGGCAGGTTATGCGCCGTGTCATAACCAAACGCCTCCTGCCATAACGCCACCACCTGCGCCCGATGCTGGCGGTCGCGATACGGCCCGATGGGATGGCGCGACAACAGCGCCTTTTCCATCACCAACGTGCGCTCATTGCCGTGGTAGACATCGCGTACCGTGTGAAAGCCCAGCTTGGTGTAGAACGGCTCGGCGGTCAGCGAGGATGGCACACTCAGGGTCGTCACCCCCGCGTCCCGCGCGCGCAGTTCGATTTCAATCATCAGCAGCCGACCAATGCCCTGCCCGTGCAGCGCCGGGTTGACGAACACCGAGCGCACCACATTTCCATCCAAGGCCGCCGTGGCGACGATCACCGAGTCCTGCATCGCCACCAGCACCACACGGCGCTTGAGCAGGTCCAGCACCGCGTCCGGCGTGAAGTTGCTGGCCACCCGCGCAATCACCTCCGCCGGATAATCCCGCGCATTGCTGCTGTGCAAAGCCGCGAGGATGACCTGGCTGATCCCTTCGGCATCGGCGGATTGGGCGAGACGAACGACGGTAGACATGGTTCCTCCTGGCTGACGGCGCTATAACAGTCGCCACTGTACCAATGTGGGAGGGGCCTTGCCCCTGATAGCGGTGTGCCAGTCAGATAACCTGTAACCGAAAGATTGCTATCGGGGGCCAGTCGAATCGTCGCACCGCCCACTCCCACATTTTGACCGCATTCCACCCCCCGGCAGCCGATTCGGCTGCCCTACCCCCCTTTTCAGCTTTCCCGGCTGAGCCGCCCCGTTGTTTCAGCCGGGATTCATACCGCACAAGCCACAAAATAGCCCCACAGCTCACCCCATGGATTCGTGCACCCATGCAAACCACCAACACCGTCCTGATGATTCGCCCGGCGCGCTTTGCCTTCAACCCGGACACCGCGATCAACAACCGCTTCCAACGTGCGCCCCTCGACCCGCTCGGTGCACAGCAGAAAGCGCTGGAAGAGTTCGACGGCTACGTCGACACCCTGCGCCAGCACGGCGTGGAAGTACTGGTGGTGCAGGACACCCCGGCGCCCCACACCCCCGACTCGATCTTTCCCAATAACTGGTGGAGCAGCCACGCCGATGGCAGCCTGGTGCTGTACCCGATGGAAGGCCAGAACCGCCGACTGGAGCGCAACAAGGGTGTGCTGCAAGTGCTGGAGCAGCGCTTTGCGATCAAGGACACCATCGACCTCAGCCACCTCGAACAACAAAACATCTTCCTCGAAGGCACCGGCAGCATGGTGCTCGACCGTCAGCACCGTATCAGCTACGCCTGCCATTCCGGGCGCACCCACCACGCCGCCCTGCGCCAGTTCGCCGAACGTCTCGACTACCAACTCTGCGTGTTCCACGCCGTCGACCGGCACCATGCGCCGATCTACCACAGCAACGTGATGATGAGTGTCGGCCGCGACCTCGCGGTGGTGTGCCTGCAAGCGCTGCCCGATGCCAACGAACGCCAGGCCCTGGAGCGCTCGCTGCGCGACACCGGCAAAGACATCCTCGGCCTCGACTTCGACCAGCTCGAAGCCTTCGCCGGCAACATGCTCGAAGTCCACGACCGCGACGGCCAGCCGCTGCTGGTGATGTCTGCCAGTGCCTGGAGCGCGCTGCAACCGGCCCAGCGCCAGCATGTGGAGCGCCACACACGGCCGGTGGTGGTGAACATCGACAACATCGAACGCATCGGCGGCGGCAGTGCCCGCTGCATGCTGGCAGAAGTGCATCTGCCCGCCCGTCCCTCATTTCAATAAGGAGTCTTGCCATGACCCGTTATATCGACGTCAACGACCTCAGCTACCTGGTTTCGCAAAAAGGCCTGCAAACCTGCATCACCGAGATGGCCGAGTACATCCGCGCCGACTACCTGCGCTGGCAGGACTTCGAGAAATGCGCACGCCTGGCCAACCACTCGCCGGATGGCGTGATCGAGTTGATGCCGGTGTCCGACGCCTCGCTGTACGCCTTCAAATACGTCAACGGCCACCCGAAAAACACCCTGGCCGGCATGCTTACCGTGATGGCCTTTGGAGCCCTGGGCGACGTGGACACCGGTAAACCGGTGCTGCTGGCGGAGATGACCCTGACCACCGCGATTCGTACCGCCGCCACCTCAGCCCTGGTGGCCCGCTACCTGGCCCGCGACAACAGCCGCAGCATGGCGTTGATCGGCAACGGCTCCCAGAGCGAATTCCAGGCACTGGCCTTCCACGCGATGCTCGGCATCAACGAGATCCGCCTGTTCGACATCGACGCCAGGGCCACCGCCAAGCTGGCCACCAACCTCAAGGCATTCCCGGCAATCAAGGTGATCCTGGCCGGCAGCGTGGCCGAGGCCGTCAAAGGTGCGGATATCGTCACCACCGTCACCGCCGACAAAGCCTACGCCACCATCCTCACCGACGAGATGATCGAACCCGGCATGCACCTTAATGCCGTGGGCGGCGACTGCCCAGGCAAGACTGAGCTGGACCGACGCATCGTCGAGCGCGCCCGGGTGATCGTCGAATACGAACCGCAAAGCCGCATCGAAGGTGAAATCCAGCACATGCCGGAAGACTCGCCGGTGACCGAGTTGTGGCAGGTGATCAACGGCCAGCAGCCCGGCCGCGAAAATGCGCGCCAGGTCACCCTGTTCGACTCGGTGGGGTTTGCCATCGAAGACTACTCCGCCCTGCGCTACGTGCTCGACGTCGCCAAGGCGCTGGATGTCGGCAGCGAGCTGGAACTGGTACCCGACCTGGCCGACCCGAAAGACCTGTTCGCGCGCCTGGCCCAACAACCTCGTGCACAGCACAAAAAGCGCGCCTGAGACCGCTCTGGCCTGCCGCTTTGCGCCCAGGGCAGGCCGGATTTCCAGGACTGAAAAGCCGATTCATAGGGTGCTACAGCCGATTCCGCTGCATTGCTTGTTTTAACAGCGCAATTTGCGCTTTGAGCCGGGGGTAAACGACACAAAAAACGCACCACCATGAAGCATTCTCTGTGGCGAGCGGGCTTGCCCCGCGTTGGGCTGCGCAGCAGCCCCAATAAAAACGCCGCGTCGTGTCTGTAAAAACGCGGTGAATGGCTTGGGGCTGCTACGCAGCCCAACGCGGGACAAGCCCGCTCGCCACAACAAGTGGGCTCCCCACAAGAAGCCGAACGACCACAAAGCTGCACTAAACAATAAAGACTCGATTCACCTTTTGACTGCCCTGACATCAATTACAAAATATAGGGACTTACACATGACTCCACTGCGATCACTCTTCGCTGCGTTGCTGTTGCCACTGTGCGCCACCACCGCCCACGCCCAGGATTGGAAAGAAATCCGCTTTGGCGTATTCCCCGAGTATCCCCCGTTTGAATCCGTGGCCGCCGATGGCAGCCTGCAAGGTTTCGATATCGAGTTGGGCAACGCCATCTGCGCCAAGCTCGAAGTCAAATGCACCTGGGTGCACAACGAATTCGACGGCATGATCCCGGCCCTGCGTGCGCGCAAGTTCGACGCGATCATGTCGTCCATGGCGGTGACCTCGGCGCGCGAGAAAGTCATCGACTTCACCGACCGCCTGTTCCTCAGCCCGACCTCGGTCATCACCCGTAAAAGCGCCGAGTTCGGCGATACGCCGGAATCGTTGAAAGGCAAGCAAGTCGGTGTGCTGCAAGGCTCGCTGCAAGAAGCCTATGCCCGTGCCCAACTGGCCAAGCTCGGCGCGCAGATCAAGGCATACCAGTCCCAGGAACAGAACTACGCCGACCTGCAGAACGGCCGCCTCGACGCCACCCTGACCGACAAGCTCGAAGCCCAGCTCAACTTCCTGTCCAAGCCTGAAGGCGCCGACTTCAAGACCGGCCCGGCCTTCAAGGACCCGACCCTGCCCCTGGACATCGCCATGGGCCTGCGCAAGAACGACCAGGACTTGCGTGCGCTGATCAACAAGGGCATCGCCGCTGTACAGGCAGACGGCACCTACGCGCAGATCCAGAAGAAATACTTCGGTGATCAAGACATCTACAACGAGTAAGCCCCACCGGCCAAAGCCCTTGTAGGAGCGAGCTTGCTCGCGAAGGTCGTAAACGGTAACGCAGCGAATCCGGTTTAACGCGGTGCCCTTGAGTTCTTCGCGAGCAAGCTCGCTCCTACAAAAGGGCGTCGTTCCTTTAGAGATCCCCCATGAACGAACTCCTCAACTTGCAAGGCTACGGCCCGATGCTGGCCCAGGGTGCCTGGATGACGCTCAAGCTGGCGCTCCTGGCGCTGGCCCTGAGCCTCACCCTGGGCCTGGTCGCCGCCGGTGCCAAGCTCTCCAGCGCCAACTGGCTGCGCGTGCCGGCGACGCTCTACACCACGCTGATCCGCAGCGTGCCGGACCTGGTGCTGATCCTGCTGATCTTCTACAGCTTGCAACTGTGGCTCAACGACCTGAGCGAAGTATTCGGCTGGAACTACTTCGAAATCGACCCGTTCACCGCTGGGGTGATCACCCTGGGGTTTACTTATGGCGCGTATTTCACCGAAAACTTCCGTGGCGCGATCCTCAGCGTGCCGGTCGGCCAACTGGAAGCCGCGACCGCCTATGGCCTGAGCCGCTGGCAGCGGTTTCGCCTGGTGCTGTTCCCGCAGTTGATGCGCTTCGCCCTGCCGGGCCTGGGCAATAACTGGCTGGTGCTGCTCAAGTCCACGGCGCTGGTGTCGATCATCGGCCTGTCGGACCTGGTCAAGGCCGCGAAAAACGCCGGCAAGACCACCAATGAGCCGTTGTACTTCCTGATCCTCGCCGGCCTGGTCTACCTGGTGATCACCACCCTCTCCAACCGCATCTTCAAGCGCCTCGAGCGGCGCTACAACCTCGGCATCAAGGGGATGGCGCGATGATCGAACTGTTCCAGCAATACGGCCTGGCCTACCTGTTCAGCGATGGCGCGGGTTTGTCCGGCGTCGCCATGACCCTGTGGCTGTTCATTATCTCGGTGGTGTTCGGCTTTGTCCTGTCGATCCCCCTGGCACTGGCCCGCGTCTCGGAACACGTCTGGCTGCGCTGGCCAGTGGAGGTGTACACCTACCTGTTCCGGGGCACGCCGCTGTATATCCAACTGTTGATTTGCTACACCGGGCTGTACAGCCTGGAGGTGGTGCAGGACAACGCCCTGCTCAACCAGTTTTTCCGCAATGCCTTGAACTGCACCCTGCTGGCCTTCGTGCTCAACACCTGCGCCTACACCGTGGAAATCTTCGCCGGGGCGATCCGTAATATTCCCCACGGCGAACTCGAAGCGGCACGCGCCTATGGCCTGCATGGCTGGCGCCTGAACCTGTTTGTGGTGGTACCGGCCGCGTTGCGCCGGGCGTTGCCGGCCTACAGCAATGAAATGATCCTGATGCTGCACGCCACATCGCTGGCGTTTACCGCCACCGTCGCCGATATCCTCAAGGTGGCCCGCGATGCGAATGCCGAAACGTTCCTGACGTTCCAGGCCTTCGGTATCGCTGCCCTGCTCTACATGCTGCTGTCCTTTGCACTGGTGGGCCTGTTTCGACTGGCCGAACGTCGCTGGATGCGTTTTCTTGTTCCTACCCGAGGCTAACCCATGAATCAGTCCGCGCAGGCCCTGGCCACTTATCCTGTCGATGTCCCCGCTACACGAACGGCCACGGCTGCCGTCAAGCTGCAGGTCGAAGGCATCCATAAACGCTACGGCGAACACGAAGTGCTCAAGGGCGTGTCCCTCAACGCACGCAACGGCGATGTGATCAGCCTGATCGGCGCCAGCGGCTCGGGCAAAAGCACCATGCTGCGTTGCATCAATTTCCTCGAACAACCGGACGCCGGGGTCATCACCCTGGACGGCATCAGCATCGAAATGCGCCAGGGCCGCGCCGGTACCCGCGCACCGCACCAGGAGCAATTGCAGAACCTGCGCACGCGCCTGGCCATGGTGTTCCAGCATTTCAACCTGTGGAGCCACATGACCGTGCTGGAGAACATCACCATGGCCCCGCGCCGGGTGCTGGGCGTGAGCGCCGCCGAGGCGGAAAAACGCGCGCGCCTGTACCTGGACAAGGTCGGCCTGCCTGGCCGGGTGGCGGATCAATACCCGGCGTTCCTGTCTGGCGGTCAACAGCAGCGCGTGGCCATCGCCCGGGCCCTGGCGATGGAGCCGGAAATCATCCTGTTCGATGAACCGACCTCGGCCCTCGACCCTGAACTTGTAGGAGAGGTCCTCAAAGTCATACAGACGTTGGCTGAGGAAGGTCGTACCATGTTGATGGTCACCCACGAAATGGGCTTTGCCCGCCAGGTGTCCAGCCAAGTGCTGTTCTTGCATCAGGGCCGGGTCGAAGAACAAGGCGGCGCCGAGATCCTCGACCACCCCAACAGCGAACGCTTGCAGCAATTTCTTTCCAATCGTTTGAAGTGAAACCCATGGATACCAAGGCCAACGGACCCCATTCTTCCCCTGCGCTGGATCGCATCGATGAGGCAATCATCGACGTGCTGCGGCATCAGGGGCGTATCACCTACGAAAAGCTCTCGTCACTGGTCCACCTCACTCCCCGGCCCTGCCTGGAGCGGGTGCGCAAGCTGGAGCGACGTGGGGTGATCCGCGGGTATGGGGCGATCATCGATGTGCAGATGGTCTCGCCAGGGCTGTCTCTGCTGGTGCTCGTGGCCTTGTCCAACCAGAGCGGGCGCTCGGCGCAAAAGGCTTTCGAAGCCTGCGTCAAGGCCTGCCCGCAGGTGTTCGAATGCCAGCTGATCAGCGGGCCGTTCGACTACAGCCTGCGCATGCGCTGCCGGGATATGGAGCATTACCGGGTGCTGACCGAGACCTGGTTGAACAATGATGAGTTGCACATCGACAAACTCGTGGCACATCCCGAACTCGCAATCGTCAAGAACACCGCCACTGAACTGGCATAAGGATCAAGCCCAGTTGTATGTGGCGAGCAGGCTTGCCCTAATGCCGTTCAGTTAAGCGTACATCGCCTTCTGTAGGAGCGAGGGGGACGCCTAGTTCTTGCTCGCGAAAAACGTCAACGATAACGCGTGTTTCCTGAATGAACGCGGCGCCTGTGAGTTTTTCGCGAGCAAGAACTAGGCGTCCCCCTCGCTCCTACAAAAAAGCCTTAACTGAACGGCATTAAGGCTTGCCCTGCGTTGGGCTGCGCAGCAGCCCCAGGAAGTTTTATCTGAAACGATGAAACTACGCGGTGTTTTTAATGGGGCTGCTGCGCAGCCCAACGCAGGGCAAGCCTGCTCGCCACAACAAGCTCCCTGCCACATTTTTTAAGCGTGCCCGCTGGAGATGCGCTTACCCGGCTTTGCCCCAATCAGGCTCGCCTGCCCATCCTTCTGCTTCCCCGTCCGCGCCTCGCTGATCAACCCCGGGATCAACTTGCCCTCCGGCAAGTTCTTCCAGAACCGGCTTGGCAAATGCCCTTCCATCACCTTGGGGTTCAACCGCGCCGGGTTGAAGATGTGGCTGTAATAGGTCAACCACATGGCACTGTGGGGGTCCTCGACATTCTGCGCCAACTGCTGCCACGCCTCTGGGCACTGGCGTTGATGGATCAGTTGCTCGCCATCGTAGTAAACCCCATCCAACGGTGTCGCGATCATCCAGCGATGGCGGCCCATGCGCCCGATAAAGTGCTGGCTGGCGCTGCGGAGAATGTCATGGGCCGGCTCATGCCAGGCCACGTACTCCGGCAGCTCGGGCCCGGCCTCCTGGGGTACCGCGATAAACCGCACGAACGCATGCAGGTGATGAGCCTCGCGGCTGACCTGCTTGATTCGCCGTTGCAGTTCGCTGCCCAGTTTGTCCCCCGCGAGCATTGCCGTGCGGTCGCCATGGCTGACCCGCCACAGCACCTCATACAACAGGCTCCAGCGCTGCTCGCCGTGGTAACAGGCGGCGGCTTCCAGCAGTTCGAGCAACGCCTTGGGAATCCGCGCCTGGAACGACCCCAGCCCCTCGGGGATCGGTTCGTCGGTGGCGAACAGGTCCGCCACTTCAGCCTCGCCCCAACTCACCTGGCTGGGATCGACCTGATGGCTGAGCAGCCAACGCGCCTGTTCGCGCCAGGTACTGAACAGGTTGTCGCATTCCAGGCTGATCATCCCCACAACCCCATTTGTTGCGGCTGCGGACGGTCACGCAGTTGTTCACGCAGCAGCACGCTGGTGCTTTCAGCCTGTTGCGGGTGGTAGTCGCTGGTGATGAAAAATGGCTTGGCCTTGGCCAGCACGCAGCGCATGCGGGCCAGGTCTTCGAAACGGATCTTGCGTTCACGGCGCAGGTCCACCAGGCGCTGGGTGGTGCGCAGGCCGATACCGGGGATACGGGCGATCAGGGTCGCTTCGGCACGGTTCAGGTCCAGGGGGAAGACGTCGCGGTGTTCCAGGGCCCAGGCCAGCTTGGGGTCGATATCCAGGGCCAGGTGGCCAGGGCCTTCGAACAGTTCATTGGCGCTGAAGCCGTAGCTGCGCAGCAGGAAATCCGCCTGGTACAAACGGTGCTCGCGCATCAATGGCGGCGCGGCCAGGGGCACGCTTTTCGGGCTGTTGGGGATGGGGCTGAACGCCGAGTAATACACGCGGCGCAGCTTGAAATTGCCATACAACGCCTCGGCCCCGTGGAGGATGGTGCTGTCGTCGGTGTCGTCGGCGCCGACGATCATCTGCGTGCTCTGCCCGGCCGGCGCGAAACGCGGGGCACGGGGTTCGTTGAGCACGGTCTGTTCGCCAGTGTAGATGGTCTGCATGGCCTGCTTGATCGAGACGATCTGCTTCTCCGGCGCCAGGGTTTGCAGGCTGGCATCCGTGGGCAGTTCGATATTCACACTGAGGCGATCAGCATACCGCCCGGCCTCGGCGATCAACGCCGGGTCGGCTTCGGGGATGGTCTTGAGGTGGATATAGCCGCGAAAGTCATGTTCTTCGCGCAGCAGCTTGGCCACCCGCACGAGCTGCTCCATGGTGTAGTCCGCCGAGCGGATGATGCCCGAGCTGAGGAACAGCCCGCTGACGCAATTGCGCCGATAGAAATCCAACGTGAGCGTGACCACCTCCTCCGGGCTGAAGCGTGCCCGCGGCACGTCGCTGGAGCGGCGATTGACGCAGTATTGGCAGTCGTAGAGGCAGAAGTTGGTGAGCAACACCTTGAGCAGCGACACACAGCGCCCGTCCGGCGTGTAGCTGTGGCAGATGCCCATGCCATCGGTGGAACCCAGCCCCGCCTTGCCCTCCGAGCTACGCTTGGGCGCGCCACTGCTGGCGCACGAGGCATCGTACTTGGCGGCGTCGGCGAGGATGCTGAGTTTTTCGATCAATTGCATGGAGGGCTACCGATACTGGTTTTTTATACAGTATCAGTCGCCCCACAGTGTTGCCAGTACCACCTGTAGGAGCGAGCTTGCTCGCGAAGAACGCAAGACCACCGCGTCAACCCAGAATGCCCGCGTTATCGTCGACGGTTTTCGCGGCAAGCTCGCTCCTGCAAGGGGGTCAGCTGGCGGCGGCGAGCAGCCGGTCCTGCACCGAGCGGCCCTGGCCACGATGACGATCATGCTCGAACAGCGACGCCGCAATCTCATCCGCACGAATCGGCAGCACCGACAGCAACGTATCGCTCAAGCCATGGCTGGCCTGGCTGAAGCCCTGGATGTAGATGCCGGCCTTGCAGCGCTCATCGGTGACGAGGCGGTAGTCGCGCGCCACTTCAAAGTCACCCAGATACTCCTCCAGCGGCGCCAGCAATTCGCGATGCATCTGGCGCTCGTAGCCGGTGGCCAGGATCACCGCGTCGTAGTGGCTGACGCTGGTTTCGCCAGTGGCGTTGTTGCGCAGGGCCAGTTCGATGCCCAACGGACCGGGGGTGGCCTTCTCGACCACGGTCATGGTGCGGAACGCATGGCGCGCAATGCCGGAGACTTTCTGGCGGTAGAAGATGCCGTAGATGCGTTCGATCAGGTCCAGGTCCACCACCGAATAGTTGGTGTTCTGGTACTCGGCGAGCAGGCGTTCACGCTCGGTGCCGGCCTGCTGGAACACCAGGTCGGTGAAGGCCGGCGAGAACACTTCGTTGACGAACGGGCTGTCATCGGCCGGCTTGAGTGCCGAGCCGCGCAGGATCATGTCGACCTGCACCGACGGGAAGCTGTCATTCAAGTCGATGAAGGCTTCGGCCGCACTCTGGCCGCCGCCGATCACCGCGATCCGCATCGCCTTGCCGTCGACACAGGGCTGCTGGGCCAAGCGCGACAAATACTGGGAATGGTGGAACACCCGGCCATCATCCTTCAGGGCCTTGAACACCTCCGGCACCCGCGGCGTGCCACCGGCGCTGACCACGACCGCACGGGTGGTACGCACATGCTGCTCACCCTGGGCATCGCGGGAAATCACCCGCAGCGCCTCGACCTGTTGTTGATGCAGGATCGGCTCGATGGCCAGCACTTCCTCTCCGTAGCGGCCCACGGCCTGGAACTGCCCGGCGACCCAGCGCAGGTAGTCGTTGAACTCCATGCGGCACGGGTAGAAGGTGCCCAGGTTGATGAAGTCCACCAGGCGGTCATGGGCCTTGAGGTAGTTGACGAAGGAGTACGGGCTGGTGGGGTTGCGCAGGGTCACCAGGTCCTTGAGGAACGAAATCTGCAGTTCGCTCTGGGTCACCAGGGTATTGCCGTGCCAGCGGTAATCAGCCTGTTTGTCGAGAAACAGCACGTCCAGTTTGCCCTGCGTCTTTTCACGCTCCTGCAGGGCGATGGCCAGCGCCAGGTTCGAAGGGCCGAAACCGATACCGATCAGGTCGTGAACCGCGGGCGAAGCAATTGCCTGTGTCATTCCAGTGTCCTCTGGATAAGCCCCGTGGCGGTGGGGCGGGAATACCTTCAAGACCTGCACAACAGGTCATGTGTTGATAGGAAACGAGGACAATGAAATAAAATTTAACCGATCGCCGATCAGTGCGCGTCCCACTCGCGCATCCGGACCCGGCAGTGCTTCATGGCATTGACGATGTGTTTTTCCACCAGGCTGCGTGAAATACCCAGGCGTTCGGCGATTTGCGAATGGGACAAACCCTCGAGTTTGCGCAGCAGGAAGCTGTGGCGGCACGGCGCGGGTAATTCGGCCAGCGCCCGTTCGAGCAACTCCAGGCGCTGGGCCTGATCATGGCTGGTGTGGGGCGCGTAGCTGGAAAACCGTTCTTCATGGTCCAGCACGTCCAGCGGCTCGACCTGGCGCAGCGCATTGCGCCGGTGCCCGTCGATGACCAGGTTCAACGCCGTGCGGTACAGGAAGGCTCGAGGCTGGTCGATGGGCGTCTCGCTGGTGCGCTCCAACACCCGCACATAAGCGTCATGCACCACATCTTCGGCCACCTGGCGGTTGCCCAGCTTGGCGTTGAGGAAACACACCAGCTCACGATAGTAGTTTTCCAACATGACTCCCGGCCTACGGGCGGCGGCATTAGGTGCTGTAGGAGCGAGCGCGCTCGCGAAGTACGTCAACGATAACGCGGGAAACCAGAGTGAACGCGGCGTCCTTGAGCTCTTCGCGAGCACGCTCGCTCCTACACAAATACAGGCCATTCAGTAATGGCAGTTTGGCTGCGTGCAATTTATAGTAATTCTCATCTACTTTTAAAGAAGTCTTGCACCCATCGGCGATTTTTTTACTCGCCACAGCGCTATTTGCGTGTGTAACCGCCTAAATCTTCGGGCAATTCCCTCGTTTAACTGTCAGCTCCCCGCAATCGCGGCCCGAACTTCCCTGGCTGGAACCAAAGCATGAAACGCCCTCGCCCCGCCCGACGCGCCCTGCTCGCTGCCGCGTGCCTGCTTCCCATCATCGCCGTGGCCGCCTGGCAGGTGCTGCCCCAGGGCGCCGACAATCTGACGACCGTCACCGTCACGCGCGGCAATATCGAAAACAGCGTCACCGCCCTGGGCACCCTGCAACCGCGGCGCTACGTGGATGTGGGCGCCCAGGCGTCCGGGCAGATCCGCAAGATCCATGTCGAGGCCGGCGACCAGGTCCAGGAAGGCCAGTTGCTGGTGGAGATCGACCCTTCGACGCAAAAGGCCAAGCTCGACGCCAGCCGCTACGCCATCGAAAACCTCAAGGCCCAATTGCAGGAGCAGAAGGCCCAGCACGCACTGGCGCAGCAGAAGTACCAGCGCCAGCAGCGCCTGGCCGCCGGCAATGCCACCCGCGAAGAAGACGTGCAAACCGCCAAGGCCGAACTGAGCGCCACCCAGGCCCGGGTCGCGATGTTCCAGGCGCAGATTCTCCAGGCCCAGGCCAGCCTGCGCAGTGACGAAGCCGAGTTGGGTTATACGCGCATCTATGCGCCGATGACCGGCACCGTGGTCGCCGTGGATGCGCGCGTCGGCCAGACCCTCAACGCGCAGCAGCAGACGCCGTTGATCCTGCGCATCGCCAAGTTGTCGCCGATGACGGTGTGGGCTGAAGTCTCGGAAGCCGATATCGGCCATGTCAAACCCGGCATGACGGCCTATTTCACCACCCTGAGCGGCGGCAACCGCCGCTGGACCAGCACCGTGCGGCAAATCCTGCCGATTCCACCCAAACCGCTGAATGAGACCCATGGCAGTGGCAGCCCGACCAGCTCCAGCAAAAACGGGACCGGCCGCGTTGTGCTGTACACGGTGCTGCTGGATGTGGATAACCCCGACAACGCGCTGATGGCTGAAATGACCACCCAGGTGTTCTTTGTCGCCGGCCAGGCACGGGATGCGCTGACCGTGCCCGTCGCGGCATTGCAGGGAACGTCGCGCGCCGACAGGCAGATCGCGCGCGTGGTCACGAAAAAGGGGCGTATCGAGGAGCGCGAAGTGCGCCTGGGCCTCAGCGATCGCTTGCGGGTCGAGGTGCTCGACGGCCTCAACGAAGGCGATCACCTGCTGATCGGCCCGCTCGACGGCAGTGGGGGTTGACGTGACCACGCCCCTGATCGAACTCAAGCACATCCGCAAATCCTACGGCGGCGGCGATAGCCCGCAGGTCGACGTGCTGCGCGGGATCGACCTGTCGATCCATGCCGGGGAGTTCGTCGCCATCGTCGGCGCCTCCGGTTCCGGCAAGTCCACGCTGATGAATATCCTCGGCTGCCTCGACCGCCCCAGCACAGGCGACTACCTGTTCGCCGGGGAAAACGTCGCGCACCTGGGCAGCGACGAACTGGCCTGGCTGCGTCGCGAGGCGTTCGGCTTTGTGTTCCAGGGCTACCACCTGATCCCGTCGGGCACGGCCCAGGAAAACGTCGAGATGCCGGCGATCTATGCCGGCCTCAGCGCCGCCGAACGCCACGCCCGCGCCAACGCCCTGCTCACGCGCCTGGGCCTGGCCGAGCGCACCGGCAACCGTCCGCACCAGCTGTCCGGCGGCCAGCAACAGCGCGTCTCGATTGCCCGCGCACTGATGAACGGCGGGCATATCATCCTCGCCGACGAACCCACCGGCGCCCTCGACAGCCACAGCGGCGCCGAGGTCATGGCCTTGCTCGACGAACTGGCGAGCCAGGGCCACGTGGTGATCCTGATCACCCACGATCGCGAAGTGGCCGCGCGCGCCAACCGCATCATCGAGATTCGCGACGGCCTGATCATCAGCGACTCTGCCGCCGATGAACATTACGTCGCGGCCACCGCCAGCCGCGACGCATTGCAAGCCGTGGACCTGCGCCAACGCTTGATCGACGGTGCCGAACACAACGGCGCGTGGAAGGCCGAACTGTTGGACGCGGTGCAAGCCGCATGGCGGGTGATGTGGATCAACCGCTTCCGCACCGCGCTGACGTTGCTCGGCATCATCATCGGCGTGGCCTCGGTGGTGGTGATGCTGGCGGTCGGCGAAGGCAGCAAGCGCCAGGTCATGGCGCAGATGGGCGCGTTCGGTTCCAACATTCTGTATCTGAGCGGCTCGTCACCCAACCCACGCACACCGCTGGGGATCGTGACCCTCAACGACGTCGCGGCCCTGGCCAGCCTGCCCCAGGTCAAGCGCATCATGCCGGTCAACGGCACCGAGGCTGGGGTGCGTTACGGCAACGTCGACTACATGGCTTATGTGGGCGGCAACGACACCAATTTCCCGGAGATCTTCAACTGGCCCGTGGTCGAGGGCAGCTACTTCACCGCCGCCGACGAACAGGCCGCCGCCACCGTGGCGGTGATCGGCCATCGCATCCGCGAAAAGCTGTTCAAGGGCCAGGTCAATCCGATCGGGCAGTACATCCTGATCGAAAACGTGCCATTCCAGGTGGTCGGCGTGCTGGCGGAAAAAGGCGCCACCTCCGGAAACAAGGACAGTGACGACCGCATCGCGATTCCCTATAGCGCCGCCAGCGTGCGCCTGTTCGGCAGCTACAACCCCGAATACGTGGTGATTGCCGCCGCCGATGCGCGCAAGGTGCATGACGCCGAAGTGGCCATCGACCAATTGATGCAGAAACTGCACAACGGCAAGCGCGACTATGAACTGACCAACAACGCCGCGATGATCCAGGCCGAAGCCCACACCCAGAACACCCTGTCGCTGATGCTCGGTTCGATTGCGGCGATTTCCCTGTTGGTGGGCGGCATCGGCGTGATGAACATCATGTTGATGACGGTGCGCGAGCGCACCCGCGAAATCGGCATCCGCATGGCCACCGGCGCACGCCAGCGCGACATCCTGCGTCAGTTCCTCACCGAAGCGGTGATGCTCTCGGTGGTCGGCGGCTTATGTGGTATCGCCCTGGCACTGCTGGTGGGCGGCCTGTTGCTGCTGGCCCAGGTCGCGGTGCAGTTTTCCCTGGTGGCGGTGCTCGGCGCATTTGGCTGTGCGCTGGTCACCGGCGTCGTCTTCGGCTTTATGCCGGCCCGTAAAGCTGCCCGGCTCGATCCGGTTAAGGCATTGACCAGTGAATAAACCCTCCCCCCTGCCGCACGTGTCAGTCATCAGCCTGTGCCTGTTGCTCAACGCCTGCACCGGCCCTGCCCCCGCCGTGGACAGCGGTATCGCAGCACCGGCTGCCTGGCAATACGCCGAGCGAAACGCCGCCCAGGCCATCGACCAACGCTGGTGGACCCAGTTTGGCAGCCCGCAACTCAACCGCCTGATCGACCAGGCCCGGCGTGACAGTTTCGACGTCGCCGCCGCCATGGCACGGGTGCGCCAGGCCCAGGCGACGGCGGTGATTGCCGGTGCGCCGCTGCTGCCCGAGGTGAATCTGAACCTCACCACCAGCCGCCAGAAATTGTTGCGCGGCCAGGGTGGGCCGGACCTGGATGCCTCGCAAAGCGACGATACCGTGGAGAACTTCGGCGCCAATTTCACCGCCAGTTATGAAGTGGACTTCTGGGGAGGCCGCGCCGCCGCCCGGGACAGCGCGCTGTACAGCCTGCGCGCGAGCGAGTCGGACCAGGCCACAGTGGAATTGACCCTGCTCGGCAACGTCGCCGACCGTTATGCCCAGACCCTCGCCGCCCGCCAACGCGAGCAGATCGCCGAGCTGAACCTGGCCAATGCGCGCAACGTGCTGGCCCTGGTGCAGACTCGCTACGACGCCGGCTCTGCCACCGCCCTGGAGCTGGCGCAACAGAAAAGCCTGGTCGCCAGCCAGCAACGGCAACTGCCGCTGATCCAGCAAGTCGCCGAAGAGTCGCGCATCACCCTCGCGACCCTGCTTGGCCAACCCGTGCAAGCCCTGGACCTGGGCACAGAGTCTTTCGCGACGCTGACCTGGCCGAGTATCGGTGCGGGTGTGCCCAGCCAATTGCTGAGCCGTCGCCCCGACCTGGCCAAGGCCGAGGCCGAATTGGCCGCCGCGCAAGCCAATGTGGCCATCGCCCGCGCGGCCTTGCTGCCCAAGGTGACCCTTGGCGCTACGCTCGGCTCAGACGCCTACAAGGCCGCGGATATGCTGCGCAGCCCGTACTACACGCTGACCGCCGGGCTGGTCGGGCCGATTTTCAACCACGGCCGTTTAAGGGCTGAACGCGACAAGGCCCGCGCGCGCCAGGATGAACTGCTGCAAACCTATCGCGGCGCAATCATCAACGGCTTTGCCGATGTGGAAAAAACCCTCAGCAGCATCACGCGCCTGGACCAGCAACGCCAATGGCAACGCGAAGAGCTGCAACAGGCGCAGACCGCCTTCCAGATCGCCGAAAGCCGTTACCAGGCGGGCGCCGAAGACCTGCTCACGGTGCTGGAAACCCAGCGCACCCTGTACACGGCCCAGGACCTGGACGTACAACTGCGGCTGTCACGCCTGCAGGCCAGTATTGCGCTGTACAAAGCGTTGGGGGGCGGCTGGCACTCCGACATCCGATAAACAAAATTCGCATTTCATACACGCGCTGTTTTTTCCTCCTACATTTTTAAGCGTGCGGTCCTTGGTAAAAAAGTCACTCTCCCGACTGACCAGGACCGCAGATGAAATCCCTGACCACTGCCAGCGCCATCACCTTCCGTTGCCTGGTCCTGATGGCCACCCTCATACCCTCCGTCGGCCACACCCAGGCGCAGCCCTCCGCCTTCGGTATCGAATGGTTTCTCGACTGCCCGCAGCCCGCGCTTGAGCGCCTGGACCCGGAGGTCATCGAACGCACCCAATGCGGCATCGTCACCGCGCCCCTCGACCACGCCGCCCCTGAGCGCGGCAGCATCAGTTTTGACATCACGCGCGTCGGCGCCAAGCAACCGCTGTCTCGCCAGGGCGCGCTGTTTGCCAACCCTGGCGGGCCGGGGCTCGATGCGGGCGGCGCCTTCGCCGTGCACCTGGCGACGGTGTGGAAGCATTACGCCCGGCAACCCGACTGGGGCGATACCTACCGCGAGCTGGCCGACACCTATGATGTGGTCGAAGTCACCCCTCGGGGCCTGGGCAGCCTGCCAGGGTCGCGCCTGGAGTGTCAGTCCGAGCGCAAGATCGTGCCGCAAGGGGACATCAGCGAAGACCGCAGCGAGGCCAACCTGGCCGCTGTGCGCCACAACGCGCGGTTGATCGCCCAAGCCTGCGCCAGCCATCCGCTGACGCCCTACATCACCACCGAGCAGACGGCCCGCGACCTGGAGTTTGTACGCAAGCAACTGGGCGAACTGCGCTTCAACTACCTGGGTAACGCCTACGGCACCTGGCTCGGCGCCTGGTACGGCGGCCTGTTCCCGGCCCATGTCGGGCGCATGGTGCTCGACTCGAACCTGAACTGGACGTCCACCTTCGAGCACGCCAGTTTTATCGTGGCCAGCGAAAAGGAAAAAATCTTCGATCGCTTCGTCGCCACCCCCGCCGCCCTTTACCCAGGGCTCTACCAATTGGGCGATTCACCGGTGGCGGTGCGCAGGGTCTTCATGGAACTGCTGCCCAGTGTGCGCACGGCCCTGCGCTCCAACAACCGCTACTACAGCGACCCCGCCGGTTTGATGGGGGCCCACGTGCTCAGCCGCTGGCTGCGGGAAGCCCCCGACAGCGATGACCTGACGCTGGAGGCTCGGGCACGCGCGTATCTATTCAGCCCCGACGCCGAGATCGAACAGCGGGCCAAGGCAATGTTCAGCCTGCTGCTGCAGCGCGTGCGCGAACCGCTGCAGGCCAATGTGCCGAAGCCGGGGCCGCTGCGCATGTCGGCTGCCGACTCGGTAAAAACCGCCATCCTGTGCAATGACTCGGTCTACTCCAGCGAAGAACAGTGGCAGCAGAAAGAGTCCGAATCCCTCGCCAAGCACCCCGTCGCCGGCAGTGCCCTCGAAGCTCGCCAATGCACGACCTGGCCACGCAAAACCGCCGCCCCGCTGCCGCACAAGGCACTGGCACAGCTCGACAGCCTGCTGATGGTGCAAGCCGAATTCGACGACCATGCCCCGTCCACTGGTGCCGCCTGGGCCTTTGAACGCACCTTCCCGGCCAGTCGCGTGCAGCTCAAGGACGCCTATGTCCACGGGGTTTCGTTCAGCGGCGTGAGTGCCTGCGTGAACCGCTGGGTCGGGGACTACCTGATGCACGGCACCAAGCCACCCCGTTCGACGGTGTGCACCGATGCCACCTTGCAGTGAGCTTCCCCGCACCCGTTTGCGACCCCTTCGCACCAGAAACGACACCTCGCGTTGACGCCCCGGCCCAATCGTTATTAAGTGCTATTTATCCGCATTAATACGATAAATCGAACCCATGCTGACTCGCCCGCTACGCCGCAAACGCCAGAAGCTGTCCGATGTGATTGTCGAGTCGGTCAAGCGCTCCATCGTCACCGATGCGCTGAAGCCCGGCGACCGCCTGCCCACCGAGCGCGAGCTGATGGAAAGCTTCCAATGCTCCAAGGGCTCGGCCCGTGAGGCGCTCAAGGCGCTGGAGGTCGAGGGCCTGGTGAGTACGCGCACCGGCCCCAGTGGCGGGGCGTATCTGAACCAGGCCGGCACTGAACCGGCCAGCCGCGCCTTGCGCAATTACCTGCACTTCCAGCACCTGGACGGCGAGCAGGTGTATCAACTGCGCAAGGTGATCGAGGTGGAACTGGCAGTGTCGGTACTCGGGCGCCTGAGTGAAGCCGATTACCAGGCCCTGCAGGACAACGTGGATTTTTGCAGCGCTCCGGAAGACAGCGAAGCCGGCCAGCGCGAACAGCGCCTGGCGGAACTGGAGTTCCATAACCTGCTGGCCAAGGCCTGCCCTAACCCGTTGCTGAGCTTCATGGCGCAGTTTCTCAACGACCTGCTGCGCGACCTGGTGGTGCTGAAAAAAGCCTACAAGCCCAAGCGCAAACAGTTCGACGCGGCCAACCTCGACTATCACAAGCAGCTGCTGAGCGCCTTTCGTGCCGGCGACGAAGGCGCGGTACGCAGCCTGATGCATGAACACATGTGCGACGCCGAACACCATATGACCGCCCTCGAAGGCCAGGTCAGCCCGCATTTTCTACTGGAGTTCGATCACTCTTAAGACCCTCCTCCCAGCGTTTGACCCTGTTCCAACCCAGCTACCGCGTCGCCCCAATAACAGGCCTGCCCACAGGCCCTGCTCCACCGTATCGCCATTGCTACTCCTGCCAATAACTAAACCAGGGAGTCACCCCATGCAGCGTCGTACGTTATTGAAAGCCAGCCTCACCGCAGCCGCCGCCCTCAGCCTCCCGCTGAGTGTGCGTTCGGCATTTGCCGCCGAGCCCTTTACCTTTTACGGCCTCAAGTCCATGTCTGGCGCCTTTGCCAGCTATGGCAAATTTGCCGACATGGGTTCGCGCCTGGCGGTGGAACAACATCGCGAAATCCTCGGCCGCCCGCTGAACTACAAAGTCATCGATACCGAAGGCAACGCCGGCAAGGCCGTGCGCAAGGTCCAGGAAGCCATCCAGCAGGACGGCGCGCGGTTCTTCCAGGGCTGTACGCTGTCATCGTCGGCCCTGGCGGTGGCCAAGGAAGTCGACAAGGCCGGCGGCGTGTTCATGACACCGGTGGGCGCCGATGAGGTCACCGGCAAGGACTGCAACGCCGCCACGTTCCGCTGGTCGGCGCCCACCTACGGCGCGATCCGCGAAACCCTGGTGCCGTTGATCAAGTTGCTGCCGGACGCCAAGCGCTGGTACACCATCACCCCACAGTACGTGTTCGGTGAAGCGTTGCTCGAAGGCGCCAAAAACGTGCTCAAGGAGCACGGCCTGGAACATGTCGGCAACAGCTATCACTCGTTGCAGGAGCAGGAATTCTCCGGCTACCTGACCAACGCCATCTCGACCAAGCCCGACGTGCTGGTGCTGCTCAACTTCGGCAGCCAGTCGTCCAACACCCTGCGCCAGGCGGTGAACTTCGGCATCAAGGAACGCATGAAAATCCTGCTGGTGTGGTCCGCCGGCCTCGACCAGTTCCAGGAGCTGGGCAGCGACGTGCTGGAAGGCGTGTACCTCGGCGCGCAGTACTGGCACCAGGTCGATACCCCGCTCAACCGCGAACTGGTCAAGCTGACCCAGGCCAAGTACGGCATCAACCCCACCTACCCGCTGGCCGCCGACTACATCAGCACCAAGGTCATGCTCGACACCATTGTTTCCACCGGCAGCTTCGACGGGCCGACCGTGGCCAAGGCCATGCAGGGCCTGAGCTTCGAAGGCCCGACCGGCAAGGAGTCGATCCGCGCCGGCGACCACCAGGTGATCAAGGATTACTACCTGCTGGTTGGCAAGGCCGCTGGCGAGATGGCCGACAAGGATGACCTGGCCAAGGTACTCAGCGCCGGCCAGTCGTTCCCGCCGGTGGACGCCACGGGCTGCACGCTCGCCTGATCCGCTAAAACATCACCGGTTGTACACGGCAGGGCCGCTCGCGCGGCCACCTGTTCGAGGGTTTGTGCATGCTTAATCTTTACCTGTTCCAGATACTCAATGGCCTTGGCCTGGGGATGATCTACTTCCTGATCGCGGTCGGGCTGACGATCATTTTCGGCTTGCTCAACTTCGTCAACTTCGCCCACGGCGCGTTCTTCCTGCTGGGCGCGTACATCTGCTACACCGCCGTGAGCCTCACCGGCAACTTCTGGCTGGCGCTGCTGCTCGCGCCGCTGGTGGTGGCCGCGCTGGCGTGGGTGATCGAGCGATTATTGATCCAGCGGATTTATCACCTGCCGCACATGTTCCAGATCCTGGTGACCCTAGGGATTGCGCTGATCATCCAGGAGGCCAGCGTGATGATCTGGGGCCCGGTGGGCAAGAGCGTGGCCGTGCCGGAACTGCTGCGCGGGGTGCTGGTGGTGGGTGATTTCGTCTACCCCTACTACCGCCTGTTCCTCATCCTGTTTTCCGGGCTGGTCGGCCTGGGCCTGTGGCTGCTGCTGGAACGCACGCGCTTTGGCGCCCTGGTGCGCGCCGGCAGCGAGAGCACCGAAACCGTGTCGCTGCTGGGCACCAATATCTTCCGGCTGTTCTCCATGACCTTTGCCCTCGGCGTAGGCCTGGCGGGCATGGCGGGCGTCCTGTTCGCACCGTTGCGCGGTGCCCAACCCTTTGTCGGGCCGGAAATTCTCGGGATCGCCTTTGTGGTGGTGGTCATCGGCGGCATGGGTTCCTTCAGCGGTGCGCTGGTGGGCGGTTTGCTGGTGGGCGTGGTGCAAAGCCTGATGACCACACTCTGGCCCCAGGGTGCGAGCCTGATGATCTACGGCGCCATGGCCGCGGTGATTCTGGTGCGCCCCTACGGCCTGTTCGGGAGAGCCTGACATGAGCGAGAAAAACCCCCTGCCGTTTGCCAAGACCCAGTCACGCGCCATGCTGCTGTGGGTGCTGGCGGTGTTGATCGGCCTGCCGCTGATCCTACCTTCGGCGACCCTGGCCACCGAGATCCTGATCTTTGCCATGGCAGCCCTGGCCTGCAACCTGTTGCTCGGCTACACCGGCCTGTTGTCGTTTGGCCAAGGCATCTTCTTCGGGGCCGGCGCCTATTGCGCGGCGCTGCTGATGATCCACTTGCACCTGGGCCTGTTCGTCGCCCTGCTGGGGGCTGCCATCGCCGGTGGTTTCCTCGCGTTGCTGGTGGGCGCCCTGGCGATCCGGCGCACCGGGATCTACTTCGTGATGCTGACGTTGGCCTTCAGCCAGATGGCCTACTTCGTTGCCTACACCTTGAGCGACTGGACCGGCGGCGACAACGGCCTGCTCAGCGTGCCGCGCCCGGAGATCCGTATCGGTGACACCGTGCTGCTGTCATTGGCTGACGCGCGAGCGTTCTACGCCTTCGTCGCGGTGCTGTTCCTGCTGATCTTTATCGGCGCGCGCCGAGTGATCGCCTCACCGTTCGGCAGCACGCTGATGGCGATCCGCGAAAACGAAACCCGTGCCTCGGCCATCGGCTACGACACCCGCCACTTCAAGATCCTGGTGTTCGTGCTGTCCGGCGCGGTCACCGGGATTGCCGGGGCGCTGTACGCCATGTTGCTGCACTTTGTGCCGCTGTCGAACATCGACCTGGCGATGTCCGAGAACATCCTGATCATGACCATCGTCGGCGGTACCGGCTCGCTGTTCGGTTCATTGCTGGGTGCCGGCTCCATCGTGCTGCTGGGGGACTTCCTTTCCGACCTGTGGCCGCGCTGGCTGATGCTGCTGGGGGTGATCCTGATCCTGGTGGTGATCTTCATGCGCGGGGGGTTGTGGGGCGGCCTGGCGTCGCTGTTCGAGAAAGTGCGCGGCCGTCGCAAAGCGGCCATCGTCGCCAAGGAGCAAGGGCTATGAGCATCCTGTTGGAAACCAAGGACCTGGAGCTGGCCTACGGCGCGTTCCATGCGGTCAACGGCGTCAACCTCAAGGTCGAAGCCGGCACCATCCATACCATCATCGGCCCCAATGGCGCGGGCAAGACCAGCCTGTTCCACTGCCTGACCGGCGAACGCCAGGCCACCGCCGGGGCCATCCACTTCGACGGCCACCCCCTGATGCGCAAACCGGCCCACGCCCGTGTCGGCCTGGGCATGGCGCGCTCGTTCCAGCTCACCAGCCTGTTCCAGAACCTCAGCGTGCGCGAAAACCTGCGCCTGGCCGCCCAAGGCCGCGACGGTGCGCGCGCCTTGAACTTCTGGCGCCACGTCGACAACCAGCGCGAACACCGGGAGATGGCCGACCAGGTGCTCGAACGCCTGCAACTCACCGCGCGCGCCGAGACCTTGGCCGGCGAGTTGTCCCACGGCCAGCAACGGGTGCTGGAAGTGGGCATGTCGATCTGCTCCAAACCCAAACTGTTGATGCTCGACGAACCCACTTCGGGCATGGGCATCGACGATATCCCGATCATGACCCAACTGATCAGCGACCTGGGCCGCGACCATACGGTGCTGTTGATCGAACACAACATGAGCATCGTCATGTCCATCAGCCAACGCATCACCGTGATGAGCCACGGCCAGATCCTGGTGGAAGGCACGCCGGAGTTCGTGCGCGCCGATGAACGTGTACGCACCGCTTACCTTGGGGAGGCTGCCTGATGCTGATCGTCGAGAATATCCATTCCTACTACGACAAAAGCCACGTGCTCGAAGGCGTGTCGCTGAGGGTCAACCCCGGCGAACTGGTGACCCTGCTGGGCCGCAACGGCGCCGGCAAGACCACCACCTTGCGCAGCATCCTCGGCATCATTTGCCCGCGACAGGGCCAGATCCACTTCAATGGCCAGGCGCTGGTGGGGCAGAAGATCTTTGAAATCGCGCGCCAGGGCTTGGCGCTGGTGCCGGAAGACCGCGGGATCTTTCGCCTGCTCAGCGTTGAGGAAAACCTGCGCATCGCCGCGCGCAAGACCAGCCGCTGGCAGCTGGAAGATGTGTACGGCATGTTCCCGCGCCTCAAGGAACGGCGCAAAAACGCCGGCCACGCCTTGTCCGGCGGCGAGCAACAAATGCTCGCCATCGCCCGCGCCCTGCTTAACGACCCCAAGCTGCTGATCCTCGACGAGCCCACCGAAGGCCTGGCCCCGGTGATCGTCGACGAGCTGGTGAAGATCCTGCGCAAGGTCAAGGACGACGGCCTGCCGGTGCTGCTGGTGGAACAGAACCTGATGGTCTGCGACAAGCTCGCCGACCGCCATTACGTGCTCGAACAAGGCCGCGTGGTGTACGAAGGCAGCGCTGCAGACTTCCGCGCCGACCCGACAATCAAGAATCGCTACCTGGCCCTGAGCGCCTGACCGGAGTACGAAGATGAATAGCTTTGCCCAACCGCTCCAGAGCAATGCCCCGCTGATCAACCGCGACCGCCTGTGGCAATCGCTGATGGACCTGGCCCAGCTCGGCGCCACCGTCAAGGGCGGCGTCTGCCGCCTGGCCCTCACCGACCTGGATCGCCAGGCCCGTGACCTGTTCGTGCAATGGTGCGAGGCGGCCGGGTGCAGCGTCAGTGTCGACGCCATCGGCAATATTTTCGCGCGTCGCCCTGGCCGCAATCCCGCCCTGCCGCCAGTGATGACCGGCAGCCATATCGACACCCAGCCCACCGGTGGCAAGTTTGATGGTTGCTACGGGGTGATGGCGGGCCTTGAAGTGATCCGCACCCTGAATGACCTGAAGATCGAGACCCAAGCGCCGATTGAAGTGGTGGTGTGGACCAACGAAGAAGGCTCGCGCTTTCCGCCGTGCATGATGGGCTCCGGGGTATTTGCCGGTAAGTTCGACTTGCAGGACACCCTCGACAAGCAGGACGAGCAAGGCCTGTCGGTGGGCGCCGAGTTGCAGCGCATCGGCTATGCCGGTGCCCGCGCGGTGTCGGGTCACCCGGTCGGTGCGTATTTCGAAGCGCATATCGAACAGGGCCCGGTGCTGGAAGACCAGGCCATTACCCTTGGCGTGGTGATGGGTTGCCTGGGCCAGAAGTGGTTCGACCTGACCCTCACCGGCGTCGAAGCCCACGCGGGCCCGACGCCCATGCACCTGCGCAAGGACGCCCTGGTGGGCGCCGCCGAGGTCGTCAGCGCAGTCAACCGCATCGCCCATCAACAACAACCCCACGCCTGCGGCACGGTCGGTTGCCTGAGCCTGCACCCCGGTTCGCGTAATGTGATTCCCGGCCAGGTGCAGATGACCATCGACCTGCGCCACCTGCATGCCGACAAGCTGCAAGCCATGGTCGATGAAGTGCGTGGCGTGATCGAAACCACCGCCGCCACACACGGCCTGAGCTACGAGTTGACCCCCACCGCCGACTTCCCACCCCTGGACTTCCACCCGGCCTGCGTCAACGCCGTGCGCGACGCCGCCAGCGCCTTGGGCCTGAGCCATATGGACATCGTCAGCGGTGCCGGGCATGACGCGATCTTTGTCGCCGAACTCGGCCCGGCCGGGATGATTTTCGTGCCGTGCGAAGGCGGCATCAGCCACAACGAAATCGAAAACGCCGCGCCGGATGACCTGGCAGCGGGCTGCGCGGTGTTGCTACGCGCCATGGTCAATGCGGCACAAGGGGATCAGCCATGAGTGAGATGGGCCAACTGACGGCGGTGCAACTGCTGGCGCATTTTCGCGATAAGAGCCTGTCACCGGTTGAAGTGACCGAAGACGCGCTGCTGCGCATCGAGCGCTACAACCCGGTGGTGAACGCCTACTGCCATGTCGACCCCGAGGGCGCGCTGCATGCAGCGCGGGCTTCGGAAGAACGTTGGTTCAAGGGCGAACCCTGCGGCGCGCTGGACGGCGTACCGGCGTCGATCAAGGACCTCACGCTGACGATCGGCATGCCCACCCGCAAGGGCTCGCGTACGTCTAGCGCCGAGGGACCGTGGGACGTCGACGCGCCCTTCCCGGCCTTTATGCGCAAGGCCGGCGCGGTGCTGCTGGGCAAGACCACCACCCCGGAATTCGGCTGGAAAGGCGTCACCGACAACCCGCTGTACGGCATCACACGCAACCCGTGGGACACGCGCACCACGGCGGGCGGGTCTTCCGGCGGCGCGGGCGCGGCGGCGGCGTTGAACCTGGGCGTGCTGCACCAGGGCAGCGATGCGGGCGGTTCGATCCGCATTCCCTGTGCATTTACCGGGACGTTCGGGATCAAGCCGACCTTCGGCTACGTGCCGCAGTGGCCGGCCAGTTCCATGACGATCTTGTCCCACCTGGGGCCGATGACCCGCACCGTGGAAGACAGCGTACTGATGCTGCAAACCGTGGCGCAGCCGGATGCGCGGGATGGCCTGATCGGCGCGCCGAGGACCACGCCATGGTTGGCGGGGGCGATGGACTTGAAGGGCCTGCGCGTGGCCTACAGCCCCACGTTCGGCTATGTGAACGTCGATCCCCAGGTGGCCAGCGTGGTGGCCCAGGCGGTTCGAGGCCTGGAGCAATTGGGCGCCCATGTCGAGCAGATCGATCCAGGCTTCAGTGACCCGCTGGAGGTGTTCAGCACTTTATGGGCGGCTGGCGCCGCCCGCCTGACCGGCTCGATGAGCGATGCGCAAAAACAGCTGCTGGACCCCGGCCTGCTGCGTATCGCGCAACGCGGCGCGCAGTTGAGCCTGGAGGACTTCAACGCCGCGCTCGAAGCCCGGGCGGCGCTGGTGGCAAGGATGGCAGCGTTCCACGAGCACTACGATGTGCTGGTGTCGCCGATGATGCCGATCACCGCGTTCGAGGCCGGGCACGACGTACCGCCAGGCTCCGGGATGCAGGCATGGACGCAGTGGACGCCCTTCACCTACCCCTTCAACCTGACGCAGCAACCAACCGCGTCGGTGCCGTGCGGGCTGGCGGCGAATGGCCTGCCGGTGGGGTTGCACGTGGTGGCGGCGCGGTTTGCCGATGAGACGGTGTTGCGGGTTTGCCAGGCATATGCCAAGGCATTCCCTACCGATCATCTGCCAGCCCCGATCACCGGAGTAGCGTAGATCCAACTGTGGGAGGAGGCTTGCTCCCGATGAGGGTGTGCCAGAAGCCGATCGGTCAACTGACACACTGCAATCGGGAGCAAGCCCCCTCCCACAGTTCTTGATCGCATTCCACTACAATAGGCCCCCATTCATCCCTGGGGGCTTCATGGACATCGAACTGGCACGCACCTTCCTCGAAATCTCCCGCTGCGGCAGCCTCGCCGCCGCCGCCGAGAAACTGCACGTCACCCAGACCGCCATCACCGCCCGCGTGAAAAACCTGGAAAGCCAGCTGGGCAGTACGCTGTTTGTACGCAACCGCGCCGGCGCGCGCCTGACCGCCGATGGCGAGGCGTTTGTGGTGTATGCCAACCAGTTGCTGCAAACCTGGGAAGCCGCGCGGCGCGATCTGCCGTTGCCGGATGGCTACCGCAATGTGTTGCATATCGGTGGCGAAGTCAGCCTGTGCAACCCATTGATGCTCGGCTGGGCCCAGGCCCTGCGCGAACACATCCCCGGGTATGCCCTGCGCACCGAAATCCGCGAAGGCGAGTACCTGTTGCGCCAGCTGGAGCTGGGCGTACTCGACGCCGCGCTGGTGTTCCAGCCGCAATACTGGCCGGGGTTGCAGGTGGAGCAGGTGCTGGAGGAAAAACTGATCCTGGTGCAACGGGTGAGTCAGCCGGACCCGTATGTGTATATCGACTGGGGCCCGGGTTTTCGCCAGCAGCATGACGCCGCCCTGCCCGACAAGGCCCGCGCCGCCTTGAGTTTCAACTTGGGGCCGCTGGCGTTGCAGTACATCCTGGAGCACGGCGGCGCGGGGTACTTCCGCACGCGGGTGGTGCAGAGCTACCTCGACAGCGGCGTGATGCAACGCGTGCCGAAGGCGCCGGAGTTCAGCTTCCCGACATTCCTGGTGTACTCGCGAGCGCGGGATTCGGCCGTATTGCAGCAGGCGCTGGGGTTGCTGCGTGAGGTGGTCAAGGCCGAAAGCGACTGGTCGCAACGCTGGGACCCGTTGATTTGAGTCACCAACCACCGCCGTGCATGCTAGCCTGCGGGTGTTTCCTTTTGCAGCCTTACCGATGAACAAGAAAAAGTCCGTCACCATCAGCGACATCGCCAAACGGGTCAACATGACGACCATCACGGTGTCTCGGGCGCTGAACAAACCCGACCAGGTCAAGCCCGCGACCCTGGCGCGCATTCTCGAAGTGGCGCGGGAGCTGGACTACGTGCCCAACGCCTTCGCCCGCGGGCTCAAGCGCAGTGAAAGCCTGATCATCGGCGTGATCACGGCGTCGGTCGACAACCCGTTCTACAGCGAGATGATCAAGGCGATTTCCCGCGAGGCCAAACAGCACGGCTATACGATCATGCTGGTGGACACCGATGAGCTGGCAGAGCTGGAAAGCAAGGCGGTGGACACCCTGCTCGGCTACCGCGTGGCGGGGATTATCCTGTCGCCGGTGTCCGATGAGCCGAGCTACCAACCCGACTACCTGGAGCGCCTGGGCAACGGCAAGACCCCGGTGGTGCTGCTCGATCGCACGATCCATGACAGCCCGTTCAGCCGTGTGGTGCTCGACAACTACCACAGCGGCATCCAGGCCGCGCATTACCTGTTGCGCCAGACCCCTGACCTCAAGCGCCTGCTGGTGCTGACCGGCCCCGAGCATTCACGCATCACCGTCGAGCGCCTCAAGGGCCTGCGCGAAGTGCTGGCCGAACACCCGCAGGTGCAGGTCGAGGTGCAGGCCGGCGACTACACGCTGATGCCCTCCTACCTGCACACCCTTGACTACCTTGCCGAACATTCGGCGCCGGACGCGATCATGGGCTTCAACCAATTGATCACCCTCGGTGCCCTGCGCGCGCTGCGCATGCACAACATCCCCCATGACAGCCTGACCATCTGCGGCATCGACCGGCTGCCCTTCGCCGATATCTTCGGCGTGCCGATCGCCTGCGTCGCCCACGACGCCTCCCTGGCCGGCAGCAGCGCGGTACGCCTGCTGCTCGACCGCCTGGAAGACCCATACAAGCCACGGGACAAGGTGGTTATCGCCGGCCGGCTGGAGAACGGCTAGCGGCTGGTGTAGCCACCGTCGATCGGCAGGCTGACACCGCTGATCATGCTGGCCGCGCGGCTCAACAGGAACAGCACCGGCAACGCCACTTCCACGGTTTGCGCAAACCGCCCCAAGGGGATCGCCGCCAGCGCCGGGTCGCGCTTGGCCGGCTCGGACCAGGCCATGGTCGCCATTGGCGTGAGCGTCACCGTGGGGTTGACGCTGTTGACGCGAATACCGAAGCGGCCCCATTCGGCGCACTGCACGCGGGTGATCGCATCCAGTGCGGCCTTGGAGGCGCAGTAGCCGAGGTGGTCGTCCAGCGCCACCAGCGACGCCTGGCTGGACACATTGACGATACTGCCGGCGATCTTCGCCGCGATCATCTTCGCCGCCACGCGGCTGGCGACCTGGGCCGCGGCACGGGCGTTGACCTGCATCACCTGGTCGAAGGCGTCGGCGCTGATAGCCGCGGCGGGTTCCAGGCGTGAAATACCGGCACAGTTGACCAGGCCGTGCAGGGGCGGCAGGTCTTGCAGCGCGGTATCCAGGGCGGCGCTGTCGGCGATGTCCAGGCACAGGGTTTGGCAGCCGAGTTGAGACAGGGCTTGGGCGTCGCGGCCAAGGGCAATCACTTCGGCGCCGCTGTTGATGAGTTGCAGGGCGATTTCGCGGCCGATACCGCTGCTGGCGCCGGTGACGAGGATGCGCTGGTGGGTGAAGTCGAAGGTGGCTTGCATGAATGAAATTCCCAAAAACAATGAAGATCCGCTGTGGGAGGGGGCAAGCCCCTCATATAAAAAACAAAATAACTTATTGATTGTTAAGGATTAAAACTCCAGCTGGATGACCGCATTTTTGTGGCAGGCGGGCTATTTTTGTGGCGAGCGGGCTTGCCTGTGGTAATGAGCGGGCTTGTTGTGGCGAGCGGGCTTGCCCTAATGCCGTTCAGTTAAGGCTTTTTTGTAGGAGCGAGCTTGCTCGCGAAGAACTCACAGGCGCCGCGTTCACTCAGGAAACACGCGTTATCGTTGACGTTTTTCGCGAGCAAGCTCGCTCCTACAGAAGGCGATGTACGCTTAACTGAACGGCATTAGGGCTTGCCCCGCTCACCACAGCAAGCCCGCTCGCCACAGGGGTGGTCGGATGTTCAGTGGGCTTGCAGGCAGTGCATGACGGGCTTCAAGGCGGGATACAGCTTCAGGTACTCGGCGAACGCGCGGTCATAGGCCTCGACGTTTTCCACCTTCGGCTCCGCCCGCAATTGCAGTTGCACCCACCCCTTCGCCATCTCCCCATCACTCACCAACCCCACCGTATGCGCCGCCAGCAACGCCGCGCCGAGGGCCGCTTCCACTTCCTGGACGATGGTGTACACCGGGTAGCGCGTGACGTCCGCGATGATCTGCATCCACAAATCCGAATGGCTCGCCCCACCCACCACAATCAAGCGCGGGTCCAGGGAATGCGCGCCACGGGTGCCGGCCTCGATGTTGTGGCGTAGGGCGAAACTCACCCCTTCCAGGACCGCGCGGTACAGGTGAATGCGGCTGTGGTACAGGTTGAGCCCGACAAAACTGCCACTGGCGCGGTCGTCCCAGACCGGGCTGCGTTCGCCCATCAGGTAGGGCAAAAACAGCAAGCCTTCACTGCCCGCCGGGATCTTCATCGCGCGTTCTTCCAGCAATACCAGGCTGTCCTGGCCGGTGGCCCGGGCCTGTTGCTCCTCGGCCTGGCAGAACTGCTCGCGAAACCAGCTGACCGACGCCCCGGCGGTGATTGCGCCGCCGAAGATGTACAGGTCGCGTTGGCCGTTGTAGACATGGGGAAAACTCACCAGGCCGTGGTGCGCATCCACCTGCTGGTTCAGATAGCCCCAGCACATGCTGGTGCCGATCATCGCCACGTGGTTGCCCGGCTGTGTCACCCCAGCGGCCAGGGTTGCCATGGCCGCATCCACCCCGCCGGCGAGGACCGGCATGCCGGCCGCCAAGCCCAATCGCGTGGCCCAGGCGTCCCGCAGTTCGCCGACCACTTCGCCGGAATACACCAACCGTTCGGGCATCATCGCCAGGGGGATACCCAGCGCGGCAAGCATCTCCTGCGACCAGCCCCGCTGCGCCACGTCGTACACCCCGCCCATGTTGCCGGCGCTGCTATGGTCCACCGCCAGTTCACCGGTCAGGCACCAGTTGATATAGCTGTTGGGCGGCAGCAAGTAACGGGTGTCAGCCCACACTTCGGGCTGGTGCTGCTTGAGCCAGAGCATCTTGGTGAAGCCGTAGTAGCTGTCTACCGAATTGCCGGTGACCGCGTACAGACGCTCCAAATCAACGTGCTCACGCACCCACGCCACCTGCTCGCCGGCACGCCGGTCCATCCAGATCAGGCAGGGGTGCAGCGGCGTGATCTGCGCATCCACCGCAATCCCCGAACCACCGTACAGGCTGCTGATACACAGGGCCTTGACCTGTTCTTTCGCAACCCCGGCCTTGGCCATGCACTGCGCAACGCAGGCCTCGACCGCGTCCAACCACACCTGTGGCCACTGCTCGGCCCAGCGCACTTTCGGGGTATCCACGCGATACCCCTGGCTGTGCTGGGCGATGATCGTGCCTTGAGCATCCACCAGCAGCGCCTTGGTACTCTGGGTTCCAATGTCGACGCCCATCACGTAGTTCATGTCAAACCACCGGCTTCAACAGCACCTTGATCGACTTGGTCGAGTTGGCCAATTCGAAGGCTTCGGCAAAATCGTCCAGCGGGAAGTCGTGGGTGACGATGCCTTGGGAGGTGACCAGGCCACGCTCGAACAGGTCGATGGCGATCGGGTAGCAATACGGCCCCAGGTGGGCGCCGCGTACGTCCAGCTCCTTGCGGTCACCGATGATCGACCAATCGACGCTGGTCTCGGCACCAAACACGCTGAACTCGACAAACCGCCCGAGCTTGCGGATCAGGTCCAGGCCCTGGGTCACGCCGGCCGGGACGCCGGTGGTCTCGATGTACACGTCGCAGCCGTAGTTGTCGGTCAGGCTGTTGATGATCTCGCGGGCGTTGTCACGGGACGGGTTGATCACCACATCAGCACCGAATGTTTTCGCCAGTTCCAGGCGCTCGTCGACCATGTCGATCACCACCAGTTTCTTCGGGGTTTTCAACGCGGCGACCTGGACCATGCACAGGCCCAGGGTACCGGCGCCGGCGATCACCACCACGTCATCAAGCTGGAGGTCCCCACGGTTCACGGTGTGGATCGAGCAGGCCATCGGTTCCACCAGCGCGGAATCCTCCAGGGACACCGACTCGGGAATCTTGTGCACGATGGCGGTCTTGGGGATGCGCATGTACTGGGCCATGCCGCCTTCGGCCACTTCGCGCTGGAAGCCGAAGATGTTATGCACTTCGCACATCCAGTACTTGCCCGACTTGCAGAAGCGGCACTTGCCACAGGGCACGATCTGCTCGGCGATCACCTTGTCGCCGACGGAGACCTCGAAGTGCTCCTCGGCACCCTCGCCCACCTCGACCACATAGCCAAAAAATTCATGGCCCGGCACCACCGGCGCCTTGACCCAAGGGTTGTCGCCGCCCCAGAACATGGCCGCGCCGGAGTGGCACTTGCAGTCACTGGCGCAGATGCCGCAGGCGGCGATGCGAATCACCAGTTCATTGGGGCGCGCCTGGGGTTTGCCGATGCGTTCCAGGCGATAGTCTTTCGGGCCGTGGCAGACGACGGCTTGCATATGAGTGTGCTTTTCCATGGTATTGGGTCCTGTGTGGATAGAGGTTTATCGATGGCGCTGACGGCTGATAAAGATCGCCAGCAAAATGATCCCGCCCTTGATCACGCTCTGGACGTAAGGCGAGACGCCAAGCATGTTCAGTCCGTTATTCAGTACGCCGAGCAGCATCGCGCCGAGCAACGTGCCGACGATCACCCCGCGCCCACCGGCAATCGACGCACCGCCCAGCACCACGGCGGCGATCGCATCCAGCTCGAACGAGACCCCCGCATTCGGCTGGCCGCTCATCAGGCGCGAGGTAAGCACCAGCCCGGCAATCGCGGCCGTCAGCCCGCTGATGGCGTACACCAGCAACTTGAAGCGCGCCGCGCGCACCCCGGACAAGCGCACGGCTTCTTCATTGCCACCGATGGCGTAGATGTAGCGGCCGATGCGCGTGTGTTGCAGCAGCACATAGGCGGCAAAGTAGGTGATCAGCATGATCAGGATCGGCACTTCGATGCCGAACAGGCTCTGGCGACCGAAGAAGCCGAACCACTCCGGCAGCCCGGAAATCGGGTAGCCATCGGTGTACATCAGGCCCAGGCCACGGGCGATGCCCATGGTCGCCAGGGTCACGATGATCGGCGGCATGTGCAGGTAGGCCACGAACAGTCCGTTGCCGATACCGAAGGCCACGCCGACCAGCATGCCGGCGCCAATCGCCAGGCCCGGCGGCAGCCCCGCGACCATCAGGCCGGCGGTCAGGGTGCCGGACAAGGCCATCACCGGCCCCACCGACAAATCGATACCGCCAGTGAGGATCACGCAGGTCATGCCCACCGCGATAATCGCGTTGATCGACACCTGGCGAGCGATATTCGACAGGTTGCTGGCCGTGAGGAAGGTGTCGCTGGCCAGGATCATCACCAGGGTCACCACCACCAGCCCCACGAAGGGATAGAACGCCGGCGAGCGCACCAGCTGCGCCAGGTTCAGGCGCAGTCGGCGGGTGTCGACGCTGTTAATGGACGTATTCACTTGAGCCCCCTGTTGCATGGCGCATGACCTCTTGAGGATTGACGGCGCAGCCTTCGAGCAGCTTGACGATGGCGCCTTTGTGGAACACGGCGACGCGGTCGCACATGCCAATGATTTCGGGCAGTTCGGAGGAAATCATGATGATCGCGTAGCCCTGCTCGGTCAGGCTGCGCATCAGCGCGTAGATCTGGGCCTTGGCGCCGACATCGATGCCACGGGTGGGCTCATCGAATACCAGCACGTCGCAGTGGTGGTTGATCCAACGCGCGATCACCACCTTTTGCTGGTTGCCGCCGCTGAGGTTGAACACCCGGCTTTCGCCGCTGGGCGCCTTGATCGACAGCTGGCGCATCAGGTCTTCGACACTGGCGCACTCCTTGGCCTTGTCGATCAGGCCCGAGGCGCCCTGGTACTTGGGCAGGTTGTTCAAGGAGATATTTTCGCGAATGCTGAAATCGGTGATCAGCCCTTCGCTCTTGCGGCTCTCAGGGAGCAGGCCGATACCGTGGGCCAGCGCCTGGGCCGGGTCGTCGAGGGTGATTTTCTCGCCTCGCAGCCACACGTCTTTGCTCACCGATGGCAGCGCGCCCATCATGCCCAGGGCCAGTTCGGTGCGGCCCGAGCCCACCAGGCCGGCAAAGCCGAGGATCTCGCCCTTGTGCAGGTTGAAGCGATTACGCGGGCCGTTGCGCACCAGCTGGATGTCCTTGACCTCCAGCAACACCGGGCCACGCTCGCTGCTCGGCTTGGAAGGGAAACTGCATTCCAGGCGGCGGCCCACCATCATTTCCACCAGGCGGTCGATATCGCTGTCGGCCACTTCGGTGACGCCCACATTGGCGCCGTCACGCAGCACGCTGATGCGGTCGCACACCTGAAAGATTTCCTCCAGGTGGTGAGAGATAAAGATCACCGCGACGCCCTGGCGCTTGAGCTCGCGCATGATGTCGAACAGCAGCTCGGCTTCGCTGGGGGTCAACGTCGCGGTCGGTTCATCCAGCACCAGCAGGCGCGCATCCAGGGCGAGGGCCTTGGCGATTTCGACAAACTGCTGCTCGGCCACGCTCAGGTGCTTGACCGCGCACTTCAGGTCAATCGTCACACCGAGGCGCTTGAACAACGCTTCGCACGCCTCGACCATTTCGCGCTTGCGCAGCAGCCCGAAGCGGTTGCTCAGCTCATGGCCGAGGAAGATATTTTCCACCGCCGTGAGGTAGGGGATCAGGCTGAATTCCTGGAACACGATGCCGATGCCCGCGGCAATCGCATCGCGGTAGGTCGCGAAGTGCCGGGGTTGGCCATCGATCAGGATGTGCCCTTCGTCCTGATGTTCGACGCCGCCGAGGATTTTCATCAGGGTCGATTTGCCGGCGCCATTTTCCCCCAGCAACGCGTGAATCTCGCCACGCTCCACCTGCAGGTCGATGGACTTGAGGGCCTGCACACCGGGGTAACGCTTACAGATATTTTCCAGCTTCAGAAGACTGCTCATACCGCCGACCTCGTATTCAGAAGGATGGCCTCAAGCCCCACGACGCACGTGGGGCCTGGGTGATTTACCAGCTGAAGTCCTTGGCCTTGGCCTGGTCGATCAGGGTGATGTCCACTGGAATGGTGGCGGGTACCTGAGCGCCCCACTTCTTCGCCAGGGCGATGCCCAGGGCCAGGCGGATCTGATCGCGGGGGTATTGGGCGGAGGTGGCGATGAACTTGCTGCCGGGTTTCTGGATCGCCTTGATCGCTTCCGGCGCACCGTCGACGCTGACCAGTTTCACGTCCAGGCCACTGGCTTCGATGGCCGAGAGTGCGCCGAGGGAGCCGTTGTCATTCACGCTGAAAATGCCTTTGAGCGTCGGTTGCGCCTGGAGCATGTTCTCGGTGACGGTCAGCGCCTGGTCACGTTCCTGCTTGCCGTTCTGGATGCTGACAATCTTGATGTCCGGGTGCTTGGCCACGGCCTCTTTGCAGCCGCGCACACGCTCGAGGATCGGCACCACGGCGATGCCGTCGAGGATCGCGATATTGCCTTTGTCGCCGATGTTCTTAGCCAGATATTCACAGGCCTGGAAGCCGGCGTCGAAGTTCTTCGAACCGACGAAGGAATCCAGTGGGCCTTCGGCCTGTGCGTCGACCGCCACGACCACCACGCCGGCAGCGTGGGCGGACTTGACCGCCGATTGCACGCCGACCGAATCCGTAGGGTTGATCAGCAGGATATCGATGCCCTTTTGCAGCATGTCTTCCACGTCACTGACCTGCTTGGACACGTCGTGGCGGGCGTCGGTGATGATCAGTTTCGCGCCGATGGTGGCACCCGCCTCTTCCAGGGCGTTTTTCATGGTGACGAAATAGGGGTTGTTGATTTCCTGGAAGGACGCGCCGATGCGCAGCGGTTTGGCGGCGTCGGCAAAGGCCGGAGAAACGGTACCGAGGGTGATGCTTACAGCCAATAAACACAGGGTTTTCGGAAGCATTTTCATGGCGTGGGTCTCTGTTTTGTTTTTATTGTTAGAGCAAATGTTATCGTTAACATTTTGCGAGAAGCTAGCAAGGAAATCCGGCAGGCGCAAGGGGCCACTGGTCGGGCGCGGTCGAAATATGGGAGGCGGCTTGTTGGAGGTACGCCGCAAAAGCTCGCACAATCTTGAGCACCAACTAAGCTCAGCCTCCAACAAAAAAAATCCGAGCACCCCGCCATGGCCCACCCTACCGAGACCTTTCGCGCCCGCTACCGCGCCAATGTCGCGCCCCATTACAACCCCTGGCTGCATGCCGGTTTCGTGTTCGGCTACGGCATCGCCGGCATCCTCCTGGCCTGGTCATCGACGCATCGAATCACCCCGCTGCAATGGCTGACCGTGCCCGCGACCCTGGTGTTCTTCAACCTGTGTATCTACCTGGTGCACCGTCACCTCGGCCATCACAAACATGCCTTGTCACGCCTGTTCTACGCGCGCCACACCGGCGATCACCACAGTTTCTTCACCCCCGGCCACATGACCTACGACAGCCCTCGCGACTGGCGGGTGATCCTGTTCCCCGCCTGGCTGATCGTGCTGCACAGCCTGGCGATCACCCTGCCCGCCTGGTGGCTGCTCAAGCAGTTGAGCCCCAATGTCGCCGGATTGTTTGCTGGCTGCATGATCCTCGGTTATTTGCTTTACGAAGTGTTTCACGCCTGTGAGCACTTGCCCGTCGCACATCCATTGGCACGCCTGCCGTGGATTCGCCAGATGCACCGGTTGCACGCCCTGCACCACCGTCGCGAGCTGATGCAGGGGCGCAACTTCAATATTGTCTTGCCGCTGATGGATTACCTGTTCGGCACCCTGCATTGGGAACCGAACCCCCACGACAACCAGGAACCGTCATGAGTACCCGCCCCAAAAAACTGCGCCACCTGTTGTTTGTGCTGCTCCTGGCAGTGATCGCCTTTCTGCTGTTGATGCCCACCCCAGTACAACCGGTGAACTGGGTCCCCCCCAAGGCGCCCTCGCTGAAAGACGGCCCCTACGCCGAAAACCAGCGCCTCAAGGGCGTACAAAAAATCGGTGCCCAGGACATCGACGGGCCCGAGGCCCTGCTGCTGGATGCCCAGGGCTATCTGATCAGCGGGTTGCATGACGGGCGCATCATCCGCACCTCGCCCGACAGCCGCAGCCTGGAAGTGCTGGCCAATACCGGCGGGCGCCCACTGGGCATGGCGCTGCACCCGGATGGGCGCTTGATCATCGCCGATGGGGTCAAGGGCCTGCTGGCATTGGACCGCAATCGCCAGCTCACCACCCTGAGCACTGCGGCCAATGGCGTGCCGTTCGGGTTTACCGATGACGTGAGCGTGGACGCCAGCGGGCGCTACGCGTACTTCAGCGATGCTTCGAGCCGCTGGGGCTACGGGCAGGACGGTGAAGCCGTGATCGAGCATGGCGGCGACGGGCGGTTGCTGCGTTACGACTTCAGCAACGCCCGCACCGAGGTGTTGCTCGACCAACTGCAATTCGCCAACGGCGTGGCCCTGGGGCCGGATGAACGCTACGTGCTGGTGAATGAGACCGGTGCCTACCGCATCAGCCGTTACTGGCTCAAGGGCGACCGCGCCGGCAGCCATGACCTGTTTATCGACAACCTGCCCGGCCTGCCGGACAACCTCAGTTTCAATGGCCAGGACCGCTTCTGGGTCGCGCTGTATTCGCCGCGCAATCCGTTGCTGGACAGCTTTGCCGGCTACCCGCTGCTGCGCAAGGTGATGGTGCGCGCGCTGATGGTGGTGCCCAAGCCCATCGAGCGCAAAGCCTTTGTGCTGGGGCTGGATACCGAGGGCAAGGTCATCGCTAATTTGCAGGATGGCAGCGCGGGCAACTACTCACCGATCACCACCGCGCGGGAGTATGGCGACTGGTTGTACCTGGGCTCGTTGAAGAATACGAGCATGGCGCGCTTGCCGTTGAAACTGGCGTTGGCGCCATAACGCAAACAGGGCATACAGGCGCCTGGCCTGTATGCCCTGGGGACTACGGGTCAATCATGTTCAGCTCTTGGTGCTGCTCAGCAAGGTCTGTTTGCACAGGTGGCCGAAGCTGACGAACTCGGTGTTATCGCCACCGACACCAATGCCTGGGTATTCCAGCACTTCCATGCGCCACACGCCGTAGTTGAAGTCGGTACGCCAGGTGTTCTTGTAGCCCTGGGCGTAATCGACAAAGGTGGTCTGGAAATCACCGAAGCAGGTGCCCACGTTGATCGTGCCCGACGCTAGCCCCGAACTGCCGGTCGCCGCCGAATACGCCTTGTAGACGATATTGCCGGTGTCCGGATTGATGTGCTGGTCGAGGTAGACGACCGGGTGCAGCCCTACCAGTGGCGCACCGGTACTGTCCGACAGGCCCATGGTCCAGGTCAGGTCCCGATAGGCTTGGGTGGTCATGTAGCCGTAGCCCACATCGGAAGCCGAGTACGGGATGCGCAACACGTTCGCCTCGCCCTTCACATCCGGGTTGTTCACCCGTGGATTGGAGCCAAACGACAGGTTGTATTTACCCGTCGCGCTCCACGGCTCATTCGGGTGCTGGTTCGGCCGCACACGCACCTTGACCACGCCGCCGACGCCCGGGCTCGGGATCGATGTCGACAGGACGTTGGCCCCCACGGTGACCCACTGGGCACCATCGAAACGCTCAAGGATCCACTTGTTACGCGTGCTGCCACTGGCCGCATCGGCCGTCAGCGCAATACCGACACTCTGGCCACGGACAGCGGTGAAGTCGAAGTAATCGACATCATCCAGGCTGTCGGCATTGCCGCTGATGTAGTTGAGGGTGTCCGGCAGTTGGAAGGCCGTGTCCGGGGTGTCATTGGGTTCAAAGGCGTCGAGGTTGGTATCGACCGCAACACCGAACTGAAAGCTCGACCCTTGGACCGCCGCGTTGGCTTCCATGAACCAGTAGTAATCGCCGGCCGGCACCACGCCGCCGAGGCTTTCATCGCCAGTACCAGGGTTGTTCGAGGTGCCCAAAGGCAGCGGATTGCCCTGGCCGTCATCCTGGAACAGCGACAACGACATGTCGGTGCCCGCGGTCTGGTTGACCAGCAGGACGTTGATTCGCGCTTTCTGCGGCAGGTTGAAGTGGTAGCACAGCAGGTCGCCGGTTTGCACACCATTAATCGTGTAGAGCGCGTTGACATCCAGCGTCTGCTCACAGCCCTGGACCAGCGCAGCCTGCACGGCGGGCGCCGACTGGGCCGTGGCTTTTTGTACCTTGGTCACCCGGGCCGGCGCGGTGTTGTCTTCCACCACCGAGTCGGCTTGCGCCTTGGCGGCAAACAGCGGTTTCTTCAACTGGGCACCCGCCTGCAGTTGCTGCTTGAGGGCAGCCGGCGCCTTGTTGGCCTTGATCTTCGCAGCGTTTTTCAACCCTTGCTTGACCGCGGGAGGCGCCGCTTGCGCAGCCAGGTGAGGGTATTGTTCAGCGAGGGCAAAGGCCGAGACAAAGCAGGTGGCAGCCATGGCCGCGCCCAGCATAAAGGCTTTTTTCGATTTCATTTTTTATCCATCCATAGTTAAAAACTGAAGGTCAGGTGACATCCGGTCACCTGGGATGGAATGTAGGATAAGACTGGATGGATGTACAGTATTTTTTTGAGAGAAATGTGGTTTTAAGGAGAAATTCGCGTAGGAAAAAACGGACCCCCTCTGGAGCCGAGTGCCCCAATAGCCCCAGCTGACAGCCCAAATCTTCAGCGACCAGCGTGTAGGAATGTGACGTCCGTCGATCACCGCTGTGTCCAGCGGTGCCAGTTGGATGTCGGCGTTGTACAGGGTCTGGGGGCAGCCTTCGCGGTCGATCCAGGTGCCGGTCAGGTGATATCGGCCCATCTACGCCAAACGGTCCAAACGACTGTTGCAATAACCCAAATGAAACCTACGTAATAAGGCCACAACACCCAACGCTTCAGTCCTAAGGGAACCGACGCCAGCTCGGCCTCGGTCACAACACCTGCTTTCACATAGCGTGCTGAGTCAGACAGGAAATCAAACATCAACAGCATGCGGTATTGCCTGTCGATCCACCGGTTTCGTCTCCAGAATCGCTTATTGGCGCGGACCCTTTCGTTATGACTGAAATAACCTTCCACCTCGTCGAGTTTTGTATATTCGGCAAACAACGCCAGCCCCAAAACGACAAACGCCCCACCAAAATGCACAATGGTGAAGGCAAGAAAAAACGACACGATTAAGCCCCCTCTGGCCGCAGGTGCCGGTTGAGCACATCAAAATGATCGGAGCGCTGCTGGCTCGGGGCGCTGCCCATGAGGCGGGATTTCAAACTGCTGTAGTCCGTTGTGCGGTCGTTGATATAGCTCTGCGCCATGCCCTGCATCCGAGATGCAAAGAAGATGGCGTCGAAATATAAGCAAGCACCTACGCCCCGGACACAAGCGCGGGTGGGCTGAAATGCATTTGGGAAGTTGCCTACTTCACGAAGAAACAGCGCCTACAGAAACAACCCTAATATCCGGTCATCTCCAGGTAACCCACCCCGCCGTCAAACTGCACCGGCCCTTCCCAGTACGGAATACTCAGGTTCATCCAGGCGTTCGGGTTGACGGCCTGGGTGGTGATATCCAGCTGTTTACCGGGAATCTTCAGCGACCAGCGTGTGGGAATGTGGCGTCCGTCGATCACCGTGGTGTCCAGCGGTGCCAGTTGGATGTCGGCGTTGTGCAGGGTCTGGGTGTGGCCTTCGCGGTCGATCCAGGTGCCGGTCAGGTAGGCCGCGCCGTCGGTTTGCCGCACGCGAAACAGCATCAACTGCTCGCCACGGTCCAGGTGCAGGGAGAACCAGTCCCAACCGGTCTGGCTGGCGGTCAACGGTTGGCTGCTCCATTCGCGGTCGAGCCAGGCCGGGCCGCTGACCTGATACGTCTTGCCGTCGATGCTGACGCTGCCTTCGGCAGTAAAGAACGGCTGGCTGTAGTAGTACGACGCCTGGCCCTGGTCGGATTTGCGGCTGTAGCCGTTGTCGCCTTGCAACACCAATGGCCGGCTGGAGGTCAGGCGCAGGTCGTAGGCAAATTGCGCACCGCTGGCCTTGAGTTGCATCGCCGCCAATGCGCTCGCGGCGCCGGGCTCGCTGGCGAAATTCCAGTCGTCGATCCAGGCGTTGAACGGCACTGCCTGCGCCCCGGCCTGGCCGACGCCGCCGCGGGCGAAGCGTTCGGCGGCGTAATGGCGAGTGGCGGAGGTGACCGCCGCGTGGCCGAACCATACGTTTGAATCGTGCCAGCCGGCTTGCGTCGGCCCGGCCTTGAGGGCGTTGCGAAACAGCGTCCATTGCACGCCGAACACATTGCCCTGGGCGTCCTTGAGGTTGGCGGTGACGTACCACCACTCGATACGAAAGCCATCGTGGGGGCCGTGATCCTCGGGAAAGCTGAAGACCTTGCCGGGCAGCACCTGGGCAAAGTCGGCCGCGTCGCTGCCCAGGCCGGCAAAGCTTTCCTGTGGCGCGGGGACTTTGTCACAGGCCGCCAGCAGCAATAACGCGCACATCAACGACCTAATCTTCATGGGCAAACGTCCTCAACAAGTCCGCCGGACGGCTGCGATACAGCTGCCACAGCGGCCAGGCCGACGCCAACAGCGTGGCCAGCAGCGCCAGCCCGAGCAATTGTGCGAGCTGCCACGGGAACACTTGCAACGGCAGGCGCCAGCCAAACGCCTGCACGTTGATCACCGCATCCAGGCACCACGCCAGCAACAGGCCCAGCGGCAACGCCAGCAGCAGCGTGAGCACCGCCAGCAGCCAGGTTTGCGCCAGGTTCAGCAGCATCAATTGCCGCCGCGTCACCCCCAGCGCCCACAGCGGAGCGAGTTGGCCGAGGCGGCTTTGGCTCTGGGTCAGCAGGCTGATGAACAGCGCCACGCCGGCCACGCCCAAGGTCAGGCTGTTGAGCGCGGCGGTGGCGGCGAAGGTGCGTTCGAACACCTGGCTCGACCACCCCTTGAGTTGCTGTTGATCGACGATACGGCTGTCTTCCAAGGCAAAGGCGCGCTGCACTTCGCCCACCAGCGGCGCCACGTTTTCCGGCAACACCCGCAGGTTGAAACGCGCCGGCGTCAGTCTCGACCAGTGGGCCAGCAGGTGCCGGGCGTTGACCAGCACGTGGCCCTTGGGGTTGCCGTAATCGGCGTACACCCCCACCACGGTGGGCGACCACACACCGTGCGGCGTGGGAATACTGACCGTGTCACCCAGCGTCACGCCGAGCCGCCGCGCCAGTTGTTCGCTGAGCATCAGGGTCTCGCCTTGCTGCAACTGGTCCCACGGCGCGCTCGCCGCTTCCAGCAACGGCCAGTGCTGGCGATAGGTAGGGTCGTCGACCACGCCAAACAGATCCGCCGGCCAGCCCTGTAATTGCACCGCAACCTGCCAGGTAGGCAGCACGGTTTGCACCAGCGGTTGCTGCGCCAGCCAGGTGCTGAGTTGCTCGGCCTGGGCCGGGTTTTGCGGGTTGAGGTACAGCTCGGCGGTGAGGCGTTGCTCCAGCCAGTTATTGAAGGTGTGGCGAAAGCCCGAGGTCATGGAGCCCGCGCCGATATTCGCGGCCAGGGCCAACAGCAGCGCCATCAATGCCAGGCTCAAGGCCGGTAATTGTTGGCGGCAGTCAGCCAGAAACCACTGGCCGAGTACCGAACGGCTGCGCCCCAGCAGCGCCTCCAGCAAACCGTTGAGCAACACCGGCAAACCCAGGGCGGCGCCGAGCAGCAAGGCCGCCATCAACACAAAACCGGCAGCCAGGCTGTCGCCCAGCCATAACGCCAGCAGCGCGATCAGTAAGGCCGTCGCCGCCACCCAGCCCTGGCGGCGCAACCAGCGCCCATGGGCCTCGTGCCAGGCCTGGGCATTGGCCAGCGCCAGCAATGGCAGGCGGGCCGCGCGCCATAGGCTGCTGGCGCCGGCAAGCAAGGCGCCGAGCAAGCTCAAGCCCAACCCTGCCACCCACCACCCTGGGCTCAAGCTCAATTGGCCCGGCACCTCGGCGCCATACAAGCCACGCAGGCTGGCAGCCACATCCGGCAGCAGCAGGCTGGCCAATAGGTAACCGCTGGCGACGCCGAGCACGCCCCCCACTATCGACAAGGCACCCAGCTCCACCCCCAGGCCGAGGATCAACATCCGCGCACTCACGCCGCAGGCGCGCAATGTGCGCAACAGCCCGCGTCGCTGCTCCAGGGCCAGGCCGATGGCCGCGTGCACAATAAACAGCCCCACCACAAAGGACAGGAAGCCCAGCGCATCAAGGTTCAGGTGAAAGCTTTCGGTGAGCCGCGACAGGTTGTTGTCTTCGCCCTGCTTGAGTTGCAGCTCGGCCGGCGGCGTGGGCTGGCTGGCGGCGTAAGCCTTGTCCACCAGCAAGCGCGACAGGCGCGCGGGCATGTCCAGCAATGGTTGGGCGAATCCAATATCGGTCAACAGCATGCCGGGCGCCATGTCCGGCTGTACCTGCAACGGCGGCAAGGTGCGCCCGCTCGTCGTCAGCGGCTGCTCACCGGCGTGCAGCTCCAGCGCCTGCAAGGTCTGCGGAGCGATCCAGGTGCGCCCGGGCGGCTCGAAGAAGACGAGCATCTGTGCCTGGCTCAAGCGCTGCCCCGCGACCACGCCACTGCCGGGCAACGACAGCGGGTCGATGCCCATCAATTGCAGGCGCTGGTCTTCATGCCCCTTGAGCACCACCCGCCCCTGCACCACCGGCGACACCGGCCACCCGGCGCGGCGCAATTGGGCAAACAGCGCCTGGGGGAAACTGGCGCCGTCCGGCGCACTCAGGCTGGCCTGGGGTTCGCCGCCGATCAATTGGCTGGCCCTGGCGTAGCTGTCACGCGCCTGGCTGTTCAGGGCCTGTACGCCGGTCAGCAGGGCGGTCGCCAGCCATAGTCCGGTCAGCACGCTGAAAAACTGTACGGGATGGCGCCGCCAATGGCTGAGCAACGCGCGCAAGGTCCACTGGAATACCGCCATCAACCCGCATCCGGGGCTTGCACATGCCCGCGCTGCAGCACCATCTGGCGATCAAGCCGTGCGGCAATCCGCGCGCTGTGGGTGACCATCAACAGGCTGGTGGGGGTGTCGCGCAACAGGTCCAGCAGCAATTGCAGCACGTCATCACTGGTGGCTTCATCCAGATTGCCGGTGGGCTCATCGGCCAGCAGCAGGCCCGGTCGCGACGCCAACGCCCGCCCCACCGCCACCCGTTGCTGCTGGCCACCCGACAGTTGTTCGGGATAGCGCTTGAGCAAGTCGCCAAGGCCCAGGCGCTCCACCAACTGCGCCTGCCACTGCGGATCGAAGCGTCCTGCCAGCCGCGCCTGGAAGGCCAGGTTGTCGTCCACGCGCAAACTGCCGATGAGGTTGAACTGCTGGAATACCAGGCCGATTTCCGTGCGGCGCCAGTGGGCCAGTTGCATTTCGCTCATTTGGTCGAGACGCTGCTGCCCCATGCGGATGCTGCCGCTGTCGACACGATCGAGACCGGCCACCAGGTGCAAAAGCGTACTTTTCCCGCTACCCGACTCGCCCATCAACGCCAGGCTGCTACGCTCAGCCAGGTGCAGATCAACGCCGGCCAGGACGGCCAGCGGGCCCTGCGCAGTGACGTAGCTTTTATGGACACCTTGCACCTGCAACATGGAATGCTCGCTCCTCAATGGACTGCCATCGAGGATAACGGCTGACCGCCCTCGCCACGCAAATTTTTCACATGCATTTCACCGGTTAACTACCGACCCGCGCATAAAGTGCCGACCAACTGCCAATAACGATCAACTTTTTAGTTGCCGGCACTGGCAACTTTTAACACACCGATTTTCAGCAAAAAGACAGCAACTGTATGACAGGCTCCTGCACCACTACGGGCGCACTCAGAGAGTTGCACCTGTTTGATAAAAAACGCTGCCTAACGTGTCGATGGTGAACAACGTGGTTAACCTGACCCTGACCAAATCGCGCTCATACCAAGCCCGGGCCAAACGCTTGAAGAAGCTCTGGCTGGGCATGGCAGTGGCTGCCTTCTTCGGGACCTTACTGGTCGGCTACCTGGCCTGGCCGCTGTCACCGACGGACCTGGGCGTAGGCAATCGCCTGCTCACCTCAGGCTTGCTCGCCAGCTGGCGCGACGGCAATGTGGTTGTGCTTGTGCGCCATGAAGAGCGCTGCGACCGCTCGTCAAACCCCTGCTTCGGCCCCGCTGATGGCCTGACCATCCACGGCACCCAGCAGGCCAAGGAAATCGGCAAAGCGTTTAAAACCCTGGGCATGGAGAGCGCTGACATCCTCAGCAGCCCCACCACCCGCACCGCCCAGACCTCGCAGTTCATGTTCGGCAAGACCCTGCTCTCCCCAGGCCCGCTGGCGATCTGCGGCGACGCCATGGGCGAAGAAATCCTCAGCCACAAACAACCCGGGCGCAACCTGGTGCTGATCACCCACAGTGCCTGCATCAATGACTTCGAACAAGCACTCGGGTACCCCCATGCGGTGACCGCCGAGTACGGTAGCGCGCTGTTCGTGGAGGTGCTGGGCAACGGTCACTTCAAGACCCTGGGCATCATGAACAGCGTGGACTGGCCAGCGGCAATCAAGCAACTCTAGACAATTTTTTACATATACAAGGCGCAGGTGTTCAGCCAAACGACAGCCAACTTCTGGCATGTTTAGTCGCGCCTGTTAGTTAAGGACGTCATGACTATTTTCAGCGACTTAGTGAACATTGTGAGTCTTTGTACTACAACTTTCCTACATCCATTTCCCTCCCTTAGACGTCAAGGAGCGACGTTCGCATGACCCGAATAAAACCTCTGCCCTTACTGCTGCTGGCGATTGCCGCGTTTTATCTCCTGCCTCTTGGCCTGCACGGTTTATGGGTACCCGACGAAACCCGCTACGCCCAGATCAGCCAGGAAATGCTCACCAGCGGCAACTGGGTGGCCCCGCATTTCATGGGCCTGCGCTACTTTGAAAAACCCGCCGCCGGCTATTGGCTGATCGCGCTCGGCCAAGCGGTGTTTGGGCAGAACCTGTTCGGGGTGCGGATCGCCTCAGCGCTGACCAGCGGGTTGAGCGTGCTGCTGGCCTACCTGATCGCCCGCCGCCTGTGGAACGACCCACGCAAAAGCTTCGCCTGCGCCCTGCTCTACCTGAGCTTTGGCCTCGTAGCCGGGCAAGCCAGCTACTCCAACCTCGATCCGCAGTTCACGTTCTGGGTCAACCTCAGCCTGGTAGCGCTGTGGTTTGCCCTCGACAGCCGCACCGTGCGGGCCCGGCTGGGAGCCTGGGCGGTGCTGGGCGTGGCCTGCGCCATGGGCTTCATGACCAAGGGCTTCCTGGCGTGGCTGCTGCCGGTGCTGATTGCCGTGCCGTACATGCTCTGGCAGCGCCGCCTGGGTGAATTGCTGCGTTATGGCCCGCTGGCGATTGGCGTCGCGCTGCTGATCTGCCTGCCCTGGGTGTGGGCGATCCACGTGCAGGAACCGGACTACTGGCGCTTCTTCTTCTGGCATGAACACATCCGCCGCTTTGCCTCCGACAATGCCCAGCATGCGCGACCGTGGTGGTTCTTCCTGCCGATCATGGTGGTGGCCTGCCTGCCGTGGTCGGCGCTGTTACCCAATACCCTGCTCAAGGCCTGGAAAGAAAAACGTCAACCGGCGATGGTCTTCCTCGCCCTGTGGATGCTGCTGCCGCTGGGCTTTTTCAGCCTGAGCAACGGCAAGTTGCCGACCTACATCATGCCGTGCCTGCTGCCGCTGGCCTTGTTGATGGGGCATGCCCTGATCGACCTGATTCAACAACGCAAAGCACGCGCCCTCTGCCTCAACGGCGTGCTCAACTTCGTGATCGGCATGGTCGCGATGGTGGCACTGATTTATCTGCAACTCACCAGGCCGCTGTACGGCAATAGCCACGCGGAGATGTTCAGCCTGTCGCTGACCTTTATCGTGCTGCTGGGCTGGATTCTCTCCAACCTGCTGCAAGCCGTGCGCCCGCTCACGCTATGGGCAATGCCGGCCCTGGGTATCGGCTTGCTGGTGGTACTGCTGCCGGTGGGCATGCCCGAGTTCGTGGCGGATAACGAAATGCCCGACCAGTTCGTGTTGGAACACCTGGACGACTTGCAGCAAACCCAGGCATTGCTGAGCAATGAACTGGAATCGGCCTCGGCCCTGGCCTGGCGCCTGAACCGCACACAGGTGACGCTCTATAACACCGAAGGCGAGCTGCGCTATGGCCTGCAATACCCCGACTCGGTGCACCGCAAGGTCGGGCTGGACGATGTCCAGGCCTGGCTGGCCGATGCCCGTAAACAGGGTTCGGTGGGGGTCCTGATGCGTGTCCGGAGCACCAGCGAACACATTGAAGAGGGGCAACTGCCGCCCGGTGGCAAACGCTATCGCAAGGGCGACCTGGTACTCACCCTCTATCCGCAATCCCCCTAGGAACCCACCATGACTTTCTGGAAAACCGAGCGCGGCGCCCTGTTGCTATTGCTGGGCGTGTCGGCCTTGCTCCTGCTGCTGGGCCTGGGCAGTCGCGATCTGTGGGGACCGGAAACCCGTTGGGCCAATATCGCATTGCAGATGCTGCAAAGCGGCGACTACTTCGACCCCTACCTCAAGGGAGCGCCGTACTACGACAAGCCCCTGCCCTCCTACTGGCTGATCACCGCGTTTGCCAACCTGATGGGTGGCCTGGGCCCGTGGTCGCTGCGCCTGTCCTCGGTGATCGCGGCATGGCTGAGCATCTGGCTGGTCTACCTGATCGGCGAGCGCCTGTTCCGCAAGGGCACCGGGCTGATTGCCGGCTGGATGCTCGCCACCACCTTCTACTTTCTGTTCTGGGCACGCGTGGCCACGGCGGATGTGCTCACCGTGTGTGGCGTACTGGCAGCGGTGTGGTGGTACTGGCGCGGGCCGGACGACACACGCCTGGGGCGCTACACGGTATTTTTCCTGTTGCTGGCGGCGACGTCGCTGTTCAAAGGCTTGATCGGTTTTGTACTGCCGGGCCTGGTACTGCTGCCGCACTTGCTCAGCGAACAGCGCTACAAACGCCACCTCAACCTGCGCCTGGTGCTGGCGCTGCTGATCGCTGCGGCGTTCTACGCCATCCCGTTCGTGCTGTCCCACCTCTACGGTGCGCCGACTTACGGTGAAAGCGGCCTGGCGTTGGTGTTCCGCGAAAACGTGGTGCGCTTCTTCGACCCGTTCGACCATATGGGGCCGATCTACACCTACCTGATCTACCTGCCCGCCTACACCCTGCCTTGGGCCCCATGCTGGCTGCTCGGCCTGTGGCTGGCCGTGCGGCACTGGCGCCAGACTCCCCCCAATGTGCGCTGGCTGGTCTGGGGCCTGGGCCTGTTGTTTGTGTTCTTCACCGCCAGCGGTAGCCGACGCAGCTACTACGTGTTGCCCCTGGTGCCCTTCGCGCAGTTACTGGCGGCCTGGTGGGTGAGTGAGCGGCTGGCGAAAAAACCGGCGAGCTGGCCGCGTTGGCAAAAAGGGTTTGCCGCTGCGGCCCTGTTGATGCTGCTGGTATTGGGCGTGGCGTATCCCTGGACCAACGGCAACGGCGGCGTGACCCGTTTCGTCAAGGACGTTCAGGCCCAGGCCATCAAGAGCGCCCCCTGGAACCAATGGCAAATGGTATTGGTGGAGGTCGACAACAAACTGCCGATGTACCTGCAAAACCACGGCAAACCGTTCTACTACGTAGCCGAGACCCAGGACTTCCCGCGCCAGGGCACCAGCGCCGAGTTCATGGCCTGGCTGGAAAAAACCAGCGGCCAGGGCTTCGACGCGCAGCATACGATCATCATCGCGCAGTTCTCCAAGGAAGATCCCACACCGCTGGCTTACCTGGGCGCGGATCACCAGGTGATCACCACCCAGCCGGACAATGGCGAGCGCTTGTTTCACACGCGTTCGGGTGGCAGCGTAGCGTTTATCCCACAGGGGCAATAACCGAACCTGGTGCGCGCCTGCCTTTAACCTTTTGGCAGGCTCGCAGCATGAATAAACGCCTCATCCAGGCTTGCAGCGTCATAGGCGTTCATGAAGCCCTCAGCATCAGTGAAGCGGTTGAAACGCCGCTGACTCAGCATGTAGAAGTCATCGCAGTGGGCAACGATCTCATCGACGTTATGCGATGAAACCAGAATCGCGACACCTTCCGCGGCAGCCCCTTCCAGGCATTTCCAGATGTGATAACGAAACTCGGGATCCACACCTGCCGTGGGCTCATCCAGTATCACCAGATCAGCGTTAACGGAGAGCAGGGACAAGGTAAAAAACCATCGCTTTTCTCCGTAACTGCAAAGAGACGATTTCTTTTCCCATATTTCACAATAGCGTTCAGCTATCCCCGGGCTCCATTTTTCAATTTTTTCCAGCGCGTGCTTTTGTGTGACCTGTGTATCAGAACAAAAAAGCATCATCATTTTAAAAACATCAAACATTCGCAGCACCGGCGGCGTCGTAATGATTTGTGATAGATAAAGCAACTTCGAGAACGAATTGGATATCTCACCGGAATTGGCTTTTTTCAGACAACACACCGCGTCAAAAAAAGTCGTTTTTCCAGAACCATTAGGTCCCAACAAGCCTGAAATTGAACCGGGACCGACCGTCAACGAGGCGTCTTCAAGCACCACATGCTGCGCATATCCGATACCCAGTGATTTTACGATAAGCCGTCTCATCAATAGCGACTCCACACTGGGTTAATAAGTAAAAAACGGATCAACATCAAAAACGAAATAACAAAAAGGCAAACAACCACCCTAACGAGGAATGCGCATTCAGCGACCCCCAGTGACATTATCTGGTTTGCCCACCACATCGGATTAAAATAGCGGATCACTTCAAACACGCGATGAGAGGCGTTCGCGCTGACAACTCCCAGCACCAGCATCAGGAATGAAAATATAGAAAAAACCGTATTTGTATTTTGAAACCCCATTGGAATCAACGTCAGCAGAAGCGAAGGTACGGAAAACAAGAGAAAGCAGATATAAAACCGCCCAAGCACAACAAAAAACTCTGTAACGTCCATTACGCCAAAATAGTTTCTCGTGAACACATAAAAAACAGAACAATAGATAACCGACATTACAGAATAGGCAAAAAACTGCCCCAAAAGAAAGATTGTTTTTGTGCGCCGCGTATAGACAAAGGATCGTAGAAACCCACTCTCCCTTCTCCCCACTATATAAAATGCCAAGCCAAACAGAGCAACACTCGACGATACGAACGCATAAAACCACGAGGTATTATCCAGATAACGCTGAGACAGCGTACCCTCCCCCACCCTGGCATAGGCGATCAAATAGAACGTAACCGCCGGGGATATAACGATCCAAAATAAAGCCACGGGCTCTTTTAACTGTTCTTTAATAAATAGACCCGCCAACAATAATGGCTTAAGCAAGGGGTAATATCTCATCACTCACCTCATGGAAACGGCACCATTTTTTCCAAGCGAGACTGCAGTATCGCGCCCGCAAACTCCTTGGAGTATTTATTGGAAAAATTTATATTCTTCGAATTATTCATATGAAGGAAAAGATCGGGCGAAACATACTTACTGAAAACACAACCAACACCATTAACCATAGAATGTCTTGCATAAAAATAACCTAAAATACCCTGATCATTTAAAACGGACAAAAAGCCGGACAACGTAAAACCTGCTCGTGAGGCATCTCTCTTTTCCTCAGCAACAACCTGTACATCAGTGATATCCCGATACGTCTCATACACATTGCAACTCAGAAAATATCGCAGATAATAATCCTCAACCTTCTCTTCATCAGAACCGATAGCCTTAAACAAATCCATAAATCGATAAGTTTGCCATAGTTCAAGTATTGATTTTTCCAGTGCATCGCCAGCCATCGCTGCATAGGACATCCCTGCACAATAGTTCACATGATGCCCCCCCTTGTTTCGGCCATAGACAACCAATATACAAACACCCGGAAACCGAATGTCAGAAATATCAAAAATCGAGAGCTCTCCAGCAGAGATGAGAGCGTTGTATAAATGCCTGATTTTTTTTTGCGACAATAGTTCGAACGCTCGACCTGGGGGCACTATGGAGTGACATTTTTTTGTCAACCAAAACTTGACAAGGAATTGCCGTTCAAGGTACTCCTTTACCGCACCTAGAAATGCAAAGTTTGGACACCAATGAAAACTACATCCACAGGTATCCCTTAGAGGATAAATGAAGTTATCATCCTCGAGTCTATGCGAAGAAAGAGAAATACAAATAGTAGGAATGAAGCATGTAGAAAAATCTAGAGCTCTCACCACCTTACTCAAAGTAAATTTATGATTTTCAACCTCTCGAATAGATACGCTTTTAGACGCTGTCTGGATAAAAGCACCGACAAAGCTATCAACTTCCGCATCCCTCAACGACTCATTGAGAAACCCCTGCTTACTCGAAAGAATCTCTCTGTAAAAATGACGACGTTCAAAATACTCACCTAACGCCGTTTTGATTGAGTTCGAACCTTCTCCCACGCCTGACCCATTGACCGACAGGGCGTCGGACACCTCTACAGAATTTGGTAACGCTAGCAATCCTGCGGGCTGAAACAGCAATGATCCAGGCAGATCTGGCTTCTGCATAGAATTAATAACTTTCATGCTGCACACCTATAAAGTGAACACACATAGGAAAGAACAAGGCGGGATTTAAACCCAAAATCTTACAAAGCATAGAGTCCGTATACGCCGACCAAAGTCGGCATGCCAACCCCATAGATTTAGCTTGGAGTTCCACCAACATGTAGATCGAACCAATTTCCATGAGCGCCATTCGGTAGCCACGATACCGATACTTGAACACGCTCTTCGGCATATAGACAACATAAATCAGTGCCAAGCTGGGACTACCAATATTATTGGGGGGAGCTAGTATGGCGGCTTTGAGTTCTTCAAGATCGGTCTCAACCTGCATCACTTCAAACTTTCTAGACTTTGGGAGTAGATGCAAAATCTTTCCCGCACCTGGCCAAGTACTAGGCTCCTCAGAAAGCGAACAAAGGAAAACTTCGGCGGGGTAAAGTGCCCCACCACTTGGATAGCCTCTCTTGTAAGTATGCGCATTCATTGACAGCAACGGACTAATTAATTTTTCGACCTGTGCAAACTCTAACGCCCCCGATACAAATCGATCACAAGATTCATTTCGACGTAGCAACCCTTCTCTATTTTCAGCGGAGATTTTTAATTCAACTGTCAAATCCATATCAGGATAGAGAACCAGTTCATTCCCTGTTAATTGTGCAAGGCATCTCTCATCTAAAAAATGCAAACTGGTATGTTCTTGAAATGCTTTATGAATCGTAAAATTTCCCTTACTATGAAATTCGAGCACTTCATCATAGACTGACATTTCTATAAACCTGAGATAATAATCATGCGGAACATTTTTCATACTGCCGCCCCCAAGCAATCACACATATACCAGTGCGAGTTCGACTCCTCGAAAATCCTCCCATCGCTTAACTGGAGATATGTTACATATAAAATATCATCCTGATATTTACGCGCCACACCAATCTCAGTGAAAAACTTAACCTTCCTAATTATAGCGCCGATTACAATCATTTCTTGATAAAGACTTAGCGCCTTGAAAGGGATACTTACATGTTTATCCTTACAAAATGCCAGAACGCTCGCCCAATTATTCTTAGAATGCTTAACAGACTGATCATTGGCCAGTCTGTCAACGGTGCAAAAATGGCAAGGATTTCCTATTTCTGCGATATAAGGCTGCCCTATACAAAAAAAACCGCCCATCGGCCAACAAACGCTAATAGCACTTTGCGGTGAAGCTTTCGCCAGCTCAAAATGCAGCTTCTTAATAGAGTTATAGTCATAAAATTGACACACCAACACCACAAAGCATCGGCTTCCCCTAACGGATTCAACTACGTCACCTGAAAACTCTTTAAACTCTAAAATCCCAGACAACTGCTGCCTGAAAATCTTTTCAAAGCACCTCCTCTTCCTCAGAGAATGCACGATTACCGTCTTTTCGAAATATATTTCCTCAACCGATCTAAATGGAATAATCCCCTTCAAAAACTCAAATGCACTGTCAGCCTCCAAACCATTTTCAGATAGCACCTCGTCAACTTCATCCTTCGTCATCCAACTCGACAACTTAAGCTGCCGAAGTGCTTTCAGCAGTGGCTGCGAATGTACCTTTGAGACGCCCATGTCAGATATGACTAAGCTTTCCGTTTCGAAATTCAAGATTTCATAGTTAGGTATACTTATATTCATCGCGCAATCCCCTATAGAGGTTTTCTAGCATCCGCTGGAAAACCTCGTTAAGTGGGTAACTGTTAGATTTACTCATTCGCAGGTGGTTGCTCGACTATTGAATTGTGGCACCCCCCACTGCCGCCGTTACATCCCCCCCCACCACCACATCCTCCACTTCCACCACACCCGCCTTGGCTTCCTGATGCGCCAGCGTTACCTACATACGGATTGAACCCATACTCATTATCGAAACTAAAAAACATCATTCCAAACTCTTCATCTTTCATCTCAACTCTCCTGATATCACACAAACATTATTTTCAATCACTTATTAACAAGTGACGATAGCAATCTAGACCCAGCTTAAAAAAAGCGCAACTTTCCCAAGTTCGCCTTGTAGGAAAAGGAACCACATATCTTAGGAATTTTCTTTCACGATAATCAGAACGCCAACAAGCACGCACGAAATAAAGATGTGCTACCCATACTAGATATAAATATTTAACCCACATAAAATTAATAACTTACCAAATCTCAATCGACACCTATAAATCTTTTAAAGCCAAGAAAATTTGTAGAACACAGAACAAATCAAACGAACCTCACAAGAAAATCCGACATACGGTCTTACTTCAAGTATCCGGCAAGAAATAGGTCGACCGCCCTTTGCCGCTGCACACAGGACTCACCCGCATTGGTCTACAACCTCACCAACTCCTGCATTTTTCGCTTTTCCGCACGGAAGAAACGCTCAAGAAAGTGTACAAGCTGGGGCTTGTCGGCGGTCAGTTGGGGGGGGCTGGCTGGGCTGCCGAATTTTTCCCGGACTTGCTATTCGGCGGCAGGACACATACCGGCGTCGGCCCCCGTTACTGCTAGTCCGCCTGGTATTTGCGCTTCACCGGTTGCTTCAACGGCAGGTCCAAGCAGGTCTGGCAATAGCCACTTCGCCGCGTTGCGAAAGGTTTGAGCTATAGACGTTTTACCAGCAACCGATTAAACGCCCTCAGCCCCCCAGCCTGCTTCTCCGGCATCAACTGAGTACGTGGAGTTCAAGCTCGGCCTGCCTTCGCCTAAGAACAATGCCTCCTGCTCGACGAGGCAAAAGCCAGCGTCCGCGAAGCCCCGCGTCCCACTGTGAAACGATGAAATCGATGTAGGACATCAGCTATATCTGTCCGCTGCCGAGTGACAAACACTCCATCAATAAACAATAATTATGCTTAATATCAAATAGTTACGCATCGTATTGAGCACTGCGGTTTCTTCTACAGCGCAAATGGCCCTGAGGAGCGTCGAATTAATGGCGTTATTTATATGGCAGATTGTGTCCCTTGTTTCCGCCGCACACCTGGGCCCCGGCGCCCACGCCAGGGCGCCCGTTGAGGTTTTCGACATCAAGGATGAAAAATGGCTATGAGTCTGCCGCGCCGTATCAACACCATGGAGAACCCGGTTTTTTACGCCGAATTGGGCGAGTTGATCGCAACCAGCGGCCACGCCGCATTCGCCGCCCATCTGTGGCAGTTGGTGGACCAGTGGGTACCGATCCACGGTGCCGAGCTCAATGAATGGACCCTCGACGAACAGCACGGCCGCGTGCTCGACATCCAGCGATTGGGCCGCGCCGGGCAGAGAAATGAGCTTTCTCCCGCCCACACCCTGCCCCCACTGAACGAGCATCCGCTGCTGCGGGACATGCTCGACATGCAGGACCCATTGCTGATCCAGATAAGGGCCCGCGCCGACCGCTCGCACCAGTGCAGCCTGGTGTCGCGCCAGGGTGATCGACGCTATGTGATTTCGTTGTACCGTCCACCGGCCCAGCGCGGATTTTCCCTGGCCGAGCTGTCGTTTCTCAAGTGCCTGTCAGACACCCTGTTACCGCTGATGGAGCGGCATGCACAATTGCTGCGCCAGGCTGCGCCCCCCGAGCGCGAACCGGCGCACACCCTGCTGGAACACTCGCAGTTGCAGCGCGAGTTCGACAAGCGCCTTTCCCTCAGCGATATCACCCTATCGGCCCGTGAGCAGCAGGTGTGTCTCGGCCTGTTGACCGGCGGCACCGTGCCGCAAATGGCAGAACAGCTCAGCGTGAAAAACAGCTCGGTCGAAACCTACCTCAAGCGCGCCGCCGCCAAGCTGGGCGTCAGTGGCCGGCACGGGTTGGCGAAATGGATGATCGGCGCCTGATGCGCAAGCCGATGCTTACCACAAGCGGCATGGCCTGAAGCCTTGCGCGCTGGCCTCGGGTGGCGGTCGCAGCCGCTCCCGCCCCCGCCCCCTCTCCCCCATCTACCGACGGCCCATCGCCAGGCTGAACGGTGAAAACTCCGCAAACCGCCACCTCAATGCCAACGCCGCCGGGCGGCGAATGACATGCTCCACGGTCACCGTCCACAACCGCTGTGCACCGTCGAACTCGTCGACTTCCGGGCCGCCGAGTATCAGCGAAGTGCGACCGGCCAGTTGCATCACATCACCTGATGCAAAATCGATGAACAACAGGCCCGCCACGGGGTTGGCCGCAAGGTTGCCCAAGGTATTGAAGAACAGATTGCCGGCAAAGTCGGGGATGGTCAGCACATTGCCTTCGACCCGCACGAACCCGGTGTTGCCGCCACGATGGGAAACGTCCACCGAGCGTTCGCCGTCCGCATCCACGTAGCTGGCAACGAAGAAGGTGTCGGCGTTGCGGATCATCACGCGGGCGGCATCATCCAGGTGGTTGGCGTGCTCGGCCATGCAACCGGGTTTACGCGCGATTGAATCGACGGGCCGCAGCTGGATGTACTTGGGGCAGTTGCCGAAGGTGTGCACCACGTTGACGGAGAAACCGTCGTGATCCAGGGCACCGATTCGCCCGTTCATGCGATTGCGTCGACGGGTATTGAGGTCGATGCCCAGCAAGCCCACAGCAGCATCGCTGTGCAAAGCGGCCCTGGCGGGGTCGCTTGCACTGGGCAGGCTATCGATCTGCAAGGTGTGGGGGTCGGGTGAATGGGCAAACCCCGGAGCGCCTTCGAGCATCGTCGCCCAGGGAATGCCGTGCTCATCCACCACACCGAGTATCAGGTACGGCAGCAAGGGATAGAAATCCCGATGCTGCTCCGGCAAATGATCGCGAATCACCTTCGGCCCGATCACGGCCATGCGTTCGGCGGCGCCGGCACTTGCCTGTATCTGCCGTTCACCGGCATGCCAGGGGGACTGTTCGTTCGGGTTCATGGCAATCACCTCAAGTTTGGACAGCCCCATGCTGCACCCCGGCGAGCACCGAGAGAATGCCCACCGCCGGCAATCCACTGTTACACCAACTGAAATGCCGGGTGTTCGCGCAGGGCTGCCACGCAGTGGTCGACAAAGCTGCGCACGCGCATCGGCGCATTGCGGCCTTCGCGATACACCACGTGCACGGGCATGGCTGGCGGCTCATAGCCTGGCAAGACGCGAAGCAACTGCCCACTGAGCAGATGCTCATGCACGGGATAGCTCAAGCAACGCACCAGGCCCGCGCCCTGCACCGCGGCACTGATCGCCCCTTGTACCGTGGCACACCCCAGGCGCGCACGGGCCTTGAGCTGATAGCCCCGAAACGCCCAGGACACTTGATCGACGCTGGCGATCAGATGATGGCGCTTGAGGTCGGCGGGATGCGCTGGCGCACCGTGGGCTTGGAGGTAAGCGGGGCTGGCGCAGAGGATATGCCGCACGTGCCCGACTGGCCGTGCGATCAGCGCCGAACTGGGCAGTTCACCCACCAGGATCGCCACATCCAGCCCCTCTTCATGCAGGTTCGGGTAGTAGTCGTGGTAATGCGCCGACAGGTGTACATCGGGATAGCGGTCCATGTAGCTGGCCAACACCGGCGCCATCACGTGGCAACTGAACAGGAACGGCAAGAACACCCGCAAATTGCCCTGGGCCTGCACATGCAAGCCTTTGGCCGAGGCTTGCGCGGCCTCCACGGCGGCCAGCAGGCGCACGCAGTCGGCCATGTAGGCGCTGCCCACGTCGGTGAGGCTGGCACCCTGCGTACTGCGTTGCAGCAACGGCACGCGCAGGCGCGCCTCCAAACGGGCAATCGCACGCATCAGCGTCGGCCCGGACACCTGGGCGCTGCGCGCAGCCGCGGCCAGGCTCGGCTGCCCGGCCAACGCCACGAACAGCTGCATGTCGTGATAGCGCTCCATCAGCCGCGCCGCATCGGCGGGTTCAGGGCTGCATCCTGGCCGAGGCGATGGGCGAGGAAGTCCACGAAAGTCTGCACCTTGGCCGGCACCCGGTTGCTCTGCTGGAACACCACCTGGATCGGCAGTGGTGCCGGCTCGAACGCTTCCAGGACAATCTCCAATTCACCCGCCGCCACCGCCGCCGCGACCTGGTAAGACAGCACCCGGGTCAAGCCCCAGCCCAGCCGCGCCAGGTTGATCGCCGCATTATTCGCCGTGACCACTAGGCGCGGCTCAATAGGCACCGTCAACGGCTGGCCAGCATCGACAAACTGCCATTCACCCACCCGCTGGCTGGCGGACGAGGTCACCACCTTGGCCTCACGCAAGTGTTCGGGGCGTTGCGGCCGCCCCCACTGATCCAGATAACCGGGCGCGGCGCACACCACGCGGCGCACTTCACCGACCTGGATCGCCTGCTGGCCAGGCTCGTGCAGATGGCCGATCCGCACGGCCACGTCGACGCCTTCGTCGGTCATGTTCACCACGCGGTCGACCAGCAAGGCATTGATATTCACCAGGGGGAAACGATCCAGGTAATCCCCCAGCACCGGCGCCACATACAGCTCGCCAAACAGCACCGGCGCGGTCACCGCCAGATGGCCGCAGGGGACGGAATAACTGCCCGCCGCCGCCTCCTCGGCCTCATTGAGTTCGGCGAGAATGCGCCGGCAATCTTCCAGGTAACGCTGGCCGGCTTCGGTCAAGTGCAGGCTGCGGGTGGTGCGCGCCAGCAGTTGCGTGCCGATGCGCTGTTCCATGGCGGCGATGGCCCGCGTCACGCTGGGCGGCGAGGTCTTAAGGCGGCGCGCGGCGGCGGCAAAGCCCGCCTCCTCGGCCACCGCGAGGAACACCTGCATTTCATGAAATCGATCCATCCGCGCGCCTCGTGAGGGTTACTGTGATTGCAAACCCACCGCCGTACGCGGCATGCCCACAAAGCCTGGCAAAGCCTCGATGCTGGCGAGCCAGGCACGTACCTGAGGGTAGTCGGCCAACGATACATTGCCTTCCGGTGCATGAGCCACATAGGTGTAGAAAGCGATATCCGCGATGCTCGGCTGCTCGCCAGCCAGGAAGCGGCTTTGGCTCAGTTGCTGCTCCACCAACGCCAGCAAGGCATGGGAGCGGCTGATGGCGGTGACGGTATCGACATCGGCGCCAAACACCACCGCCAACCGCGCGCTCGCAGGCCCTGCATGCAATTGACCGGCAGCGGCCGAAAGCCAGCGCTGTACACGCGCCTGGCCGACTGGGTCGCTGGGCAGCCATTGACCGTCGCCATATCGGTTGGCCAGGTAGACCAGGATGGCGTTGGAATCGGCCAGTATCGTGCCGTTATCGTCAATCGCCGGTACCTGGCCGAAGCTGTTGAGAGTGGCCAGGAATTCGGGGGTTTTATGCGCGCCTTGCTTGAGGTCGACCAGGATGAATTCACTGGGCAGCCCCAACAGGGACAGCATCAACTCGACCCGATGGGAGTGGCCGGACAATGGGAAACCATAAAGTTTGATCGCAGGCTGGGACATGAAAGGCTCCAAAGGTAGGGGTTCGACGCCTCGCAGGGTCCTCCGCGGCCTCGATCAATGGAATGACCAGGATTGACAATCCAGCATTTCATCCAGTGAAACAATCACCCGCCGAAGTTTTTTCCCGTCGCTGCAACGTACGCCAACTCGGCGCGGGAGAGTCCTTCAGCGTTCTTCCAAGCGATCGCGCAAGAATCGATGGCTCTTGGAAAACAACCGCCGGTAGGTCAACAGCACCGCGCCGACCGTGCCCAACGCCGACGACGCCGCGATCAAGAACATGATCACGATCTGGTAGCGCACCGCATCCACCGGGCTCTCCCCCGCCAGCACCTGGCCGGTCATCATGCCGGGCAGGCTGACGATACCGACCACGGTCATCTGGTTCAGCGTCGGGATCATCCCGGCGCGCACTGCCTGGCGAATCGCTTCCTGCGCCGCTTCCCAGCGCGAACCGCCGAGGGCCAGGATCATCTCGATGGTGTTGCGGCCCGATGTGAGTTCCTGGGTCATGCGCTCGATGCCCAGGGACACACCCGTCAGGGTATTGCCGAGGATCATGCCGAGGATCGGGATCGCGTACTGCGGCTCGTACCAGGGGTGGATGCGAATCACCGCAAACAAACCCACCGCCGTCACCAGCCACGAACTGCCCCATACCGACACGATGCTGTCGACCCGTTGCCCACGGTAAGTGCGCCGCCCGCGCCCGGCAGCCGACAGCCCGGCGATCAGCGTCATCGCGCACATCAGCGGCAGTACCACGTACCAGTAGGCGAATTCGAACACCCAGCCCAGCAGGTAACCGATCGCCAGCAGTTGCACCACGGTGCGCACGGCGGCCCACAGCAACTGGCGCTCCAGGCCCAGGCGCAACGCCAGCGACAACGCGCCGTTGATCAGGATCAGCGAAGCGGCAATGGCCATGTCCAGGGCCGTGAGGTTTTGATAATTCATGGCTGGGCGGCTCCGTTCAATACCCCGGCACTCATGTGCAGGTGGATATCGCTCATGCGCCGGGCCTGGTCGAGGTCATGGGACACCCAGATATAGGCACGCGCGTTGTCAGCGGCGAACCAGGCATCGATCAACGCTTCCACCTCGCGGGATGACGCGGGGTCGAGGGCAGCGGTGGGTTCGTCCAGCAACAGCACCTCGGGGTTGAGCTGCAACGTGCGGATCAACGACATCACCTGGGCCTCCCCGCCCGATAGGTCACCGGCATTCTTCGCCAGGAAGTCGGGCGACTTGCCGGCGTGGCCCAGCAGCGCGATGACAGCCGCCGGCTCGAAATGGCGTTGACGCAGGGTCTTGAGGCTGAAGGGAAACCGCAGGTTGTCTTCCACCGTACCGTCGATCAGCGCCGGGCGTTGGGACAGGTAGCTGATATGGCTGCGGTAGTGGGGAATCTGGGCGTTGCTGATCGGCTGGCCGTTCCACAGGACCTGCCCCGAAGAGGGGGCATCGAGCAGCGCCAAGGCCCGCAGGAACACGCTTTTACCGGAACCGGACGTGCCGGTGATCGACACGCGGTCGGCGCGTTTCAAGGAGAAATCCGTCGGTTGGAGCAAGGGCACCTGGCGGCGCTCGTCCATGCGCGTCAGGGCGCGGGTTTCGATCAGTGCGCTCATGAACGCGGTGTTCCTCGTCTGTCGGTCGGACACAATGGTGAAGCAGACGAGCAGGCTTTTCATAGCAAAAAATCAAACGATGGCGCCCCGTCCCATAGCGGTGCCTTGCAATCGACACCTGCCCTGCCTATATTCGCCGCCTGGCGCTCTCTACGCCACCTTCCGCGGAAAGGGCTGCGCCCAAGACAGTGAAGCACCCCCTCATTTCTACGACTCCCAACCTTAAAGCGGAAAAGGTTTGTGCAAGGAGCTCGTATGTCACAACGCCCCCTGACCTCCACCACCGATGGCCGTATCAACCTTGAGCAACAGCGCAAGCGCGCCAAGGAACTGCTACCGCGCCTGAAAGCCGAAAACCCCGGCGCCACGTTGTCCCAGGCCCAATGGCAGGTCGCCAGACAACTGGGTTTCAGCAGTTGGCCCAAGCTCAAGGCCCACGTCGACGCCCTCGATTTCGCCGCCCGCCATCCCGACTTCGACGCCAGCGATGAAGCCCGCACCACCCATTGGCGCTGCGGTAGTGACATTGCCCACAGCCTGCAGCTGGCCGGGTTCAAGGGCCAGTTCCAGATGCTCACCGACCCGTTGTGCATGGGCCCGGTTCGCGACCTGCCCCGCGACGCATTCCGCGCGATGCGCAGTGCGTTTATCAGCCAGGCATTCACCTTGGACCTGGCCGATGTCACGCGTCGCGTCAATGGTGAGTACAACCAGCTTGAAACCCTGGCCGACGCCGAGCACAGCGTGCTCTGGTGCGAGGCGGATGCCTATGACCAGTTGTTCCTGATCCGCGCCTTGGCCAGCCTTGAACGTGTACCCCGTAAGCTGGAGCTGATCGAGGTCGACCGCATCCCCGGCGTCGAACGCTTTATCGGCATAGGCCAACTGGCCCCCGATGTCCTCGCCTGGCTCTGGCCGCAACGGCGGTTGATCGATGAGGCTGCGCTGCAACTGGCCCGTGAGGCTTGGGCAGCCTACTGCGACAGCGCTCCACTCAAGTTGGCCGCCCTGGCCCAGCACCCGCATCCCGCCCTGCCCTTGCTGGCACCCGCCTTGCTTCGACAACTGCAGGAATTGCCAGGCGCGAGGGATGGGTTATCGCTGACCGAACGCCTGTCCCTGGCGTACCTCGCCGAAGCCGGCCCGGTGACGTTCGGGCGCGTGTTTGCCGAATTGACGGCCAAGCGCGAACCGCTGCCGTTCCTGGGAGACATGATGTTTCACGCGCTGTTGCGGCCGTTGATCGATGGTGAGCAGCCGTTGCTGACAGAAACCGAGCCCCACCTCGAATGGCCTCGGCGGGTGCTGGCGCTGACGGCACTGGGGCATCAAGTACTGAACGGCGACGCTTACTGGCTGGACCACGCCAGCCATGAACGGTGGGTCGGCGGTGTGAGCCTGAAGCCCGGCCAATGCCATTGGACCCTTGATAAACATCTGTCGCCCGTATGGCGGCCTTGACTCACCTGAGAGTGACCTGATTGTCACCTGCCTGCTGTCGACCGCCTTGATGGGATACCAGTAGCCCCCAGCGCCGGCGCCTGCAACCGGTACAGCGCGCCGTATGGGGATGATGGGGAGTTGCCGTTTGAACAAAAGCGGCAAGTCAAGCAACGAGCCTTGTTGTTGCGGTAATAGTGATTGATTGGCCGTGGCTCAGGCTTTCACGTTCTGCCGAATATTCCAGCCAAACTTCACCGCCCCACCGTCCTTGGCACCATCGGCTTTCTGCGGCTGGTAACTGACCTCGACGGTGGCGAAGTTCAAGGCGATGTTGTCGTAGAGCACATCATCCTGACTTTGCGCACCGGTGCCATACGACACCACCATCACCTCCTTCAAGGTGATCACCAGGTACTCCACCGGGCTTGAACCGCCCGCCTTGCGCACCACGAGTCTGGCTTCGGGGTAATGCTTGCCACTGGCGCAGGCCATCATCAGGTTGGGGCTGGATTTATCCAGCGGCTTCTTCAGGTTCAGGTTGGCGATATTGACCTTGCCCGCGCCACCTCCGGTGCCCGAATGCATCGACCCTGTCTGCGACAACCCCCAGGCCCATTACCTCCTATTTACCCTTGCCTTACTAAGCCCGCTGATCGGGCTTCTATGCCTGAACAGCAAACGCCAACGACAAATGCGCCGAGAGATGTTGGAAATCAGGCATAAACGCAACGGCGTTATCGCGCCCCTGAAACAACAGGGCGGCTGGAAGTGGTGATGACCCTCAGGCCGCCTAGCTCCTTGCCGCCGTATGCCGATTCACCGGCACCGGCAACCCCAGGTGCCCACGCAGCGTGCTGTGGCTGTACTCACGACGAAACAACCCACGCTCACGCAGCAGCGGCAGCACCTGGTCGGTAAACCGCGCAAAGTCATCCGGCGCCCCTACATGGATGTTGAAGCCATCCACCGCCCCGTCCACAAACCAACGCTCGATCTCATCTGCCACGGTCTTGGGCGAGCCGACGAAGCTGGAGAACGGCTTGGCAAAGCGCAACGCCGCCTCACGCAGAGTCAGGCCCTGTTCGCGGGCGACTTGCTTGATGTTTTCGGCATGCCCGCGATAGCCATTGCTGCCCAGGTCGCCCAGGTCGGGGAAGGGTTCGTCCAACGGGTACTGGCTGAAGTCGTGGTAGTTGAACGGCCGCCCCAACTGCACCAGTGCCTTGTTCAAATCCAGCTCGCCATTGCGTTCGCGGTCGATGGCCTGGGCCTGCTCATCGGTGTCGGCAATGATCGGCGAAATACCCGGCAGGATGGTCACGTGATCGGGGTTGCGCCCGGCAGCGGCGGTACGTTGTTTGATATCGCTGTAATAGGCCTGGGCGTCCTCGAAATTACCCACCCCAGCAAAAATGCCCTCGGCATAGTTGGCCGCCAAGCTGCGCCCGGATTCGGAAATGCCCGCCTGGAAAATCACCGGTTGGCCTTGGACTGAGCGCGCGATATTCAGCGGCCCGGTCACCGAGAAGAACTCGCCGTGATGGTCGAGGCGGTGCTGGCGCTGCGGGTCGAGGAACACCTTGCTCGCCTTGTCGCGCACAAAGGCGTCGTCCTCGTAGGAATCCCAAAGGCCTTGCACTACCTCCAGGTGCTCGGCTGCCCGACGATAGCGCTCGGTATGGTCGATATGCTGCTCACGGCCGAAGTTACCGGCCGCGCCTTCCAGGCCGGTGGTGACCACATTCCAGCCGGCGCGGCCGCCACTGATCAGGTCCAGGGAGGCGAACTGGCGGGCGACGTTGAAAGGTTCGGTATAGGACGTGGTCAAGGTGGCGACCAGGCCGATCTTCGACGTCGCGCCGGCAATGGCCGAGAGCAGGGTCAGCGGCTCCAGGCGGTTGAGGAAGTGCGGTGCCGAATCGGGGGTGATGTAGGGGCTGTCGACGATGAACACCAGGTCGAACTTGGCCGCTTCCGCCTGCTGTGCCTGGGCACGGTACCAGTCGATATCGACACTGGCATTGCCCGGGATTTGCGGGTGCAGCCATTCGTTTTGCGCGGTGCCGACCCCAGTGAGGATGGCGCCGAATTTGAGTTGCCGGGGTGCTGTAGACATAGGGATTCTCCAAGGTGGACATAAGGATCATCTGGCTGAACCGGATAAAAGGTGGGAGCAAGCCCCCTCCCACCGTCTTTCCCGCTCGAATCAGGCTGTTCTGGCGGCGATGGCTTCGACTTCAACCAGCGCTCCGGGCAAGGGCAGCGCGACGACTTGCAGCGCGGTGCGTGCAGGTTTATTCGGCTGTTCAGGGGTGCCGAAGAACTGCGTATAACCGCGCTGCAATCCGGCAAAATCCAGCTTGCCGCCGGTTTCTTCGGCGCCCACCAGGAACACGCGCAGTTGCACGATATCGCCCAGGTCCAGGTCTTGCTGGCGCAGGATCTTGCGTAGTTTGTCGAACACCGACACGGTCTGTACTTCGGTACTGCCATAGGCCGCCGGCGTGCCGGCCGGGGCGTTCGGATCAGCCAGGTCCGGCAAGGTCCCGCTGACGAAAACCAGGCTGGCGGACGCGGGTACGGTGACGGTTTGCGAGATCGGGAAATCGCCGACGCTGGTGCGTTGAATGCTGTCGCTCATGGTGGGGTTCCTCAGGAGGCGGCCACTGCCGCAAGGTGGGTTTGTCGGGTAACGCGCTCAGCCAGTTGCGCCACCACATGCCGCGCCGAGTTGGCCGCCGATTCCTGCCAGATGCCCACGCCGCTTTGCACCAGGCCGTCGCCAGCGAAGTACACGCGGCCGTGGCCTGCTTCGAGCAAGGCGCTGGCAGCGGCCGGGAAGTGCTCACGCTGCAGCCACGGGCCTTCGCTGAAAGGGATCTGTTCCCAGGACACCGCCAGTGGGTGGCGCAGGTACCTGGAATACCCAGGATGCAACAACTCCACCGCCTCCTTGGAGGTGGCGTACTGCTGGTCGAACGGTTGCGCGCCAAACACATCGGCGCCCTCCCCGGTCACATAGCCGGCCACCAACAAGCCCTCCCGGGTGTTGAGGTCGTTGCTGGGGTACCAGAGCAGGCGCGCCGGGTGTTCGATCCAGGACAGGCCGCCGTAGGTGCGGTAGTCGGTTTCCCAGAAGCGCGGCGATTGCCACGCCACTTTCGTCGCCTGGTCGCTGCGGGTGCTGAGCAGCGCGGCTTTGATCGGCTCGCTGAAGTCGGTGTCGAGCCTGGCCACCAGCGGCAGCGGTAGCGTCGAGACCAGGTAATCGGCGCGCACCACCTGTTCGCGGCCGCTGCGCTGGTCGTGATAGGTCACCGCGACACCGTCGTCCAACTGGCGGATCTGGCGGACCTGGGCGCCCAACTGCACGTGATCGCTGACGCGCTGGTAGAAGGCATCGGTGATGCGGTCCATGCCGCCCACCGGCTGGAACATGGTCGCCGAGAACTCCGGAAACTCGGTGTGCAGCAAGGCGCCCCACAGCTCGGGATGCAGCAGTTGGTCCAGCGCCAACGGGCGGCGGCTGGCAGGCAAGGCGCCAGGGTGGGCGGGGGATTCCAGGTGCCCCGAACGGATCGTGCCCTCAAAGGCCAGCTCCTGGGACAGGTCGCCATACACCTGCAGGAATGCCAGCAAGCGCGTGCGTTCCTCGGCGCTCAGCACATCGTCAAGCGCATCGCGCTGCACCGCTTTGGCCAGCAACCCGGACAAGTGCCCGCGAGCATCGTTGATCGCCTGGCCAACCGTAAACGCCGGCTGCTTCACATCCGGCCGTACCTGGGCGCCATGGCTGCTGTTGACCAGCACTTCCAGCGGCACGCCCAGTTCACTGCAATAGTCGAGGATCGTGCGGTGCTGGCTGGGAATACGCGCAGGCCCGGCATTGAAGTAATGCCCCGGGTCAAACGCTGCGGTCTGTGTACGGCCATCCTTGTAGTCCACACGGTCGCCATGGCGCAGGGTCCAAGTGCGCCCGCCTACGCGGTCGCGGGCTTCCAGCACCTGCACGGCGAAGCCGGCGCGGGTCAGTTCCAAGGCGGTGACCAGCCCGGCAATCCCAGCACCGAGCACCAGCACGCGGGTGCCCTGCCCCAGGCCGTCCTTGAGTTTCAGCGGTTGCGGCCGGCGGTGCGACGACGGCCCCAGGCCCAATACCGCCAGTGCATCCTTCACGGCCTTTTCGCCGCCTACCGCAGCGATGCTGGATAAGGCTTCACGTCGTGTCAGTCCCATGGTCGATACTCCTTAATCCGGCAAGCCCGGTGGGTTGATCAGCGACTTGTCGACCCGCTCCACGTCCAGGCCCCAGCGTTGCAGCACCTGTTCGTATTGGCCGCCGGCAATCGCGCCTTCCAGGGCCGTGTGGATTGGCTTGACCAGGCCGTTGTCCTTGCGGGTGGTCACGGCAATGTCCGCCTGCAACGGCCAGCCACCGTTCACCGTGCCGACGCGCTTGATGCCGCCGGTGATCGCCGCCGAATAGGCGTACACCGAGTTAGGCCCGAACAACGCATCGCTGCGCCCGGATTGCACCGCCAGTTGCGCGGCGGCCTGGTCGTCGAAGTACTGCAACAGCGCGGGCTTGAGGCCAGCCTTTTCATTGGCCTCGTTCCAGGCCAGCAGGACCTTTTCCTGGTTGGTGCCGGAACCCACGATGATCTTCAGCCCGGCGATATCGGCCGCCTGTTTGATCTCGCTGATCTTGCTGGTGCTCTTCACATAAAACCCGAGCACATCCTGGCGATACGTGGCGAAGTCAAAGCGCTTCTTGCGCGCCTCGGTCACGGTGACGTTGCTGATCACCGCGTCGTACTTGCCCGAGCTGACGCCCAGGGGCCAGTCTTCCCAACTGGTCTGCACCACATTGAGTTGCAGGCCGAGGCTGTCGGCCACCAGTTGCGCGGTGTCGGCTTCGCTGCCGATGGTGGTCTTGTCATCGCTGGCCAACAGCGCCAGGGGCGGCCCGGCCACGCCGGACACGGCCACGGTGAACTTGCCCGGCTGGGCGAACTTGAAGCCCGGCGGGATCTGCGCGATGGCCGCTTCATTGCGCGGCGCATGGATGCGCGGGCGGTCGGGGCTGAGGTCGACCTGTTGCACGGCAAATGCGTGTTGCGCGGTGCTGACGGCCAGCGCCAGCAGGGCCACGCGGGCAGTATTGATAAACATGGGCAGTCACTCCGTGAACTAAAGCACCTTGCCGAGAAAGGCCGCGGTGCGGGGATGTCGGGGTTGACGGAAAATCTGTTCGGGCGGGCCCTCTTCGATCAACTCGCCGTCGCAGAGGAACACCACGTGGTCGGCCACTTCGCGGGCAAAGCCGATTTCGTGGGTGACGATCACCAGGGTCACGCCCAATCGGGTGAGGCCCTTGATCACGTCGAGTACTTCGCCCACCAGTTCCGGGTCGAGGGCTGAAGTGGGCTCATCGAACAGCAGCACCTTGGGGTCCAGCGCCAGCGCACGGGCAATCGCCACGCGCTGTTGCTGGCCGCCGGAAAGCTGGCGGGGGTAGGCATCGACCTTGTCCGCCAGGCCGACCTTGGCCAGCAGCGCCGTGGCCTTGGCCTGGGCGTCGGCCTTGCTCCAGCGCTTGTGCGCCAGCGGCGCCTCGGCGACGTTCTCCCAGGCGGTCAAGTGCGGGAACAGGTTGAAGTTCTGGAACACGAAACCCACGTCGATGCGGCGCTTGAGAATCTCGCGCTCCTTGAGTTCGTAAAGCAGGTCGCCCTTGCGTCGATAGCCGACGTATTCACCGTCGATGGTGATGTGCCCGCTGTCGATCTTTTCCAGGTGGTTGATGGTGCGCAGCAAGGTGGACTTGCCCGAGCCGGATGGCCCGAGAATCACCGTGACCTTGCCTGGATCGATGGTCAGGTCGATGTCTTTCAACACCTGTTGATTGCCAAAGCGCTTGCCCACGCCCTGGATCTGGATACGGCCGGCGCGGGCGTCACTCATGGGATTTCTCCTTGAGCCAGCGACGGATGCGCTGCAGCGGGGTCGGCGGCAGTACACGCGCAGTGCCACGGGCGAAATACCGCTCGACGTAGTACTGCGCGCTGGTGAGCACGGTGGTGATGATCAGGTACCAGACGGTGGCGACGATCAGCAGCGGGATCACCGCCTGGGTGCGGTTGTAGATGACCTGCACGGTGTAGAACAGCTCCGGCAAAGCCAGCACGTAGACGATGGAGGTGCCTTTGACCAGGCCGATGATTTCGTTGAACCCCGACGGCAGGATCGAACGCAGCGCCTGGGGCAGGATGATCCGGAAGATACGCCGCGACGCAGGCAAACCGAGGGCCGCTGCCGCTTCATGCTGGCCGGCATCTACACCGATCAGGCCACCGCGGATGATCTCCGCCGCGTACGCCGCCTGCATCAGGCTCAAGCCCAGCACGGCCACGGTGAATTGGCTGAGCACGTCGACTGTCGACCACTCGGCGAACACCACGCCGGTGAACGGTACGCCGAGCACGATGTGGTCGTACAGGTAGGCGAAGTTGTAGAGGATGATCAACACCAGCAGCGCCGGCATCGAGCGAAAAAACCAGATATAGCCCCAGGCCAGGGCCGCCAGCAGTGGCGAGCCCGACAGCCGCGCCAACGCCAGCGCGGTGCCGAGGATGACGCTGAACAGCGTGCTCAGCAGCGTCAGCAACAACGTCTGGCCAAGGCCGCGCAACACCGACGGCGAGAAGAACCACTGGCCGAACACGCCCCACTCCCAGCGCGGGTTGGTGGCCAGGGAATGCACGATGGCGATCAGCACCAGCGCGGCAAAGATCGACCCGGCCCAGCGCCAGGGATGGCGCGCGGGCACCACCTGCAGGGCTTTGATCGGTGTGGACACACGGGCCTGGCGCACCGTGCTGGGCGAGTCAATCAGGTCATAGGATTTGGCGACGATGGGCATGTGTGACTCCTCGGCCTTAGAAGGCATAGGTCAAGCGGGTGTAGTAATACCCGCCGGTAAAACCGTAGGGCGAATAGGTGCCGTAGCTGGCAAGCATGGTGCTGCTGGGCACGCCTTGTTTCTTGGGATAGAGGTCGAACAGGTTCTTGGCGCCGACGGCGATGTTCAGGTCCTTGGTGAGGTGGTAGCCAAGGTCCAGGTCAGTGATCCACTTGGCGCTGTAGACGCGGTCCAGGTCGCGGTTGGCCGATGAATTGACTTCCTTGTAGGTGCCGTAGCGGGTCAGGGCCAGGTTGAGGTTGAAGCGATCGATGCTCCAGTCGCCGCCGAGGATCAACTTGGTGTTGGGCTGCACTCCGGTGATCAGGTTGCGCGCCTGGCGATCCATCAAGTCATAGGAGGTGCCCAGGATGTTGGTGGACTCCTTGTAGTTGAGGATCTTGGTCTGGTTCCAGTTGAACGCCGCCGTCCACTTCAGCGAGCCGTATGGGCCAAGGTCCTGGTTGTAGCTGCTGACCAGGTCCAGGCCCTTGGTGCGGGTATCGGCGCCGTTGATGAAGTACTGGCCGCCGGAGGTGGAGTTGATGCCGTTGTTCTGCAATACCTGGGTGACTTCCGGGCCCAGCAAGGTGCCGGTGAGGGTGATGCGATCGCGCAGGTTGATCACGTAGGCGTCGGCGGTGAAGCTCAGGCGATCGGTGGGGGTCAGGGTAAAGCCGAGGCTGAAGTTGGTGGAGCGCTCGGGCTTCAAGTCCTCTGCGCCCAGGGCCTTGGCGGCGGCCGAACCGACTGGCAGGACACCGTAGTTGATCGACTGGTACACGCCGTCGACCACGCCATAGGTGGTCGAGCGCGCACTGAACAAGCTGTTGGCCAGGGACGGTGCGCGAAAGCCATTGCTGACCGTGGCGCGCACGGCAAATTGTGGGGTGAAGTCATAACGCGTGGTCAACTTGCCGCTGCGGGTGGCGCCCACGCCTTCGTTGTAATGCTCGTAGCGAAAGGCGGTGCCGATATACCAGTCGGGCAGCGGGTTGAAGCCCACGTCAACGTAACTGGCCAGGCTGTTGCGCGAGGCGCTGCTTTCTTCGTCTGGTGAAATGCCGTTGGTGACCTGGGCCCCGGACGAGGCGCAGTTGCCCGGCGCCACACAGTAGCCGCCATTGGCGTAGGACGCGTAGTCTCCGGCCTGCACCTCATAGGTGTCACGTCGATGCTCAAAGCCATAGGACAGGTCCAGCGGCTTTTGCAGGCCGATATCGAAGCCGCGCTTGAAGTCGAGGTTGGTGGTCAGCTCGGTGGAAATCCACGTGCCGGAGGTGAAGCTGTTCGGCGTGGCCTCGCCTAAGGAGGGGTTCTGGTTATGGGTGGTGCCCTGCTCCGCCTCGTTGCGCCCATAGGTGGTGGACAAATCCCAGTCCCACGCGCCCACGCTACCTTTGCCGCCGAATGCGGCCTGGAAGTCGTCCTCGTCGATGTACCAGGTCGGCGTGTAGCCGGACGGGTAGCCATTGGGTCCGGTGGTGATGGTGTTGGTGATGGTCGGCAGGCGGAAGTTCTGGCCCTGCTCGGCCTTGCGCCGCGAGTAGGTAGTGAAGGAGTACAGGCTCAAGCGGTCATCGATCGGCAGCTCGGCGTTGTAGCCCAGGGTCAGCAGGTTGGTCTTGGGCGTGCCGTAGCCGCCGTAGGTCGACTTGCCGGCCAGGCCATAGGCTTGCTCATAGGTGTAGCCGTTGGCGCTGGCCTTGTTGTCATCATTCTGGCTGCGCGCGTCCAGGGCCAGTTGCACGATGCCGCCGTTGCCGATTTCAAACCCCTTGTTGAGGCTTTGCTGCACGGTCTGTTTCTTGCCGTCGTAACCCAGGCCGGCGTTGGTCACCGAGGTGCCGCTGGTATCAGCCTTGAGGATCACGTTGATCACCCCGGCGATTGCATCGGAGCCGTACTGGGCGGCGGCGCCATCGCGCAGCACTTCCACATGGTCGATGGCGCTGATGGGGATCAGGTCCAGGTCTGCCGGCGCGGCGCCGGTGTTGATCCCGTTGATGTTCAGGGTCGCGCTGGTGTGGCGGCGCTTGCCGTTGACCAGCACCAGCACCTCGGCGGCGCTCAGGCCACGCAGGTTCGGGGCACGGGCCATACCGCTGGCGTCCCAGCCGGTTTTTTCCGGCAGGGTCAGCGACGGGATCACCGCGCTCAGCGCTTCCATCAAGCCGGGCTTGCCGGTGTTCTGCAATTGCTTGGCGCTGACCACATCGATCGGCACCGGGCTGCTGGTGACCGTGCGCTGCTCGGCGCCACGGTTACCGGTGACCACCACGGTGGACAGGGTGCTGTCGTCCTGGGCCTGTGCCGCTGCGGCCAGCACGGCCAGCGCCAGTAAGACGGTCGGTTGTAAGACTTGCTTCATAGCCACTCCAGACATTCCAAATCGCGAAGTCGGGCAGTCACGCGGGCGGGCGCGGTGCTCGATTTTTTCAGGGGTGTTGCGGCGATTGGGGACTAGGTGTGGGGCAGTCGAGGGGTTTGAATCGGCAACATACGTTGAGCTCCCTTCCAACGATTCTGCCGCGGGGCTATCACCCGGTTATGGCGCGCAGAATCTGAATCACGCTGGGTACCATCCGAGGTCAGGGGTAGGCTGTTGCGATCAAACATAACGGAATGGGTTTTGAAAATATAATGCTGTTTTGGTATAAGCTAATATTCTCTAATTTTATTATTTTTTAGTTTTTTTATTCATATAAATAATGTCTTTTTGAGGTTGGTCTTTATCTCAGGCCCAGATCTATCTGATATCGGGATATCAAACTGTGGGAGGGGGCTCGCGTACATCGCCTCCTGTAGGAGCGAGCTTGCTCGCGAAAAACGTCAACGATAACGCGTGCCTCCTGAATGAACGTGGCGCCTGTGAGTTTTTCGCGAGCAAGCTCGCTCCTACAAAAAGCCTTAACTGACTGGCATTACGGCAAGCCCCCTCCCACATTTCAGTTAGCCGGCTTTAACAACTGCATCTGCTGGCGATAATCATCCGTCACCTGCCGCGCCTGGCTGCTGCTGGTAATCACCCTGGGCGTAATCAGCACAATCAACTCCGTGCGGTCCTTGGACTTGCTGGTATTGCCAAACAACCAGCGCAACCCCGGAATCTTCCCAAGGTAAGGCACCGCACTGACGCTCTCCGCGTTGTCCTGCTTGATCAAACCGCCCAGCAACACCGTTTGCCCACTCTGCACCGCGACCTGGGTCGATACCGAGCGTGTGGAGATACGCGGGTTGGCCTGGGTGTCGTTGCTGGACGCCTGCTGGTCCTGGGCATCGCTGACCTGCTGCTGAATATCCATGTACACCAAACCACCCGGATTAATCCGTGGCACGACGTCGAGGATCACCCCAGTCTGCACATATTCAACACTGCTCAACGTGGTGTCGGAGGTGCCGGTGTTGACCGTGGTCTGGCTGATCGGGATGTTGTCGCCCACCTGGATCTGCGCCGGCTGGTTGTTCATCACCACCAGCGACGGCGCCGACAGCACCTGGGTGCGGCCGTTGGTTTCGAGGGCGTGCAGGGCCACTTGCAGGTTGGAGCTGACGAAGGAATAGAACAACGAATCCGTCGCCCCCAACCCTGCCCCGCCGCCGCCCAAGGCGCCTTGGCTGCCGGCGGCGTTGCCCACGGTGGTGCTGGTGGAATTGCCCGCCAGGCGACCGAGGTACCACTGCACGCCAAGGTCCAGTTCACCCGTGAGCTTGACCTCGAGGATGCGCGTTTCGATCTGCACTTGCAGCGGAGGGTTGTCGAGGCGCTTGATCGCCGATTCGATCTCTTTCCACTGCACCGGGCGCGTGCGCACCAGCAGTTGGTTACTGCTTTTTTGCGCGGTGATGCGGGTGCCGGCGTCGAGGCTTTTGGCCGGGGCGTCTTCGCTCGCGCCCTGCTCGGCGTTGTCCTGCTCGGCTTCGGGTGCCTGCTCGTCATCCTCCGCAGGCGGCTGGTTGCTATTGAGGTTGTTGCTCAGGCCACCCGGCGTGCTGCCGGAGGTGCTGTTGGTGCCCGCCGAGGACAAGGTCGCGGTGCGCAAACCAGGGGCGACCTTGGCCGGCGTGTCGTCCTTGATCGCGCCCGTGCCGTAGATCTGCCGCAGGTACTTGGCCAGGTCGGTGGCCTTCATGTTGCGCACGTCGTAGACATACATCTGCGGCTCGTTGCCGCCGCCCTCGTCGATGGTGTGAATCCAGTCGCCGACTTCGCTGAGGTACTGCGGCTGCGATGAGATCGCCACCACCGAGTTGGTCCGCTCGATGGGCAAAAAGCGCACCATGCCCGCCAGGGGCATGCCGCTGTCGGGGCCGAACATTTTTTGCAGCTCGGGCATCAGCTCGGCCACCGACGCGCGTTGCAGGCCGAACACGCCCACCGACATGCCCTTGAGCCAATCCACGTCGAAGGTGTCGATGGTGTCCTGGTAGTTGGCCAGTTCCTCGGGAGTGCCGGCCAGGCTCAGCACATTGCGCGCCGGGTCCACCAGCAGGAAGGCGTTCTCGCGAGCGAACGGCTTGAGCAGTTTCTGCATCTCGGTGGCCGAGATATAGCGCAGCGGAAACAGGCGCGCCGACAGGCCGCTGGAGGGTTGTGACACGCGCATCTCCGGCACCAGCTTGCCCGCTACCGCCTGGTTGGCCGGCAGGATCACATAGCGGTTGCCCTGCTTGATCATCGCGTTGTCGGTCCACGACAGCAGGGTCTCCAGAATCGACAAGGCCTGCTGCTTGTTCACCGGCTTGGAGGTGGAAAAGCTGACATTGCCCTTCACACCCTGGGCGATGCTGTAGTTCTCGTGCAGCAGGTCGCCCATCACGCTGTTGATCACGGCTTCGATCGGCTGGTCAGCGAAGTTGAAGACGATGTCGCCGCTGCCCTCCTCCTTGGCGACCGAGACCGCGGCCGGTTGGCGCACGAACTGCTGGTTGCCACGTATCAACTGGCGCTGGGGCGGGGTTTTCGCCTGGGGTTGGCCGCTGTCGACCGGGGCCTGTTCGCTGGCCGGGTCCACGGGCGGGCGCTGCGAACCGGTGCCCTGCATCGCCTCATGCAACAGGGCCTCGTCCGGGTCGAGATGCTCAGGGAATGTGCCGCAGCCACCGAGGGAAACGGCGGTGGCCAGGCAGAACACGGTGGTGCGCAAGGCGCCAGGGAAGGTATCGATCAAGGGGTGGACTCGTGAGGAAGGGTAATCGGGGCGGTGGTGGACGGCGGCGGCAAACGCAGGGCACGCAGGCTCAGGGTTTGCGTGCGACCGTCGAGTACAAAGCGCGCATCGCGGGGCGTGAGGTGTTCCAGGCGCCAGCCATTGGGCAGGGTCTGGCCCTGGTGGACCTTGAGCGGTGGGCCATCGACACGCTTGAGCAGCGCCACGCGCAGGTCGCCGTCGAGGACGATACCGGTCAGCACCAGGCTCGACAGGCTGGAGACGGCCGCCTGGCCCACCGCACGGTCAGGGCTGCGGTCGGGGCTGAACAGCGGTGCTTGCCAGGTGCCGGCCAGGCTTTCGAGGGTCGCGCTCGGTGCCACCAGTACCTTGGCGGCGGTATTGGCGCGCGCGTCGGGGGCCGGCGCCGGCAACCACTGCGGCGCATCGCCGATGCTGCTGAGGATGCCGACCATCAGCAGGCCCAGCAGCCCGGCCACGCCGAGCAACAGCCATTCCAGGGGACGCAATGCATTGATCATCGCTGCACCTGCCGGGCGGCGGCCGGTTGCAGGTAACCGCGCACCAACAGGTGCACCACCAATTGTCCGGCGCCGCCGCTGGCCGGCGCGTTCGGCGGGCGGCGGATGCTCATCTCGTCGACAAACAGAAATGGCCGCTGGTACTCCAGTTCATGCAGGATCGCGGTCAACGGCTCGATGGCGCAGTTGAGGGTCAGGCTGACCTTGACCTGGCGATAGGGCTCGGCGTCGTCCTGCTCCGGGGTGATGGGCATGCGCTGGGTCAGGCTGCAACCGCCACCGAGGCCGGCGCGGCTGTTGATCAGGTCGGCGATGCGCTGCATCAGGTCCGCCGCCACCGCACTGGGGTCGTCGCCGGGCAACAGGCTGGTGCTGCTGGCCGGGTCCTGCCGCGCTTGCTCCAGCTGTTGGCGCAGGCTGTCGCCCTGGCGCAACACACCGGCGTAGCGTTGCTGCTGTTCACGCAACTGCTCGGCCTGCTCGCCCATGCTGCGCAGGGGGCCGGCGAACCAGCTGTCGATCAACAGCCAGTAACCGGCGCCGAGCACCAGGGCCAGGGCGATCAGGGCCGCGCCACGGCGTTCACGGGGTGTCAGTGGTCGGCGCATCGGCGGCCTCCTGGTGCAGGTGGGCGCGCAAGGAAAACTGATCCTTGCCGGTTTGCGCATCGGGTTGAATCACCCCTTCGAACTGGGCGTTTTCCAGGCTGTGGCAGGCCTTGATCCGGGTGATCAGCGCACTGGCCTTGGCGCTTTGCCCGGAGAAGGACACATCGGCGCCGTCGTTGACTTCCAACTGGTCGAGCCAGGTGTCCGACGGCAGGCACGCGGTCAACTCGTTGAGCAGCGCCGCCAACGGCGGTTGAGCGGCCTTGCGGCGAATCAGGTACTGGGCGGCGCCACGGGTATTGAGCAGTTGCTGGCGCAGGGCCTGGATCTCGGCGACCTGGGCTCTCTTCTCGCGCACACTGTGCTGCATGGCATCGAGCACGCGCTGGCGGTCGTTGAGCCACAGCAGCATCGCCGCAATCACCAAGGCGCCGCACAACCACGGCAGGCTGCGTTGCAGGCCCTTGCCCTGGGGGCGCTGGCGCGGGCGCAATGGCGCCGGCAGCAAGTCGATGCCCATGGGGTTGCCTGCGCTATCGGCGACATCCACGGCATGGGGCTGCAAGCCGAGGGCGCTGCAGTCGATAAGGATCTGGTCGAGGCGCTCACGCAGGATCGCTACCAGCGTGACATGCAGGTGGCTGGGGGTGCGGCGTTCCTGGCGCGCGACAAAGTACAACTGGGCGGCGTCGAACGGCGTGAAGCGGTCCAGTTCATAGCCGACCACCGTCGACAGGTTGCGCGCCGCCGCCGGAGGCAATTGCAGGGTTTGCACCAGCACTGTTTCCGGCGGCAGCACCAGCACCTGACGCGCTTCGCCAGGGCGCTTTTCGACCGCCGCGGTCAACGGCCAGGCGTAGACACGCTCGGGGATATCGGCGAACGACAACCACGCCGGCAGGCAGCCACGCAGCTCCTTGAGCCACAGGCGCCAGCCCAGTTGCAGCAGGCTGCCGCGCCAGCGCTGGGTGATGGGCTGTGCCAGCGCCTGAAGCCGCGCGGTTAGCTGTTCGTTCATTCTTGCCAACGTAGGACTCGATAAGGTTGTGCGCTGCCTTGCGCGGGGCTCAATAACACGGTGGCTTGCACCTGGGCGTGGTAACCGCCGGGGCGTTGTGCGCGACTGCTGACCACCAGCACGTCGCCGGGATCGGCACCCACCGCACTCGGGTGCGGCAGGTTCAGCGCGCGGCGCATCACGGCACTGGCGAATGCCGGATCAGGCCGGTCCAGGCCACTCCACAGGCTGATCTCGGGCACCAGTTCGCTGTACAGCGCCTGGGTCATGCCCGGCAGCTGGCGCACTTCTTCCACCACCCGAAACGGCGCCAGGCCCTGGTTGCGGCGTACTTCCAAGGCCCTGGCAAGCTGCTTGGCCTGGGCCTGGGTCGCACCGCAGGCCAGGGCCAGGCGGGCGAAATCGCCCACTTCGGCGCTGTTCAAATACAACTTGCCGCGCTCGCTGTGCAGGCTGACGCGCAGCTGCGCATCGTCGAACACCAGCGCGATTTCACGCCCGTCGGCAATCCACTGCTTGCGCTGCAACGGGTCCGCGACGGCCTGCATCGCCAGCGCCACCCCGGCCTCGGCGGCCAGCACCGCCTGGGTGTGTTGACGGTGCCAGGCGGCCTGGCGCGTTTCCAATTGCACCCAGCCGGCCAGGCCGCCCAACAACAGGCTGAGCAAGGCCAGCAACCACAGCACCAGCAGCAGGGCCACACCGCGTTGATGCTTGATCATTCGGGCGCCCCGCCGGACAGGTTCAGGCGCAAGGCAACCACCTGGGTCACCCATGGCACCGGCCCATTCACCCGCGCGTCAATCCGCACCGCGTAAGGCAGGCGCTTGGTCCACGGCCACGTACTGATCCAGCCGGTGGCCTGGCCCTTGGGCGACACGCCGCGATAGCTGAATTGCAGATCCTCGACATCCTTCAACAACACTTGCGGCTCACTGCGCGAGGCCGGGACGCTGACTTGCGCCGCGGACTCAAACCGTGCGAACGCCACCTGCAAGTCGCGCTGCGATTCAGGCCCCACCAACTGCAAGGTGAAGCGCTGAATCCCGCCACCGAGCACACCCGGCAAGGTCGCGACAAATTGCATGCGCTGGGGGCCACCGGCAAAAAAGCCATCGGTCTGGCTGTCGTCCTCGGTCACATCCAACGGCAACGCCTCGCTGATGGCGGTGCGTAAAAACTGTTGCGCGGCGCGCATTTCATCCAGGCTGACCGTGTAGCGCTGGGCCTTGAGCACGGCGCGATTGGCGCCCAGCAAGGCGCCGCCGACCAGGGTCAGCAACACCCCGAGCAGGCTGAGAACGATCATGATCTCAAGCAAGGTGAAGCCCTGCTGACGCGCCTTCACAAGCCAGCACCGAGGCCGGCAGCGCGCAGTTTCAAGGTGCTGAAACTGGCACGGCGCGGGCCTTCGCTGACGGTGAGATCCAGGCGAAACAGATGCGCCTGGCCAACGCGGCTGGGCTGTTGGGCGATGCGCAGTTGCCAGGCGATACCGTCCAACTCGCCCTGGCGTATGCCGCTGGCCAAAGGCCCGGTGCCTTCCTGATCCATCACACTCAAGGCCGCATGAGTCAGGCGGTCGCTGTGGGACACCTGCAACAACGAGCGCGCGCTCTGGCCGAAGGCGACCAGCAGCACCGTGCTACAGATCGCCATCAGCGTCAGCGCGGCGAGCATTTCCAGCAAGGTAAAACCCGCCTGGCGCTTCATGGCAGCGCCTTGGACTGCACGCTGCCGGTCAGCCAGCCGATGTCGATGCGCCAACGCCGACTGCCGTTGGCCAGCAACACATGGCCCCCCGTGGAACTGCCATCGGGATAGAAATCCACTGCCGCGCCGGCTTGCTCGGCGGTGTGCAGGGTCACTTGCAGCCCGGCCGGCCAATACTTTTTCGGACGGCCCGGCGCCTGCACGCTGAGGTTGCGCAAATCGAACACGGTGCTTTCGGTGGTGCCGCTGACAATCGCCCGCGCCCGCGTGCTGCGCAATGCCTCGACCACCTGCCCGACGGCCTGGCGTTCTTTGGCGGCGCGCAGGCCTTGTTGCAGGCCAAACCCGACCAAACCGGCCGCGATGCTGATCAAGACGATCACCACCAGCATTTCCAGCAGGGTAAAGCCGCGTTGGGCGTTGGCCATGGTCGTGGGTTATTCCCAGTTGCCCAGGTCGGCGCTGTAGCCTTCGCCGCCGGGCTGGCCGTCCTGGCCGTAGAAAATCAGGTCGAACGCACCGTGCTCACCCGGGAAGCGGTAGCCGAAGGCATGACCGAACGGGTCCTTGAGGTCTGACGGCTTGGCGTACGGCCCGGCCCAACCGGCGCTGTTGCCCGGCTTGTCGACCAGTTGCTGCAGGGTCTTGGGTGGCGAGCCAACGTCCAGGCCGTAGCTTTCGATCTTCATGCTCAAGCTGGCCAGTTGGGCCTTGCCCGCGCCGTACTTGCCCTTGTCCACGTTGCCGCCGACCTGGCGGACCACGATGGTCGCGACGATGCCCAGCAGCACGATCACCGCGAGCATTTCCAGCAAGGTAAAACCGCCCTGGCGGCGGGCGGACTTGAATCGGGTATGGCGCATCAGCGTGTTTCCTTAAGGGTTCATATATTGCTGGTCAGGCTCATCAGCGGCAGCATGATCGCCAGCATGATCACCGCCACCAGCACCGCCATGACCACGGTCAGGGACGGCACCAGCGCGGCGAGCAGGCGGTCGATGCCGCGTTTGGCTTCGACGTCGAACACCTCGGCGACCTTGAGCAGCATGCTGTCGAGTTCGCCGGCCTGTTCGCCGACTTCAATCATTTGCAACGCCAGATCGGGCAACAGCGGCTCGCTGCCGAAAGCGCTGGCCAGGGTGCCGCCGCCTTTGACCGACTCGGCGGCCTGGGCGACCTGGGCTTGCAGGGCGCGGTTGGTGCAGACCTGGCGGGCAATCACCAGCGCTTGCAGCAGCGCCACACCGTTGCTGAGCAGCGTGCCGAGGGTGCGGGCCAAGCGGGCGGCTTCGACCCGTTGCAGCAGCGGGCCGATGATGCGGATGCCCAGCACGCGGCGGTCATAGCGTTCGCGGCGCTGGGGGTCGCGTAGACGTGCGGCCAGCGCCCATGCGCCGACAATCAACCCGGCCAGCACCACCAGGCCGTAGGCCCCGAGGAATTGGCCAAGGCCCAGGATCACCTCGGTGATCAGCGGAATCGGCACGCCCAGGTCCTTGAAGATCGGCACGAACTGTGGCACCACGTAGGCCAGCAGCAAGGCCAGCGAACCGAGCACGCCGACCACCAGAAAGGCCGGGTAGATCAACGCGTTGATCACTTCGCCCCTGAGTAACTGGCTGCGTTCCAGGTAATCGCTGAGCTGGCGCAGGGTGTCTTCGAGGGCGCCGCCCGCCTCACCGGCACGGACCATACTCAAGTACAGCGGCGAGAATTGACTGCCCTCCGCCTCCAGCGCCTTGGATAACGGCTGGCCGGCCTTGACCTGTTCGCGGATGCGCTCGATCAACGCGCGGGTCTGCGGCTGGCCGGGCTGCTTGAGCAGGATGCCCAGGGAACGCTCCAGCGGCTGACCGGCGCCCAATAGGGTGGCCAACTGTTGCGTGAAACTGACCAGCGCCGCGCCGTTCAACTGACCCCGGCCGAAGGCCTTGCGCAGGCCCTGGGCGCCCGCCACCTCGATCTGCAACAGCAACAAGCCACGCTTGTGCAGCGCGGCGACGGCGGCGTCCTGGTCCTTGGCTTCGAGGGTGCCGTTTTGCGCCTGGCCCTGGCCGTCGAGGGCACGGTATTTGAACAGGCTCATGCGCCCTCTCCACGGGTGACGCGCAGCACTTCTTCAAGGGAGGTGACACCCGCCACGGCCTGGCGCAGGCCTTCTTCATGCAAGGTGCGCAGGCCGCCACGGCGGGCGGCCTGTTCGAGGGTGGCGGCGTCGGCCTGGCGCATCAGCAGGCTGCGCAGTTCGTCGTTCATCACCAGCAGTTCGGTGATCGCACTGCGGCCGTGGTAGCCACCGCCCGGCGCATCGGCGCGGGGGCGATAGAGCAGGATCGGGCGCTGCTCGGTAAACCGATCCAGGCCGTGCTCGGCGATCAATTCCGCAGGGGCTTCGAAGGCTTCGCGGGTGGCCGGGTCCAGGCGTCGCACCAGGCGCTGGGCGAGGATGCCGTTGACGGTCGAGGCAATCAGGTAGCTTTCGACGCCCATGTCGAGCAAGCGCGTGATACTCGCGGCCGCGCTGTTGGTGTGCAGGGTCGATAGCACCAGGTGGCCGGTGAGGGACGACTGGATGGCGATGCGGCAGGTTTCCAGGTCGCGGATTTCACCGATCATGATCACGTCCGGGTCCTGGCGCACGATGGAGCGCAGCGCACCGGCGAAGTCCAGGCCGATGGCCGGCTTGACCTGGATCTGGTTGATGCCTTCAAGCTGGTATTCCACCGGGTCTTCGACGGTGATGATCTTGCGCTCGGCGGTATTGAGCCGCGACAGCGCGGTGTACAGGGTGGTGGTCTTGCCCGAGCCGGTGGGCCCGGTGACCAGCAGGATGCCGTGGGGCCGCTCGAGCACTTCGAGGAAGGTTTCCAGGCGCTGGCCATCAAAGCCCAGGCTCTGGAAATCGAATTGCACGGTCTGGCGGTCGAGCAAACGCATGACCACCGATTCGCCAAAACTGGTGGGCACCGTGGACACCCGCAAGTCCAGCTCCTTGCCCTGGATGCGCAGCATGATGCGCCCGTCCTGGGGCAGGCGCCGCTCGGCGATGTCCAGGCGCGCCATGATCTTCACCCGCGAAATCACCGCCGCCGAAGAACTGGACGGCGGGGCTTCGGCTTCGTGCAGCACGCCGTCGATGCGGTAGCGCACCTTGAGCTGGTTTTCGAAGGGTTCGATATGAATATCCGAGGCACGATGTTCCACCGCGCGCTGCAGGATCAGGTTGACCAGGCGAATCACCGGCGCTTCGGAGGCCATGTCCTTGAGGTGTTCGATGTCTTCCAGGGCACTGCCCTGCTCGTCGAGGTTTTCGATCAGGGTGCCCATGGCCGAACGGCCCTGGCCGTAGTAGCGCTCGATCAGGGTTTCGACTTCGTTGCGCGGGCCCACGGCCAGCCACACGGGTACGCCGCAGGCATAGGCGATGGCCTGGAACGGGTAGACCAGCGACGGGTTGGCCGCCAGTACCCGCAGGCCGCCCTGGCTCCAGCCCACGGGCACCACCTGGTAGTGGTGCATGAAGCGTTCGGTCAATACCGGCAACGGATCAAGCAGCGGCGGCGCCGCATCGGCCAGCAGCAGCGGTGCGCCGAGCAGGTCCGCCCAGGCACGGGCCAGTTCCACTTCCGAGACCAGCCCTAAACGTGTGAGCAGGCCGAGCAACTCGGCATCGCCGCCCTCCTGGGACAGGCGCCGGGCGCGCTCCAGGTCAACGGTTTTCAACCCAGCGTGTTGCATCAGCCACGCGCAGACCTGTTCGGTGTGCGGGATGTGCAGTTGGCAGGCATCGATGGGCGTTGAGGAACTGGGCATGGGTGACTATCTGAAGGGCGATGTTCTAAAGGGCGTTGGGAAACCCTTGTGGGAGGGGGCTTGCCCCCGATAGCGGTGGGCCAGCTGCCGTATGCGCCGGCTGATACACCGTTATCGGGGGCAAGCCCCCTCCCACAGGGGACCGCGTTTCCCCGATTAGTTCGAGGTCTTCGGCGCGGCCTGGCTGCTGTTCAGCGGCCGCCCGCCTTTGGTGGTTTCGGTCTTCTGCTTCTTGGCCGCCTTGGCATCGTGGCTCTGGGTCAGCACGGTGGAATCGGCGGCGCCTGACTTGGCATCCGCGTCGGTGGCATCAGCCGCCATCACCGCACCACTTAGCGCAACGCCCAATACAACACCGGCACCCAACAGGGAAATCTTCATCAACTTTCTCCAGATCAAAAACAGCAAATAGCCCAAGTGGCGCCTTGAACTCGATCAAGACCCTACACCAAAGCGTTGTGTATGACAGCTTGTGTAAACATGGCACTTTAGAACCATCGAGCAATGCCACTAGTTAGCCATGCCAGGATGTTTTTTGTTAAACCAATCGACTGGTAGGTTTAGTCTTAGTTCCAGAACGTAAGAAATTATTTCTTATTTCACGCAAAAATTAGCTTTCGTTTGACTTACAAGCGCAAGAATTGCCTTAATTATGCCGTTTTCGCGGTTCAAAATGCCATCCCGTGATATCGCTTAGACACTACCCACAACAATAACCAATACAATTATTAAACTTATAAAACTGCGAATTTCGCCAAATAGTTGCAATTAGCCATCGGTTAAAAATTGCGATCACGGGCAACTTTTGCCCAGAAAAAAGTGACGAGGTGCAGTGCAATACGCACTTCTCGGCGCGCCATGTTTACTGAACTGTTGTCGGAGAGTCCCATGAATAAACGCAAAATGATCGGTGCACAGTCGGCATTCGCCCTGCTGGCACTGGCCGTGTCCCAGGTGCATGCAGCCACCAGCCCCGCCCTGGATGAAGGCCGGGTAAGCCGCGCGGAAAAAGCCGCGGACAAGACCCTGGCGAAGATGACGATGGAAGAAAAACTCGCCTACATCGGCGGCACCGGAGGCTGGGACGTCAAGCCACTGACCCAGTACGGCATCCCGCAGATTCACGGCGCCGATGGCGGCGTGGGCGTGCGCTACACCAGCGAAGGCAACGCGCAGGGCGTGGTCTACCCGTCGGGGCCGAACCTGGCCGCCAGCTGGAACCCACGTCGCGCCATCGACCTGGGCCGTGCCCTGGGCTATGACACCGCCAGTGGCGGCTATCAGTTCGTCACCGGCCCAGGCGTGAACCTCTACCGCATGCCGTACAGCGGCCGGGCGTTCGAGTACTTGTCCGGTGAAGATCCGTTCCTGGGCGCCAGCCTGGGGCCGGCGGTGATCAACGGCATTCAGTCGCGTGGTGTGTGGGCCAACGCCAAGCATTTCGCCGCCAACGACCAGGAAAGCAACCGCTTCCACCTCAATGAAATCATCAGCGAGCGCGTGCTGCGCGAGATGACCCTGCCGCCGTTCGAGTCCGCCTCGAAGAACAGCAAGGTCGCGATGATGATGTGCGCCTTCCAGCAGGTGAACGGCGAGTTCGCCTGCCAGAACAAGCACCTGATGCGTGACATCCTCAAGACCGAATGGGGCTACCCGGGGTTCGTGCAGAGCGACTACAACGCAGTGGTCAAGGGCTTGCCGGCGGCACAGGCGGGTACCGACCTGGACATGATGGGCTACCAGATGAACAGCACCATCCTCAAGCCGTACCTGGACAGCGGCGAGCTGAGCAGCGCGACCATCGATGACAAGGTGCGCCGCATCCTCAAGCAGATCTACCTGTACAAGTTCGACAGCAAGGCGCCGCTGACCAGCCACAACATGAACAGCGCCACCAGCAACCGCGTGGCCCTGAACGCTGCCCGCGAAGGCATCGTGCTGCTGAAAAACCAGCACAGCCTGCTGCCGCTGGACGCCAAAAAGGTCAAGCGCATCGCCGTGGTCGGCACCCTGGCCAAGTACGCGCCACCTACCGGTTTTGGCAGCGCCAACGTCATGGCCGCCAACTACATCAGTGAGCTGAGCGGCTTGCAGCAACTGGCGCCGGGCGCCAAGGTCGAGTTCATCGACGGGCTGTCCCTGGACCCCGCCACCTCGACCTGGACCCATACCGACAGCCATGGCAACCGCGTCAAAGGCTTGAAGACCGAGTTCTTCAGCAACACCAACTGGTCCGGCGACCCGGCCGCCAGCCGCACCGACGCCCATGTCGACCTGGACTGGTCCACCGACAGCCTCCCAGTGAACGGCGATACCGCCGCCACCTCGATTCGCTACAGCGGCCAGATCACCCCGACGGTCAGCGGCGAGCAGGTGTTCAAGGTGCGTGCCGACGGCGCCGTGCGCCTCTACGTCAACGGCCAGAAAGTCCTCGACAACGGCGACGGCAAACCGCTGCCGAACAACAGTATTCCGCCGACCATTCCGGTGTTTGCCAAGGTCAACCTGGAAGCCGGCAAACCGGTCGACATCAAGCTGGAATATTCACGCCGCAACGGCTACCTGTCGACCATGGGCGGCCTGGTGGGCGTGCAGATGAGCTGGGCCTCGCTGGTGGCACCGCAGGACCTGGCCCAGTACGACGCGGTATTGGTCGCGGCCGGTAACAGCAATGAATACGAAGGCGAAGGCTTCGACCACAGTTTCGACCTGCCCGAGTACCAGAACCTGCTGATCCAGAGCATCGCCAAGGTCAACCCGAATACCGTGGTCACCCTGCACGGCGGTACCGGCTTGAAGATGAGCGACTGGATCGACCAGGTACCGGCCGCGCTGCATGCGTTCTACCCTGGGCAGAACGGCGGCCAGGCGTTGGCGGAGATCCTGCTGGGCAAGGTCAACCCGTCGGCCAAGCTGCCGATCAGCATCGAGCGCAACATCGAAGACAACCCGATCTACGCGACCTTCCCCAAGTTCGACAACCAGGAAACCCTGGCCGAGATGAGCTACAAGGACGACCTGTTCCTGGGCTATCGCGGCTACGAGAAAAAGGGCATCAAGCCGCTCTACCCGTTCGGCTACGGCTTGTCGTACACCACCTTCGGCTACAGCAACATCAGCGTGACCCCTGGGGTGGCGGTGGCCGGTGCGCCGATCAAGGTGTCGTTCGACCTGGCCAACACCGGCAAGGTCGCGGGCGCCGAAGTGGCCGAGTTGTACGTGGGCCAGAACAACCCGAAAGTCGAACGCGCGATCAAGGAACTCAAGGGCTACAAGAAAGTGTTCTTGAAGCCGGGCGAGAGCAAGCGCGTGACCATCGAGCTCAACGATCGCTCGCTGGCCTACTACGACGTGGCGAGCAAGCAATGGGTCGTGGATGCCGACAGCTTCAACCTGTCGGTGGGCGCGTCGTCCCAGGACATTCGCCTGAACGCCAAGCTGGTCAACCCGTTCCGCCAGGACCTGTCGACCACCACCAGCAACCCACTGCCGCGCTCGGCGCTCAACTCGACGCTGCGTGAATCGACGGTGAAGACCGGCGGTGTGCTGCATCAAAATGAAGGTGATAGCGGCACCAGCGACGGTGATGGCTATGACATGAGCGATGACAGCAGCCAGGGCAGTGCCACCGGTAACTGACCTCTGTGGGAGGGGCGGTGCGACGATTCGACTTGCCCCCGATGAGCATGGGTATCTACACAACGTTGTATTAGCCAACGGTAACCACGATGCGAAGCGAGCCGCCCTTGATCTTGCTTTAGATCTTGATCTTGATCTCAGGCGCCCCGTTAAACCACGCTGGCCGCAATTCGATAGTGATTTGGGGGGTAAACCGGCAGGGATGCCGGTTTAGCCGCCCCGCGCCATGGATGGCGCGTGGCGGCGGCCCCCCAAATCACTGTCGGATTGCGGGCACACCGAGCCTGGGCGAGGTGCCGAGTGGTGGGGCAAGAGCCCTTTGCTTACTTTGGGGCTTTTCCAAAGTGAGCCGCCGTAAGGGCGGAACCCTAAGTCGCCGTTACCGCAGCAACGGATATGTACCCGGTCCAATCCAAAAAAATAGTCGGCCCAGAGGCCGCCATCGGGGGCAAGTCGAATCGTCGCACCGCCCCTCCCACATTTGACTGTGTTCGACTCAAGTTCTGATGGCTGCCTCGACCCGCGCGATGTAGCTGTCAAACCGCGCCACCAGGTCCACCTGCTCCGGAAAGCGCAGCCACTGGATCTGCAAGCCGTCCATCATGGCCAGGATTTCTTCCACCAGCCCGGCGATGTCCACATCGCTGCGCACCTCCCCCGCTGCGACCAGGTCGGCAAACTGCCCCTGCATACGTTGCTGAATCGCCGCATAGCGCGCCTGGAACCAGGCCCAGGCCGGTTGGGTGTCGAGCAGGCTTTCGGCATTCAAGATGGTAAACGCGCGCACCACGCCCGGCGCGGTGGCGTTCGAACGGTTGATCGCGCGCAGGCTGCCGAGCAACCCGGTCAACGACTTTTCCGCGCGCACTTCATCGGCAATCCGTTGATTGACCTCGTCGCGACGTTGCAACACGCCCATCAATAATGAAATTTTGCTGGGGAAGTGATGCAGCACACCGGCCACGGAAATACCGACGATGGCCGCCACCTTGGCCACCGAAGCGCCGCTGTAACCCTCCAGGGAAAACACCTGCAAGGCCGCGTCCAACAGCTCTTCGCGGCGTTTTTCACCTTTGGGCGCGCGGCGGGTCTTGGGGGCAGGCTCGGTCATGGGGAGGTCCTTGTGGGCAGGCTTGCACCGTATCCAAATTGCCCCTGGGCCGCAAATAAAGCTCAGGCGCTTTCCCGTTCGATCAGGCGGCAGTCCAACCGGTTCAAACGCTGTACCTCATCCTCCAAGGCTTCCGACCGCCCGGGGCAAGCCCTGATGCCTGTCAGTAAAGGAAGAACACAGTAACTGTGGCGAGCGGGCTTGCCCTAATACCATTCAGTTAAGCGTACATCGCCTTCTGTAGGAGCGAGGGGGACGCCTAGTTCTTGCTCGCGAAAAACGTCAACGATAACGCGTGTTTCCTGAATGAACGCGGCGCCTGTAAGTTCTTCGCGAGCAAGAACTAGGCGTCCCCCTCGCTCCTACAAAAAAGCCTTAACTGAACGGCATTAGGGCTTGCCCCGCGTTGGGTCGCGAAGCGGCCCCAATAAGAGCGCTGCAGTGTGTCAGGCAGCTCCGGGACGGTGTCCTGGGGCTGCTTCGCAGCCCAACGCGGGGCAAGCCCGCTCGCCACAACAAGCCATCAATCCATACAGGGGCGCGGGTATTAGAAGTCGACGGTGGCAGACAGCAGGTAGGTGCGTGGGGTCGACAGGGTCAGCCCCGGCTCGCTGTCATCCGACGCACCCGCCGAGCTCCAATAGCGCTTATCGGCGACGTTCTCGACATTGGCCCGCAGGGTGATGTGCTTGTCATCCACCTTGAAGGCATAGCGTGCGCCGACGTCGATGCGGTTCCAGGCGTCGATTTCCTTGACGTTGGACGGGTCCAGGTACTGCGAGCTGGAGTAGATGCCGCGGCTGGTCAGGGTCAAGCCTTCGAGGGTCGGTACGTCCCACTCGGCGCCGAGGTTGACGTTGTACTTGGGCGTGGCCGGCGCGCGGTTGCCGTCGTAGGTACCGTTGGTGGTGTGCGTCAGTTCGCTGTCGATGTACATCACCCCACCGAGCAGGCGGACGCCCTTGAGCGGTTCACCGAACACGCTGACTTCCGCCCCTTGGTTCTGGCGTTTGCCGTTGGGGCCGAATAACCGCGAGGTGGCGTTGGTTTCATAGGCCGGTTGCTTGATGCGGAACACGGCGGCGGTCACGGCGAAGGCTCCGGCGTCGTATTTGGCGCCGACTTCGACCTGGCGGCTGATAAACGGCGGGAAGATCTCGTCTTCATTCCTCGACGTGGACGGCGCGATCTTGCCCTGGCTCAAGCCCTCCATGTAGTTGGCGTACAGCGACAGTTTGTCGGTGGCTTTGAACAGCAAGCCGCCGGATGGCGAGATCTTTTCTTCGTCGTAGCCGGTGAGGCCTTTGACCCCATTGTTCCAGTCATCCACCTTGACCCGCTGCCAGCGCGCGCCAAGGGTCAACAGCAGGCGATCATCGAAGAAGCCGAGGGTGTCGGACAAGGCCACGCCACTGAACTTGTTCTCGGTGTAGACCTTCGCATCCTGGCGCGTGGCCACGGACGGCGTCGCAGTTTGCACGGGGTTGTAGAGATTGCTCGACGCGTTCGCATAACGCGCGCCGCCGTTGGTGAAGTCCATATAGAAGTAGCTGGCGGCCAGGTTGACCTCATGGCTCACCGGCCCGGTGTGAAACCAGTTGCGCACACCCGCGTTGTAGGTGCGCACATTTTCATCACGGGTGAAATCACGGGGCTGCACCGTGAAATCGCCGGCCGCATTGGTCACGGACACCGCATGGCGCAGGAAGTCGTGGTTGCTTTTACGCGCGCCCACACCGCCGTAGAGCATCACCGAATCGCTGAGGTCATATTCGGCATTCACGGTACCGAAGGTGTCGTTGGTGCTGGCCTTGCTCCAGGATTGCGCGTAGTTGTGGCGCACATCGTTGGCGCTCGGCACTGGCGCGGCGGCGGCCACTTGCACACGTTCCTGTGGCGCATCGGTATCGCGTTCGGTGTGGCCGATATCGGTGGAAAGGCGCAGGCGTTCGCCACGGAAATCCAGGCCCAGCACCGCCATTTCGCGGTCGACGCTCTGGTGGTCCCAGGTGGTATCGCCAGATTGCTTCACGCCATTGAAACGCAGGCCGAACTTGTTGTCCTCGCCAAAGCGCCGCCCCACATCCACCGCCCCGCCCGCCTGGCTGTCGGAGGCCCAGGTACCGGTAAACGAAGTGATGTCCTTGTCGGTGGCGCGCTTGGGCACCACGTTGATGCCGCCGCCCACGCTGCCGCGCGGCGAGATGCCGTTGATCAACTGGGTGGGGCCTTTGAAGATGTCGACGCGGTCGGCCATTTCCATGTCGATGGTGTAAGTGGGCAGCACGCCGTACAGGCCGTTGTAGGCCACATCACTGTTGAACAGGCTGAAGCCGCGAATGGTGAACTGTTCATACCGCCCGCCGGCCGGGTTAGTGGCGCGTACCGAGGGGTCGCTGGCGATCAGGTCGCCGAGGGTGCGCGCCTGCTGGTTCTTGACCGTGTCCTGGGTGTAGGTGGTCATGCTGAACGGCGTTTCCATGAAGTCCCGCGTGCCCAGCAAGCCTTGCGAGCCACGGCGCGCCACCTGGCCGCCAGCGTAGGTATCGCCGTCATACAGGCCCGTGGTGCCGAGGATGGACGTCGGCGCCAGCTCCAGGCTGCTGCCATCCGGTACCGGCACCAGCATGTAGGCCTGCTCGCCCATCGATTGCAGTTGCAGGCCCGAGCCTTGCAGCAAACGCGCAAAGCCCTCCTCCACGCCGTACTCACCGGACAACCCAGCGCTGCTGCGCCCGCTGACCAGCGCCGGGTCCACCGACAGGTTGACGCCTGACAACCCGGCAAAACGGGTCAACGCGGCACTCAGGCTCCCGGCGGGCACCTGGTAGCTGCGGCGGGCGGCGGTGTCTTCGGCATAGCTGAGCGGGACAAACAGCGGGCTGGCGCTGAGGCTCAGCACCAGGCTCAGCTTGAGCAACGGGCGCAAGCGCAAGGGGAGGACTGCGGGCATTGGAAGAAGCTCTCGATTTTGTTCACTTACCTGGAATGACCGGTGAGGTGAAAAAAAGGGACAGGCTTCGACGAAAATCATTCACAAAAAAAGTTCGAGTACTCCTTACGCAGCCTTGATGGCGTGTTTACCCACGCTGAGCGGAGGTGTCGGCCGAATAGATGACGGTTTGCGCACAGTTCGGCGCGACGGTCGGCCGGGTGAAGTAGGTGTCGCCTTCGTCGGTCAGGATCTCGTAGTCGACTTTGCGCGTGGCGCTCGCGTGCTTGATGATTTTCAGCACGCGCTGGAATTTCACGCTTTGCGTACCGTTCAGGTCAGGCCCGGTCAGCACATTGACGCTTTGAAACCAGCCGGCCTGTTGCTTGTTGCCCACCAGCACGCTGGTCATCGCCTCGAACCGCTCCAGCCGGGTGAAGCCCCACAGCGTCTGCTCTTCGACGCTTGCGCCTGGGGTGGCCGCGCCGGTAAACACGAAGAGATTGATCGCCGGGCTGTCTTCGCAAAAGAAATCATACGGGACCAGGCCGTCGACCATTTTCCTGCCGGGCACAAAGCCCTTTTTATGCACCTGAAACATTGCCATCTCCGCTCGATCACTGGCGACCAGTCTAATGAGCGGCGACGTACAGGGCGGTCAAGCCAATGTAATGTCGTGTAAAGATCGCGCGCTGTGCAGGTTGACCTCCACGGTCAGCCCTCCCCCCATCTCATTGCGCGCCTCGATAGTGCCGCCGTGCATCTGCACTGCCCGCGCGGCGATGGCCAGGCCCAGGCCAAAGCCGACAGTGGCATCGCCCACGCCGCGCTCGAACGGCTGGAAGATGCTGTGCAGCCGGTCATGCTGCACCCCCGGGCCTTGGTCGCTGATGCGCACGCTCAAGCGATTCGCCTCGGCATTGACGTGCGCCGAGACCCGCACGGTAGTACCCGGCCGGGTATAGCGCACAGCGTTGCGGATCACATTCTCAAAGCAGCGGTACAGCAACTCGCCGCTGACACAGGCGATAAACGGCGGGCAAGCCTGCAAATGAACGCGGCAGCCCTTGATACCGGCTTCGAACTGCGCATCTTCGACAATCATCGCCAGCAATTCGACGATATCCACCGGCTCGCGCTCGATGCTTTCGGGCCGGCCCTGCAGGCGAGCCAGGGTCAGCAACGCTTCGATCAGGGTGTCCATGCGTTCGGATTCGCGCTCGATACGTTCGAGCATTTCCAGGCGCGCGGCGTCCTGGCGCAACAGGCCGATGGCCGCTTGCATGCGCGTCAGCGGCGAGCGCAGCTCATGGGAGATGTCGTGCAACAGGTGCTGCTGGGCTTGCACCAATACCTTCAACTGGTTGGCCATGCGGTCGCAGTCTTCGGCCAGGTCGACGATTTCATCGCGGCGCTTGCCCATGGACGGCTTGACCCGGGTTTCGAAACGCCCCTGGGCCACATCGCTCATTGCCCGACGCAAGTGCGCCAAGGGCCAGGCCAGGTAGTACGCCATGTAACCGCTGAACAGCGCACTCATCAGCGTACCGATGATCAGCGGGATCTGGGGCCACGGCCTGCCTGCGTCATTACCCGGCGCATGGGTCGACCGCAGAGACAGCGCCAGGCCCTCCCGGCTGGTGACCGCTTGCTCATAGGCCGGCTGTGCAACGGGAGCGCCAACCAGCAACTGGCCGGTGCTGTCATAGACCCCAATGGCCTCATCCGGCGGCCGCTCCCATACCGTCAGAAGCTGGCCGGCGGCTTGGACACCAAACTGTTGCAGCAGCCTCTTTTCGCTGGCGAGGATCGCCTCCACATGCGGGTCGCCCGGGCGGAAGCGGCCCACCTCAAGCACACCGACGCCCACCAGGAACGTCAAGGTGGTCGCCAGCCAGAAAGCCAGGAACAGCTTCCAGAACAGCAGGCCGGGCTTGCTCATTCGGCAATCAACAGGTAGCCAAGCCCGCGCACGCTCTGGATCCAGGCCTTGGCATCCGGGCGCGGCCCCAGCTTTTGCCGGATGCTGCTGATGTGCACGTCAATGCGCCGATCGTAGCGGGTCAGCGGGCAGCCCAGGGCGTTGAGCGACAGGTCTTTTTTGCTTACCACCTGGCCGGCGCTGCGGGCCAGCTCTTCGAGCAGGCTGAACTCGGTGCTGGTCACACCCAGCTCGGCGCCGTTCCACAGGGCCTCACGCTTGCCTGGCCACAACACCAGCGAGCCGGTCTTGATCACCTCGGTGGTCGGCTGGCCTGCCGCCTGCACCCTGCGCATGATGGCGCGCAGGCGTGCCACCAGCTCGCCTGGGGAACTGGGCTTGGGCACATAATCGTCGGCGCCCAGCTCCAGGCCGGTGATGCGATCGATGTTGTCGCCACGGGCGGTCAGCAGCACCACGGGCACCTGGCTGACCGTGCGGATACGCCGCAGCACCTCGATGCCCGAGCGCTGGGGCAGCATGACATCCAGCACCACAATGCTGTAGCGGCCCGACAGCGCTTCGGCCTCGCCCTCCTCGCCCGTGTGCACGGCCGTGGCTTCGAAGCCTTCACACGCCAGGTACTGGCTCAGCATTCCAGTCAATTCCTGGTCGTCGTCGACTAACAGTACGGAGATCATTGCCGGCTCGTCTGTGGGGTGGGTGCGCATTATCAGCCTTGCAGCAGCGATTCGGGCCAACCTTTACCTAACTTGACATTCGGTTAACCGCACCAAACGCCCCGCGCTCGTATGCTCGCCCTTCACCGGTCGGCGAGTGATCCAAGCGCGCCGGCGCTGCTTGTCGATGTGTTCTGGAAAAGATCTTGATGAATTTTTCGCGCCTGCTCTGCTCGGTTGCGCTGCTGCTCAATGCCTCACTGGCACTCGCCCAAGGCTTCAAAATCTCGGATATTCGAATCAATGGCCTGCAACGGGTCTCGGCGGGCAGCGTGTTCGGCGCACTGCCGCTGAATGTCGGCGACGAAGCGGATGACCGGCGCCTGGTGGACTCCACGCGTGCGTTGTTCAAGACCGGGTTCTTCCAGGACATCCAGTTGAGCCGCGAAGGCGACGTGCTGATTATCAATGTAGTCGAGCGTCCTTCGGTTGCCAGTATCGAATTCGAAGGCAACAAGGCGATCTCCACCGAGGACTTGATGAAGGGCATGAAGCAGAGCGGGCTTGCCGAAGGTGAGATATTCCAGCGTGCCACCCTGGAGGGTGTGCGCAATGAGTTGCAGCGTCAGTACGTTGCCCAGGGCCGCTATTCGGCGTCGGTCGACACCGAGGTCATCGCCCAGCCGCGCAACCGGGTCGGCGTGAAGATCAAGATCGATGAAGGTGAAGTGGCGTCGATCCAGCACATCAACGTGGTGGGCAATACGGTATTCCCCGACGACGCCTTGACCGATACCTTCACGCTCAAGACCAGCAACTGGCTGTCATTTTTCAAGAACGACGATAAATACGCGCGGGAGAAACTCTCCGGCGACCTCGAACGGCTGCGCTCCTATTACCTGGACCGTGGCTACATCAACATGGACATCAGCTCGACCCAGGTGTCCATGACCCCGGACAAAAAGCACGTCTACATCACCGTGAACATCCAGGAAGGCCAGAAATACACGGTGCGCGACGTCAAGTTGAGCGGCGAGCTGAAAGTCCCGCAAGACCAGCTCCAATCATTGCTGCTGGTGCAAAAGGGCCAGGTGTTCTCGCGCAAATTGATGACCACCACCTCGGAGTTGATTACCCGCCGTCTGGGCAACGAAGGCTATACGTTCGCCAACGTCAACGGTACGCCCCAGGTCCATGACGCCGACCATACGGTCGACATCCTCTTCAGCGTCGACCCCGGCAAGCGGGCTTACGTCAATCGCATCAACTTCCGGGGCAATACCAAGACCGACGACCAGGTGTTGCGCCGCGAAATGCGCCAGATGGAGGGTGGCTGGGCGTCGACCTACCTGATCGACCAATCCAAGGTCCGCCTGGAGCGCCTGGGGTTCTTCAAGGAGGTGAATGTCGAGACGCCGGCAGTCGCCGGCGTGGATGACCAGCTGGATGTGAACTACGCCGTGGAAGAACAAGCCTCCGGCTCGATTACCGCCAGCGTCGGCTTCGCCCAGAGTTCGGGGCTGATCCTCGGCGGCTCGATTACCCAGAACAACTTTCTCGGCACGGGTAATTACGCCAGCCTGGGGCTGACCCGTTCGTCCTACCAGAGCAAGTACAACATCGGTTTCACCGACCCTTACTTCACGGCCGACGGGGTGAGCCTGGGTTACAACGCGTTCTACAACAAGACCGACTACAACAAATACTACGATGATGGGGTGTCTTATTACGCCATCAACAGTTTTGGCCTGGGCGCCACCCTCGGTTACCCGATCAATGAGACCTCACGCCTGAGTTTCGGCCTGACCGCCCAACACGACAGCATCGAGCCAGGCACTTACAGCGCCGACGAGATCTACGATTTCATCGAGCGCGAAGGCAAGCAGTTCACCAACTTCAAGGCCAACCTGGGCTGGTCGGAGTCGACCTTGAACAAGGGCGTATTGGCCACGCGCGGGCACTCGCAAAACCTCAACCTGACCGTGACGGTGCCCGGCAGTGACCTGAGCTTCTACAAAGTCGACTACACGGGGCAAACCTTCCTGCCCGTCAGCAACACCACGGCCCTGCGCTTGCATACCAAGCTCGGTTACGGCAACGGTTATGGCGCCACGGACGGGCTGCCCTTCTATGAAAGCTATACCGCGGGCGGCGAAGGCACGGTGCGCGGTTTTAAAAGTGGCACCCTCGGCCCGCGCAGCACCCCGGCGACCGGCACCTATGCCAGCGCCGGTCAGGCGTACTATTCAGACCGCGATACCGATGCGTTGGGCGGCAATATCCTGATTACCGGGGGCGCGGAGTACTTGTTCCCGGTGCCGTTCATCAAGGACAACAAATCCGTGCGCACCTCGCTGTTCTGGGACATGGGCTCGGTGTATTCGGACAAATGCTACCTGAGCACCACCCAAGGCTGCGGCAGTGTGGACCTGAGCCAGATGGCCAGCTCAGTGGGGGTGGGCGTGACGTGGTACAGCCCGCTGGGGCCCTTGAGTGTCAACCTGGCGTATCCGATCCGCACGCCGGAGAACGCGGATAAGCAGATCTTCCAGTTTTCCATGGGCCAGACGTTCTGACGCTTCCAGCATTCCGGCGCCGCACTGTGCGCAAGGCTTGACGATCCCGCTACGGCAAAGAGATGCCACCGTAGCGTCGGGATCGTCGCTCCTTCAGCGCAGGAACTTCAGCGCGCCCGCCAGGGCCAGAGCGGCCAGGCAGGTCCAGCCCGAGAACAACCCGCGCCACACACGCCTGCGTGGCACAAACCCCACGCCCCTGACAAAGGCCACGCTCATCGCGGTGAACAACGCCGTTGCCAGCCCATGATCAGCGCGGCCATCTGGCGCGGTCATCATCGGCGGATAGAGCGTACACGCCAGCATCATCGCGACGGCAAGCAGCAAGCTCAGCAGGTGTAGCTGTGAGGGCGCCGGTGCGTCGGCGGCACGCGGCGTCATGGCCGCGTCTCGTCGCGATCGTTCAGGGCGCGGCCGGCTTCGTTCTCGCCCCACATCGCATTTAATATGGCCAGCAGCAGTGCAAAGCCGACTCCCAGCATCCAGGCGAAATACCACATAGTCGTTGCTCCTCCGATGACGCTAGTAGGCTGAATGTTCGTTGGCTTTGATCTGCGCCACGGTGACCTTGCCGCGCATGACGCGATAGGCCCATGAGGTGTAGATCACGATCAGCGGCATGAAAATCAGCGTGGCCCAGAACATAATCGCCAGGCTCAGATGACTGGCAACGCTGTCCCACACGGTCAGGCTGGCCGCCGGTACCGATGACGACGGCATGACGAAGGGAAACATCGAGACACCGGCCGTGCTGATCACGCCGATCACCGCGAGCGACGACGCGACGAACGCGGCCAGGGTCCGCCGCATCATCAGCAACAACGCGGCAGCGGCTGCGCCGCCCAAGCCCAGCACGGGCAGCAGCCACAGCCAAGGGTAATGGCCGTAATTGGCCATCCAGGCACCGGCTTCGCGCACCACCGTCTTGTTGAGAATGTCCGGCAGCCCGGCGGTATCCACCACCGAGGTAATGCGATAGCCGTCGATCCATTGCAACCAGATGCCAGCGATCACAAATGTGCAGAGCAGCACCAACGCCGCGCCCACCCCGCCTTTGATCGCCCGGGCCTGGATCGCCCCTTCAGTGCGGTGCGCCAGGTACGTACCGCCTTGCAGCGTGATCATTGCACTGCTCACCACCCCGGTCAGCAGCGCGAAGGGGTTCAGCAGTTGCCAGAAACTCCCGGTGTACGTCGATACGAGCAGGTCGCTGAAATGGAACGGCACACCTTGCAACAGGTTGCCGAAGGCGATGCCGAACACCAGCGGCGGCACGGCCCCGCCGACAAACAGCCCCCAGTCCCAGGTGCTGCGCCATCTGGCGTTGTGGATCTTGCTGCGATAGTCGAACCCCACGGGGCGGAAAAACAACGCCCACAGGACCAGGATCATCGCCCAGTAAAACCCGCTGAACGCAGTGGTATACACCACCGGCCACGCCGCGAACAACGCGCCGCCCGCCGTGATGAACCACACCTGGTTGCCGTCCCAGTGCGGCCCCACCGTGTTGATCGCGACGCGGCGCTCCAGGTCCGTGCGGCCCACAAAGGGCAGCAGGGTGCCGACCCCCATGTCGTGGCCGTCCATGATGGCGAAGCCGATCAGCAGTACGCCGACCAGTGCCCACCAGATAATTTTCAGGGTGACGTAATCAAGCATGGTGGAGTTCCTTCAGGTTGGCATCGTGGGCATAACGGCCGGTTCCGAGGCTGCCGGGCCCTTGGCGGGCGAACTTGACCATCAGGAACATTTCAACCACCAGCAGCACGGTGTAGAAAGCGACGAATCCTGCCAGCGAGCCATAGAGGTTGTTGATGCTCAGCGTGGAGACGCTCATGTGGGTGGGCAGCACGCCGTAGATGGTCCAGGGTTGACGACCGTATTCAGCGACGAACCAGCCCAGCTCGCAGGCCAGCCAGGGCGCGGGGAGCATGCAGAGCGCCCAACGCAGCAGCCAGCGGCGGCGTGTGCAGGCCGACTTCAAGGTGCTCCAGAAGGCCAGCCCGAACAGCAGGAGCATGGCGAAACCCAGCGCGACCATGGCCCGGAACGCCCAGAACATCGGGGTTACGCGCGGTACGGTATCGTTCACCGCCTTGTCGATAATGGCCGGGGTGGCCTGGTTGACATCCGCGACGTACTTTTTAAGCAGCAGGCCAAAGCCGAGGTCGGCCTTGTACGCTTCGAAGGTCTCGAACGCCGCCTTATCGGTGCGATCGGCGCGCAGGGCTTCCAGCGCATTGACCGCGGTAATGCCACGCAGGATGCGCGCACGGTTTTTCTCTTTGATGTCATGAATGCCGGGAATCTGTTTGCTCACCGAGCGCGTGCCGATCAAGCCCATCACCCACGGCACGTCGACTTCCCAGTTGTTCCGGGATTCGGCTTCATTGATGCTGGCCAGCAAGGTCAGCCCCGCCGGCGCCGGCTTGGTTTCCCACATGGCCTCCATGGCCGCGAGCTTGGTTTGCTGCGCCTCGCCCACCGTGTAACCCGATTCATCCCCCAGCACGATGACGCTCAGCACCGAGGCCAGGCCGAAGGCAGCCGCCACCCGAAAGCTGCGCTTGGCGAACTCGATGTCACGCCCCTTGAGCAAGTACCAACTGGAAATCGACAACACAAACATCGAGCCGGTGACATAACCGGCAGATACCGTGTGGACAAACTTGGCCTGGGCCACCGGGTTGAACACCACCGCCCAGAAATCCACCATCTCCATGCGCATGGTGATGTAGCTGAACTCCGAGCCCACCGGGTTCTGCATCCAGCCATTGGCGATCAATATCCACAACGCCGACAGGTTGGTACCGACGGCCATCAGCAGCGTGACCAGCAAGTGATGCTCTTTCTTCAGGCGATCCCAGCCAAAAAAGAACAGCCCGATCATGGTCGATTCGAGGAAAAACGCCATCAACCCCTCAATGGCCAGCGGGGCGCCGAAGATGTCGCCCACGTAGTGGGAGTAGTAGGCCCAGTTGGTGCCGAATTGAAATTCCAAGGTGATGCCGGTGGTCACCCCCAAGGCGAAGTTGATGCCGAATAACTTGCCCCAAAAGCGCGTCATATCTTTCCAGATGACATTCCCGGTCATCACATAGACGCTCTCCATGATGACCAGCAGCCACACCATGCCCACCGTCAGCGGCACGAAAAGAAAGTGGTATAGCGCAGTCGCCGCGAACTGCAGCCGTGACAAATCCACCAGTTGTTCTGAGATCACTTGCTTGCCCCTTGAGTCGAGGTGGGTACACCGAATCGGTTGCCGACCGTGTTCGGGTCGACAGTGACGTGCGAATCCCGGACGAACAGCCACCACAGCACGCTCAGCAGCACGAGCTTGATCAGCACCGCGGTGAGCAGATGGCGTAGCAGGCGTTTGTCGGAAATGGTCATGCCAGGCAATTAGCACAGGGCATGCCAAGGCCTGATTCTGTATTTATATGCTTATAAAACAGATAGTTACGATTTGATCGGGTTGAATTAAGCGGGAATTGGCAGACCAGCGCGCTGCCAATCTGCCAGGTTGGCAGCGCGCTGGCAGTCGGAGACTGCCTAGGCCAGGCCCTGTTCTTTCAGGCGTCGGTACAAGGTCCTGTCACTGATGCCCAGGTGCCTGGCCAACTCGCTGCGGGTGCCTTTGAATGTCGCCAGGGCCTGCGCCAGCGTGTTGCTGTCGAACGGGGTCGAAGCCACAGCCTGAGGCGGCAGCGCCACGCATGCCTGGGGTAAATGGACGGCACGGATGACACCGTCGTCAGCGAACAGGCTGGCTCTTTCCAGCGCATTGCGTAACTCACGGATATTGCCAGGCCAGGGGTACTGCTGGAGCCTTGCCAAGGCTTCAGGGTCGAGGGTCAGGCGGCGCTTGCCGGCACCGCCACGCTGCAGAAAGGAATTGGCCAGCAAGCCGATGTCTTCGACCCGGTTACGCAAGGGTGGCAAGTGAATCGGGAAGGCGCTGATGCGATAGTACAGGTCCTGCCTGAACTCGCCTTTTTCCATCATCTTTTCCAGCGGTTTGTGGGTGGCGGCAATCAATCTGAAATTGGCGTGACAGGTCTCGACACTGCCGACCCGGCGATAAGTCGAGGATTCGATCAGGCGCAACAGTTTCACCTGCATGGCCAGCGGCACATCGCCAATTTCATCCAGGAATAATGTGCCGCCCTGGGCGGTTTCGACCAAGCCGGGCTTGCGCGTGACGGCGCCGGTAAAGGCGCCTTTTTCATGGCCGAACAGCTCGCTCTCGAACAGCGTTTCGGTCAAGCCCGAGCAATCCACCACCACAAACGGCCCGGCGGCCCGCTCGCTGGTTTCATGGACGGCGCGCGCGAACAGCTCTTTACCGGTGCCCGATTCCCCCAGCAGCAGCACCGGCAGCATGGAGGGCGCCACCCGTTGCAACTCCGACAGGGCGAGGTTGAAAGCCGGTGAACAGCCGACCAACCCTTCGTCGCTGGGGCGCGCCGAGGCGCTGCGTACCAGTGTCAGGCGCTCCACATAGGCGGTAATCACCCCGTGCTCGTCAAGGATCGGGCGCAATTCCACGTCGACATGCTCAGGCCCCCGAGGCGTGTGGTGGATGTGCAAGACACGATCCGGCCCACGCATTTCCTGGGCTTTTTTCATCGGGCAATTCTCACCCGCCTGATCACACGGGACGTCGTAATGGTGGGAGATCTGATAGCACTTATGCCCGATGAAGGGCTTGTCGGCGCTGCCGAACTGACGCTGATAGGCCGTGTTGGCCGCCAGGATGTTGTAGTCCGGATCAAGCACGATCATGGGGTTGGGTTCGTGCTCCAAAAACGAAACAAGCGACTGCACTTGATCCGGAGGGGGCACGGCGTTGGCGGGGGTCGGCTGGAAAGTCTTCATCATGGCTCCTGGAATCCATTCTTCTATCCTGTTGTGGCACTGCCACCTCTGTCAACAGGCACTGCCAATGGCAGAAACCCCCATCCGACAGACGCCCGAACACGCCCATACACAAATACAAAGCCCAATAAAATCAATTGGATATCAGACGATTTGGTGATCGCCATCGCCTGGCAAACTTATTGCACTGTCAGTCCTTAGTCTAAGTGGCTCGGTAAAAAAGCCCCCTCAAGGAGACCGTTCATGCGCGCCAAACTTCACGTCGAAGGCTTCTTCGATCCTGCTACCCATACCGTCAGCTATCTGGTGCTGGATGAAGCCACCCGCCACTGCGCGATCATCGACAGCGTTTTGGATTACGACCCCAAATCAGGCCACACCGCCACCACCTCTGCCGACCGCCTGATAGCCCGGGTGAACGCGCTGAATGCGCAGGTCGAGTGGATTCTGGAGACCCACGTCCACGCCGACCACCTGACCGCCGCGCCCTACCTGAAGGAAAAGCTCGGTGGAAAAATAGGCATCGGCAGCCAGATTTCGACGGTGCAAAAGGTGTTCGGCACGCTGTTCAATGCCGGCAGCGATATGCCCCGCGACGGCAGCCAGTTCGATCACCTGTTCGCCAACGAGGAAACGTTCCGCATCGGCACGCTGCACTGCTCTACGTTGCATACCCCCGGCCATACGCCGGCCTGCATGACCTACCTGATCAGTAATGGCAGCGAAACGGCGGCGTTTGTCGGCGATACCCTGTTCATGCCCGACTACGGCACCGCCCGCTGTGACTTCCCCGGCGGTAACGCGCGCACGCTGTTCCAGTCCATCAACAAAGTCCTGAGCCTGCCCGCGCAGACGTTGCTGTACATGTGCCACGACTACCAGCCCGGCGGGCGCGAGGTGCAATTCGTCAGCACCGTTGCCGAACAGCGCGAACTCAACGTGCATGTGCGTAATGGCATCAGCGAGGAGGCGTTCGTAGCAATGCGCACCAAGCGCGATGCAGCGCTGGACATGCCGACCCTGATTCTGCCCTCAGTCCAGGTCAACATACGCGCCGGGCATTTGCCTGCGCCTGAAGCCAACGGTACCCGCTACCTGAAAATCCCCCTCAACGTCGTCTGACATTTCCTACCCAAAAAAACACATAAGAAAAATCCCCATCACGGAGACACGTATGGATATCCGCAGCCTTGCACCTGCTCTATCAGTATCAGAACAGATTTTCCCCAGCCAACTGGCCGAACTGAAAGCCGCCGGCTTTCGTGCCATCGTGTGTAACCGCCCCGATGGTGAGGGCGCTGACCAACCGTTGTTTGCCGAAATCAAACGCGCCGCCGACGCGGTCGGCATCGAGGCGCACTACCTCCCCGCCGAATCGGGCAAAGTCACCGACGAGCAAGGGATTGCCTTCGGCCAACTGTTGGAAACGCTGCCCAAGCCGGTGTTGGCCTATTGCCGCTCCGGTATGCGCTCGACCACGATGTGGGCGCTGTCACAAGCAGGTCAGCACGACCTGCCGCACATCGTCGAAAGCGCCAAAAAAGCCGGCTTCGACATGAAAGGCGTGATTCGGCGGATTGCGAACCAGGGCCGCACGCCGGTCGAAGTGGCTGAGGCGCAGCACACCGTGGTGATCATCGGCGCTGGCGCGGCGGGTATCGCCACCGCCTCCAGCCTGCTGGCCCGCGCGCCGGGGCTCGACATCGCGATCGTCGACCCGGCCGATGTGCATTACTACCAACCTGGCTGGACGCTGGTCGGCGGCGGTGTGTTCGATGCGCGTCAAACGGCCCACACCATGGGCGCCACCCTGCCCCGCGGCGTGCATTGGATCAAGGCCGCGGTGGCGGCCTTCGAACCCGAGAGAAACGCGGTCATTCTGGATGGCTGCCGGGTGGTCAAATACGAGCAACTGATCGTCTGCCCTGGCCTGAAGCTCGATTGGCATGCCATCGAGGGCTTGTCAGAGACCCTGGGGCGCAACGGCGTGACCTCCAATTACCTGTATCACCTGGCGCCTTATACCTGGGAACAGGTGCAACACTTGCGCGGTGGCCGGGCGATTTTCACGCAGCCGCCCATGCCGATCAAATGTGCCGGGGCACCGCAAAAAGCCATGTACTTGTCGGCCGATCATTGGAAACGCAGCGGTGTGCTGGATGCCGTCGACATCGAGTTCCACAGCGCCGGCGCGGTGCTGTTCGGGGTGGCCGACTATGTGCCGGCGTTGATGGAATATGTCACGGCGTATGGGATCGACCTGAATTTCGGCAATACCCTCACCCACGTCGATGGCCCGGCACGCACCGCCACGTTCAGCAGCGTACACGCCGATGGCAGCGCTCGCCGGGTGACGCGCGAGTTTGATTTGCTGCATGTGGTGCCGCCGCAGATCGCGCCGGATTTCATTCGGGTCAGCCCCCTGGCAGACGCGGCGGGTTGGGTAGATGTCGAGCCCGCCACGCTGCGCCATAAAACCTGGGCCAACATTCATGCCCTGGGCGACGCAGCCAACACCAGTAACGCCAAGACGGCCGCCGCCGCGCGCAAGCAGGCACCGGTGGTGGCCCATAACGTGTTGGCGGCACTCGGTAAGGCAACCGGCGTCGCCCAGTACGACGGTTACGGCTCCTGCCCGCTGACAGTGGAGCGCGGCAAGATTGTATTGGCGGAGTTCACCTACGGCGGCAAGGTGGCCCCCAGCTTCCCGTCATGGCTGATCGACGGCACTCGACCTTCCAGGCTGGCCTGGCTGCTCAAAGAGCGGATTCTTCCACCGCTGTACTGGAAGGGCATGCTCAAGGGGCGGGAGTGGCTGGCGAAACCCGAGTTGACCGACCAATGAATGCCGCGCAGAAGGCAAGGACACTCAGATGATCATCGTCTTACTGCTGGGGCTCACGGTGGGCGTGATTCTGGCCCTGACCGGTGCCGGCGGCGGCATACTCGCGGTGCCGTTACTGGTATTCGGGGCGGGCTTGAGCATGGCCGAGGCCGGGCCTATTGGCCTGCTGGCGGTCGGGCTGGCCGCGACCCTGGGTGCGGTGATGGGCCTCAAGAACGGCACCGTCCGCTACAAGGCCGCGTTGTTGATCGCGGCCGCGGGGATCGTCTGTTCGCCCCTGGGCCTTTGGTTGGCACAACGCACACCGAATCGTCCGTTAACGGTCCTGTTTGCCTGCGTGCTGATGTACGTGGCGTTCCGGGTATTCAAGCGCTCGTTGCCGCCCTCCCCGGCCTCGAAGACCGCCGTCGCGCCCAAGCCGCCGCCTTGCGTATTGAACCCCCAGCGCGGAAAGCTGAACTGGACGGCGCCGTGCGCCTGGGCGCTCGCCGTGTCTGGCATAGTCGCGGGCGGGCTGTCGGGCCTGCTCGGCGTGGGGGGCGGCTTTGTGATGGTGCCGGCGCTGCAGCGATACACGAATTTGACCACGCAGTCGGTGCTGGCAACGTCCCTGGCGGTGATAGCGCTGGTGTCCATTTCCGGCGTTGCGGCCAGTTCGGCGGCCGGGCATTTGCAGTGGGCAATTGCGCTGCCGTTCTCTCTGGGCGCATTGTCTGGCATGGCCGGCGGACGCCTGATCGCGGCTCGGCTGGCGGGGCCCCACCTGCAACGAGGGTTTGCCGCCGTGTCGATGCTGGTGGCGGTGGCCCTGCTGGTCAAGGCGATTAATACATGAACCTGAACGAGCGACTTTCAGGCGCGCCTGAACCGCGCCAGTCCCCCAAGATGTGCACAGGAGAAACCCCATGACTGTCGACTGGCTCAACTTCACCCCCTGGTCGTCCCTGGCAGGCGGCGCATTGATTGGCCTGGCGGCCAGCCTGTTCGCCGTCGGCAACGGCCGCATCGCCGGCATCAGCGGCCTGATCGGCAGCCTGCTGCAGCGCGGTGGCGAAGGCGTAAGTGAAAAAGCGCTGTTTCTGCTGGGCCTGCTGGTCGCGCCGCTGCTATGGGGCTTGTTTGCCGCGCTGCCGGCGATTGAGTTCCAGAGCGGCGGGCTCGGGCTGATCGTCGCCGGTGTGCTGGTGGGGGTTGGTACGCGGTATGGCTCAGGTTGCACCAGTGGCCATGGGGTGTGTGGCTTATCACGCCTTTCGCCGCGCTCAATGGTCGCCACGGTTTGTTTCATGGCCAGCGGATTCCTGACGGTGTTTGTGCTGCGTCATCTACTGGGGGTTTGAACATGCTCAAAGTCACGGCATTCATCGCCGGCCTGCTGTTCGGCCTGGGCCTGCTGCTGGCCGGCATGGCCAACCCGAGCAAAGTGCTCGCGTTCCTGGATTTGGCTGGGGCCTGGGACCCGTCCCTGGCGCTGGTCATGGGCGGCGCCATTGCCGTCGCGATTGGGCCGCTGACCTGGGCACGCCGACACGCCCGTTCGCTCCTGGGCGCGCCCATGCAGTTCCCTGCCAAGCGTGAGTGGACCGGCGCCTGATCGGCGGCAGCCTGTTATTTGGCATCGGTTGGGGGATCGCCGGAATTTGTCCTGGGCCGGCCGTGGCCATCCTGCTGACCGGGCACTGGCAAGCGTTGGTGTTCATGGTGGCCATGCTGGGTGGCATGTTGTTATTTACGGCCCTGGAAAACCGCCACGGTCGTTGATTGCGTTTGCACTCTCAACAGCAATAGCGTTGCAGCCGATCATTCAAGAGCGTTTATTTAAGCGCTCAACTTATCGGCTGAATCGAATCATCGGTTTAATGCAACAAATAATGATTATCACCACAACGATATTATCCAGCGGATGAATACCCGCACCTAAAAAATTCAACTATGAGTGCCCGACTTGTTAGCCATTCGTCGAATATGGCCCTTTGCGAGCAGCGTTTTATAGTGGGCAGCACAAACCCCCACCCTGATTAAAATTGTTGCCTGGTACTTTTAATGCCCCTCAAACAATCCACACCCAATACCCTTCCCATTAATGAGGAGTTCTTGCAATTAATGCAGGCGACGCTGAACGCCCAAACCAGTTGGATGACAACCGTAAACCATTTAGAAGAGGCCTGCGATGAGGTCTGGCTCGCCCGCATGTGGGAGGTCGAGAACCTTGAAAATCACTACAGGGCTTGCCAGGACCAGCTGTTTTCCTACCTGAAAAAAGCCATCAACCATTAAATTCATGATGACGATCGTGGCCCTTTCAGGAAGTTGTCGCTCTCTATTCGGGCTCACCAGAACCTGGCCTTCCTGAATATTCGACTAAAGCACAAGATCACACTATGAGCCTTCTGAAAACGCACTTGGTTAATTGGCCAATCTTTCCACCCCCCCGAAAAACAAGGTGCTTTAACCTTTCAGTGGCACTACCGCCCTTCATTCCGCCTCTCGATATTTTTTCATGCAGTGCTCAAAACCAGCCGGAGTAATAGTGTCGCCGTCACACTCACGCTAAAGCATTGCGATTCAAGGTCGACACTCAGAACTCACTTATCAACCTGCGTTACTACCGGGAGTCCATATGTTCGGCTGGATCAGCAATATCCGAGTCAGTGCTAAATTAAGTTGGGGGTTCGGTCTGGTACTGGGGCTTGCGTTGTTACTGGCCGCGACCGGCTGGTACGCCGTGGTGACGTTGACGGACCGTGGGCTGAAAGTTGAAAAAATTGCGCAGGTCAGCGATTACACCAAAGACTTGCGAATCATTCGTCTACGCATCGGTACGAACGCGCAGCCGAATGCCTATCAACCGTTGCAGCAAACCCTGGATCAGCTCGCAGCCCACCTGCACAGTATTCGGGCACTGTTCATTGACCCACTGGATGCCGACCTGATCCAACAGCAGGAAAATGCGGTCACCGCGTACGGAGGGCTGCTGCACGACCTGTCCACCCCCGGCATTGACCAAGCGTCGTTATTTAAACGAATGGGCCAGTTGGGTGACCTGCTGCTCGATACCACGCAAAAACTCATTCAATCGCAAAATGCCAAACGCGATGCCGACGCCGCTTCCACCAAGACCCTGCTGGGGCTCGTCGCGGCCTTGGCGCTGTTGCTGGGCGCCCTCGCTGCGTGGGTCATCACCCGTCAAATCGTGAACCCACTGCAACACACGCTCCGGGCGGTGAACCGCATTGCCCAGGGTGATTTGACCGAGCATCTGCAGGTCAACCGGCGTGACGAACTGGGCCAGCTGCAATCAGGCCTTCAGCAGATGATGCTCAACCTCCACGAACTGATCGACGGCATTCGCTCCGGTGTTATCCAGGTGGCCAGCGCGGCCGAGCAGCTGTCGGCGGTCACCGAGCACACCAATTCCGGCATCAGCAACCAGAAAGCCGAAACGGATCATGTGGCCACGGCAATGAACGAGATGACCGCCACCGTGCACAACGTCGCACGCAATGCCGAAGAAGCTTCTGCGGCGGCATCCATCGCCGATCAGCAGGCCAGCGAAGGGGAACGGATCGTGGGCGAAGCCATCGCGCAAATCCAGCGATTGGCGGCAGAACTCAACCAGTCGGCGGACGCGGTGCGCCATCTCCAGGAACAAAGCGACAAAATCGGCGGCGTACTGGATGTGATCAAGGCCGTGGCCCAGCAAACCAACCTGCTGGCGCTGAACGCGGCCATCGAAGCGGCCCGCGCCGGAGAGGCTGGTCGCGGGTTTGCGGTGGTCGCGGACGAGGTCCGCAACCTCGCCCTGCGCACCCAGCGCTCCACCGAAGAAATTGAAACCCTGGTCGCCGGCGTCCAAAGCGGCACCCACGCCGTGGCTTCCGGTATGGAAAGCAGCCTGCTGCTGAGTGAAAGCAGCGTGGAATGCACCCATCGAGCGGTCAATGCGCTGGAGAACATCACGGGCAAGGTCTCGATCATTCAGTCAATGAACCAGCAGATTGCCACGGCAGCCGAACAACAGAGCGCTGTCACCGAGGAGATCAATCGCAGCGTGATCAACGTCCGCGACATTTCCGAGCAGACGGCCAACACCTGCGAAGAAACCGCAGCGTCGAGTAACGAGCTGGCACGGCTGGGGCATGAACTGGAAAGGTTGGTGGAGCGCTTCAAGGTCTAGGGGCGCGAGGGGTGGGCTGATTGCACAACCTTGCCGCTCAAGCGCCTAACGCCGGCAACATGACGCTCTCAGTCAACTCTGACCGCTGTGTACAAGTAACGCAAAAGCTCAGGAATTAGAGTTGAAGCGCCAGGGGAAGCTACCCCAGCTCACAACTCCAATAATAGAGCGACGTCAATGAGACTGACACCATCCTTGCCAGCGTGCCTGGCTCTGAGCTTCGTATCACTTGCCACCTATGCTGCCGAGGGCCCTCCTCCGCCCTCCGTCAGCCAACCCAGCGGTATCAACCTGGGCGGCACCAGCTTCTACGACGGGTTCGCCGGGCCACCCGGGCTGACGCATCAGACCTATCTGAAATTCAGTACGGCCAGCAGCATTCGTGACAATGGCGGCAAGGACAACCGCAACTTCGATAACCCGAAGATCAATGTCATCAGCTTGATCAACCAATTCAGCTATTACTCACCCGACACCATCGGCGGTGGCGCGCACCTGGGTTGGAGCCTGTTGGTACCCGTGATCTCACTGGACGGCGACTTTGGCGACAACGGCGCCAAACTCAAGGACAACGGCGTTGGCCTGGGCGACGTCACGGTCGGCCCGCAGATCCAGTTCGATCCGATCGTCAATGCCGAAGGCCGGCCGGTGTTTGTGCAGCGCGTGGCCTTCGATACGATCCTGCCCACCGGCAAGTACGACAAACACAAGGACTTGAATACCGGCTCCAACTACTTCTCCTTCAACCCCTACTGGGCCGCGACCTTGATGCCGGCACCGCGCTGGGAAGTGAGCTGGCGCCTGAACTACCTGTACAACTTCAAGAACGACGATCCAGCCAGCAGCTCGGCGCAGTTCTTTGAAGGGCGACCGGTGCGCGACACCCAAGCAGGGCAATCGGCCTGGGCCAACTTTACGGCCTCGTACGAGGTGTTCCCGAAGGTCTCGGTCGGGATCAACGGCTATTACTTCCGGCAGATTTCGGATGACCAGGTCAACGGCGACCGCTTGAGTAATTCCCGCGAGAAAGTCCTCGGCATTGGCCCTGGCCTGTTCTGGAAGATCACTGAGGACAAGGCGTTCTGGCTCAATACCTATAAAGAAACCGGCGTAGAGAACCGCAGCAAAACCGATTACGCCGTGCAAGTTCGCTACGTCCATAAGTTCTGACTGAGGTGATGTGTGATGAATGCGCTCGACTCCATCGACAGCAAGCAATCACTGGGCGCTATCTGCCTGATGATGGTCATTTCCCTGGGAACGCTGCAGATCCAGCCGATTCTGGGCGGCGCGTTGATTGATCAACTGGGTGTGCCGCTCAATGCCATCGGCGCGATTTTCGCCGCCGAGCTGATCGCGATGGCCATCGCCTGCGGCGCCTGTGCGCTGCTGATGGCGCGTGTCGACCGCCGCCGCTTTGCCCTGGTAGCGTTGTTGATCCTGGCCGCTGGCAACCTGGTCAGCACCCAGCTTCACAGCCAGGCATGGCTGGTGGTCTTCAGAATCATCTGCGGCGCCAGCGGTGGCGCGGTCATGGCGGTGGTGTATGCGACCGCGGCACTGCGCAGGTCCAAAGATGCGACCTTTGCGGTGATCAATATCGGCAACCTGTTATGGGGCATGCTGCTGGTCACCTCCATGCCCCTGCTGTTGCGGGGGTTTGGCGTACAGGGTGCCTTTTGCCTGCTGGCCATCACCAGCCTGCTCGCCGCACTGGGTTGCTGGAGAATACCCAGGCACTACCCGGACGCCCAACGCATCGCCCATGGCGCAGCCCGGCCGTTCGGGCTGACGTCGATGCTGCTGATCGCGCTGTTTGCGCTACTGTTCTTCGGGCACTCCGCCCTGTGGGTGTATCAGGAACGCATCGGCAAAAGCCTGGGCCTGGAGCCCCAGCAGATCGGCGCCATCCTCGGCGGCAGCATCCTGGCGGGCGCCCTGGGTGCCGGCCTTTCCGGGCTGATCGGGCGGCGTCTGGGGCTGTTGTTCCCGCAACTGTTGAGCTTCGGCACTGCGTTACTGGCCACCCTGATCATGGTCTACGGCGACAGCACCGTGGCATTCGCCACCACGGCTTGCCTGATTCATATGGTGTGGTTTTTCAGCTTGCCGTACCTGCTGTCCATGGCCGCCGAACTCGACCCCTCCGGTCGATTGGCCGGCCTTGGCAACGCAGCGATTTTCGTCGGTCAGGGCCTTGGCCCCTTTGGCGCCGCGCTGGTAGTCGGCGAAGGGCACTTTCGCGCGGTGGGTTGGCTCGCCGCCTGCGCTTATATGCTGGCCTTGATCATCTCGTGCCTGGTGGTGGCCCGTTTCCGTCGAGGCGTGAAGCCTTGTGGGCAGGCCCTGGCAACCCAATCCGCCTGAACGACGTCAACCAAACCGCTCAATGAGATCACGCAATGAATACGCCATTCCCCAATACCCCCGAATTTTCCGGGGCGCTGTATACACCCAGCCGCGTCGAGGGCGAGGTGTACGACCTTGAAGTCGAAGGCACCCTTCCCGAGTCGATCCGTGGCACTTTTTATCAGGTGTCGCCGGACCCGCAGTACCCGCCGATGCTCGGCAGCGATATTTTCTTCAACGGCGACGCCCTGGTCAGCGGTTTTTACTTTGAAGGCGGCAAGGTCTCGCTGCGTCGACGCTATGTGCTGACCGATCGCCTGGTCGCTCAACGCCGTGAAGGGCGTTCGCTCAACGGCGTGTACCGCAACGTCTACACCAACGACCCGCTCGCGGCCAAAAACAACACCACCGCCAACACCTCGGTGATCCCGCACAACAACGTCCTGCTGGCGCTCAAGGAAGATGCCATGCCCTGGGCCCTGGACCCACAGACGCTGGAAACCCTCGGCGAGTGGAATTTCGACGGGCAGATCAACTCTGCAACGTTCACTGCCCACCCCAAGCTCGACCCCGTCACCGGCAACCTCCTGGCCTTCAGCTACGAAGCCAAAGGCGACGGCACACCCGACATGGCCTATTTCGAGATTTCGCCGCAGGGAAAACTGCTGCATGAAATCTGGTTCCAGGCTCCCTATGCAGCGATGGTCCACGACTTCGCGGTCACCGAACATTATGTGGTGTTCCCGCTGATCCCGCTGACGGTAGACGTCGAGCGCATGAAAAACGGCGGCCAGCATTTCCAGTGGCAGCCCGAGCTGCACCAGCTGTTTGCCGTGCTGCCCCGCCATGGGCACGCGCGGGACGTGCGCTGGTTCAAAGGGCCCAAGGACGGCTTCCAGGGCCACACCCTGAATGCGTTCGACGAAGGCGGCAAAGTCTATCTGGACATGCCGGTCACCGGCGGCAACATCTTTTACTTCTTCCCCCAGGCGGACGGTTTTGTACCGCCACCGGAAACCCTGGCCGCCAGCCTGATGCGCTGGGTGTTCGACCTCAACAGTGCGCAAGATGAACTGCAACCCCAGGCGCTGACCGACTACCCCTGCGAGTTTCCCCGCTGTGATGACCGCTACATCGGGCGCAAATATGAACATGGATTCCTGCTCGCCTTCGATCCAGAGCGCCCCTACAACCCGTCGAACGGGCCGATGCCGTTCCAGTTCTTTAACCTGCTGGCTCACCTCAACCTCACCACCGGTGTCACCGATGCCTGGTTTCCCGGTGACAGCGGCTGCTTCCAGGAACCCATTTTCATTCCACGCTCCGCTGACGCCGCGGAAGGCGATGGCTACGTGGTCTGCCTGCTCAACCTGATCGCCGAAGGCCGCAGCGAACTGGTGGTGCTGGACGCCTCCGCCATGGCCGCCGGCCCCATCGCACGCATCAAAATCCCGTTCCGCCTGCGCATGTCACTGCATGGCTGCTGGGCACCGCGCTAAATCGTCCCAGCGTTCCCCCTTTCGCGCGTCACGCCCGTGGCCATCCACTTGCTGGAATGGCACGGGCTGCCTGGCATTGCCGGCCTCGATCCGATGATCGAACAGAAAAATCGCATTTATTTCATATTGCAGGATTTATGCATAAATCCCACTTTACAGGATAAATGTGCAGGACTAGATTGACCCCATTGCCGCCATCTCCCGCTGCCCTTTACGAGAGGACACTTCATGAAACTCGCAAGCTTCATTGTTCACGGCCGTACGACCTACGGTGTGGTCGACGGTGACCAGTTGATTGACCTGGAATCGGTCAAGCCCACCGTTGGCACGGACCTCAAGCAAGCCATCACCGCCCATCGCCTCGGGGAACTGACCCCAGCCGTGCTGGCGTCATTGCCCCGCGTCGCAATCGCGGACGTGACGTTCCTGCCAGTGATCGCAAACCCCGGCAAAGTGCTGTGCATCGGCATCAACTACGCCACCCACGTGCGTGAAACCGGGCGTGACATGCCAACCTACCCGATGATTTTCACGCGCTTCGCCGACAGCCAGGTGGCGCACCTGCAACCGATCATTCGTCCGAAGGCTTCGCACAAACTGGACTTCGAAGGCGAGCTCGCGGTGGTCATCGGCAAAACCGCGCGGCACGTCAAGGCAGCGGATGCATTGGACTATGTGGCCGGTTATGCCTGCTACAACGATGGCAGCGTCCGCGACTGGCAGAAGCACACCATTCAGTTCGTGCCGGGTAAGAATTTCCCCAACACCGGCGGCTTCGGTCCCTGGCTGGTAACGCGCGATGAGATCGGCGACCCGCAGGACCTGGAATTGACCACGCGCCTGAACGGCGAAGTGATGCAACACACCTGCACCAGCGACATGATTTTCAGTGTGCGCCAGTTGATCGAGTACTGCTCCACCTTCACCGAACTGGCGCCCGGCGATGTGATTGTCAGCGGCACCACCGGCGGCGTCGGCGCCTTCCGCGAACCAGCTGTCTGGATGAAGCCCGGCGATACCGTCGAAGTCGAGATAGCCGGCATCGGCATTCTGCGCAACAACATCGCCGACGAGCAGTAAGCCATGCAGCCATTGTCTGAAACAGAACAGCTGTCCGAACAGGACGTCGATAGCAAAGGTTCGAGCCTTGAACGCATGCTGCGGGTGCTGGATTTATTCACCGAAGCCAGCCCGATCTGGGCGGTCGACGAAATGGGCGCCGCACTGGGCTATACGCGCTCGACCATCTATCGCTATGTGCGCGAACTGGCCGAGGCGAGCCTGTTGTTTCAGGTCGAAGCCGGACGCTACGCACTCGGCGCGCGGATTATCACCTGGGACCGCCAACTGCGCCTGAGCGACCCCCTGGTGCGCGCCGCACAGTCGCTGGAACACGACCTGCCACGCTGGAGCGAACAACAGGTCTGGCTGATCTGCCGGCTGTTCAAGGACCAGGTGGTGTGTATCCACCAGCATGGCGAGTTGTTCAGTGAGGTCAGCTACTCCAGGGGCTCACCCAGGCCGCTGTTTCTCGGCGCAACGTCGAAGGCGATCCTCGCCAACATGACCTCGCGCCAGCACAACCAACTGTTCCTGGAAAACCCTGATGAAGTGCGCGCCAGCCACCTGGGCCAGACCTGGGAACAGTTCCGCCGCTCGCTGCAGCAACTGCGCCGCCAGGGCTATGTCGCCAGCGCGGCGGAAATCGATCCCGGCGTCTACGGCCTGGCGGCGCCGATCTTCGACAGCGACGGCAAGGTGGTCGGCAGCATCAGTTGCGTGCGCCCGATCCAGCAGCGCGACAACGCCCAGGAAGCGCAACAAGGGGCACAGATGCTGGCCCTCGCGCAGACGCTGTCGCAACGCATGGCGGCGCTGACCCATCGCCCGCCGCAGCCGGACTGAAACCTTTGGAAGGGAATAACAATGACAACCCTCAACAGCTTCAGCACTCAAGTCCTGATCGTCGGCGCCGGCCCCACCGGGCTGACCCTGGCCAACCTGCTCGGCCAGGCCAATGTGGACACCCTGATCATCGACCGCAAACCCGGCACCGTGACCGAACCCCGCGCCGTTTCGATCGATGATGAATCCTTGCGCACCATGCAGGCGATCGGGCTGGATGACGCCGTGTTACGCGACGTCGTGCCCGGCTACGGTGTGCATTACTTCACCCGCGCAGGCGGCCGTTGCTTTGGCAAGGTCGAGCCCACCGGCAGGTTATATGGGTTCCCCAAGCGTAATGCGTTTCGCCAGCCGCTGTTCGAAAGCACGCTGAAGGTCGGCCTTGAACGTTTTGCCAACCTGACAGCGCGCTTCAATCACGAACTGCTCGAGTTCACTCAAGACCAGCACGGCGTGCGCGCGTTGATCAAGGATGCCGATGGCCAACTGCTCGACGTCAAGGCCAGCTACCTGATCGCCTGCGACGGCGGTCGCAGCCCGGTGCGCAAGCAACTGGGGATCGAGATGGTAGGGTCGAGTTTTTCCTCACGCTGGCTGGTGGTCGACACCGACCAGGACGACGACCCCTTCTGGCAGACCCGCGTGTATTGCGATGCCCGGCGCCCGGTGGTGGAAGTGCCCGGCCCGCACCATACTCGGCGCTTTGAGTTCCAGCTCAAGTCGGGCGAAACCGATGCGCAGGTGCTCAGCCCCGAATGCCTGCACACGCTGCTTCGTCCGTTCAAGGGCGATGCCCCGGTGTCTATCGTGCGCAAGACGGTCTACACCTTTCATGCCCGCGTCGCCGAGCGTTGGCAGGTCGGCCGCGTATTTCTTGCCGGCGATGCCGCGCACTTGACCCCGCCCTACGCCGGGCAAGGGATGAACAGCGGCGTTCGCGACGCGCACAATCTGGGCTGGAAGCTGATCGCTGTGCTCAAGGGCCAAATGGCCGCAACCGCCCTGCTGTCCTACGAAAGCGAGCGGCGCGACCATGCCTGGGCCTTGATCAAGCTGGCCCTGAACCTTGGCGTGGTCATGGCGCCGGCCACCGTGCTGCGGGCTCGCCTGATCAGCGCGGCCTTCGCGTTAATCGGCCTGGTGCCGCCGCTGCGCGATTATTTCCTGCAAATGCGCTTCAAGCCCAAACCACGTTTTACCAAAGGCCTGGTATTGCCCGAAGGCAAGGCCGGGAAGCTGGCCTGCGGGCAAATGTTTCCTCAGCCATTGCTGACCGATGCCCAAGGCCACACACAACTGCTGGACACGACCATCGGTGCCGGTTTTGCCCTGATCCAATATGGCGACCCCGCTCTCCAGCGCCTGGATGAACTGCGCCACGGCCTTTGGGACCACCTGGAAGCCAAGCGCATCCTGATCCTGCCCGCGCACGTGCAGGCCCTGCCATCACTGCCCGGCTGCACCGTGCTGCACGACCGCGAGGATGCGCTCAAGGACCTGCTCGGCGACAGCCACACGTTTGTGCTGCTGCGCCCGGATCGCTATGTGGCCGCCATCTTCGACCTGGCCACACAAGACCAGGCCGCTGGCGCATTGCAGTCGTTGTTCGGCATCACCCTGACGAACCATCGCGTGGATCAGCCGGCGATGGCGCCCGTCTACCCCTGAACCTTCAGCCCCAGAGGTGTTTATGCAAACCTTGCAGACTTCCACTCCCGCACGCCTGTGTTACCTGCACCTGGCGAGCAAAGCGCCCCAGCAGCAAGTCGATTTCTATCGGCGCCTGCTGGACATGGACAGCCTGGCGCAAGCCGACGGCAGCTGGCTGCTCCAGGGGCCTCAACGGGCCATGCTGATCTCGCCCGCCGACCATAGCGGCCTGCTCGCGGCGGCGTACGACCTGGGCAGCCAAGTACACTTGAACGAGCTGCGCACGCGCCTGGTCGGCAACGGTTGTAACGTCGAGGCGCTCGACTCGCCGTTGCTGGAAGCGGGCGCCTTTCAAATCCGTGACCCCCAGGGTCGACAAACCGTATTTGGGGTGTCTCGCGGCGCGTCCACGCTCGACCGCAAGGGCATGCCGGGCCGCCTGCAGCACGTGGTGTTCCAGACCACGGAGCTGGAAGCGATGATCGACTTCTACGTCAACACGGTGGGCTTCACCGTCTCGGACAACGTCGTCGACGACCAGAGCGGCCAGCTCACCACCTGCTTCCTGCGTTCGGACGATGAGCACCATTCGCTGGCGTTCTTCCGCGGATCGAAAAACGAGTGGGATCACCACTGTTACGAAACCAACGAATGGAACGACATTCGCGACTGGGGCGACCGCTTCGCCAAGGAACGCATCACCTTGTTCTTCGGCCCGGGACGACATGGCCCAGGCAACAACCTGTTCTTCATGGTGGTCGATGCCGATCGCAACCGCCTGGAGTTCTCGGCCGAGCTGGAGATCACCGAGCCCACGCGCCCGCCTGGCGTCTGGCCGCAGGAGGAATACACCCTCAACTCCTGGGGACGCGCCTGGATCCGAAGCTGAATACGCACAACCTAAAGGGTCTGCCCTCACCCACCCTCAATCGACGCGGCTACCTGCCTCAAAGGTAAGACAATGACAACTCCAATACTCGCGGCCTACGCCATCAACGGCGACCAATACATCAACGGCACCTGGCGCGCCGGTGGTTCGACACGACGCCTGGACGACCGCAACCCCTTCAACGGCGAACCCTTGCTGGAAATGCCCCTGGCCTCGGTGGCCGACCTGGATGACGCCTACCAGGCCGCCCAGCGCGCGCAGACCGACTGGGCCGCGCTGCACCCGACCGAGCGCGGCGCACAGCTGGAAAAACTCGCCCAGGTCATCCAGAACCGCCGCGAAGAAATCATCGACTGGCTGATCCGTGAGTCCGGCAGTACCCGCATCAAGGCGGGCATGGAGTGGCAGTTCACCCTCAACCTGGTTCGCGAGTGCACCACCCTGCCGATGCAGGTTGAGGGACGGATCCTGACCAGCTACAAGCCTGGTGAGCAGAGCTTCGTGTTTCGCGAACCACTGGGGGTGGTCGGTGTGATCAGCCCGTGGAACTTCCCGCTGTACCTGAGCATGCGTTCCGTGGTGCCGGCACTTGCGCTGGGCAATACCGTGGTACTCAAGCCGGCCAGCGACACGGCAGTGACCGGCGGCCTGCTGATTGCCCACCTGTTCGAAGAAGCCGGGTTCCCGGCCGGTTCGTTGAATGTGGTGGTCGGCGCGGGTTCGGAGATTGGCGATGCCTTCGTCGAACACCCGATACCGAGCCTGATCTCTTTCACCGGTTCCACCGATGTGGGACGCAATGTCGGACGCATCGCCACCGGTGGCAAGCACATCAAGCGGGTGGCGCTGGAGCTGGGCGGCAACGCGCCGCTGGTGGTGCTGGAGGATGCGGACATCGAGATAGCGGCGCATGCCGCCGTGGTCGGGCGCTTCCTGCATCAGGGCCAGATTTGCATGAGCGTCAACCGGGTCATTGTGGATCGCTCGCTGTATGCCGATTTCGCAGCGCTGGTGGTCGAGCGCGTGCGCAATCTCAAGACCGGTGACCCGGCCCAGGCCGATACGGTGATCGGGCCGGTGGTCAACCAAAGTCAGCTCGACGGTCTGCTGGGGAAGATCGCCGCCGCCGAGCGCGCCGGTCTCAAGCAGTTGTGTGGCGGCCAGGCGCGCGGGCTGGTGCTGCCGGCCCATGTCTTTGGCGAAGTGGGCCCCGACCAGGCCCTGGCTCGCGATGAAACCTTCGGGCCGCTGCTGCCGTTGATGATCGCGCAAAACCAGGCCCATGCCCTGGAGTTGGCCAACGCCAGCGAGTACGGTCTGTCCAGTGCGGTGTTTACCCGCGACATGGCGCGCGGCCTGAGCTTTGCCCGTGGCATCGTGGCGGGCATGACCCATATCAACGACATCACGGTCGATGATCAGCCCAATGCGCCGTTCGGCGGCGAAAAGAACTCCGGCCTTGGCCGCTTCAATGGTCACTATGCCTTGGATGAATTCACCCGGGCCCATTGGGTGACCTGGCAAGCCGGGAGCCATCACTACCCGTTCTGATCGTCTGCGAGGATCGGGCAGGGTCCAGCCCTGCCCCGTCTGCCCAAAACAAAAAACAAAAGGCGAAACCAATGAGTAATCTAGCCTGTGTGTCCACCGAACAGGTCATGCGCTCCGATCGGCTGATGAAGTGGAAAGAATTCATGAGCGATCATCTGGGCCGCACGCCGGAGTATATAAAGCGCCTGGAATCCACCCACATCGACCCGCTGCACAACGGTAATTTCCAGGGGCGACTGGAATACGGCGACCTGGGCCAGTTGCGTTTCTGCCGCATGACCGCCAGTGCCCATCGCTATTCACGTCACCTGAGCCAGGCGCTCGATGTGCTCGACACCCCGCGTATGCTGATATTGCAAATCGCCGGTGTCAGTCACTTCGAGCAAGGCCAGAAAAGCAGCGCCGTCGCGCCGGACGAGATGCTCCTGGTCGACTGCGGCAAACCCTTCAGCGTCACCAGTACCCAGGGCTGCGAGCACTTTATCCTGCTGTTCCAGGGGGCTGCCGGGCAACTGACCCAGACCGGCGACATGCACTTGAGCGGCCGCAACGGGCTGGGGCGCATGCTGATGCACTTGATCAGCGACGCCTACCACCAATACCCCTTGCTCAACAGCCAGTCGGCGGGGCTGATCGGCGACAGTATCGCCGGGCTGCTGAACAATGCGCTGAAGAACAAGCAAGATGAAAAGCAGCTCGACCATGACTTCCGCTTCTTCAAGCAGAACCGCCTCAAGGCCTACATTGAGCGCCACCTGGCCGACCGCGACCTGAGCATCGAACGCATCGCCAACGCCGAGCAGTGTTCGGTGCGCAGTTTGCATCGGGCATTCCAGGACGAACTGGGGTGCAGCGTCAGCGAGTACATCTGGCAGCGTCGGTTGTCCCGCTGCGCCGAAGACCTGCGCAACCACGACCAGGCCCATCGCTCCCTCACCGAAATAGCCTACGCCTGGGGTTATGGCAGCAGCTCGCACTTCAGCCGGCACTTCAAGTCGACATTCGGCATGTCGCCCCGGCTGTTTCGTGAGACCGCCAGCGACGCCCGCGCCAACTCCACCGCGGCGTAACCCCAGGCACCGCCCATCCACACCGAGGTCAGGGTGGACGGGCCTGGCAACGCATGCAGGTCACCTCGTGTAGGTCGTCACACGGCTCAAAAGTCATCCTTGACGTTTGCGCCCTGGATCTTGAACGCTCGGTTTTGCAGATAAACACTGCGGATAAAGTTGTATTTATCGCCAGTGATGAGCTTTTCAGATTTCAGGTATTGGGCACGCCCGTCGATCATGCTCACGCCGTACAGGCTATTGCGCGTCGGAACGTCGCCGATGTAACGGACCGGGTTGGCGTAGGCATCGGGCAGGATCGCGGGTGCATCGCGAAGCGTGCTTGGCCCCAGGAATGGCAGTACCAGGTAAGGGCCGCTGTTGACGCCCCAGTGCCCCAGGGTTTGGCCAAAGTCTTGGTCACTGCGTTGCAGCCCCATCGGCGTCGCGACGTCGATCATCCCCACCAGGCCCAGCGTGCTGTTGAGCAAAAAGCGACTGGTATCTACGCCGGCACTGTGAAATTTGGCTTGAAGTACATTGTTAGCCAGGTTTTTCACCTCCCCCAGATTGTTGAAGACGTTATGAATACCGTCCTGGACCCTACGGGGGGTGATGAATTGATAGCCTTGGGCGAGCGGTTTGAGTGCATACGTATCCAACGTGTCATTGAATGCAAAGATCGATCGGTTGAACCCCTCCCATGGGTCCTCGTCGGAATCCGCACGGCACAGCGGTGACAGCGTGATGAAACAGGCGCAGGCCAGTGCCTGGGCGCGACGGCTTAAGGTGAAACGAAAGGCACGCATGTTTATTCCCCAATGAATGAAGTCACCCGATTTGATCCACGCAAGCCGTTCCATCGCTGCGGTTATGTGTGTGTATGCGGCAGAGTCTTTTCGCCTGGGCCTTCAGTTCCAGCCGCCGCCTAACACTTTGTAGAGCGTGATGCGGTTGCTCTGCTCGGTCAGGCGCAGGGTGATCAGGTCTTGCTGTGCGCTGTAGAGGGAGCGTTGCGCATCCAGGGCTTCGAGGTAGCTTTTCAACCCGCCACGATAGAGGGCATCGGAGAGTTCGAAGCTTTTGCGGCTGGCGTCGGTCAGCGCCTGTTGCGCGGCGATCCGGCGATCCAGGGTGCTGCGCACCGCCAGCGCGTCGGCCACTTCACGGAACGCGGTCTGCAGGGTTTGCTGGTAGGTCTGCACCTGGATATCACGTTCGACCTTGGCCGAGTCCAGGGTCGCGCGGTTACTGCCCGCGTCAAAAATCGGCACGCTGATGCTCGGGGCAAAGGTCCAGGCACCGCTGCCGGATTTGAACAGGCCGGCCAACGCCGCGCTGGAGGAGCCGGCATTGGTGGTCAGGCTGATGCTGGGGTAAAACGCCGCGCGCGCCGCGCCGATATCGATATTGGCGGACTTGAGGGTGTGTTCGGCCGACAGCACATCCGGGCGTTGTTGCAGCAGGCTGGAAGGCAGGCCCGCGGGTATCTGCACCAGCACGGCCGCTGACTCCAGGTGCGTGCCCGGCAACAGGGCCTCGGGCACGTCACTGCCGACCAACAGGCGCAAGGCATTGCGGTCCTGCAGAATCTGGCTCTCGTAGGACGCCACATCGCCCCGCGCCGACTCGACCGTGGTCTGGGCTTGGGCCACGGACAGCGCGGAGGAGCCGCCCAGGGCATAGCTGCGCTGGGTCAGGTCGTAGGTGGCCAACTGGCTGGTCAGGGTTTCCTGGGCCAGCAGCAGCCGTTCGTTGTCGGCCGCCAGGGTCAGCCAGGCGGTGGCCACTTCGGCCACCAGGCTGATTTGCGTGCTGCGCCGGGTTTCCGTCAGCGCCAGGTAGTCTTCCAGGGCCTCGTCCCGAAGGTTGCGTACCCGGCCAAACACGTCCAGTTCATAGCTGCTCAGCCCCAATTGCGCGCTGTAATCGTGGGTGGTGGCCGCCGTGCCGGTATTGGACAACGACCCCGGCGTACGGCTATGGGTGCCGCTGACGCTCGCGTCAAGGGTGGGAAACAGGTCCGCGCGCTTGATGCGGTACTGCGCCTGGGCCTTCTCCACGTTCAGGTTGGCCAGGCGCAAGTCGCGGTTATTGGCCAGCGCCAACGCCTGCAACTGCGCCAGGCGGCTGTCGGTGAAGAACTGCTGCCATTTGACGTCGGCGCCCACCTGCCCTTTCGGCAGGCTGGCCGCCGGCAGCCATTGCCCGGAGACGGGCGCTTCAGGCCGCTCATACTGGGGCGCCAGGTTGACGCAGCCGCCCAGGACCATGGCGGCCAGCAAAGGCCAATGTGACTTGATCATGCATCACCTGTCGGGGCAGATTGACGAGCACTGCGCTCGCGGCCGAAACGGCGGCGGATCAGCACAAAAAACAGCGGTACAAAGAAAATCCCCAGCACCGTGGCGCTGAACATCCCGCCCAGTACGCCGGTACCGATGGCCTGACGTCCGGCGGAACCTGCGCCGGTACTCAAGGCCAGCGGCAACACGCCGAACATGAAGGCCAGGGACGTCATCAGGATCGGCCGCAGGCGCTGGCGCACCGCGATCAGCGTCGCGTCGATCAGGCTGTTGCCCTGCTCTTGCAGGTGCTTGGCGAACTCAACGATCAGGATCGCGTTTTTCGCCGCCAGGCCCACGGTGGTCAACAGCCCCACCTGAAAATACACGTCGTTGCTCAACCCCGCGACGCGGGTCGCCAACACTGCGCCAATCACCCCCAGGGGCACCACCAGAATCACCGAGAACGGCACCGACCAACTCTCGTAGAGTGCGGCCAGGCACAGGAACACAAACAATACGGAGAGGGCATAGAGCAGCGGGGCCTGGGAGCCGGATAGCCGCAACTGATAGGACTGCCCGGTCCATTCGTAGCCGATGCCCTGGGGCAATTGCCGGACAATGGCTTCCACCGCGTCCATCGCGTCGCCGGAGCTCACCCCTGGCGCGGGGTCACCGACGATTTCCAGGGAGGCGTTACCGTTGTAGCGTTCCAGCAAGGGTGAGCCGTAACTCCAGGTGCTGCTGGCAAACGATGAGAACGGCACCATTTCATTGTTGCTGTTGCGCACGAACCAATGATCAAGGTCCGCGGCCTGCATGCGCGCGGATGCCTGGCCCTGCACGTAGACTTTTTTCACCCGGCCCTGGTTGAGAAAGTCATTCACATAAGTACCGCCCAACGCCGTCGACAAGGTGGTGTTGATGTCGCTGGTACTCAGGCTCAGGGCCCCGGCCTTGCGGTCGTCGATGCTGACCTTGAGCTGCGGCGCATCGTCCAGGCCGTTGCTGCGAACCCCGAGCAAACGTGGATCCTTTCTGGCCAGCTCAAGAAACTGTTCGCGGGCCGCCACCAGTGCATCGTGGCCCAGGCCAGCGAGGTCCTTGAGTTGCAGGTCGAACCCCGAGCTTTGGCCCAGGCCGCGTACGGTCGGCGGTTGCATGACGAACGCGTCGGCATCCCCGATGCTGGCCAGTGCCAGGGTCGCCCGTTGGGCAATGGCCGCCGCACCCTGGCCGGGCCCACCGCGTTCGTCCCAGTCCTTGAGGCGGATAAACGCGCGCGCGGTGTTCTGGCTGTTCCCCCCCATGCCCAGCCCGCTGATGCTGATCATCGCTTCGACTTCGGGCTGTTTGAGGATGTAGTCCTCGAACTGCTTGATCACCGCCTGGGTGCGGCTGTCCGTCGCGCCGACCGGCAACTGGATCTGTGCCAGGAGGATCCCTTGGTCTTCGTCCGGCAGAAACGACGTGGCCAGGCTCATGTAGCCCACCGCCATGACCACCAGCACCCCGCCATAGAGCAGCAGGCTGCGCACCCAACGCCGCAACACCACACCCACCCAACGCTCGTAAGCGGCGCTGGCACGTTCAAAGGTGCGGTTGAACCCGCCGAAGAACCCGCGCTGGGCCGCATGCCCCTGGCCATCGTGGGTTTTGAGCAACGAAGCGCACAGCGCGGGGGTCAGCGTCATCGCCACCAACACCGAGAGGACCATGGCCGAGACAATGGTCACCGAAAACTGCCGATAGATAATCCCGGTGGAACCGCCGAAAAACGCCATGGGGATAAACACCGCGCTCAGCACCAGCGTGATGCCGACCAGTGCGCCGCTGATTTCGCGCATCGATTGACGCGTGGCCGCCACAGGCGATAGCCCCTCCCCCATCAGCCGCTCTACGTTTTCGACCACCACAATGGCGTCGTCCACCAGCAAGCCAATCGCCAGGACCATGGCAAACATCGTCAAGGTGTTGATCGAATAGCCAAACATCGCCAACACGCCGAACGTGCCCAGCAACACCACCGGCACGGTAATCGCCGGGATCAGCGTCGCGCGCAGGTTTTGCAGGAACAGGAACATGATCAACACCACCAGCACGATGGCCTCGCCCAAGGCCTTGACCACTTCCTCGATGGACAGACTGACAAACGGCGTGGTGTCGTAGGCAATCACGTTTTTAAGCTGCATTTCAGTCGGGTAGAACGGCTCCATCTCCTTGAGCTTGGCCTTGACCGCCTTGCCGACGTTCAGCGCATTCGCGCCTGCCGCCAGTTGCACCCCCATGGCCGCCGCGGGCTTGCCGTTGAGGGCGGTGCTGATGTCGTAGCTTTCGCTGCCCAGTTCCAGGGTCGCGATATCGCCCAGCAACACCACGGCACCGTCGCTGCTGGACTTGACCACCACATCACGAAACGCTTCGACGGTCTGCAGTTTGCTGCGGGCACTGATCGTGGCGTTCAACTGCTGCCCCTTGATCGCCGGCAATGCCCCCAGTTGCCCGGCGGAGACTTCGGTGTTCTGCGCCTCCAGGGCACTGCTGACGTCCGAAGGCATCAGCGCGTACTTTTCCAACAGGGCCGGGTCCAGCCAGATACGCATGGCATAGCCTGCCCCCAATGTCTGCACATCGCCGACCCCGTCTATGCGGCTGATGGAGTCCAGCAAGGTGGTGGAAATGTAGTCGCCGATCTGGGTGCCGGTCACGCTGGGGTCATCCGATGCCAGGGCGACAATCATCAGGAAGTCCGAGCCGCCCTTGGTCACGGTCAGGCCTTCGCTTTGTACCGATTGCGGCAGTCTCGACTCGGCTTGTTGCAGCTTGTTCTGTACCTGCATTTGGGCGACATCCGGGTCGGTGCCGGCGGTGAACGTCAAACTGATGCTGGCACTGCCCGCCGAACTGCTGGTGGCCGACATGTAGGTCAGGTTATCCAGGCCTTTCATCTGCTGTTCGATGACCTGGGTCACCGAGTCTTCCACGGTCTTGGCCGAGGCCCCGGTGTAGGTCGCGGAAATCTTCACCGTGGGTGGCGCGATGTCCGGGTATTGCTCCAACGGCAACTGGCTGATGGAGAGGCTGCCACCGAGCATGATCACGATGGCGATGACCCAGGCGAAAATCGGTCGATCAATAAAAAAGTGCGCCACGCTTAACCCTCCTTCACAGGGGTGGGTGGCGTGGCCGCTTGCGCGCTGGCGTCCTGCGCCTGGACTGCGGCACCGGCACGGACTTTTTGTCCGCCTTCGACAATCAACTGGTCACCCGCCTTGAGGCCTGCCGTGACCCACCATTGATTGCCCACCGCGCGATCAATGCTCAGCTGACGTTGTTCCACCTTGCCGTCGACCACCAGTAGCGCCGTGGTCACACCGCTGGCGCTGCGGGTCACTGCTTTTTGCGGAACCAGAATGGCCTGGTCATTGCGGGCCTGCTCCAGCACCGCGCGGACATACATGCCCGGTAGCAGCAGGTGGTCTGGATTGGCGAACTCCGCGCGCAGGGTGACGGTGCCCGTCCCCTCGTTGACACTGACGCCGCTGACCTTGAGCCGCCCTTGCTGGTTGTAAGTGCTGCCATCGTCCAGCTTCAGGCTGACCCGCGCCTGGCCGTCACCGTTGGACTGCAACACGCCGCTGGCCAGGTCCCGCTTGAGCCGCAGCAATTGCGTGGTCGATTGGGTAACGTCCACATAGATCGGATCGAGTTGCTGCACCGTGGTCAATGCACTGTCCTGATTGGCCACCACCAGCGCACCAGGGGTCACGGTGGACGTTTCGATGCGCCCGCTGACCGGCGAGGTGATACGTGTGTACGCCAGGTTGATCCGGGCAGTTTCGACTTCCGCCTCAGCGACTTGCACATCGGCGGCAGCCGTCAGCAAGGTCGCCTGGGCGTCCTCGTTATCCTGCTGGCTGATGGCATTGATCTTCACCAGTTCCGCGTCGCGCCTGGCGGTGCTCTGCGCCGATTTAAGCGTGGCGCGAGCCTTGGCCAGGCTCGCCTGGGACTGCGCCAGCGCGGCGGTATAGGACGCAGCATCCAATTGGTACAGGGCCTGCCCGACCTTGACATCCGCGCCCTCGACAAACAGTCGCCGCTGGACGATGCCGCCCACCTGCGGACGGATCTGCGCCACCATGAACGCCTGGGTGCGCCCCGCCAACTCAGTGGTCAGCACCTGGCTCTGGGGCTTTATGCTGATCACCGAGACTTTGGGGGTGACCGCTTCAGGCGCCGGCTCGCCACCGGAGCAGCCACCCAACATGACCAGAATGATCAACGACAGGAAAACCGCGGCGGTTACCAGGAATTTGGCGATTATTTTCGTGGACATAGCTGCCTCTGCAAGACGGAATGGCTTGAGTCAGCGCCATCCTGCGAGGCAAATGTGCAGGAAAATTGAAGATTGCCCGACCGGGTTGAATCTTTCCGTCGCCAGGGCCTAAATGGTCCATCCATTCTTAACGGCCCACCTGCATGAAGTTGAGTATCTCCACCAAGCTGTTTATCGCGGTACTGGCCGGTGTGCTGCTGGTCATCCTGAGCATGGGCTTGGCGACGAGCTGGAGTTTTGGGCGCGGCTTTCTCGGGTATCTCAATGAGCAGGCGCTGGACCGCATGGCACCCGTGCTGCCACGCCTGGCCAGTGCCTATGCGCGTGAGGGGAATTGGGAGTTCCTGCGCAACCAGCCGGACCGCTGGTTTGACATTATGCGGCCCGAACTCGGCGAAGATCCGGCGAAGAACGACTTGCGTACCCCCATGGCCTCGGACCTGACGGGCGCGCTGTTTCGCATTGCATTGCTGGATAAACACAAAAAACGCGTGAACGGCTACCCGGATATCGGCAACGACGCCTTGTTGCGCCCGATCGTGGTGGCCGATGAAACCGTCGGCTGGCTGGCCGTGACCCCGTTCCAGAGCGTGACCGAGGCCGGCGGCGAACGGTTCCAGCAATACCAGTTACGCACCAGCCTGGTGATGGGCGCCTTTTCGCTGCTACTGGCGATGCTGATTGCCTGGTGGATCGCCCGCACGTTGTTAGAGCCGGTCAAACGGGTGGCCGCAGCGACCCATCGCCTGGCCAGCGGCGACTACAGCGGCCGCGTGGCGGTGGCCTCCAATGACGAAGTGGGCCAATTGGCCCGGGACTTCAATCAGCTCGCCTATACCCTGGAGCGCAATGAACAGATGCGTCGTGAGTTCATGGCCGATGTGTCCCACGAATTGCGTACCCCGCTGTCGGTGTTGCGCGGCGAGCTGGAGGCCATCGAGGATGGCGTGCGCACCCTGGACCAAGGCTCGATGAAATCCTTGCAAGGTGAGGTCGGCATGCTCAGCAAGCTGGTGGATGATCTGTATGAACTGTCCCTGGCGGATGTGGGCGCACTGACCTATCGCAAGAGCGCTTGCGCACTGGAGCCGCTGCTGCGCAACAGTGTGGCGATGTTCCAGGAGCGCTTGCACGCCCAGCACCTGCGCATCGAACTGGACTTGCCATCCCAACCCCTAGAACTGCTGGCCGACGCCAATCGCTTACAGCAATTGTTTTCCAACCTGTTGGAAAACGCCGTGCGCTACACCGACCCGCAGGGGCTCATACGCATCCGCGCCGGCCTGGATCGCACCGACGTGTGCATTGATGTTCTAGACTCCGGCCCAGGCGTTTCAGCCGAACAACTGCCGCGCCTGTTCGAGCGTTTCTATCGCGGTGAATCGTCGCGCAACCGCGCCAGTGGCGGGGCCGGCCTGGGGCTGGCGATTTGTCACAGCATCGCCCTCGCCCACGGCGGCAGCCTCAGCGCCGCTCACTCCCCCCTCGGCGGTCTTTGGCTGACCCTGCGCCTGCCACGGAATACCTGACTCATGAGCGACGAAAGCCCGATCCTGATCGTCGAAGACGAACCGAAGCTGGCCGCACTGATGCGCGATTACCTGGTCGCCGCGGGCTACCCGACGCGCTGCCTGGACAACGGCTTGCAGGTGGTGCCGAGCGTGCGCGCCCAGGCACCGCGCCTGATCTTGCTCGACCTGATGCTACCCGGGCGCGACGGTATGCAAGTGTGCCAGGACCTGCGCGGGTTCAGCGCCGTACCGATCATCATGATCACCGCCCGAGTCGAAGAGGTGGACCGCCTGCAGGGCCTGGACCTGGGCGCCGACGACTACATCTGCAAGCCGTTCAGCCCGCGCGAGGTAGTAGCGCGAGTCAAGGCCATCCTGCGTCGCGGCCCCCAACTGCTGACCAGCACACCGCCGCGCCTGCTGATCGACGAAGCGCAATACCGTGCGTCACTCGACGGTATCGAACTGGACCTCACGCCGCTGGAACTGCGCTTGCTCAGCACCTTTGCACGTTCCGCCGGGCGGGTGTTTTCCCGTGACCAACTGCTCGACAACATCTACTCCGACCACCGTGTGGTCACCGACCGCACGGTGGACAGCCATATCCGTAACCTGCGGCGTAAGCTGGAGCAGGCATGCCCTGGGGAAACGCCCATCGAGTCGTTGTATGGGGTGGGCTATCGGTTTCAGCTTTCCGGGGGCTGAGGTTTTGTCGAGGCCAAG
>Ga0207655_1000115_pt1 | contig 162114 bp, 142 predicted proteins | sample KBSM44metaG_FD_184398 | JGI IMG/M metagenome (GOLD analysis project Ga0207655, IMG submission 184398) | Miscanthus rhizosphere microbial communities from Kellogg Biological Station, Michigan, USA - KBS M4-4 metaG (SPAdes) (version 2) | ecosystem: Host-associated > Plants > Roots > Rhizosphere...
AAAAATGCGGGAGGATGTGAAGCAGTTCGTCCTGCCAGAGAAAAGAAAACGGCCCAAAGAAAGGACCGTTCGAATCTCAAAAACCCAGTATCCCGTTCACTCAAAACATCTTAAGTGAACGGTGTTACGCCTCGGCGGGTTTTTTTTATATGTGCATTATTTGCTGGTGCGACGCTGGAGCTGGTCGCGCAGATTCGGCGGTGTGCCTTTGATGGTCAACGTATCCGTGGCCGGATCCCAGAAAATACGCTCACCGAGCAGCATGGCATCGAAGTTGATCGTCAGCCCCCCGCCGCTTCCGGCATATTTGGTCAGCTGACGCAGGGTGCTTCGGTCTGCCGGGAAGCTCTCTTCCAGCTCGTAGCCTTTGTCCGCCGTGAACTCGTGGAAGCTAACCTCACTGACGCCCGACAGCTCTTTGGACAGCGACTCCAGTTCGATCTCTTCCCCGGCCTGCAGCTGTTCGTTGCAGTAGGTGTAGACCTGCTGACGCACGTTTTGACGCTCGGATTTATCGAGCTGCGCTTCGGCGGTGAAATCATCAACGGCCTGCAATAAACCCCGGTTTTGCGCTTTTGCATTCAGCCCTTCGCTGGCGCCCAGGAAATCCATAAAGAAATCGGCCACTTTGCGGCCAACTCGCCCTTTCAGGAAAGTCAGATAGCGGCTGGACTCTGGATTGGTTTCCCACTCGGTGAGATCAATACGCGCCACGATGTCGGCATGATTGATGTCCAGATAATGCGTAGAGCTGATATCCAGCTGCTCATTGACGCGCATACTGCTCAGGTTGTTGAGCACTGCCACCAATAAATACTCGACCGCCAGATAGCGATAGTGGCAAAACAGTACGATGCCGCCGTCAGCAAACGGGTATTTCGCCAATTCGTCTCGTAGACGTCCGGTTGCCGCTCGGCTAAAGGCCAGGAAATCTTCCTCGCCCTGTCGATGCAGGCGCAGAGACTGGGCCAGTTCGCTTTCTTCGTTGAACATGCCATAGGCCTTGTTCTTCGCGCTGTAGACCCGATGCAACTCGGCCATCATCTCTTCGACCGTTGCCGTCGGCTCCAGCAAGGTATCGCGCAGCACCACTTCAAGGTTATTTTCATCACGCTTGATCATCTGGTGCAGGGCAATCTGGTTGATATCCAGACTCATGTTAAACTCTCCTTTTAGACCGGGCGGTATTCAACCACCGCGGACGCAACTGTGTAAAGTCGAAAAAAAGCGGAAAAAAAGCTGCTGCTACGGTAATATGTTGCCCTTTCATGAACAAACAGATTCTGGATTTATGCCGCAAATCTCCCGCTACAGTGATGAACACGTTGAACAACTGCTGACTGAGCTTGCCAACGTGCTGGAAAAACACAAGGCACCAACCGACCTTTCACTGATGGTGTTGGGCAATATGGTGACTAACCTGATTAACACAAGCGTCGCACCAGCCCAGCGCTCGGCGATTGCCCGCTCCTTTGCTCAGGCGCTGCAATCTTCTGTTAGCGACAAACCGGCGCACTAAGCACGAAGGAAGACGACAAACAGTATGGTGACTCATCGTCAGCCCTACCGAGAAAAAGTGTCCCAGATGGTCAGTTGGGGGCACTGGTTTGCCCTGTTCAACATTCTTCTGGCCGCCGTTCTCGGTAGCCGTTATCTGTTTGTCGCCGACTGGCCGACGACGCTGTCGGGTCGCGTGTACTCGTACATCAGCCTCGTCGGACATTTCAGCTTCCTGGTTTTCGCCAGTTATCTGCTGATCCTCTTCCCGCTAACGTTTATCGTCATGTCGCAGCGGCTGATGCGGTTCCTGTCCGCAATCCTCGCCACCGTCGGCATGACGCTGTTGCTTATCGACAGCGAAGTCTTCACCCGTTTCCACTTGCACCTCAATCCAATTGTGTGGGAACTGGTCATCAACCCCGATCAGAACGAGATGGCCCGCGACTGGCAGCTGATGTTCATCAGCGTCCCGGTTATCCTGCTGATTGAAATGCTGTTCGCGACCTGGAGCTGGCAAAAGCTGCGTAGCCTCACCCGTCGTCGGCATTATGCGCGCCCGGTCGCATGGTTCCTGTTTACCGCGTTTGTCGCAACCCATGTGATGTACATTTGGGCCGATGCTAATTTCTATCGTCCGATAACCATGCAGCGCGCTAACCTGCCGCTCTCTTATCCGATGACTGCCCGTCGCTTCCTTGAGAAACACGGCCTACTGGACGCGGAAGATTATCAGCGTCGTCTGGTAGAACAAGGCGACCCGGAAGCCGTTTCTGTCCAGTATCCGCTGAGCGACCTGCGCTACCGCGATATGGGCACCGGGCAGAACGTGTTGCTCATAACGGTAGACAGCCTGAACTACTCCCGCTTTGAGAAGCAGATGCCAGCGCTGAGCAGTTTTGCTCAGCAAAACCTCAACTTTACCCAGCACATGAGTGCCGGTAATGCCACAGACACGGGTATTTTCGGTCTGTTCTACGGGATTTCCCCAAGCTATATGGACGGCGTGCTGTCCGCGCGCGTGCCTGCCGCGCTGATTTCCGCGCTCAACCAGCAGGGTTATCAACTTGGTCTGTTCTCTTCTGACGGCTTTAGCAGCCCGATGTATCGCCAGGCGCTGCTGTCAGACTTCTCTCTGCCACCGTCCAAATCGCAGAAAGATGCGGACACCGCCAGCCAATGGATCAACTGGCTGGGCAGCTACGCGCAGGAAGATAACCGCTGGTTCTCCTGGATTTCATTCAACGGCACCACTCTGGATGACAGCCAGAAACAAAACTTTACCCGTCGTTATGCTCGTGCGGCAGCGGATGTGGATAACCAAATTGAGCGCGTGCTTACCGCGCTGAAAGCCTCCGGCAAGCTCGATAAAACGGTAGTCATTATCACCGCAGCGCACGGCGTTCCGCTGGATAAAGCAGGTGCCAAATTCGAGTGGTCACGCGGACAGCTTCAGGTACCGCTGGTCATTCACTGGCCGGGCACCCCGGCGCAAGAAATCAGTACCCTGACCAACCATAAAGACGTGATGACCACGCTGATGCAGCGCCTGTTACACGTCAACACCCCTGCGAATGAATACTCACAGGGCCAGGATCTGTTTATTGCCCCGCGCCGTCACAATTGGGTAACCGCCGCGAGTAACTCTGACCTGGCGATCACCACGCCGAGGGTCACCGTGGTGCTCAACCATAACGGCAGCTACCGCACGTGGGATCGCGACGATCAGAAGGTCGAAGACGGGAAACCACAGCTAAGCCTGCTGTTGCAGGTGCTGACAGAAGAAAAACGTTTCATCGCCAACTGATTGGTTATTTATCAATCACCTGACCAGCACCGTCTTGCATTCGGCGTTGAAAACGGTAGTATTATTTTTCTGCATCGGCACGTAGCGCAGCCTGGTAGCGCATCGTCATGGGGTGGCGAGGGTCGAGAGTTCAAATCTCTCCGTGCCGACCAACATTCAATAAAAAAGCCAATCCTTATCGATTGGCTTTTTTTTCACTGCTAATACACGAGGTTTTATGCGCATCGGTATCGCCTTCCCTATCCTGTGTTTTGTCGTTGCGGTCGCTTTTTTGGCATGGTTTATCATTGGCGGTTACGCCACACCAGGCTCATAACGTCGCCCTTAATACTCCTCCGGCAGCGTCTTGTTGATTGACACCAGTTTGCCTTTTTCAACGGTGATATAGCCGCCCTCTTTCAGGTCGGCCAGCACCCTGAACACATGGGTGCGCGACAGATTGGTTCGCCGTATGATAAACGCCGCCAGCCCTTCCCGTTCGTGCTTGTGAGTCTGGCTGCGATACAGATAACGAAACAGCATCGGTTTGATGGTTTGATAGCTGGTCAGCTGCTTTCGCTCGACGTGCAGGTCGAGACTAAAGATAGTCATGAAGATAAGTATTTTGGTCAGCTCAATGACGCGCTCCGGGCCTGAGTGAATAAAAATTCGATCGAAATCTGCCTCGGCTAATTTAATCACCACCAGCGGCGTCATACTGGTATATTCAAAATTAACCAATGGGCAATAACGTTCCATCAATCCAATCGGCATATATTCAATGGCGTTCCCCACAATTAAACCATTACCGGTTGTCGATATGGCTAAAGAGCCTTCAACAATAAAATAGATGTACCCGGATTCCAGCTCAAGCTTATGACTGACCGGAAACACAAATCGCTCACCTTTCTCTGTAATATCAGAAAGATGACTATCAATGTTGAGCGTTCGGTAGTAGCTGTGTAATTGCGAAAAATCCACGTAGCGCCTCTTTTATTATTTTTAAATTTCTCTGCTCATTTATTTATTATAGCAGCATTCATCTGCTGAGATATCCGCAACTCCCATATGGGACTAGTCATATCTAACATCCCCCCATAAACTAATGAATATCTTTTCGACAGTCCCGATTATCTCAAAAATCAATTCTGGCACAATCCCTAAGAGGCCATTTAATGAAACTCAATAAAATAGCGATGCAGTTAGCCATTGCAGGAATGCTGACATCATTGTCCGTTCCTGCGCTGGCGAATGTCATGCCTAAAGAGGCGACCAGCGCCACAATTCAGGCGAATAACGCGCTGTATCAGAAATTACCTTTTGCCGATCGCACCGATTTCGCCAATGCGCATAAAGGCTTTATTGCGCCACTGCCGCAGAACATCATTAAAGGTGAAAAAGGCAACGTCATCTGGGATCCGGCAAAGTACGCGTTCGTTAAAGAAGGTGAACGGGCGCCGGCTACAGTGAATCCAAGCCTGTGGCGTCAGTCTCAGCTGATTAATATCGGCGGTCTGTATCAGGTGACCGACGGCGTTTACCAAATCCGTAATCTTGACCTGTCAAACATGACCATCGTCGAAGGTAAAGACGGTATTACGGTTATCGATCCGCTGATTTCCGAAGAAACGGCAAAAGAAGGCCTGGATCTGTACTTCAAAAACCGCGGTAAAAAGCCGGTGGTCGCGATCGTTATCACCCACAGCCACGTTGATCACTATGGTGGATTACGCGGTGTGGTTGACGCAGCCGATGTGAAATCCGGTAAAGTAAAAATTTATGCACCGGCAGGCTTTATGGAAGCCGCCGTTGACGAAAACATCATGGCGGGTAATGCCATGAGCCGTCGCGCCAGCTATATGTATGGCAACCTGCTGAAAGCCGATGCCAAAGGCCAGGTAGGTGCGGGTCTGGGTACCACCACCTCCGCCGGGACAGTTACCCTGCTGCAACCGACCAACTATATTACCCATACCGGTCAGGAAGAGGTTATCGACGGCCTGACCTACGATTTCATGATGGCGCCGGGTTCGGAAGCACCGTCTGAAATGCTGTGGTATGTGAAAGAGAAGAAAATGATCGAAGCAGCGGAAGATATCACGCATACGCTGCACAACACCTATTCGCTGCGCGGCGCGAAAATCCGCGATCCGCTGGCATGGTCTAAATACATCAACGCGGCGATCGAGCGTTGGGGTAACGATGCGCAGGTGATCATCGCCCAGCACCACTGGCCAACCTGGGGTAACGCCAACATTGTCCAGCTGATGAAAGGTCAGCGTGATATGTACCGTTACATTAACGACCAGACGCTGCGTATGGCCAATGAAGGCCTGACCCGCGATGAGATCGCCGCCAACTTCAAACTGCCGGAAACCCTGGAGAAAACCTGGGCCAGCCGCGGTTACTACGGCTCCGTCAGCCATAACGTGAAAGCGACCTACGTGTTCTATCTCGGCTGGTTCGATGGCAACCCGGCCACTCTCGACGAACTTCCGCCGACTGAAGCGGCGAAGAAATTCGTGGAGTACATGGGCGGCGCCGACAAGATCATGAGCAAAGCCAAAAACGATTATGCGCAGGGTAACTACCGCTGGGTCGCGCAGGTGGTCAGCAAAGTCGTATTCGCCGATCCAACCAACCAGGATGCGAAGAATCTGGAAGCCGATGCCCTTGAGCAGTTAGGCTATCAGGCTGAATCGGGTCCGTGGCGTAACTTCTATCTCGCCGGTGCGCAGGAATTGCGTAATGGCGTGGTGAAGATGGCGACCCCGAACACGGCCAGCCCGGATACCGTACGTGCAATGACCCCTGAAATGTTCTTCGACTACATGGGCGTTCACCTGAACGGCGTGAAAGCGGCCAATGCAAAAGCACTGATTAACTTCGACTTCGGCGAGCAAGGCAAATATAAGCTGGAGCTGGAAAATGGCGTACTGAACCACACCGCCAATACTCAGGCTAAAGATGCTGATACGACGATTTCCATGTCTCGCGATACGCTTAACCGTATTATCCTGAAACAGGAAACCGTGCAGCAGGCGAAAGCGAACGGTGATATGAAAATCACTGGCAACGCCGCCAAGCTGGATGAACTGATGAGTTACATGGACAAGTTCGACTTCTGGTTTAACATCGTCACACCATAACTGCCCTTCCCTGCGTCGCGCCTCGTCGCAGGGAATTCTTTTCCCTTCCTCACAGCCCTCTGCCAGAACATATCACTGCCACTTATTAAAATATGGGTAAATTCTGCTTATCATTCAGCTCAGGAATGTTACGATCCGCCTGTTGCTAACTGATCAAAAGGATTAACAGTGAAAAACGCATCCAAATTTGCTGCCGCCGTCTTCTCTCTGGCGTGTGTGTCCACTAGCGCCTTCGCGGCCAATACCCCACTGGAAAAAGTGGCGCCGTATCCACAGGCGGAAAAAGGCATGAAGCGTCAGGTCATTACGCTGCCGGAGCAGAAAGACGAGTCTGGCTACAAAGTAGAACTGCTGATCGGTCAAACGCTGGAAGTCGACTGTAATCAGCACCGACTGGGTGGCGAACTGGAGAGCAAAACGCTTGAAGGTTGGGGCTACGACTACTACGTATTCGACAAAGTGACTTCGCCAATGTCGACCATGATGGCCTGCCCGGATGGCAAAAAAACAGAGAAGTTTGTGACGGCATATCTGGGTGACGATGCGATGGTACGCTACAACAGCAAGCTGCCGATTGTGGTTTATACCCCGGAAAATATCGACGTCAAATACCGAGTCTGGAAAGCGGAAGATACCGTGCAGAACGCCGAAAAACGCTAAGCCTGAAGACAAAAAAGTCCCGTAGACCGGGACTTTTTTACAGTTACAGCGCGATGTCCGCCACGGGTTTGAGTTCCACTCGCGGGGTGGCAGTGAACTGAGGCGCAGGAACCGGGTCGACCGGCGTTTCAGCCTCGTAGCGCAGACCCAACACTTCGCTGGTATGCGCCAGCGTCTGCTGAATCGCCTGCGGGTCACCGCTCAGACGGCTGCCGTAAGTCGGCACCACCGAACGCAGTTTTTCCTGCCACGCCGCGCTGGTCACCTTCTCTTTAAAGACCTGCTCCAGCAAATGCAGCATGATAGGGGCCGCCGTAGATGCGCCCGGTGATGCGCCGAGCAGCGCCGCCACGGTGCCTTCATCATCGCTGACCACTTCGGTGCCCAGGCGCAATACACCGCCTTTATCCGCATCGCGCTTGATAATCTGTACCCGTTGCCCGGCCTGCCACAGCCGCCAGTCGCCTTTCTTCGCTAACGGATAGTATTCCTGCAACGCCGCCAGACGGTCTTTATCTTTCTGCATCACCTGACCGACCAGATACTTCACCAAATCGAAGTTATCGAGACCCACGTTAATCATCGGCAAGATGTTCGATTTATTGGTTGAACCTAAAAGGTCCCACAGCGAACCATTTTTCAGGAATTTGGTGGAAAACGTCGCAAAGGGTCCGAACAGTACCGCACGTTTCCCGTCGATAATACGGGTGTCGATATGCGGGACCGACATCGGTGGCGCACCGACCGATGCCTGACCGTACACTTTCGCCAGATGGTGATTGACCACGTCCGGGTTTTCACACACCAGGAACTGACCACCTACCGGGAATCCGGCGTACTCTTTGGCCTGTGGAATGCCGGTCTGTTGCAGCAGTTTCAGCGCCGCGCCGCCTGCACCGATGAAGATAAATTTCGCCCTAATGGTGCGGCGAATTTTACGGTCGTTAGCGTCACTAACCGTCACCGTCCAGCTATTATCGGCATTACGTTTGAAGCGGCGCACGACGGTGTTGAGCTGCAATGAGAAATTGTCGTGGCGGCGCAGGCCCGCAATCAGTTGGCGGGTGATTTCCCCGTAGTTGACGTCGGTGCCAATTTCGGTGCGCGTCGCGGCCACTTTCTGCTGCGGGTCGCGCCCTTCCATCACCAGCGGCGCCCATTTTTTGATTTGCTCAAGATCTTCGGAGTAACGCATTCCCTGGAACAGCGAGTTTTGCTGGAGCGCGGCATAGCGGGCGCGCAAGAAATTGACGTTATCTTCGCCCCACACAAAACTCATGTGCGGCACGGTGTTGATGAAGGTTTTCGGCTGTTGCAATACGCCGCGAGTGACCTGGTGCGCCCAGAACTGGCGCGAGATCTGAAAGGCTTCATTAATCTCGATAGCTTTGTCGATGCTGACAGAACCGTCCGCCTTTTGCGGCGTGTAGTTCAGTTCCATCAGGGCGGCATGGCCGGTACCGGCGTTGTTCCAGCCGTTGGAGCTTTCCTCGGCGACGCTTTCCATACGTTCGACCATGGTAATAGACCAGTCTGGTTCCAGTTCCTGAAGCCAGGTTCCCAGCGTGGCGCTCATGATGCCACCGCCAATCAACAATACATCCGTCTCATGCTCGTTACGGGAGTTGGAGTGGTCTGCCAGAGGTTCAGCATGCAAACCAACCGCCTGTGAGCTGCGTACGGCCATCTTTTTAGTCATCGTAATGAGCCTTACTGTACTCGCGTTTTTTGTTTTAGCGCAGGTGAAACGATTCGGGGAAATCAACGTTATCACTGACGGTGAAAGATTTAAATATTGTTTAAAATTTAAGTTCTGTTTTGATAACTGTTATAAAAATGTTTAATAATTGTGTCACGTAAATGAGTATTGGTACTGGCGAAATGTGACGCAACGCGGTAATATCGCCCGTTTTGTGACGCGCCGCACATCGCGCACCTTATCGTAAACCGGTCATCCATAACCTGACTCTCTCTATGCCTGATACCTCTTCATCCTTAAAGAATGCTGAACAAGGTGCGCTCGCGACCATCGTGCGTTCCCCTACCCTTTTACTGCGCGAATCGCTGGCGGGGGTGATTACCGCGCTGGCGCTCATTCCGGAAGTGATTTCCTTTTCGGTGATCGCAGGCGTAGACCCTAAGGTCAGCCTGATTGCCTCAGTGGTGCTGTGTCTGGCGATGTCGGTATTAGGTGGGCGTCCGGCCATGGTCACGGCGGCAGCGGGCTCGGTCGCGCTGGTAATTGGCCCAATGGTGCATCAGCACGGGGTGGCATATATTCTGCCCGCGGTGGTGATGGCGGGCGTCATCCAGATAGCTTTTGGCGTATTCGGCATGGCAAAGCTGATGCGTTTCATCCCGCAGGCGGTAATGACCGGGTTTGTGAATGCACTGGGGATCCTGATTTTCTTCGCTCAGGTACCGCATTTCTGGAGTAAAAACCCGCTTATTCTGGCGCTGTTTGCCGCCACGCTGCTGATTGTTCTGTGGGCGCCGAGGGTGATTAAGAGCATCCCTTCTCCGCTGATTGCTATCGTGCTCCTGACTCTGTACACCGTGTTCAGCGGTCAAATCCTTCCGACCGTCGGTGATGAAGGGTCGATGACCGGCGGTTTACCGGGCTTCACCCAGCTGCTGGTGCCGCTCAATCTGGAAACATTGCAAATCATCTGGCCCTGCGCGTTAAGCATCGCCTTTGTCGGCCTGATGGAATCACTGCTGACGGCAAAACTGGTGGACGATCTCACCGTCACACCATCGAATAAAGCGCGGGAAAGCGCCGGGCTCGGTATCGCTAACATTCTTTCGGGATTCTACGGCGGGATTGCCGGATGTGCGATGATCGGTCAGACCATCGTTAACGTTGAGATGGGTAAAGGCCGCAGCCGTGTTTCCACCCTGGTAGCCGGGCTGGTGCTGTTACTGCTGGTAACCGGGTTGAGTAACGTGATGGCCAAAATTCCGATGGCGGTACTGGCCGGGATCATGGCGATTGTGGCGGTGAAAACCTTTAGCTGGCATAGCATTCAACCCACGACGCTAAAACAGACGCCGTGGTCAGTCACGCTGGTGATGCTGGTGACGGTGGTTGCCACCGTCAGTACCGGCAACCTGGCGATTGGTGTGCTGGCCGGGATTGTGGCGCTGGTGCTTATCCCGAAACGCATTCGCCGCCATCACGCGGCTAAAGCAGAAATATCGTCGCCAGACCCAGAAAAATAAAGAATCCGCCGGTGTCGGTGATGGCGGTGATCATCACGCTGGAACCGACTGCCGGATCGCGTCCTAACTTGGTCATGATCATCGGGATAAGCACCCCCATCAGCGACGCCACCAGCAGGTTGAGCACCATCGCCAGCATCATTACCCCGCCCAGCTGAGGATCGTCATACAGCCACCAGGTCACTCCGCCCATAATCCCGCCCCACACCAGGCCGTTAATCAGCGCCACGCCCATTTCACGCAGGATCAGGAACGAAAAGTTCCCCGGCTGAATGTGCTGTAGTGCCAGAGCACGGACGATCATGGTTATGGTCTGATTGCCGGTGTTACCGCCGATACCCGCGACAATCGGCATCAGCGAAGCCAGCGCCACCAGCTGTGAGATGGTGTGCTCGAAGCCATCAATCACCCGGGAAGCAATAAACGCAGTGCAAAGATTGACGGCCAGCCAGCCCCAGCGCGTTTTTACCGCTTTGCTGACCGGGGCGAAGACATCCTGCTCGTTGCTCAGGCCGCTCATCTGGCGAATATCGTTATCGGTCTCTTCGTAGACCACATCAACAATCTCATCGATGGTCAGACGCCCGAGCAGTTTGCCTTCGGCATCAATCACTGCGGCGCTGAGTAAGTCATCACGTTCAAAAGTACGCGCAACTTTTTCCGCATCTTCTTCCGGATGGAAGGTGACCGGCTCCGCCTCCATGACCTCGTTAACCCGGCGTTGTGCAGGGTTGAGGAGAATAGTTTGCAACGCCAGTTCACCCAACAGCGTTTTGTCGCGGGTGGTGACAAACAGTTTGTCGGTGTTACCCGGCATTTTCCCCAACCGCCGCAGATAGCGTTGTACCGCCCCGAGCGTGACGTCCGGGCGAATGACGATCACCTCGAACTCCATGATCGCCCCCACGCTGTCAGGGGCGTAATTCATCACCTGACGGACGCGGGCGCGTTCTTCCGCCGGAAGGGTGGCCAGCAGGCGGCCGGTCAGGTTACGGGGAAGGTGCTGAACGAGATAGATTTTTTCATCGATATCGAGGGCGTCAAGCGCATCCAACAGCGCTTTGTCACTCATGCCCTCAATCAAATCTTCATAGACGCTTTCCGAGGCCTCCAGCAGCACGTTGCCGCGCTTGCTGTCTTCCACCAGACCCCAGAGCGCATGGCGTGCATCGGAAGGCAGCGCCTCAAGGGTATCGGCCAGATCGGGCGCGGGCAGATGCGCCACCAGCGCGCCGACTTCCGCGATGTCATCCGCCAGCTTCCCGGCGTCATATTGTTCGACCAGGGTCAGTTTGTTGGTCAACGCCGAGGTGATGGCTTTATCGGTGGTCAACAGCCAGATCAGGCGCGCACGTTCCTGGTCGCGGAGTCTGGCGCTGTTTTTATGAAACAGGGACATCGGTTGGCAATCCTTAGGCAGTACGGGCCACCGCGTCGCGGGAAGCCGCATCGCGCTCGTCGCCTGTCAGCTCGCTGAGCTTGCCGTTACGCATTTCCAGCAGGCGATCGGCATGAATGAAGTAATGGTCATCGTGGCTGATGGCGAAGACGGTTTTGCCCATCTCCTGCATCAGCGGCAGCAGCACCTGATAAAACTCGCGACGGAAATGCGGGTCCTGATCGGCAGCCCACTCATCGAGCAAAATAATATCTCGCTCTTCCGCCAGCGCCAGCAGCAGCGCCACGCGTTTTTTCTGCCCTTTCGACAGCTTGAGGTCGAGAATTTTACCGTTATCCAGCTGCAGCTTGTGGCCCATTTTCAGATGTTCAAGCCATTTGGCAATCAGCTCCGGCTTCGCCTGCTGCCCATCCGGACCCAGCAGTCGGTCGAACAGCCAAACATCGGTAAACACCGCCGAGAAAAGCTTACGATAATCTTCCGGTTTTTCCACTGACAACGGTTGTCCGTCGAGCAGGATTTGTCCGGACACCGGCTGATACAGCCCGGTAAGCAGCATCGCCAGGGTCGATTTCCCGCTGCCGTTGCCGCCAATCAGGAACACCAGTTCCCCGCGTTTGAGGGTCAGATTTATCGGCCCGACGGCGAACGTTTTATCCTGATAGTGGAATTCTACGTCGCGCAGTTCCAGCGTTTGCCAGTGCGGATGCGCTTCCGGCTTTGGAAACGCCGCGCGGTACGGCGCGAGTGAAAATGTGTTGAGCTTGTTGAACGCCACCTGCGCGCTGAGCAGCGTCGGCAATGCGCCCACGGCAGAGAGCAGCGGCGTACGCAGGAACAACAGCGTCAGGGAATACGTCGCCGCGACGTTAGTATCCGCCCAACCGAGACTGTTTGCCATCCAGAAGACCAGCCCAATCGCGCCGAGCATCATAATGTTCGACCAGTTCACCGCGCTGAGATGATAGGTATCTGCCCGGACGATGTGATGGCGATACTCTTTGGCATCCGGAATGTACAGATTATTGAAGATATGCTCCGCACGCTCGCGATTAAGGGTCAACTCTTTGCGCCCTTCCAGCACCGTCTGGTAATCGTGATACAGCTTGTCTTCCGTTTCGCGCAGGGTCGCCATGTGCTTATACACCCGCGCCACCAGCACAAAGCCGCCCCAAATGGTCAACGCCATCCACAGGGCGGTGATCATCAGCATTTTACCCGACAGGAAAAACAGATATGCCGCAGAGCCAAAGGTCAGAATGATGCCCTGCACCAGCTCAGGCAAACGCACGAAGGCGATGGTGATGTTCCGAATGTCACTGGTCAATCCGGCGAGCAGTGCGGCACTGCCCAGTTTTTCCACCTGCTCAATATGGGTGTCGAGGATCCGTTTAATAAATTCGCTGCGCAGGCGGTAGACGAAATGGTGGCCGAGAATCGTTAGCGCCAGTTGGGAACCAAGAGTAACCGCCATCAGCAACAGCAGCAGGCCGAGAAATTCCGGCAATACCGCCAGTGAGACATCGACGTTTTCAATCAGGCGCAGGTTAATGAAGGCGATCAGGCCAATGCCAAGCGCGGCGCTCAGCAGACTCAGCGCCATCACGGCGATAAAGGGCCAGCGGTACTGCCGCCAGACCAGAAGAAGAAGTTGCATACAAACCATTCCGGACAGCCAAAACAGCCAGCAGTTTAAACGGCTCGGGCGCTACATCAAGAATAATTCTTATTTTTATTGCTGTTTCAGGTGTGACGGAAAGTCAGGTTGTAGCGAAAGGCGCCGGTCGCCGGATGATGCCCCTCTTTCAGCGGCTGAATGCCGTGATAGTACAGTCGGGATTCACCGCCCCATACCACCACGTCGCCATGCTCCAGCAGCACCCGCTGCAGCGGATCGTTACGTTTCAGGCCACCGAACTGGAACACTGCCGGAAGCCCAAGTGATACCGAGACAATCGGCGCCCGCAGCGTCTTTTCATCTTTGTCCTGATGCAGCGATAGCTTCGCGCCCGGCGCATAGCGGTTTATCAGGCACGCATCGGGCTGAAAATGATCGTATCCGGCTTCACGGGCGCAGACCTGGGCGAACGGCAAAAAGGCCGGCGGCATCGGCGGCCAGTGCTGCCCGGTTTGTGGATCGCCTCCGGCATACAGATAGCCGTGCATATCGGTTGTCCAGCCCACCTCTCCGCAGTTGGTCATCGCCACCGACATGGTATAGCCGCCGGGGGTGACCATCTGGCGAAACGGCGATTGCGCTGACACACTTGCAATGCCGGACAACAGAGCGTCGGCATCGGCCAGCGCGCGTCGGCGAAGGATAGTCGCCCCTGGCCCCAGCGGTTCCTGCCAGGGCGGCGTATCAGCAAATAAATCGAGCATCGTTAAGGTTCCTGTTTCGCTTCGCGCTTGAGCAATTCGGCTTTACGCGCCTCGCCCCAGCGATAGCCCGACAGCGCCCCACTTTGCCGGACCACCCGATGACACGGGATTACCAGCGCCAGGGTATTGGCCGCGCAGGCATTGGCCACCGCGCGAGCCGCTTTGGGTTTATGGATACTGTCTGCCACCTGCTGATAGCTGCGCGTTTCCCCCACGGGAATATCACGCAGCGCCTGCCAGACCTGTTGTTGAAAGGCCGTGCCGCGAATATCCAGCGGTAGTTGCAGGGTCGAGCGCTGCCCGTCCAGCAATGCAATCACCTGCGCCACCTGCTGTTGGAACGCATCATCCGCCTCTTCGCGCTGTGCGTTGGGGAAAATCTGCGCCAGCTCAGCGATCAGCGCCGCGTCACTATCGCCCGGTAACACGGCACAAATCCCACGGGAGCTGGCTGCCACCAGACAGCGCCCGAGCACGCAGGATTGTAGGGTGAACCGCACCCGCTGAGTATCGCCACCGCGACGATACTGTCTGGCGGTCATCCCCAGCGTACTGTCCGCCTGACGATAATAGCTGCTGCTGGCAGGAAAACCGGCAGCCAGCACCGCATCGGTCACCGTTTCACTGGCGACCAACGTCTCCCGCAGCTTACGGGCACGCCAGGCCTGCTGCCAGGCGCGGGGCGTCATCCCGGTTACGGATTTGAATAAGCGATGGAAATGATACGGACTGACCGCCACCGCCTGCGCCAGTTCGTCCAGCGTCAGGGTACGTTCCTGCTCGAGCAGACGGCAGGCTTCGGTGACTTTATCGATGCGTTGTTGCTGTGGGTCAGTTTTATCCGGCTGACAGCGTTTGCATGCACGAAAACCCGCGGCCTGGGCGGCGCTGGCATCGGCATAAAAGCGGACATTCTGACGCAGGGGGTGGCGCGCCCGACAGGACGGACGGCAAAAGATGCCGGTGGTCAGCACCGCAAAAACGAACTGACCGTCGGCATGGGCATCTCTGTCGAGCACCGCCTGCCAGCGGGACTCGTCATGTAGGATAGGATTAGGTTTCATACAAACTCCGGCTCTTTATTTAGGGTAGCCTGAGTCTGGCGCGGAAGGCAGCTAAAAAAACCGCCATTCTTGCTTTTTAATTTTTTCCGTTCACCAGGAAGGTTTCGAACTGCGGTGACATCCAGGTTTTAAACCCTTCGCCGTCTTTGATTATCATATACACCGCCAGCCCCTGCTCGCGCACCACTTCTTTTGCCTTCTCTGGGCCCAATACCATTAACCCTGTATCCCAGCCGTCTGCTTCCAGCGCCGTGGGAGAGATGACCGTCACCGACACCAGTTTATGCTGGATAGGTGTCCCGGTTTGCGGATCGATAACGTGGGAAATACGCTTCCCGTCCAGCTCATAATAGTTGCGATAGCTGCCCGAGGTGCTGATGCCGTGGCCGTTGATATCCACAATCGCCTGCACCGCGTTTTCCTGATCGGTCGGCTTCTGAATAGCCACGCGCCATGGCTGTCCATCGGCATTCATGCCACGGCTTGCCAGTGCGCCGCCTACCGAAACCAGATAGCGGGCAATCCCTTCCTGCTCCATTAAGCGTGCCAGATGATCGGCGGCATAGCCTTCACCGACGGTAGAGAGATCGACGTACAGATCGGGCAGATCTTTTTGCAGATACTGGCTGCCGGACTGGTTAATCACCCTCAGATGTTGCAGCCCGGTGCGGGCTTTGGCCTGATCGATCTGCGCCTGAGTCGGGGTTTTTACCGGCTGTTTATCCGGGCCGAATCCCCATAAATTGACCAGCGGCCCAACGGTGATGTCCATCGCCCCCTGCGTTTTCGCCCCGATACGTAACGATTCGGTGACGATATCCGCCATCGCTTCGCTGACCGGCCACGGCGCGGTACTGGTCGCGCGGTTGAAACGCATCAACGCGGAATCATTTTTCCACGTGGAGAGCAGCTGATCGTCCCCGTCCAGCTGGCTTTGTACTTTCTGGCGCAGTGCGCTGGCTTTGTCGTTATCGAGATTAATGACGCTAACGCGCCAGAACGTCCCCATCGTCTTGCCTTCAAGCACGGTGACTGACGCTTTTTGCGCGGTGGGAGTGGGTGTGCTGTTATCGCAGCCAGAAATGACGAGAGCGACGGCCATCAGTGCCGCGCGGAAGAAATTGATATCCATAAATAATGCCCCTCATGTTTGCGCGCAAGGGTACACCAATCAACCTAAACAGGGGATAAAAAAAGGGTCCCGAAGGACCCTTTTTCAGCTTAACAGTCGATTAGAACTGGTAAACCAGACCCAGTGCTACGATGTCATCGGTACCGATGCCAGCGTCACGGGTGAATTTGTTGTCATCCAGCAGGTTGATTTTGTAATCAACGTAGGTAGACATGTTTTTGTTGAAGTAGTAAGTCGCGCCAACATCAACGTATTTAACCAGATCCTGGTCGCCGTAGTTGGTTACGCCGTTGTCGATGTTTTTACCTTTAGACTGCAGGTACGCGATGGATGGACGCAGACCGAAGTCGAACTGGTACTGAGCAACAACTTCGAAGTTCTGCGCTTTGTCAGCGTAGCCGTATGCTTTAGCACCGGAAGCACCACCGAAGCGGGTCGCATTGTAGGTCTGGGTGTACTGCGCTGCCAGGTAGATGTTGTTCGCATCATACTTCAGGCCACCGGTATAGGTTTCAGCGCGATCGCCTTCACCGTAGATCGGATGGCTGCTGGTTACGTTACCTGCCAGATCGTAGGTATTGTAAACGCTGTTGTTCTGCTCGGTGGTACGTTTGGAAGAGGATGCCGCAGCACCGATACCAAAGCCTTCGCCCAGATCATAAGTTACAGAACCACCGAAACCGTCGCCATTCTGTTTCAGAACGTCACGACCATTCTGGGTTGCGCCTTCGCCGCTTACGCTGCCGTTTTTACCCTGGTACTGCAGAGCAAAGTTCAGGCCTTCAACCAGACCAAAGAAGTCGGTGTTACGGTAGGTTGCAACGCCGTTAGCACGGGACTGCAGGAAGTTGTCAGAACCGTAGGTGTCGCCGCCGAATTCTGGCAGAACGTCAGTCCAGGACGTTACGTCGTAAACAACGCCGTAGTTACGACCGTAGTCGAAAGAACCTGCGTCTTGAACACGGATACCAGCGAAGCCAACACGGGTCCATGCCTGATCGGAAGAACCTTCTACGTTGTTCGCCTGAACGTTGTATTCCCACTGGCCGTAACCGGTGATTTGGTCATTAACCTGAGTTTCGCCTTTGAAGCCAAAACGTACGTATGACTGGTCGCCATCAGCGCCTTTGTCATCAGAGAAATAGTGCAGGCCGTCTACTTTACCGTACAGATCTAATTTGTTGCCGTCTTTGTTATAAATTTCAGCCGCATTTGCTGCGCCTGCTACCAGCAGAGCTGGTACCAGGAGGGACAGTACTTTAACTTTCATGTTATTAACCCTCTGTTATATGCCTTTTTATATGCCACTGCTTACTGATTAACCCTCAATCAGTCGGCAAACCCATTGTGCTGCAAAATACAGAAATATCCAACAAGAAAATGATACGAGAACTTTTAAGATGTTTCAAACTACGCTCAAGATGTTTCAATATGTAAATTCAACGGAACTTTTTCATGCCACGAAAAGCTAAAAAATATAGCACCAAAAATCAAATACAATAAAAAACATAATTAAATCAATTGGTTGTTATCGTATTCTGGTATAGCACTGAATGACAAAACAAAATCGTCGACAATCTCTAAAATAATCAGCGCTATCATCATTAACTTTATTTATTACCGTCATTCAGTTCTGAATGTCTGTTTACTCATATTTCTACCGGGTGCTTCGCATCCGGTTTTTTTTACCTTTCTTTACGTAAAAAAATTACTTTTGCACTACCCTCCTGAAATTATAATGACTATTAAGTAATCACCCTTACTGGCAAAATCCCCTGAGCGAACTACAGATCAAATAATCTCTTGTTATTTCGTGCTATTCTCATGCCTCCGGGCGTAAATATTTGTACAGAAAATGTAACCATGTACATCTTTGTGTAGCGTGTGTGGAGATTGCTCAGAAAGGCAGCAAAGACCCCGATCATGTGGAAATTAACGCATTACCCTTTATACTGCCTGCTGGCGTAGCCTTGACAAACTGGATTACACACACGAATGAGTCATTCCGACACGACTTTCTCAACCAAGTTTTCCCTTATCCCTGGGAGCATTAACCGTTTCTTTCTGCTGCTAATCGTGGTGCTGTTAGTCACGATGGGGGTAATGATCCAAAGCGCAGTGAACGCCTGGCTTAAGGACAAAAGCTATCAGATTGTTGATATGACCCATGCAATCCACAAACGCATCGACACCTGGCGCTACGCTACCTGGCAGATTTATGACAACATCGCTGCCTCGGCCACCGCATCTTCTGGCGGTGATGGCTTGCAGGAAACGCGTCTGAAGCAAGATGTTTACTACCTGGAAAAACCCCGTCGTAAAACGGAAGCGCTGATCTTCGGCTCCCACGATGGGGCGACTCTCGACATGACGCAGAAAATGTCGAACTATCTCGATACGCTATGGGGCGCCGAAACCGTTCCGTGGTCGATGTACTACCTTAATGGTCAGGACAACAGCCTGATCCTTATCTCTACCCTGCCGCTAAAAGATTTATCCGCTGGATTCAAAGAGTCCAGCGTCGGGAGCATTGTCGATTCTCGCCGGGCAGAAATGCTTCAGCAGGCCAATACGCTGGATGAACGCGAAACCTTTTCTTCCCTGCGCCGACTCGCCTGGCAAAACGGGCACTACTTTACCCTGCGTACCACCTTCAATCAGCCGGGTCATCTTGCTACCGTGGTGGCATTCGACTTACCGATTAACGATCTCATTCCACCGGGTATGACGCTCGATAGCTTCCGCCTGGAGCCAGACCCGTCGCAAAAGAATCTGCGTAGCCAGGATAAAGAAGCCGCCGACAGCGTGAGTATTAATTTCAACAGCTCGCGTATTGAGATTGCGTCTTCGTTAAATTCGACGGGGATGCGTCTGGTGTGGCAGGTGCCGTTCGGTTCACTGCTACTCGATACGCTGCAGAACATTTTGCTGCCGCTGCTGCTCAACATTGGTCTGCTGGCGCTGGCGCTGTTCGGCTATAACACCTTCCGCCATTATTCCGGTCGCCGTCAGACCGATATTGCCTCACCGGCGTCGGCGAACAACGAACTGCGCGTGCTGAAAGCAATTAATGAAGAGATTGTCTCGGTCCTGCCGCTTGGACTGCTGGTACATGACCAGGAGTCTAATCGCACCGTTATCAGCAACAAAATCGCTGACCACCTGCTCCCGCACCTGAATTTGCAAAACATCACCAGCATGGCGGACCAGCATCAGGGTGTCATTCAGGCGACCATTAATAATGAGCTTTACGAAATACGTCAGTTCCGCAGCCAGGTGGCCCCGCGCACCCAGATTTTCATTATCCGCGACCAGGATAAAGAAGTGCTGGTGAACAAAAAGCTCAAACAGGCGCAGCGTCTGTACGAGAAAAACCAGCAGGGTCGCATCGCGTTAATGAAAAACATGGGTGATGCGCTGAAACAACCTGCCGTTACGCTGGCAGAAGAAGCCGCCGCGCTGACCGGGGTCGAGAACCAACGACTCGCCCAGCACGCTGATACCCTCGTGCGTCTGATTGATGAAATCCAACTGGCTAATATGTTGGAAGGCGAAGGCTGGAAAGGCACTTCGGCCCTGTTCTCTATCCAGGATTTAATTGACGAAGTGGTGCCGGAAGTGTTGCCGGTTATTAAACGCAAAGGGTTACAGCTGCTCATCAACAACCATCTGGCAGCCAGCGAGCAGCGTCATGGCGATCGTGAAGCGCTCAAACGCATCCTGCTGCTGCTGATTCAGTACTCCGTGACCACCACCCAGATCGGCAAAATCACGCTTGAGGTGTCGGAAGATGAATCCGCCGAAGATCGGCTGACCTTCCGCATCCTGGATACCGGTAACGGCGTCTCGAACAGCGAAATCGACAATCTGCATTTCCCGTTCCTCAACGAGACCCAGGAAGACCGATTTGGCAAGGCCAATGCCCTCACCTTCTGGCTGAGCGATCAGCTGGCGCGTAAGCTTGGTGGCCATCTGAACATTAAAGCCCGCGAATCCCTGGGAACCCGTTACTCGCTGCATGTCAAAATGGCGCCACGGGAGCAGGAAGTTGAAGAAGAAGAGAAGCTGCTTGATGAGGTAGTCGCGATGATAGACATTACCTCCAGCGAAGTACGCAGCGTCGTGGTCAGACAACTGGAAAACTGGGGTGCGAGCTGTATTTCCCCGGATGAGCGCCTTACAAGTCAAGAATATGATCTGTTTTTGACAGATAATCCGTCTAATCTTACTGCGCCAGGCTTGCTTTTAAGCGATGATGAGCCCGGTGTCCGCAAAATTGGCCCCGGTCAGCTGCGGGTCAACTTCAATATCAGTAATGCCATGCAGGAAGCCGTGCTGCAACTTATAGAAGAACAACTGGCACACGGAGAGTTACTGGGAACACCTTCGGGTGTAAATGAAAACGCCGAGCTCCATGCCAGCGGTTATTATGCGCTGTTTGTTGATACGGTTCCGGATGATGTTAAGCGGTTGTATACTGAATCAGCGACAAAAGATTTTGCCGCGCTGGCGCAGACGGCGCATCGCCTCAAAGGGGTGTTTGCCATGCTTAATCTGGTACCCGGCAAGCAGTTATGTGAAACGCTGGAGCATCTCATTCGTGAGAAGGATGCCCCCGGCACAGAGAAATATATCAGCGACATTGACGCCTACGTCAAAAGCTTGATGTAGCAAGGTAGCCTAATACATGAACAATATGAACGTTATTATTGCCGATGATCATCCGATTGTACTGTTCGGTATTCGCAAATCACTTGAGCAAATCGAGTGGGTGAATGTCGTCGGCGAATTTGAAGACTCCACTGCGCTTATCAACAATCTGCCAAAACTTGACGCCCATGTGCTGATCACCGACCTCTCCATGCCTGGAGACAAATACGGTGATGGCATTACGCTGATCAAATACATTAAACGTCACTTCCCGTCGCTGTCGATTATCGTTCTTACCATGAACAATAACCCGGCCATTCTGAGCGCCGTACTGGATCTGGATATAGAAGGGATTGTCCTGAAACAGGGTGCGCCGACCGATCTGCCTAAAGCCCTCGCGGCCTTGCAGAAAGGGAAGAAATTTACCCCGGAAAGCGTTTCTCGCCTGCTGGAAAAAATCAGCGCGGGCGGTTATGGCGACAAACGTCTGTCACCGAAAGAGAGCGAAGTGCTGCGTCTGTTCGCAGAAGGGTTCCTGGTAACCGAAATTGCCAAGAAGCTCAACCGCAGCATCAAAACCATCAGTAGCCAGAAGAAGTCGGCGATGATGAAGCTGGGCGTCGAAAACGATATCGCTCTGCTGAACTACCTCTCTTCTGTCACGCTGAGCGCGTCAGACAAAGACTAAGCAGTCCTTTCCCCCGGCGCCCGCCGGGGGAAATCATTTTACTCCCTGGTTTTTCTCACCCGCGCGGCATACACCGCCAGCGTCTGCTTCAGCACGTCCAGCGTGACCGGTTTTGACAGGCAACTGTCCATCCCCGATTCGATACAACGCTGTTTCTCTTCTGCCAGCGCATTCGCGGTCACGCCCACCACCGGCAGCGTCAGGCCCAGCTGTCGAATTCGCTGGGTCAGGCGATAACCGTCCATGTTAGGCATGTTGACGTCGCTGAGCACGATATCAATGTGGTTCTTACTCAGCACGTTCAGCGCATCCACGCCGTCGTTGGCGGTCTTGCACTGATAACCCAACGATCCGAGCTGATCGGCCAACAGGCGGCGGTTGATAGGGTGATCGTCCACCACCAGAATCATCATGTCGTCATTGGCAGCAGCGGTATTTTCTGCCGATGGCAGCGCACCATGGTTATCGCTATTGTCCACTTCAATACTGTAGATGCGGCCCAGCAATGCCAGCAATTCATGCGGGGAGGCGACGCTGTGAACCCACTCGCCCGGCACGCGCTCCAGCGGAATGCCGATATGGCGACGGCAGAAAATGATAGCCCCGCGTCCAGCCCACGGTTGCGTAAGCTCATCATCGGAAATGAGCATATCGTCTGCGTCCGGCGTTTGCCCTTCATAGCGCAGCACCTCCACGCCGTGTCGCGTCAGTAGCAATTCGACAAACTGTGCCAGCGACGCATTGCGTACCGCCAACCAACAGCGCTTGCCCGCCAGCCCTTCAATGGTCGCAGGTGTCAGATTTTGCGCACCATACAGCGGGATACGGATCGTGAACTGGCTGCCCATCCCCGGCTCGGTCTCCACCGAAATGTCGCCGTCCATCATGCTGACCAGCTTCTCACAGATAGCCAGGCCCAGCCCGGTTCCCTGGAAGTTACGCTGCACGCCCGTGCCCACCTGGAAGAACGGGTCGAACAGGCGAACCACTTCTTTGGCGGGGATCCCGACGCCGGTATCGCGCACGGTGATGCTGAGATAGTTATCATCGCGACGCAGGTGCAGAATGATGCAGCCGATATCAGTGAATTTGATGGCGTTGCTCAGCAGGTTAGAGATCACCTGCTGTAGACGCATCGGATCGCCCGACAGTTGCTGAGGCACATCGGGTTCGACGAAGCAGTACAACCCCAACTGCTTACGCACCACCAGCGGCAAATAGTTGGCGGTAATATGGCTCATCACCTCCCGCGGCGAAAACTCACGCGGCTCAATTTTCAGCTGTTCAGATTCAATCTTCGAGAAATCGAGAATGTCGCTAATGATTTTCAGCAGCAGGCTCGACGAGTTATTCATCGCCGTCACCAGCCTGTCGACGCCCTTCGGCAACTCTTTGGTCTGCAAGAGATCGAGGTTCCCGATGATGCCGTACAGCGGGGTACGCAGCTCATGGCTCACGGTCGCGAGGAACATCGATTTCGACTGGCTTGCCTGCTCGGCGGCCTGCGCCATGTCCTGCAACGACTCTTCCATCTTCACGCGCGAGGAGACATCCACCAGCACGCAGATAGCCACGTTCTCGTTACGGTAGCGGGAATGCACAAAGCTAATTTGCAGATTGGTGTTGTTGCTGGTCAGCACATCGACGAAGTTGACCTGCTGGCCGCAGATAATCTGCGTTAAGCGCTGCCGGTCTTCGTGGGTCAGCATATTCAGGTAATTGTGCGCCAGTTCATTACTCAGAATATTGGTCCCATCCTGGGTGCGCAGGATACAAATCCCGACCGGGGCGGAGGCAACAATCTTACGGTTAAACTGTTCATGTTCTTCCAGACGCTGGGCATCCGCTTCTGCGGGCAGGAAGATGCGACGCTCGTACATGCGTGCCATGGTAAACAGTGCCACGCCGCTGAGAATGTTTAGCAGCACTGCATTAAGAATAAGCATCCGGATGCGTTCCAGCACCAGATCGACCGGCACGGAGTAGACAATGCTCAGGGAGGACGGCGGCAGGCTTTTCTTCAGCACCAGGTCATGGAAGCCCGAAGTGTAGCCAAACCAGGCGCGCTCCTGCATCCACTGCGGGTCAATCTTAAGTTTGTTTTCCCCGCCGGTGAGCGCAATTAACGGCTGCCCGGACTCGTCGAGAATGGTGACGCCCATCGGCATCGTGCCCGGCGTGAAGAAGTTCTCCATCCGCACGGTCTGCTCGATACCCAGCAACGCCTGCAGACGATTCGCCAGATACACCGGCGTCAGCGCATAGAAATACCCCACGCCCGGACGCGGCCCCTGGCTTATCCAGAACAGGTTGTTGCCGCGCTCATCCTGCGGCGCATTGCGGTATTTCATGATCCGCTCGTGCAGGGTTTTCAGCGCCTGGTCACGCTCCATCGGCATGTCGCGCAGGCCAAAGTTAGCCATACACAGATTGTCGCTGCCGATCAGGAAAACCCGATTCAAATCGTAAGCCGCCGAGAAATTATCGCGCCAGTAGCGCATGAACCACGCCAGCGACTCAAGCGAACCGCGCCAGGAATTGCTCAGCGCGCCGCAGTCAGAATCCTGGAACAGCGGCTCAAACTCAGGCACATCGGTTTCGTCTCTCGCCCCGCGTGAAGAAAGCACGCCATTTTCGGCGGTAAGACGATTTTCAGCGATGTACTTCAGCTCTTTCATGACATCCGAGGTCCGCTGGATGTAGCGCTGCGCCTGATCGTAGCTGAGATTAAACTCCTGACGGATCTCCGCTTCTTTGGTATGTAGCGCATTGACGATATAGAAAATCGACACAAAAGCGATAAGCAGCCAGAGCAACAGCGCCAGCGCCCGAAAAAGATAGCGGGAGACTTTCAGAGTCGTGCGGAAGGAGACAAGGTATTTCAACGTTTGGCCGTGTGCGTGCAAAAAGATGGGATTAAGGTAGCGGTAAATCACCACACCCGCAATATTCAAACAAAAAGGGCCAGTTTTCACTGGCCCTTTCACGATAACGTCAGGCGATTAATTCAGACGATTACTCGTCTGCATCATCCTCAGCGTCATCGGCAACATCGTCGTCAGACTCAGTTTCTGCGGCGATTTCATCATCGCCTTCTGCGACGCTACCGTCGATAGCATCCAGCTCTTCTTCGTCAACCGGTTCAGCCACACGCTGCAGGCCCACTACGTTTTCATCATCCGCAGTACGGATAAGGATAACGCCCTGGGTATTACGACCGACCACGCTGACTTCCGACACGCGGGTACGCACCAGCGTACCGGCATCGGTGATCATCATAATCTGGTCGCTATCCACAACCTGCACCGCGCCGACCACAGAACCGTTACGCTCGGTCACTTTGATCGAGATAACACCCTGCGTGCCGCGTGACTTGGTCGGATACTCGGTTTCAGCCGTACGCTTACCGTAACCGTTCTGGGTCACGGTCAGAACCGCACCTTCACCGCGTGGGATGATAAGTGAAACGACCTTATCTTCGCCCGCTAGCTTAATGCCGCGAACACCTGTTGCCGTACGACCCATCGCACGCACTGCGCTCTCTTTAAAGCGCACCACTTTACCGGCGGCAGAGAACAGCATCGCGTCATCGTTTCCGTTGGTCAGGTCAACGCCAATCAGCTCATCGTCTTCTTTCAGGTTCACCGCGATGATCCCGGCAGAACGCGGACGGCTGAACTCGGTCAGCGCCGTTTTCTTAACCGTACCGCTGGCGGTAGCCATGAAGACGTTAACGCCCTCTTCGTATTCACGCACTGGCAGAATGGCGGTGATACGTTCGTTCGCTTCCAGCGGCAGCAGGTTGACGATTGGACGTCCACGCGCGCCACGGCTTGCTTCTGGCAGCTGATAAACCTTCATCCAGTACAGACGACCCCGGCTGGAGAACATCAGGATCGTGTCGTGGGTGTTAGCCACCAGCAGGCGGTCAATAAAGTCTTCTTCTTTAATACGGGCAGCAGATTTACCTTTGCCACCACGGCGCTGAGCTTCGTAATCGGTCAGCGGCTGGTATTTCACGTAGCCCTGGTGAGACAGGGTCACAACAACGTCTTCCTGATTGATCAGGTCTTCGATGTTGATGTCTGCGGTATTGGCGGTGATTTCGGTACGACGTGCATCGCCGAACTGCTCGCGAACGAGTTCCAGTTCTTCACGAATCACTTCCATCAGACGGTCAGCGCTGCCCAGAATGTGCAACAGCTCAGCAATCTGCTCCAGCAGCTCTTTGTACTCGTCGAGCAGTTTTTCGTGCTCAAGGCCGGTCAGCTTCTGCAGACGCAGATCCAGAATCGCCTGAGCCTGCTGTTCAGTCAGGAAGTATTTCCCGTCGTGAATACCGTACTGCGGCTCCAGCCACTCAGGACGCGCGGCGTCATCGCCTGCACGTTCCAGCATGGCGGAAACGTTGCCAAGATCCCATGAACGCGCGATCAGGCCCGCTTTCGCTTCAGCAGGCGTTGGCGCACGACGGATCAGTTCGATAATCGGATCGATGTTCGCCAGCGCAATTGCCAGTGCTTCAAGGATGTGCGCCCGGTCACGGGCTTTACGCAGTTCGAAAATAGTACGACGAGTCACGACTTCGCGGCGGTGACGCACGAACGCAGAAAGAATGTCTTTCAGGTTCATGATCTTCGGCTGGCCATGGTGCAGAGCAACCATGTTGATACCGAAAGAGGTCTGCAGCTGAGTCTGGGAGTAGAGGTTGTTCAGCACCACTTCACCCACCGCATCGCGTTTGATTTCAATCACGATGCGCATCCCGTCTTTATCAGACTCGTCACGCAGCGCGCTGATACCTTCCACGCGTTTCTCTTTAACCAGCTCGGCGATTTTCTCGATCAGGCGCGCTTTGTTCACCTGATACGGAATTTCGTGGACGATAATGGTTTCACGACCGGTTTTCGCATCGGCTTCCACTTCCGCACGGGCGCGAATGTAGATTTTACCGCGACCGGTACGATAGGCTTCTTCGATGCCACGACGGCCGTTGATGATAGCGGCGGTCGGGAAGTCTGGGCCCGGAATGTGTTCCATCAGCCCTTCTACACTGATGTCTTCATCATCAATGTACGCCAGGCAGCCGTTAATGACTTCGGTGATGTTATGTGGCGGAATGTTCGTCGCCATGCCGACTGCAATACCCGACGAACCGTTAACCAGCAGGTTCGGGATCTTGGTTGGCATAACGTCTGGAATACGTTCGGTGCCGTCGTAGTTATCGACGAAATCAACGGTGTCTTTTTCCAGGTCGGCCATCAGTTCATGGGCGATTTTCGACATACGGATTTCCGTATAACGCATCGCTGCGGCGGAGTCGCCGTCTACTGAACCGAAGTTACCTTGGCCGTCGACCAGCATGTAACGCAGGGAGAATGGTTGCGCCATACGGACGATGGTGTCGTACACGGCGGTATCACCATGAGGGTGGTATTTACCGATGACGTCACCCACGACGCGGGCAGATTTTTTGTAGGCTTTATTCCAGTCATTGCCCAATACATTCATGGCGTAAAGTACGCGACGGTGTACCGGCTTGAGTCCATCTCGGACATCTGGCAGTGCGCGGCCGACAATAACCGACATCGCGTAATCCAGATACGAGCTCTTTAGCTCTTCCTCAATGTTGACCGGTGTAATTTCTCTCGCAAGGTCGCTCATCTAACCGCTATCCCTCTACTGTTTCCCGGATTCAAAGGTCGCAAATTATAACACAGCCGACGTGATTGAGGTAAACCTATAGTACCTGCTCGGCGCTTTATTCGCGCCGGGGTGCTGATATACTCACAGGCCTGATAAAAAAAGGAGTCAATGCGCCCATGAATGCCGAAAAACCGCCGGTGGCTAACGTCGATCACGACGAAATCGCGAAATTCGAAGCTGTCGCCTCACGCTGGTGGGACCTGGAAGGGGAATTTAAACCGCTGCACCGTATCAACCCGCTGCGTTTAGGTTACATCGCCAACCGTTGCGACGGCCTGTTTGGTAAAAAAGTGCTCGACGTCGGCTGCGGCGGTGGGATCCTCGCCGAAAGCATGGCGCGTGAAGGGGCTAATGTCACCGGGCTGGATATGGGCTTTGAGCCTCTGCAAGTGGCACGCCTGCACGCTCTGGAAACCGGGATTCAGGTCGATTACGTCCAGGAAACCGTGGAAGATCACGCGGCAAAACACGCGCAACAGTATGACGTTGTGACCTGTATGGAAATGCTCGAGCACGTTCCCGACCCGCAGTCGGTGGTCAATGCCTGTGCGAAGCTGGTGAAACCGGGCGGCCACGTGTTCTTCTCAACCATCAACCGGAACGGCAAAGCGTGGCTGATGGCGGTGGTGGGCGCGGAATATGTGCTGAAGATGGTGCCTAAAGGTACGCACGACGTGAAGAAATTCATCAAGCCCGCCGAACTACTGGGCTGGGTCGACAACACCTGTTTGCAGGAGCGCCATATCACGGGCCTGCACTACAACCCGGTCACCAACCATTTCAAACTCGCGCCGGGGGTTGATGTTAACTACATGCTGCATACAACAGCAAAAAACGTTTAACGTCATAGCTTATTCTTATAAAGTTTGCGCAGCATTCTGTTGCGCAAATCACCTTCCCGTTGAAGAAATCAGCACTCGATCAAATTTTCATTTTTTTTATTCGAATATTGACAATCTCGCCAGGCCTTACAAACCGTGGACTTAGCCTCCGCTACCCTTTTGCAACCTTAAATTAACGTCAAAATCAACTCTTGTACTCAAATGAATCCTTACTAGAATACTCACCATATAGCGTTTCACTTATCGCACACCCCCTATATATAGTATTTATCCACAGAGTTAGTCACAACGACGTTCTGTGGATAAATGGGGGATATTTTTCTTTTCACGGACAGGTACAACTCACATGAATCAGAGTCTGATGGTGACTAAGCGTGATGGCGGGACTGAGAAAATCAATCTCGATAAAATTCATCGCGTGCTGGACTGGGCAGCCGAAGGGCTGAACAACGTTTCCATTTCTCAGGTTGAACTGCGCTCTCACATCCAGTTCTACGACGGCATCAAAACCTCTGATATCCATGAGACCATCATCAAGGCTGCCGCCGATTTAATTTCTCGCGAAGCACCTGATTACCAGTACCTGGCTGCACGCCTGGCGATTTTCCATCTGCGTAAGAAAGCGTATGGCCAGTTTGAGCCACCGGCGCTGTACAACCACGTCGTGAACATGGTTGAGCTGGGTAAATACGACAGTCATCTGCTGGAAGACTACACGGAAGAAGAGTTCCAGCAGATGGACGGTTTTATCGACCACTGGCGCGACATGAACTTCTCTTATGCCGCGGTAAAACAGCTGGAAGGTAAATACCTGGTTCAGAACCGCGTCACGGGCGAAATCTACGAGAGCGCCCAGTTCCTGTACATTCTGGTTGCCGCGTGCCTGTTCTCTAACTATCCGCGTGAAACCCGTCTGGACTACGTGAAGCGTTTTTATGACGCGGTATCAACCTTCAAGATTTCACTGCCGACGCCAATTATGTCCGGCGTGCGTACCCCAACCCGTCAGTTCAGCTCCTGCGTACTGATTGAGTGTGGCGACAGCCTCGATTCTATCAATGCCACCTCCAGCGCTATCGTGAAATACGTTTCCCAACGTGCCGGGATCGGTATCAACGCTGGTCGCATCCGTGCGCTGGGCAGCCCAATCCGTGGCGGTGAAGCGTTCCACACCGGCTGTATCCCGTTCTACAAGCACTTCCAGACGGCGGTGAAGTCCTGCTCTCAGGGCGGTGTTCGTGGCGGCGCGGCGACCCTGTTCTATCCGATGTGGCATCTGGAAGTCGAAAGCCTGCTGGTGCTGAAAAACAACCGTGGGACCGAAGCGAACCGCGTACGTCACATGGACTACGGCGTTCAGATCAACAAACTGATGTACACCCGTCTGCTGAAAGGTGAAGACATCACCCTGTTCAGCCCGTCTGACGTGCCGGGCCTGTATGACGCGTTCTTCGCCGATCAGGACGAGTTTGAGCGTCTGTACGTGAAATATGAAAAAGACGACAGCATCCGTAAGCAGCGCATTAAAGCGGTTGAACTGTTCTCGCTGGTAATGCAGGAACGTGCCTCTACTGGCCGGATCTACATCCAGAACGTTGACCACTGCAACACCCACAGCCCGTTTGATCCGGTTGTGGCTCCGGTGCGCCAGTCTAACCTGTGCCTGGAAATCGCGCTGCCGACCAAACCGCTGGACGACGTTAACGACGAAAACGGTGAAATCGCCCTGTGTACGCTGTCAGCGTTCAACCTCGGCGCGATCGACAGCCTCGACGACCTGGAAGAGCTGGCCATCCTCGCAGTACGTGCCCTGGATGCCCTGCTCGATTATCAGGATTACCCAATTCTGGCAGCCAAACGTGGCGCAATGGGCCGTCGTACCCTGGGTATTGGCGTGATCAACTTTGCTTACTATCTGGCGAAGAACGGCAAGCGTTACTCCGACGGCAGCGGCAACAACCTGACCCACAAAACGTTTGAAGCCATTCAGTACTACCTGCTGAAAGCCTCTAACGAGTTGGCGAAAGAGCAAGGTGCGTGCCCGTGGTTCAACGAAACCACCTACGCGAAAGGCGTGCTGCCAATCGATACCTATAAGAAAGACCTGGATGCGATTGTTAACGAGCCGCTGCACTACGACTGGGAAGGTCTGCGTGAATCCATTAAGACGCACGGCCTGCGTAACTCCACGCTGTCTGCCCTGATGCCGTCTGAGACCTCATCGCAGATCTCTAACGCCACCAACGGCATTGAGCCGCCGCGCGGTCACGTGAGCATCAAAGCGTCGAAAGATGGGATCCTGCGCCAGGTGGTGCCGGACTACGAAAAACTGCAGAACAGCTACGAGCTGCTGTGGGAAATGCCGAACAACGACGGCTACCTACAATTGGTGGGCATCATGCAGAAGTTTATCGACCAGTCGATTTCTTCTAACACCAACTATGACCCGACGCGCTTCCCGTCAGGTAAAGTGCCGATGCAGCAACTGCTCAAAGACTTGCTCACCGCCTATAAATTTGGCGTGAAAACCCTGTACTATCACAACACCCGTGATGGCGCGGAAGATGCGCAGGACGATATGGCCCCGTCCATTCAGGACGACGGCTGCGAAAGCGGCGCATGTAAAATCTAAGCGAGTTGCCGGGTGGCGCTCTGCTTACCCGGCCTACGATTTTGTAGGCCCGGCCATTCATATGCCGCCGGGCAATAAAATCTCAACAGGACACATTCATGGCTTATACCACTTTTTCACAGACGAAAAATAACCAGCTGCTGGAACCGATGTTCTTTGGCCAGCCGGTCAACGTGGCACGCTACGATCAGCAAAAATATGACATCTTCGAAAAGCTGATTGAAAAGCAACTCTCCTTCTTCTGGCGTCCGGAAGAAGTTGACGTGTCCCGCGACCGTATCGACTATCAGGCGCTGCCTGACCATGAAAAGCACATTTTCATCAGCAACCTGAAGTATCAGACGCTGCTCGACTCCATTCAGGGTCGTAGTCCAAACGTAGCGCTGCTGCCGCTGATTTCTATCCCGGAACTGGAAACCTGGGTGGAAACCTGGGCATTTTCAGAAACCATTCACTCGCGCTCTTACACTCATATCATCCGTAACATCGTCAACGATCCGGCGACCGTGTTTGATGACATCGTGACCAACGAGCAAATCCAGAAGCGTGCTGAAGGGATCTCCCATTACTACGACTCGCTGATCGAACTGACCAGCTACTGGCATCTGCTGGGTGAAGGTACGCACCACGTTAACGGCAAAACCGTGACCGTGAACCTGCACGAGTTGAAAAAGAAACTGTATCTGTGCCTGATGAGCGTCAACGCGCTGGAAGCGATTCGCTTCTACGTCAGCTTCGCCTGCTCGTTTGCATTCGCTGAACGTAAGCTGATGGAAGGCAACGCCAAAATTATTCGCCTGATCGCCCGGGATGAAGCTCTGCACCTGACCGGCACCCAGCACATGCTGAATCTGCTGCGCTCCGGCCAGGACGACCCGGAAATGGCAGAGATTGCCGAAGAGTGCAAACAGGAGTGTTATGACCTGTTCGTGCTGGCGGCGCAGCAGGAAAAAGAGTGGGCAGAATACCTGTTCCGCGACGGTTCGATGATTGGTCTGAACAAAGACATTCTGTGCCAGTACATTGAGTACATCACCAACATCCGTATGCAAGCGGTGGGCCTGGATCTGCCGTTCCAGACGCGCTCTAACCCTATTCCGTGGATCAACACCTGGCTGGTGTCCGATAACGTGCAGGTGGCGCCACAGGAAGTGGAAGTCAGCTCGTATCTGGTCGGTCAAATTGATTCCAATGTCGATGCCGACGACCTGAGCAACTTCCAGCTCTGATGAGCCGCGTGACCCTTCGTCTGACTGGCACCGAGTTAGTGTGCCAGGAAGAACATCCTTCGTTACTGGTGGCGCTGGAGTCGCACAATGTGGCGGTTGAGTTTCAATGCCGGGAAGGCTATTGCGGCTCCTGCCGCTGCCGGTTGGTTTCCGGCCAGGTCGACTGGCTGACCGAGCCGCTGGCGTTCATACAGCACGGTGAAATTCTGCCCTGCTGCTGTCGCGCCAAAGGCGATATTGAAATCGAGATGTAATTGTCTTGCAGGGCCTACGGGACAAGTAGGCCCGGTAAGGCATCTAGCCTCCACCGGGCACTAAAACTCAACTCCCGCGTTTCGCCTGTATTTCCCGATGATGTTTGCGCTCGCCGACCATCACCACCAGCAGTAAAACCACCGCCAGAATGCTGCCGCCGATCATCACCATAAAGCCGCCATCCCAGCCGAAGAAATCGACGGTATACCCGACGATGGCGCTCGCCGCGACGGAACCACCAAGATAACCAAACAGCCCGGTAAACCCGGCTGCCGTGCCAGCCGCTTTCTTCGGTGCCAGTTCCAGGGCGTGCAGACCAATCAGCATCACCGGACCGTAAATCAGGAAGCCGATAATAATCATACAGGCCATATCCACCCCCGGATTACCCGGCGGGTTGAGCCAGTAAACAATGGTCGCAATGGTTACCAGAATCATAAAGAACACCCCGGTCGCCCCGCGATTTCCACGGAAAACTTTGTCCGACATCCAGCCGCATAGCAGCGTGCCCGGGATCCCCGCGTATTCATACAGGAAGTAGGCCCAGGATGATTTGTCCAGCGCGAAATGCTTCACTTCTTTCAGGTAGGTCGGGGACCAGTCGAGAATGCCGTAACGCAGCAGATACACGAACACGTTGGCGACCGCGATATACCACAGCAGTTTATTCGGCAGCACGTACTGCATGAAAATCTGCTTGGCGGTCAGCTCCTCTTCGTTCTTCTCACTGTAGTCGTCCGGGTAATCGTTTTTGTACTCTTCAATAGACGGCAAACCGCAGGACTGCGGGGTATCGCGCATCAGAGCAAAGGCAATAATCGCCACCAGGATCGCGCCAAATGCAGGCATATACAGCGCCGCATGCCAGTCGTTAAACCATGCCATCCCCAGCAGGAACAGCAGCGGCGGCAGACCACCACCAACGTTATGCGCGCAGTTCCACACCGACACAATTCCGCCCCGCTCTTTCTGCGACCACCAGTGAACCATGGTGCGTCCGCACGGCGGCCAGCCCATGCCCTGGAACCAGCCACAGACAAACAGCAGCCCGAACATAATCATGATGCTCGACGTCGCCCACGGCACAAAGCCCATAAACAGCATCACCGCCGCCGCAAGGATCAGCCCGGCAGGTAAAAAGATGCGTGGATTCGAGCGGTCAGAGACCGAGCCCATAATGAATTTAGAGAAACCGTAGGCGATGGAAATCCCCGACAGCGCGAAGCCCAAATCACCGCGCGAGAACCCCTGTTCAATCAGATACGGCATGGCTAACGCGAAGTTTTTGCGCACCAGGTAGTACGCCGCATAGCCGAAGAAAATCCCGAGGAAAATTTGCCACCGCAAGCGGCGATAGTGCGAATCGATCTGCGCATCCGGCAGTCTCGCCGTGTGCGCGGCAGGTTTGAAAATACTGAGCATAGTCGCCTCCGTGACCATCATTATCAGGCGAGTCTCACCGGGGCGGTGCGCTCGCCATACTTATCTGCGGCTGGATGGTAGGCAAAGTGTTGACCCTGTACTGTGAAATGTCGCACAAAATGTTACAGATTTATGACACAGATTCCATTTTGAGCACGGAATCACGTTTCATTTTCGTTTTATGCTCGAATATGCTCGCAATCAAACAAACCACAGTTTTGTTGTGGCTTAATGGAATAAAACGAACATTGAGGGAATAGCATGACTCTTTCCACGGTCAGTGAAGCCGATGTGATAGTGATCGGCGGCGGTGCCACCGGAGCCGGAATAGCCCGCGACTGCGCCCGCCGTGGCCTGAAGGCCATTCTGGTTGAGCGCGACGATATCGCCACCGGAGCCACGGGACGCAATCATGGCCTGTTGCATAGCGGGGCGCGTTATGCGGTGACCGATCCGGAATCTGCCCGCGAGTGCATCGCGGAAAATGCCATCCTGAAACGCATCGCCCGCCACTGCACCGACGCGACGGAAGGTCTGTTCATCACCCTACCGGAAGATTCGCTGGACTATCAGCACACCTTTATCGAGGCCTGCCTCGCGGCAAACATTGATGCTCAGCCACTGACTCGGGCGCAGGCGCTGGCGATGGAACCTGCGGTGAACCCGAATTTGGTTGGTGCGGTAAAAGTGCCTGATGGCACCGTCGATCCTTTCCGCCTCACCGCTGCCAACATGCTGGATGCCCGCGAGCACGGGGCCGTGATCCGCACCGGCTGCGAAGTCACGGGGCTGATTCGTCAGGGCGAACGCATCTGTGGGGTGAACGTCTGGGACCGCACGCGACACACCAGCCAACAGCTTTATGCCCAGGTGGTGGTCAACGCGGGTGGGATCTGGGGGCAGCGCATCGCCGAATACGCCGAGCTGAGCGTGCGCATGTTCCCGGCCAAAGGTTCGCTGCTCATTTTCGACCATCGTATTAACCAACACGTGATTAACCGCTGCCGCAAACCGGCCGATGCTGACATTCTGGTGCCCGGAGATACGATTTCGCTGATCGGCACCACCTCCACGCACATTGATTATCGCGACATCGACTGCAACCGGGTGACGGCTGCCGAAGTGGATATTCTGCTGCGTGAAGGCGAAAAACTGGCCCCGGCGATCGCCACCAGCCGTATTCTGCGCGCCTACTGCGGGGTACGTCCGCTGGTTGCCAGCGATGATGACCCAAGCGGGCGCAACGTCAGCCGTGGCATCGTGCTGCTTGACCACGCCGCACGCGATGGCCTGGAAGGGTTCATCACCATCACCGGCGGTAAGCTGATGACCTATCGTCTGATGGCTGAAATGGCCACCGACGCAGTGTGTCGCAAGCTTAATCGTACTGTGGCCTGCACCACCGCAGAGACGCCGTTGCCAGGCTCGCAGGAACCGACTGAAAAATCACTGCATAAAATTATCTCCCTTCCCGCCCCGCTGCGCGGTTCAGCCATTTATCGTCATGGTGACAGAACCCCCGCCTGGCTCGGCGATTCACGCCTGCATCGCAGCCTGGTCTGTGAATGCGAGGCGGTGACCGCCGGAGAAGTGCAGTACGCGGTCGAAAATCTGGCGGTGAAAAATCTGCTCGATTTGCGCCGCCGTACCCGCGTGGGCATGGGCACCTGTCAGGGAGAACTGTGCGCCTGTCGCGCCGCCGCCCTGTTGCACCGCTATCAGGTTACGACCCCGGCGCAGTCGCTAAATCAACTGTCCGAATTCCTCAACGAGCGCTGGCAGGGCGTGCAGCCCATCGCCTGGGGCGATGCGTTACGCGAAAGCGAATTTACCCGCTGGGTGTGGCAGGGATTGTGCGGTCTGGAAAAGGAGCATCATGATGAAATTTGATACCGTCATCATCGGCGGCGGACTGGCGGGTTTACTCTGCGGGCTGTCGCTCACCCGGCAAGGGTTACGCCCCGCCATTATCAGCCGGGGTCAGAGCGGGCTGCATTTCTCCTCCGGCTCGCTCGATTTACTGGCTCACGCCGCGCCACAGACTTTGGCAGAGGCGCTCGACACCCTGAGCGCAGAAGAGCCGATTCATCCTTACAGCCTGCTCGGTAAAAGCGCGGTGCTCGACTATGCGCGTCAAACCGAAACGCTGCTGGCCGAGTGCGGTATCGCCATGCTGGGCCAGGTCGACCAGCCGCATCGGCGTATTACACCGATTGGCACCCTGCGCCAGGCATGGCTCACGCCGCCGGATATCGCCCTCGCCCCGCAGCAAGGGGAACGGATTGCGGTGGTCGGTATCAGCGGATTTATCGATTTCCAGCCCCATTTGGTGGCGGCCTCTTTACGCCAGACCGGTGTCAACGTCGAAGCGCTAGAGATTGCGCTCCCGCAGCTGGATGTCCTGCGCGACAACGCCTCTGAATTTCGCTCGGTGAATCTGGCGCGGATGCTCGACGACGGTGAACAGTGGCGTAGCCTCCACGCTGCGCTGCTGCCGCTGGCCAGCGAATACGATCGGCTGCTGCTGCCCGCCTGTTTCGGATTACAGGATAACGGCCTGTGGCACTGGCTGAATGAAACCCTGCCCTGTCTGGTGGCGTTGCTGCCCACGCTGCCGCCGTCGGTGCCGGGTATCCGACTGCATACGTTGCTGCAACGCCAGTTCGTTAAAAATGGCGGGGTGTGGCTGGCCGGAGATGCAGTGACCGATATTATCCACGACGGGCAAAACATCAGTGCCATCTCTACACGCAACCATGGCGACGTCCCGCTGCGCACCCGTTTTGCGGTGCTGGCCAGCGGCAGCTTCTTTAGCAATGGGCTGATTGCCAGCCGGGAAGGCGTGTTCGAACCGCTGCTGGGGCTGGACGTACTGCAATCTGCCCCACGCGAAAGCTGGACCCGACGCGATTTCTTCGAACCGCAGCCGTGGCAGCGTTTTGGCGTGCAGACGGATACCTCGCTGCGCGCGCTGCGTAACGGCAAACGCTTCGATAACCTGTTTGCCATTGGCGGCGTGCTGGGCGGGTTTGACGGCATTACGCAGGGCTGCGCCGGGGGCGTTAGCGCCGTCACAGCCCTGCACGTCGCCCGCCAGATTGCCGAACTCGCCGGAGGTCAGCCATGAGTGATACCCGTTTTGAAAGCTGCATCAAATGCACCGTCTGCACCACCGCCTGTCCGGTCAGCCGTGCGAACCCGCGCTATCCTGGCCCGAAACAGGCCGGGCCAGACGGCGAGCGTCTGCGTCTGAAAGACGGCGCGCTGTACGACGAGGCGCTGAAATACTGCATCAACTGTAAACGCTGCGAGGTTGCCTGCCCGTCAGACGTCAGGATCGGCGATATTATCCAGCGCGCCCGGGCGCAGTTCAGCCAGCAGAAACCGACCCTGCGCGATGCCATCCTCAGCCACACCGATTTAATGGGCACCCTCTCGACGCCGTTCGCGCCGATCGTTAATGCCACCACCGGACTGAAACCGGTTCGCCGCCTGCTCGACAGCGTGCTGAAAATTGATCATCGCCGCACCCTGCCGAAATACGGCTCGGGCACCTTCCGACGCTGGTATCGCCAGGTGGCGAAGCAGCAGGCACAGTATCCCGAGCAGGTGGCATTTTTCCATGGCTGCTATGTCAACTACAACAACCCGCAGCTCGGCAAAGATTTGCTCAAGGTGCTCAACGCACTCGATATTGGCGTGCAACTGCTGGAAAAAGAGAAGTGCTGCGGCGTGCCGCTGATCGCCAACGGATTTATCGACAAAGCGCGCAAACAGGCGCAGGTCAACACCGCCTCACTGCGTAAAGCGGTGGTGGAAAAACAGCTCCCGGCGATTGCCACCTCCTCTACCTGCACCTTCACCCTGCGCGATGAATATCCGCATCTGCTGGATATCGATAACCACGACGTGCGCGACCATATCGAACTGGCCACCCGCTGGCTGTGGAAACAGCTGGATGCCGGGAAACAGCTACCGTTGCGCCGTCTGCCGCTGAAAGTGGTGTATCACACACCTTGTCACATGGAGAAAATGGGCTGGGCGATATATACCCTTGAACTGCTGCGTCAGATCCCGGAATTGGAAGTGATCGTGCTGGATTCGCAGTGCTGCGGCATTGCCGGAACCTACGGCTTTAAAGCGGAAAACTACGATACCTCACAGGCGATAGGCGCCCCGCTGTTTCGTCAGATTGAAGACAGCGGCGCGGACCTGGTGGTAACCGACTGCGAAACCTGCAAATGGCAAATCGAGATGTCCACAAGCAAACGCTGTGAACATCCGATCAGCCTGCTGGCGCAGGCGTTAATCATGCCAAACTAATCAAGGGCAGAATTTACGGCAGGAATAACGTGTCGACGACGTTCACCCAGCCGTGCTCGGTGGTCATCTCTTTCCCGTGCAGCCAACGACGCAGAAGGTTCAGCGCCATCATGGCGCAAACTTCCTGGCGTATGGCCAGACTGTGGCGTGAGGTGCTGAATTTCACCTGCAGCGCATGGGTGCCTTCCGGGGTTGAGAGCGCGAAGTTCAGACGATCCTGCTCCAGTCCACTGACGGCTAACGCCAGCCCGGCAAAGTGTTTCACCCGCCGTTCTGCGGTCCAGTGCGCGGTCTGCGCCAGGGTCTCTTCCTGACAGGGCACGACTTCACTCGCCAGCAGCGGCGCGTTTTCGCGTCCCAGCTGTAACGCGATAAGCCCGGAAGTGAACTGCTCGCTAAGCGTGATACTCAGCTTGCTTTCCTGCAGAGTGCGCGCAATTTGCGCCGCCAGCCCTTCGGTGCCCTCAAAAATCAGACTTTCGCCAGCGACCTTTTGCACTTCCGGCCACAGGGCTAGCATCGCGTCGCGTTCCGAGGCAGGTCCGGTCAGCTTGAGTTCAATGATCGGCATCGATGAGCGGTAGCCCATAGTGACACCCGGCGGCATAACCAGCGGGTCAAGCTGCTGCGCCAGGTCGCTTTCAGAGCGACCAAAGGTGGTTAAACGCAGGCACAGCGGCGGTTCGCCCAGGGCAAAACGCGCGCGCAGACGCGGCAGGATCTGGTCTGTGACCATCACTTTGAATTCAGATGGCACGCCGGGGGTGAAAAACATCAGGCAGCGATTAAGCTGAAGCGCGAAACCGCAGGCGGTGCCGACCGGGTTATCAATCATTTCCGCGCTGGCGGGGATTTCCGCCTGCTTACGGTTGCTCGGGGCCATCACCCGACCGCGCTCGCTAAAGAATTTCTCCATCTGGGTGAGCCATGCCTCGTGCAGCACCAGCCCTTCCCCTTTGGCGGTGGCGGCGGCCAGCGCGCTGAGATCGTCACTGGTTGGCCCCAGGCCACCATTGACTATCAGAATATCGGCATGTTGACTGCGTTCGCGCAGGACCGACACCAGTGCGTCGAGGCTGTCGCCAACGGTATTGCGCCGGGTTAACGGCAATCCCTGGGTAAATAAGTAATCGGCAAGCCATGCCGCATTGGTGTCAATAATTTGACCATGCAGCACTTCGTCACCGGTGGACAGCATCTCCACGTTTATCATCGTTTTCTCCTTACAAGAGGACGATTTACTATAGCGGAGGCGAGGGAGAAAAGGAAAACAGGCGCGACAGAATGCCGCGCCGGAGGATCAGAACGCGGCGCTCACACCGACGTACGGGCCATCTGCAAGGGTGTTGTCGCGGTTGCCATCTTTGCCCGCGAGGCTCAGATAACGGTAACCCGCTTCGATGCTGATTGGACGCATGATGGTCCAGCGACCACCGGCATTCGCTTCCTGATAGCTCTCAATACCGCTGGAGAGCGAGTCCGGAGAGTAATAGTACTCGCCGAACAGACGGAAGCTGTCGCCAATCTGCCACTGCAGACCCCCACCCACCGCGGCGGCATAGCCTTCGTCGCCGTCATTTGGATTGGTGTAAATGCCTTTCCCGCCGACGGTGGCGATAAATGGCCCCAGTGGAATGTTCAGACCCAGACCAAGACTGGCAGCGTCGCCGTCGTTGTCGCTGTGAGTCCAGTTACCGCTCAATGCCAGACCGGTAGATTCCGTTCCAAAACCGACGCCCAGGTTGGTGTAGTGTTCACCCGCCTGACCGCTGACGCTGATAGCGTTGGCGGCGGCAGACACAAACAGCAGTCCGGACAGACCTAACAAAATACCTTTTTTCATTTTTTAACGTTCCAGCAAACACAAATTAATAAAAACTCCCGAAAACGGCAGAATTGTACTGCTGAATGCACAGGAATCAATGCACTATCAAAGCGAATCGTCACAGGATTGTAACCAGTTACTACCTGAAATCGTTTTGAACCGCAATTATTTCGCCAGTATTAGGCGGACGCTAACATGAAGTCCGCCTAATGCCTCACTGCGTGTGAGCTCCGGCATGGCGCGGTGCAGACGGGCAATATCGTTGACCAGCGCCAGGCCCAGACCCGCCCCGGCTGCATCACCGACGTTATCGAGCCGCTGGAAAGGTTGTAGCGCCAGGTTTCGTTGGGTCGCCTCGATCCCAGGCCCGCTGTCTTCGATATCCAGAATCACCTCATCCCCGGCCCGTTGCAGACGGGCGGTCACCGTCCCGGACGGCGGCGTGTATTTCAGCGCATTATCGAGCAGGTTGGCGCACAGTTCGCCCAGCAGAAGCGCATCGCCCTGTACCCAGACCGCCGCGTGTTCGCCCTCATAGCCTAAATCGATATGCTTGCTGCGCGCCTGCGCCAGCCGGGAAAAACAGCTTTGCTGAACGATATGCTGTATATCGACTGGCGAAAACTGCCGCGCGCCCTGCTCTTTGCCTTTGACGGCAGACAGTTGCAGCAGCCGTTCGGTGAGTGAAATGGTGTTGTCGAGCGTGACGCTCATCGCCTGCAAACTCTCGCGCCACGCCTGCGGCTGCGGGCTGCTCAGCGCCACCGACACCTGCGTTTTGAGGATAGCCAGCGGCGTTTTTAACTGATGCGAAGCATCAGCGCTGAAGCGCTCCTGACGGGAAATCAGGCCCCGCAAGCGGTCAATGTAGCGGTTGAAGGCCACGATCAGCAGCCGCGTTTCGGACCACGGCAGCAGCTCCGGTAGCGGCGTTAGCAGGCCCGGATCGCGACGCACCATGATCCCCGAGAGCTGGCGCATCGGCCGCAGCACCCGACGCAGCAGCCAGCCTGCCAACAGCAGGGTGAGTAGCACCAACATGCCCTGAGTGACCAGCGACGAAAACAGCAATTGCTGGGCCAGGTAACGACGCGACTGCAGCGTTTCGGCGACATAAATCTCCGCCATCCCCATCACGCCGCCCTCGTTGATCGGCTGCAACAGCCGCGCCACACGGATGGCCTGCCCCTGAAACTGGGTGTGATAAAACCACGCCAGCGCCGGGTACAGCGTGGTGCGCGAGGTGGACGGCGGCATGGCGGGCAAATCGTCATAGCCCGAAATCACCTTCCCCGCCGGGTCGACCACCTTGTAATACAGGCGGTCATTCATGTTCAGTTCAAAACTGTCGAGCACCACCCACGGAACATTGACCTCAAGCCGACCATCGCGCACGTGGAGCCGTTCAGAAATGGTACGGGCAGAGGAGAGCAGCGTCCGGTCGTAGGCCTGCGTCGCCGCCTGGAGCGCACTGACGTAGCTGTTAAACGCCGAAAATCCCCATAACAGCAGCAGCGGCAAACCGAGGAATAGCAGCAGTTGGGCAAACAGCGACTGCGGTTTACGCCACCTCATCGCCGCGCTCCAGCAGATAGCCGAGCCCGCGCAGGGTGGTGATGCGCACGTTGCTGGGCTGTAGCTTTTTGCGTAAACGATGAATGTAAAGTTCGATGCTTTCGAGGCTAACCTCATCGCTGAGGCTGAAGACCTGCTCGAACAGCTGCTGGCGGGAAACCGGGCGCTGGCGGCGATACATCAGCACCGTTAACAGGGCATGCTCGCGGGGGGTCAGCGCCAGCGTCTGCCCGTGCAGCATGAAATAGCCGTCGTCATGAAAGGTCAGGTCGCCCAGCTGCTGGGTCTCCTGCACCTGCCCTTCGCTGCGACGCAGCAGAGCGCGCAGGCGCGCGTCCAGTTCTTCCAGTTCGAACGGTTTAGGCAGATAGTCATCGGCCCCGGCATTGAGACCAATCACCCGCTCGGCGACCGCACTGCGCGCGGTTAGCAGCAGCACCGGCAAGGTTTGTCCGCGTTTACGCAGGCGCTGGACCACTTCCAGACCATCAAAGCCCGGCATACCGATATCCAGCACCGCCAGGGCGTATTTTTCACTTTGCAGGAGATGGTCCGCAGCGCGTCCGTCAAACACGGTGTCGACGGCAAACCCGCCCTGCACCAGCGCCTTCTCCAGCCAGTGAGCCAGCTCACGGTTATCTTCCGCTAATAAGAGACGCATATCACATCCTGTAAAGTTGGTGGCGTATTGAAAGGGAAATGAAAGGTTACTGTTTTAACAATCACGCAACGGAACCGCCACATGGTGGTTCACATAATCAGAAAAAAACCGACCCTATCAATCCGGTTCATCCGGCGTGAGGATAAAAAATGACAACGCAGATCCTTCGAACACTTATTGCCTCTGCCCTGCTGCTCGGCAGCACGTCCGCCCTGGCCGCAGAAGCGCCTGCCCGCACAGAATGCATCGCGCCGGCCAAGCCCGGCGGCGGCTTTGACCTTACCTGCAAGCTGATTCAGGTCAGCCTGCTGGAAACCAACGCCATCGAAAAACCGATGCGCGTGACCTATATGCCAGGCGGGGTCGGCGCGGTGGCCTATAACGCTATCGTCGCCCAGCGCCCAGGCGAACCGGGCACCGTGGTGGCGTTCTCCGGCGGCTCGCTGCTTAATCTGTCGCAGGGCAAATTTGGTCGCTATAACGTCGATGACGTGCGCTGGCTGGCGAGCGTCGGCACCGATTACGGGATGATCGCCGTACGCAAAGATTCGCCATGGAAAACGCTGAAAGACCTGATGACGGCGATGGAAAAAGATCCGAATCGGGTAGTCATTGGCGCGGGCGCATCAATTGGCAGCCAGGACTGGATGAAGGCGGCGAAGCTGGCGCAAAAAGCCAACGTCGACCCGCACAAGATGCGCTATGTGGCGTTTGAAGGCGGCGGCGAGCCGGTCACGGCGCTGCTGGGCAACCACGTGCAGGCGGTGTCCGGTGACCTCAGCGAAATGGTGCCGTACCTGCAAGGCGACAAAATTCGCGTGCTGGCGGTGTTTTCCGACAACCGTCTGCCAGGGCAGTTAGCCGACGTGCCGACGGCCAAAGAGCAGGGTTATGACCTCGTCTGGCCGATTATTCGTGGCTTCTACGTCGGGCCGAAAGTTAGCGATGCCGAGTACGACTGGTGGGTACAGGCCTTCCAGAAATTGCAGCAAACCGAGGAGTTCAAAAAGCAGCGCGAACTGCGGGGCCTGTTTGAGTTCAACCTGAACGGCAAAGCGCTCGACAGCTACGTCAAGCAGCAGGTCACCGACTACCGTGAACAGGCCAAATCTTTTGGTCTGGCGAAATAAGTGGGGGCGCAGATGAGCGATCGTATTTTTGCTGGCGTCTGGGTGCTGCTGTGCCTCGGTGGTCTGATGGTCGCCTGGCAGCTGCACAGCGAATACAGCTACGAGCCGGTTGGCCCGCGCCCGTTCCCGCTGGGCATTATCGGGCTAATGCTGCTCTGTTCGGTCGCGCTACTGCTGCGTCGGCCGGACGCTATCGACTGGCCGCATCAGCGGGTGCTTCAGCGCCTGCTGACGATGGTTATCGTGCTGCTGATGTACGCCTGGGGCTTTGAATGGCTTGGTTTCCCGCTGGCGACCGCCATCCTGACCGCGATAATCGGTATGTTATTCGGCGCGACGCTGCCCGCCGCGGGCATTTCTGGCGTGGTGCTCGGCATTTCGCTCTGGTTTGCCTTTGACAGGCTACTGGATGTCACCCTGCCTCTCGGCGTCTGGCTGAACTGACGGAGATCCTATGGATACCTGGATTTATCTCTCACAGGGGTTCGCCGTGGCGATGACCCCGGAAAACCTGCTGATTGCACTGATTGGCTGTTTCGTCGGCACCATCGTCGGGCTGCTGCCCGGCCTCGGGCCAATTAACGGCGTGGCCATTTTGCTGCCGCTGGCGTTTGCCCTGCATCTGCCTGCCGAATCAGCGCTGATCCTGCTCGCCACGGTCTATATCGGTTGTGAATATGGGGGGCGCATTTCGTCGATTCTGCTTAACGTGCCCGGCGATGCGGCAGCGATCATGACCGCGCTGGATGGTTATCCGATGGCCCAGCAAGGACGCGGCGGCGTGGCGCTGTCGATTTCCGCCGTCAGCTCGTTTATGGGTTCGATGGTAGCCATTATGGGTATCATTCTGTTCGCTCCGGCGCTGGCGCAGTGGTCGCTGGCGTTTGGTCCAGCGGAGTATTTTGCCCTGATGGTATTTGCTATCGCCTGCCTCGGCAGCATGATGGCGCAAAATCCGCTGAAGTCGTTTTTGGCGGCGTTGATCGGACTGGGCCTGGCGACGGTGGGCGTCGATGCCAACACCGGGGTGTATCGCTTCACCTTCGACAGCGTCCATTTGTCCGACGGCGTGCAGTTTATTGTGGTGGTAATCGGCCTGTTCTCAGTGTCTGAAATCCTGCTGATGCTGGAAAGCACCAGCGGCGGCCAGACCCTGGTACGCAAAACCGGCCGGATGATGTTCACCGTTAAGGAAGCCTCGCAGTGTGCGGGGGCGACGCTGCGCTCGTCGGTGATTGGCTTCTTCGTCGGCGTGCTGCCGGGAGCCGGGGCCACCATCGCCAGCGCCATCACCTACATGACCGAGAAGAAAATCAGCGGCAACAGCGACAGCTTTGGCAAAGGCGATATTCGCGGCGTGGCGGCCCCGGAAGCGGCCAACAACGCCTCGGCCTGCGGCTCGTTTATTCCAATGCTGACCCTCGGCGTGCCGGGTTCGGGCACCACGGCGGTAATGATGGGGGCGCTAACCCTGTACAACATCACCCCCGGCCCGGCGATGTTTACCGAGCAACCGGATATCGTCTGGGGGCTGATCGCCGCCCTGCTGATTGCGAACGTGATGCTGCTGATCATGAACATTCCGCTGATTGGTCTGTTCACCCGGATGTTAACCATTCCGCTGTGGTTCCTGGTTCCGGCGATTGCGGCCGTCTCTGCGGTTGGCGTGTACGCGGTTCACAGCACCACCTTTGATTTGGTGCTCATGGTGGTGCTTGGGGTATTGGGGTACATTTTGCGCAAGATGCACTTCCCGATGTCGCCGCTGATCCTCGGCTTCGTGCTGGGGGAAATGCTGGAGCAGAACCTGCGCCGCGCGCTGTCTATCAGCAACGGCAGCGTCGGTATTCTGTGGGAAAGCGGGGTGGCGAAAACGCTGCTGATGCTGGCGATAGTGGTTATCGTCATTCCGCCGGTGCTGCGCCTGATGCGCAAACGCCGTCAGCGCAAAGCGACTGTTGAAGCGAGCTAACCGCGCAGCGTGGCGTTGACCCACTCCAGTAACGCCCGGCGGGAAATTTTTATCCCGCCGGTTTTCAGGCTGGCGGGCAGCATTAACCAGCACACCGGTTGCTGAAAGCGCGCCAGTTTGTCCTCTGCCCACTGCGGCATCTGCGTGACATCAAACCCGTCACTGCCCTCCACTACCGCCACCGGACGCTGACCAAACTCGGCATCGTCCAGCGGCACAATAAAGATTTGCTCGACCTGCGGATGACGGCTTATCACCCGCTCGACTTCTTCCGGCTGAATGCCTTCCCCACCGCAGAAAAACAGATTATCCATTCTGCCCAGCACCGTCAGCCGCCCGTCGTGCAGCTCGCCGCGATCGCGGGTGGGAAACCAGCCTTCGGCGTTGGTGAGCGGAGTCAGCGCGCCGTTTCGCCAATAGCCTGCGGCCATGCTGTTTGCCCGCAGCCAGATTTCACCGTTGACGATTTTGACTTCCCGGCCCGGCAACGCACGGCCCACATCCGCTTCGCCGTCGGTTTCTTTGGCGCACACCGTCGAGGCGAATTCCGTCAGCCCGTAGCCGCAAAAGGTGCGGATCCCGTGCGCACGGGATTGCTCCGCCAGCTCAACCGGGATCGCCGCCCCACCGAGCAGCACCGAGTTGAGCGTCAGCGGTTCGCCGTCATTCAGCAGCCGCCAGAGCTGCGTCGGCACCAGCGAGGCGTGGGTGCAGCCTGCCAGCATTTGCGCCAGCGGCAGACGCTCGCGCACCGTCAGCCGCGCACCGTTGTGCAGCCAGCGCCAGAGAATGCCCTGCCCGGAGACGTGAAACAGCGGCAACGACAGCAGCCAGTCGTCGGTGTCGCGGTAGGGAATTAGCGCCAGCACCCCTTCGGCGCTGGCCAGATGGGCAGCAAAAGTATGCCCCGCCGCTTTCGGTAAACCGCTGGAGCCGGAGGTCAGGGTCAGGGTCGCCAACCGCTCTGCCTGCCAGGCGACGTTCGGGGCATGTGCCGCCTGTTGCAGGCAGAGCGTTGTTAAATCGGCAAACGGCGTGTCGCCGCTTAGCAATACGGCATGACGCAGCGAAAACTGCGGCAGCAGCGCCACCACCAGCTCGCGCGGCAGTTGAGGATTCACCGGTAGAACGCGCGCCCCGCACTGCAACAGCGCCAGCCATGCCAGCAGGGTTTGCGGATGGTTGAACGCCCGGAGCAGCACGCCGTCGTACGGGCGAACGCTCTGCGCGGCAAACCCGGCGGCCAGGGCATCAATCCGCTGACACAGCTGCTGCCAGCTCAGCGTTTCGTCCCCCAGACGCAGCGCCTGGGCGTGCGGTCGCTTAGCGCACCAGTGCCGCCACGGATAATCAGCGAAAATCATACCAGCGGATCCAGACTCTCGCGGCTGAGGCACGGTAATTCACTGTTCGGCCAGCGGCGAATCAATTGTGCCTGCATCAGGTTCAGCGTATCCAGCCCCGGCAGGGTGTCCGGCGTCAGCCACGCGGCAATCCGCGCCAGCTGTGTCAGGCCCAGACTGGATTCAATTGATGAGCTGATCACCGCCGTTAAGCCCTGGGCATGAGCCGCCGCGACCTGATCGCGGACTTTTTGCAGGCTGCCAGTGAGCGTCGGTTTGATAACCACCGCCTTGACACCGGGTTCGGCGGTAAAGGTGAAATCGGCTTCACGCAGGCTTTCATCCCAGGCGATGGCAATCCCGGTTTCCTGCGCAAACGCGCGGGAGTCGTCCCGGGTCCGGCACGGCTCTTCGATAAAAGCAATGCGCGGACGGTATTCAGGATTCACATATTTGGCGAACTGCTGCGCTTTCAACGGCGTCCACGCCCGGTTGGCGTCGAGTCGCAGCTGCAAATCGGGAATGGCTTCCAACAGCAGGTTGACGACCATGCCGTCGCGGACCGCTTCCCACAACCCCACTTTTACCTTCGCCACCTTGTCACCGGGCATCGCATCGAGGACAGCAAACAGTTCGTCCGGGTCGCCGGTACACAGCGGGGCCGCACGATAGTCCGCCGCCTGCGGTAATTCGTCGTGCAGCTCTGCCAGCGCACAGCTCAGGCCAAACGCGGCAGAAGGCAGCTGTGGCAGGTCGGGATTGCCACCGTCGCGCCAGGCGTTGACCCAGGCAATCACCACCGTCTGGGCCTGTTCCAGCGTTTCGTCGCTGAATCCTGGCAAGGGCGAAATCTCGCCCCAGCCTTCGGCATCGCCCTGGCGTAGCTGAACCAACAGCCCGTCGCGGGTTTTCAGTCGCCGCTCGCGCAGAACCACTCCCGCGTCCATGGGGATCTGCCAGCGGTATACCTGGGCGTGTCGCATTATGGATTCCGTTTGAATTTGCTGAAATCAGGCTGACGCTTCTGGTTGAAGGCGTTGCGGCCTTCCTGCCCTTCTTCGGTCATGTAGAACAGCATGGTGGCATTGCCCGCCAGTTCCTGCAGACCGGCCTGGCCGTCGCAGTCGGCATTGAGGGCTGCTTTCAGGCAGCGCAACGCCATCGGGCTGTTTTCCAGCATTTCACGACACCAGCGTACGGTCTCTTTTTCCAGGTCAGCCAACGGCACCACGGTGTTGACCAGGCCCATGTCCAGCGCCTGTTTAGCGTCGTACTGACGACACAGGAACCAGATTTCACGCGCTTTTTTCTGACCCACGATGCGGGCCATGTAGGATGCGCCCCAGCCGCCGTCGAAGGAGCCGACTTTCGGGCCAGTCTGACCGAAAATGGCGTTGTCCGCAGCAATGGTCAGGTCACACATCATGTGCAGTACGTGACCACCGCCGATGGAGTAGCCTGCCACCATGGCGACAACCGGTTTCGGGCAGGTGCGGATTTGACGCTGGAAATCCAGCACGTTCAGGTGATGGGTGCCCGCGTCGTCCTGGTATCCGCCGTAATCGCCGCGCACTTTCTGATCGCCACCTGCGCAGAAGGCTTTGTCGCCTTCGCCGGTGAGAATAATCACCCCGACGTTGTCGTCATAACGGGCATCCGCCAGGGCCTGAATCATCTCTTTGACGGTCAGCGGACGGAAGGCGTTGCGCACCTGTGGGCGATTGATGGTGATTTTAGCGATGCCGTCCGACGATTTCTGATAACGAATATCTTCGAAACCTTCGGAGCAGTCCTGCCAGTCAACCGGGGCGTACAGCGTTTTTTCATCAGGGTAAATCATAATAAGTCCTGTCGTCAGTCGTTCAGAATCTGTTTCAGAAAACCGGCCACCGCCCCGGGATTTTCCCGGTGAGCGTTGTGTCCGGCGTGGGGAATGAGGTGGCATTGTGCAGCCAGTTGCTCCGCGATAGCGCGGAATTTGGCATCACGTTCACCACACAGATACCAGAAAGCATAGTCTCTGGCAGGCGCGGCCAGCGCCGGGCGTAAATCAGGCTGCACCGCCAGGGAGGTGGCGAGCAGCATATCTGCCAGCCTTGGGCCGTTATTGTGCGCGCGTAATGCCACCAGTTCATGGCGCTGGGGTTCGCTCAGCGAGGCAAACACCGGCTGGCGATACCAGGCGTCGAACACGTCGGTTAGAGGTTCATGGTGAAAACGCTGCGCCCACTGCGCATCGGATTGCTCGCGCGCCCGGCGGGCGGGTTCATCTTCCAGACCGGGATGTCCGCCTTCGACAATCAGCCCTTTCAAGCCGGGCATTTCCGTCTGGCTCGCCGCAAACATCGCCACGCGCCCGCCCAGCGAATAGCCCACCAGCCAATATTTAAGGATGTTGTAACTAACTAACGTAGCCTGCAGTTCCAGGCAGACATCCGCAAAATGGGTCACCGGGAGAGCCGCCGATCCGCCGTGACCAGGCAGGTCGATATACAGCCGGGAGAACGCCCCGAGCTGTTCGCCCACCGGCTGCCACTCCCGGTTATCACCCGAAAAACCATGCAGGAACACCAGCCACGGCAGGTCTGGGGCCCCTATTTTCGCCACGGCGTGCAGGGTCATAGCTGGCTGACCTCTGCCAGTAAATGCTGCAACGTCTGCGCCCCATCGGTGTCGTTTACCACCAGTTCAATAACCGTGGTCACCGGCTGACGCCATGCGCCACGCATCGCCTCGTCCAGCGCCGCCCAGTTTTCCGGGCGATGGTAATGCAGGCCGAACATCTTCGCGGCGTGTTCAAAATTGACGTTTTGCGGCATCAGATAGAAGCGGTCGCGTTCTTCCGCCGGGGTCGGCAGCAGGGAGAAAATCTGCCCGCCGTTGTTATTCACTACAATCAGCACCAGCGGGGCCGACACCTGACGCAGCAGCGCCAGGCCATTCAGATCGTACAGCGCCGACAGGTCGCCGACGATCGCCAGCGTTGATTTCGCACTGCCGCGCTGGACGCCCGCAGCGGTAGAAATTAGCCCGTCGATACCGCTGGCCCCCCGGTTGCTGAACACCGGATATCCGGCGGGCAGCTGACCAAGCGCGTCAATCAGGCGCACCACTAAACTGTTGCCGACAAATAATTGGCCCTGATCGGGCAGGTAATCGCTGATGCGGTGGGCCAACTGCGCTTCGCCGAAGGTATCGCGCAGCAGCTCGGTTTTCTGCCATGCCTGGTGGGACAGCGCTGGCACATCCACACACCAGCTTTGGCGCGGTTCAGCCGGATGCAAATCGAGCCACCTGTCGATGTGGCACACCAGCCGCCGACCACGATGATGGGCCGGGTCGAGCCGTCCGGGCAGGTTATCCACCAGCCAATATTCATCCGGTTCGCAGCTGGCCTGCCATTGCAGGAGACGTTTCCCGGTCAGGCTGCTGCCGAGCTGAACCACGATTTGTGCCTGCGAAAGTTCGGTCACCGCTTTGGCGTTGCCGAGCCATAAATCCGCACATGGCAGCGGTTGACCGGTTTGCGACAGGACATCGCCAATCAGCGGCCAGCCGAGGGTTTTCGCCCATTCTGCCACTTTTTTGCCTTCCGCAGCACTCATGCGCCCGGCAACCACCACCCCGCGTTTTTGTCGCCAGAAAAACCAGTCGCGCTGCGGTTCACTTTCCAGATGCAGGGCTTCGCGCAGCCACGGCTTGTCGCTTTGCCACCAGTTACCCAGCGCCTGCTGCCAGTCGAGGCCAGTGTCGTCCATTTCGCCATACAGCGGTTCGGCAAACGGACAGTTGATATGCACCCCGCCGCTGTGCAGCTGGCCCAGCGCGTTGTCGATCGACGAGACCAGCCAGCGGGCCGGAATATCATGACTCGGACGCGGTAGCGAAAGCGCTTGAGAAGGATGAGAGCTGAAAATGCCCGGTTGGCGAATGGCCTGATTAGCGCCGCAGTCGATCAGTTCCGGCGGGCGGTCGGCGGTCAGCAGGATCAGTTTTTCGCCGGTCAGCCCGGCCTCAATCAGGGCGGGATAGAGATTCGCCACCGCGGTACCGGAGGTGACAATGACTGCCACCGGCTGTTGGCTCGCTTTCGCCAGTCCCAGGGCCAGGTGACCGAGGCCACGCTCGTCAAAATGGGTATGAGCTATCAGTGCGCGGTTTTCAGCCGCCGCCAGCGTCAACGGCGTTGAACGCGACCCCGGCGCAATGCAGACGTGCTGCACGCCGTGGCGGGTTAGTGCTTCAAGGATTACCGCCGCCCAGCGTCGGTTAAATGCGCTTACTGACATGATATTGTCCAGTATCAATTTTGCAGATTATTATAGATGAGTGATAGCGACAGGTTATTGATATGAGTCGGTTATCTGTTATTCGGAAAGTAACAGTGAACGAAGCCCCGCCGCTTTTTGGGTGATTTCCTGCCACTCCTGCTCAGGATCAGACCCTCGAACAATACCCGCCCCGGCATACAGTCGCGCTACCTCGCCGGTGACTTTCGCCGACCGCAGCGCCACGCAAAACTCACTTTGCGCCAGGCTGAGATAGCCAGCAGAACCGGCGTACCATTCCCGGACGAAGGGCTCGTGATTGTCGATAAACCGCCGCGCCTGTTCACGCGGTAATCCGGCGACTGCCGCAGTGGGCTGGAGTTGAGACAGGCAGCGTGTGTCGTCAGGTTTTTTCAGTTCGGCCTGGATACAGCGCCGCAGATGCTGCACCTTACGCAGGCGAATCACCTGCGGGGGCAGCACTTCAAGGGCGCTAACCTCCTGCTGTAAACGCTGGCAGATATCTTCCACCACCAGCAGATTCTCACGCTGATTTTTATCATCGTGCATCAGCCAGTCGGCAAAATGTCGGGCCTGTTTTTCATCCGAATGGCTCGCCACCGTGCCTGCCAGCGCTTCGGTTTCAAGTTGGGTGCCCTGCCGCCGCCAAAGCCGTTCCGGGGTCGATCCTAAAAATGCGCTTTGCGCCCCGAAGGCCATCAGAAAGTGGTAGCAGTTGAGATTCACGCGACGGCTGGCGGCCATCATCGCCCCGGCGTGCAGCGGGCTGGCAAAACGTAAATCGGTGGCGCGGGCGAGGACCACCTTATCGAGCGCACCACGCGCAATGGTGTCGGTGGCGGCGTCTATCAGACCTACCCATCCCGCGTGGTCAGGGAAATGACGCTCGCCTTTTAGCTCACCGCGTAGGGTGGGTAGCGTGCGTGAAGGCAGTAAGGTGGTTAAAAATGCGTTGGCCTGATGGGCGTCGTCTCGCAGGGAAATATCACTGCTGAGCGTCAGGCGTAATGTGGCTTTCCCCGCATCGCGTCGCCATTCCAGACGCGGCAAAAACAGTTGTCCGTTTTCCGGTTCGAAGGCGTTCAGTCCCCAAATACGCAGAGTGGTTTGATCCTGCTGGAGGAAAGCATTGGCCTGCGCCAGAGAGGTAAACTGTCGCACCGCACCAAGAGCCGCGACTTCTTCATGACCATTGCGGTGTTGCCAATAAAACTGCGGGAATTGAGTCTGACTACAAAGCCAGCTGAGAGGATCAAAGGCGTCATTCAGGGGGAAGGATGTATCGAAAATTCGCGAACCAGCCGCATCAGGTATGTCATCGGTCAGAAAACCCAACAGGTTTTCCAGCGCAGCGGTAATGGAATGCACGCGAACCTCCCTCAGATAAAAACCACGCATTATAAAGGGTACTGCCTCAAAAAAGCAGTACCCATGATGAGGGAGCGGTTTTTATCGACGCGCTAACAGCAAACCCAGAACCAGCCCGACGGCAGCCCCGACGCCAATCCCCTGCCACGGTTTTTCGTGAACGTAGTCGTCTGCACGATTCACCGCCTGTTTGGCGCGGTAGTAATAGGTGTCCGATGCCTGACTAACACGGGCCTGGACCTCCTGCAATGCCTGCTCGGCACGCAGCTTAAGCTCAATGTATTTCTGATCGGCCGGATCGCCAGAGGAGCTTAACACTTCTTCCAGAGTCTCACTCAGCAGGGCCAGATCGTCGTCGATACGTGATTCATAAGAATGATATGCCATCAGTTTTCTCCTTGGTTAAACCTGTCCGCTAACTATAGACAAAGGTTTACGAGTTCGCTTCCCGCGCCATGCCGATGTGCGGGATGCCATCTTCGTCATAAACGGCGGTGACCGGCGCAAAACCAAAGCGGGCATAGAACGGCTGGAGATGGGCCTGCGCGCCCAGGTACAACGCCTTCTGCGGCCAGTGTTGCAGGCAACTGGCGAGGGTGTGTTCCATCAGTTGAACGCCCAATTTTTCACCCCGAACCGCCTGGCTAACAATCACCCGACCGATAACAACTGGCTCAAATTCGGCTTCGCTTTTCAGAATCCTCGCATACGCGACCAGCTCACCGTCGCGCCAGCCGAGGAGGTGTCGGTTCTCGCCGACCAGATCATCGCCATCGACATCCTGATAAGCGCAGGCCTGCTCCACCACAAACACCTCACAGCGCAGTTGCAGTATCGCGTACAGCTGTTGAACGGTTAACTGGCTGTGATGAAGATCGTTCCACTGAATCATATTGTGCTCCGTTATACTGTCTTTTTTATTTAACGCTTTGAGGTGATTGCGTTATGGAATTGATTTTTCTCGGGACATCCGCAGGTGTACCCACCCGTCACCGTAATATGACGTCGATGGTCCTGAATTTGCAACAGCCAAACCTTTCGCAGATGTGGCTGTTCGACTGCGGGGAAGGTACGCAGCACCAGTTTCTGAAGACCAGCCATCATCCGGGCAAACTCGATAAAATTTTCATCACCCATCTGCATGGCGATCATCTTTTTGGCTTGCCGGGCCTGCTGTGCAGCCGTTCGATGCAGGGGAATCCCTCGCCGCTGACGATTTATGGCCCGAAAGGCATTCGTGAGTTTGTTGAAACCGCCCTGCGTTTGAGCGGGTCGTGGACCGATTATCCGCTCACCATTGAAGAGGTCGCCCCCGGCCCGGTGTTTGACGATGGTTTTTTTAAGGTCAGCGCTTATCCGCTCAATCACCCGGTGGAATGTTATGGCTATCGCATTGACCAGCATGATAAACCCGGCCCGCTCGATGCCGCCCGCCTGCTGGCCGACGGCATTAAAGCCGGGCCGCTGTTCCAGCAGCTAAAAAAAGGGCTGACGGTAGAAATGCCCGACGGACGCATTGTGAACGGTCAGGACTATCTTGGCCCAAGCACACCGGGTATCAGCCTGGCCATTTTCGGCGATACCGCCCCTTGCCCGGCCGCGCTTGAGCTGGCGAAGGGTGTCGATGTGATGGTGCATGAAACCACGCTTGAGCATGAGATGGCGGAAAAAGCCAACAGCCGCGGGCACTCCTCCTCCGTTCAGGCCGCGCAGCTGGCCCGCGAGGCGAAGGTCGGCAAGCTGATCATTACCCACGTCAGCTCTCGCTATGACTGGCACGGCTGTCAGCGCCTGCTGGCCGAATGTCGCAGCGTATTTGAACCCTGCGAACTGGCAGAAGATTTTAGCGTGTTCCCTTTGGTTTAACTTTTAATGATATTTGCCGATAACAGAGTAAAGGCACGACCTGACTGTTTACTCTGAGGGCAAGATGGATAATTTCCAGAAAGATATCGACGACAGAGCCAATCTGACTCTGTCGAACCGCTTTGAACTGCTGCTGTTCCGCCTGGGAGCGTCGGCTGAAGGTGACAAGTCCGAACTGTTCGGCATTAACGTTTTTAAACTGCGCGAAATTGTGCCAATGCCCTCGTTCACCAAACCGGCGGGTATTAAGGCCCCGGTGATGGGGATGGTGAATATTCGCGACCAGATTATCCCGGTTATTGACCTGCCGTCAGTGCTGGGGTGCAAAGCAGAAAGCGGCCTCAATATTCTGCTGATCACCGAATATGCCCGCAGCGTGCAGGCGTTTGCGGTGGAGTCAGTAGAGAACATCATTCGCCTCGACTGGACCCAGGTGCATACCGCAGAAAAAGCCGTGAACGGTCAGTACATCACCAGCATTGCCTGTCTGGACAATGAGCGAGACAGCAATAACCTGGCGATGGTTATCGACGTGGAGCAAATCCTGTATGACATCGTGCCAGCTGACCATGATTTGCACGCCACGCGCCTGACCGCGCCGAAACAGCGCATCAAACCGGGTGCCACAGCGATTGTTGCTGAAGACTCGAAGGTGGCGCGGGCGATGCTGGAGAAAGGCCTCCAGGCGATGGAAATCCCGGCGAAAATGCATATCACCGGACTGCAGGCGTGGGAGACGATTGAGAAGCTGGCGAAAGAAGCGCTGAACGAAGGCGTGCCGGTGACCGATAAGATTGCGCTGGTACTGACCGACCTTGAAATGCCCGAAATGGACGGCTTTACCCTGACGCGCAAAATCAAATCTGACCCGCGCCTGAAGGCAATCCCGGTGGTTATCCACTCGTCGCTGTCAGGTAATGCCAACGAAGATCATATCCGCAAAGTGAAAGCCGATGGCTACGTCGCCAAGTTCGAAATCAACGAGCTGTCATCGGTGATTAAGGAAGTGCTGGAGCGTGCTGACCGTCGCGAAGAGGGGCCGCTGATCAGTCGATTACAGTCGGTGTGATTTAAACACATCCATAAAAAAACCCGCCGAAGCGGGTTTTTTTGTTTTTACATCATCGGCATTGCCATCTGAACAATCGTTATCAGCGGCTGAGGATAGATACCGAGGATCAGCACCAGCAGCGCGGAAATCAGTACCACGATACCGCCAGCGCTGTATTGCCAGTTTGATGGCGCATCGCGGTTCAGCTGCTGTGGCGCTTCCAGATACAGACTCACCGCTACGCGCAGGTAGTAGTAGAGACCAATCGCGGAACCAATCACCACCGCCGCCGTCAGCCACCACAGGTGAGCCTGAACACCGACCGCCAGCACGTAGAACTTACCGATAAAGCCGAGCGTCATCGGGATCCCTGCCAGAGACAGCATCATTACCGTCATGACGGCAGACAGGATCGGACGGTGCCAGAACAGACCACGGTAGGAGTACAGAGAATCTGCATCCGGGCCACGGTACGGGCTGGACATCAGGCTGACCACGCCGAATGCGCCGAGGCTGCTGAACAGGTAACCCGCCAGGTACACGCCCACGGTTTCCATGGACATCTTGCCGCTGTGCAGCGCAATCAGTGCCACCAGCAGATAACCCAAGTGCGAGATGGAGGAGTAACCGAGCAGACGCTTGATGTTGGTCTGGCTCAGGGCCATCAGGTTACCGAAGATGATGGATACGAAGGCAATCACGCCCAGCACCACACGCACGGCTTCACTGTCGCCCACCGGCGCGTACAGGAACAGACGCATCACCACGCCAAAGATAGCGATTTTACTCGCGGTCGCCAGGAAGGTGGAGACCGGGGCAGGCGCACCCTGATACACGTCTGGCGTCCACAGGTGGAACGGAACCAGAGAAAGTTTAAAGCCGAGGCCAACAATCATCAGGCCCAGACCAGCCAGCAGCAGCGGCTCATGCAGCATGTTGTCGGCCAGTGCTTTACCCAGCGCCAGGAACGACAGGCTGCCGGAGTTCGCGTACACCAGCGCCATACCGAACAGCAGGAAGGAAGATGCTGCGGCAGACAGAATGGTGTATTTGATGCTGGCTTCCAGCGAGCGCTTCTGGCGGTAGGCATAACCAATGAGGCCGAACAGCGGGAGCGAGATAAGCTCGATCCCGAGGAACAGGGCCGCCATGTGGTTAGCGTTCGCCAGCAGAATGCCACCCAGGGCTGCAATCAGCACCAGCAGGTAGAACTCTTCTTTGTTGTCGTAATAGCCCTCAAGCCACGGATAGGCAAAGGTACAGGTGGCGAGACTCGCCAGCAGCACCAGCCCGGTGTAAAGCATGGCATAACCATCGACGCGCATCAGCGGCGTCACGTCCATTGCACCCGCGTGACCCACGAACCAGAGCGACAGCAGGGCGACGTTCAGCCCGATAACCGACAGCGTGGCATTGAAGAAATGATTGCGTCGCCACGCAATGGAGAGCATCACAACCACCACCGTCAAGCCGACGATCAGCAGCGGTAGCAGTGCGATCAGTTGTTGTGGAGTTATTGTCATGGCGATTTACGGCCTTGTAGTAGAAACAGAATTAACAAACCACTGCTGAATATTGCCCATCGCAGCATGTGAGGTGTCGAGGATCGGCTGTGGGTAGAACCCGAGCAGAACCAGCAGCACCACTAACAGCAGGATGATAAACAGCTCGCGCAGCGACATCCCTGGCAGTTCTTTGGCTGCAATTTCGCTTTTCGCTTTACCGAAGTAAGCGCGATGCAGCATCGCCAGCGAGTAAACAGAGGCGAAGACCAGACCGAAGGTGGAAATCACGGTGATACCCGGCACCACATGGAATGCGCCGAACAGGATCATGAATTCGCCGACGAAGTTACCGGTACCCGGCATCCCCAGTGTTGCCACTGCGAAGAACATTGACAGCGCAGGCAGCCATTTAATTTTGCTCCACAGACCGCCCATCATACGCATGTCACGGGTATGCAGACGCTCGTACAGCTGACCACACAGAATGAACAGACCCGCTGCGGACAGACCGTGCGCAATCATCTGAATCACGGCACCCTGGTATGCCAGCTGGCTACCGGTGTAAATCGCAATCAGCACGAAGCCCATGTGCGACACGGAGGTGTAAGCAATCAGACGCTTGATGTCGTACTGAGTGAAGGCCATCCACGCGCCGTAGAAGATACCGATAACACCCAGCCACATGGCAATCGGTGCGAACTCGGCGGACGCGTTCGGGAACAGCGGCAGCGCGAAACGCAGCAGACCGTAGGCTGCGGTTTTCAGCAAGATACCGGCCAGGTCTACAGAACCTGCGGTCGGTGCCTGGGAGTGCGCATCTGGCAGCCAGCCGTGCAGCGGAACCACCGGCATTTTCACCGCGAAGGCGATGAAGAAGCCCAGCATCAGCAGATATTCCACGTTGTGGGCCATCGGCGTTTTCAGCAGTTGCTCGTAGTTGAAGGTCCAGACCCCGGTCGCGTTGTAGTGTACGAACACCAGCGCCAGAATCGAAATCAACATCACCAGACCACTCGCCTGGGTATAGATGAAGAACTTGGTTGCCGCCGTGATACGCGTTTTACCGTCAGAGGCTTTGTGGCCCCACAGCGCGATCAGGAAGTACATCGGAACCAGCATCATCTCCCAGAAGAAGAAGAACAGGAACAGGTCGATGGCGAGGAACACGCCGATCACGCCGCCCAGGATCCACATCAGGTTGAGGTGGAAGAAGCCCTGGTATTTTTCAATTTCACGCCAGGAACAGAGCACTGCCAGTACGCCGAGCAGGCCGGTCAGCACCACCATCAGCAGCGACAGACCGTCGATAGCGAGGTGAACCGTAATGCCAAAGCGTGGGATCCACGGCAGAATAAATTCAGACTGCCATTGCGGGATGCCCGCGGCTTGCGTCAGAGAGTAGCCGCCCTGCAACCACAGTTGCAGGGACAGGGCCAGCGTCAGTCCCATTGTAATCAGCGCAATCCAGCGCGGCATCTTCACGCCGAAGCGTTCGGTCTGCCAGCATAAGAAGCCGCCGATAAACGGGATTAGTATCAACCAGGGTAATAACATAGCTACGTATGTCCCTTATATTTACTCCTGCTCAGGCTATCTCGCTCACCAGCCCGAATTCCGGCAGTGCTCGCAATCCTCACGTACTTCAGTACGCTCCGGTTGCTGTGCGCTGGCGGTCTCCGGTCTGACTTCGCCGATGACGCCTGTACTTCAGGAACAGATTTTCAACGAATTCTAAAAAATAACCTTGGGCTATTATGTCGGATGGTGCTTCGCTTATCCGACCTACGGTTCATGTAGGCCCGGTAAGCGCAGCGCCACCGGGCAAAACAACCCCAATCCTGAAACTCAACGCAACACCATCAGCAGCGCGAGAACAACCACCGCGCCAATGCTCATGGATGCCACATACCAGCGCAGGTAACCGTTCTCGCTGACCAGCAGGCCTTTGCCCGCAAAGCGCGAAAGAATGGCCGGGATATTCATCAGACTGTTCAGCGGATCGCGTTTCAACAGCCACGCAATGCCCAGATACGGTTTGACGAAGATTTTGTCGTACAGCCAGTCGAAGCCCCAGGCGTTGTACCACCAGGTCCCGAGCAGACGGCCCGGTGCGCTGTTGGCGATCGCGGTAACCAGCGTACGTTTACCCAGCCACAGCCATGCGGCAATCAGAATGCCAGCAATCGCGACAATCCCGGAGGTAATTTCCAGCGTCAGCACGTGGCTATGTTCAAGTTCTGTGGTCTGCGGCAGGACACCCTGCAACGGCGGCACAATCATCGCGCCCACGAAGGTGGACAGAATGAGCAGCACGATAAGCGGCAGGTGATGGGTAATCCCCTTCCCTGCGTGAGCATGGATCTGCTCTTTGCCGTGGAACACGATGAAGATCATGCGGAAGGTATACAGGGAGGTCATGAACGCCCCTACCAGACCCGCCACCATCAGATTGATGTGACCGTTCGCCATGGCTCCGGCAAGGATTTCGTCTTTACTGAAGAAGCCTGCGGTAATCAGCGGCAGCGCAGACAGCGCGGCCCCCCCGACCAGGAAGCAGACATACACCAGTGGAATCGACTTACGCAGGCCGCCCATTTTGAAGATGTTCTGCTCGTGATGGCAGGCCAGGATGACCGAACCAGACGAGAGGAACAGCAGCGCTTTAAAGAACGCGTGCGTCATCAGATGGAAAATCGCTGCATCCCACGCCTGTACGCCCAGCGCCAGGAACATGTAGCCAATCTGGCTCATGGTGGAGTAGGCGAGTACGCGTTTGATGTCGGTTTGCACCAGCGCAGCGAAACCTGCCAGCACCAGCGTTACCGCACCAACAATACCCACCAGATGCAGAATTTCCGGCGTCATCAGGAACAGACCGTGAGTACGGGCAATCAGATAGACACCTGCGGTTACCATGGTCGCGGCGTGGATCAGCGCTGAAACCGGCGTTGGGCCAGCCATTGCGTCCGCAAGCCAGGTCTGCAACGGCAGCTGTGCCGATTTACCGACCGCACCGCCCAGCAGCATCAGCGTCGCCCAGGTCAACATGTTGTTGCCCGCTTCGAAGTGCTGTGGAGCCAGTTCAACCATTTCGCGGAAGTTCAGCGTGCCCAGTTCGTTGTAGAGAATGAACAGCGCAAACGCGAGGAACACGTCACCGACACGGGTCACCACGAAGGCTTTCATCGCCGCAGCGCCATTCTTCGGATCGGTATAGTAGAAACCGATCAGCAGATAGGAGCACAGGCCCACGCCTTCCCAGCCCAGATACATCAGCAGCAGGTTATCGCCCAGCACCAGTACCACCATGCTCGCGATGAACAGGTTGGTGTAGGCGAAGAAGCGGGAGTAACCCTCTTCCCCGCGCATGTACCAGGAGGCGAACATATGGATCAGGAAGCCGACACCGGTGACCACAGAGAGCATGGTCAGCGACAGGCCATCCAGCACCAGGTTGAAGCCAATGTTGAAATCACCAACCGACATCCAGTTCCACAGCGGAACGCTGATGGCCTGTTTGCCGTTGGCGAAGAAATCAACGCCAACATACGCGGTGACCAGCGCTGCCAGGCCGACAGACCCCATACCGATGGTAGCGGAAACGTTTTCCGACCAGCGGCCACGGGAGAAGGAGAGCAGCAGGAAGCCAATCAATGGCAAAATAATGGTTAAGGCAAGCATGTTCATCCACGCAACTCACTTACTGAATCGATGTTCAGGTTCTGGCGACGACGGTGGAGCTGCAGCAGCAGCGCCAGGCCAATACTCGCCTCCGCAGCCGCGAGGCTGATAGCGAGGATATACATCACCTGACCGTCGGTCTGGCCCCAGTAGCTGCCCGCGACCACAAAGGCCAGCGCGGCGGCGTTAATCATGATTTCCAGACCGATCAACATAAACAGCAGGTTGCGGCGGATAACCAGACCGGTCAGACCGAGAACGAAGAGGATCGCGGCGAGGATCAGTCCATGTGTTAAGGGGATCATGCTTGCTCCTCCGATTTTCTTTTCGCGCTATCGTTCACACGGTTGCTCAGCACTTCCCCGGCACGATCTTCACGTCCCAGATGGAAGGCCACAACCAGGCCCGCCAGCAGCAGCATGGAGGCCAGCTCCACCGCCAGTACGTACGGACCAAACAGGGCGATACCCACTTCTTTCGCGCCGATGGCGTTGCCGTCGATGCCCTGGTCGCTAACGCCCAGGATACCGTAAACAATCACCGCCAGCAGAACCACGGACAGTACGCCAGGCCCAATCCAGACCTGCGGCTTCAGCCACTGACGTTCCTGCTCGATTTCGGCTCCGCCCAGGTTGAGCATCATCACCACGAACACGAACAGCACCATGATGGCCCCGGCGTAGACGATTATCTCCAGCGCACCGGCGAAGTACGCGCCGAGCGAGAAGAACACCCCGGCAATCGCCAACAGGGAGATAATCAGGTACAGCAGCGCATGCACCGGATTGGTGTGCGTGATGACCCGCAGCGTGGCCAGGATGGCGACCAGACCACAAATATAAAATGCGAATTCCATTGCCCCTCTCCTTACGGTAACAGGCTCTTGACGTCGATAGGCTTGGCTTCGTTCTCTGCTTCGCCCTTATCTTTGCCGTCGATTGCCATACCCGCCATCCGGTAGAAGTTATATTCCGGGTATTTGCCCGGACCGGAAATCAGCAGATCCTCTTTCTCGTACACCAGATCCTGACGCTTGTATTCACCCAGTTCGAAATCCGGGGTCAACTGAATCGCCGTGGTCGGGCACGCTTCTTCACACAGACCGCAGAAAATGCAGCGCGAGAAGTTAATGCGGAAAAACTCTGGATACCAGCGGCCGTCTTTGGTCTCTGCTTTTTGCAAAGAGATACAGCCAACCGGACAGGCTACCGCACACAGGTTACAGGCTACGCAACGCTCTTCCCCGTCCGGATCGCGCGTCAGCACGATACGGCCACGGTAGCGCGGCGGCAGATAAACCGGCTCTTCCGGATACATCTGCGTTTCGCGTTTGGCGAACGCATGCATCCCGATCATGCAGATACTGCGAACCTGGGTGCCAAAGCCCACTAATAATTCTTTTAAGGTCATGGTCTATTCGCCCCTTATTGCGCCTGCCAAAGAATGACAGCCGCCGTTACCAACAAGTTGATCAGCGTCAGCGGCAGGCATACTTTCCAGCCGAAGGACATCACCTGGTCATAACGCGGACGCGGCAATGCAGCACGGATCAAAATGAACATCATCATGAAGAACGCGGTTTTCAGCGCGAACCAGATGAACGGTGGTAAGAACGGACCCTGCCAGCCACCGAAGAACAGCGTCACAATCAGCGCTGAAACGGTGACAATACCGATATATTCACCGACGAAGAACAGACCGAACTTCATGCCGGAATATTCAATGTGGTAACCGTCGGCCAGTTCCTGCTCCGCTTCCGGCTGGTCAAACGGGTGACGGTGACAAACCGCAACGCCCGCGATGGCGAAAGTGATGAAGCCGAAGAACTGTGGAATCACGTTCCACAGATGCGCCTGGTTATTGACGATATCGGTCATGTTGAAGGAGCCAGCCTGTGCCACGACGCCCATCAGCGACAGGCCGAGGAACACTTCGTAGCTCAGGGTCTGAGCGGACGCACGCATTGCGCCGAGCAGTGAGTATTTGTTGTTACTCGACCAGCCCGCGAACAGTACGGCGTAAACCGCCAGGCCTGCCATCATCAGGAAGAACAGGATACCGATGTTGAGGTCAGCGACCACCCAGGTCGGACTGACCGGGACAATGGCGAACGACAGCAGCAAAGAGGTGAACGCGATGACCGGTGCAAGGGTAAAGATAACCTTGTCGGTAAATTTCGGGACCCAGTCCTCTTTGAAGAACATCTTGATCATGTCTGCCACCAGCTGGAGTGAACCACCCCAGCCTACGCGGTTCGGTCCATAACGGTTCTGGAACAGACCGAGCAGACGACGTTCACCAAAGCTCATGAACGCTCCGCAGGTGACAACCACCAGCAGAATAACGACCGCTTTCAGGATGCTTAACAGAATGTCGATAACATCCGGTGTTAACCAACTCATGCTTTCGCCTCCTGCAGATTTTCAATACGCGCACCCGCCAGCACTGGCGCAATACCCGGCATACCCATTGGCAGTCCGACCTGCCCTGCTGTCAGTGCGTCGGAAAGCACCAGTGGCAGGTTGATGGTCTGACCGTCGTAGCTGATTGCCAGCAGAGAACCCGCGTTAACGCCAAGCTTCGCGGCATCGGCCGGGTTCAGCTTGATGTACGGCTGCGGCATACGTTGCTGGAAGACCGGCGCACGCTGTGACAGTTCGTCACTGCCGAACAGGTGATAGTAAGGCGCGATACGCCACTGACCATCCTGCGCTTCGAAGCTCGCTGGAACCTGCTCAAAGTAAGCCAGACCCTTTTCAGACGCTTCAATCAGACGCACGCCTGGGTCGCCATTACGCAGATGTCCACCCACTTCCGCCTGGAACTTGTTCCATGCCTGCGGGGAGTTCCAGCCTGGCGCCCACGCAAATGGAATTTGCGACCGGGCGGCCGTTGGCTGGTTGTTCCCTTCCATTGAGAAGGCGAACATGGTGTCTTTATCCTGCGGCTGACGCGGCTCGTGTACGCTGATATTCGCGCGCATGGCAGTACGACCGCTGGAGCGAATAGGCGAACGGGCCAGCTTCTGACCACGAATACGGAACGAGGCATCCGGGGCCGCATCTTTGATGCCTGCCAGCTGCGGCAGCGCAGCCACGGCGGCGTCAATCACGTGATCCAACTGCGTCCAGTCCACTTCACGGCTTTCCAGGGTGCTGTGCAGGGAGTGCAGCCAGCGCCAGCTTTCCAGCATGATGATGTTACGGTCGTAGTAAGCCGGATCATAAACCTGGAAGAAACGCTGGGCGCGGCCTTCATTGTTGATGACGGTGCCGTCGCTTTCCGCGAAGCTCGCGGCGGACAGCACCAGATGGGCTTTGTCCATGATAGCGGTACGCTGATGGTCGATAACCATCACCAGCGGCGCTTTAGACAGCGCAGCATCAACGCGGGCAGCAGAAGCGTGACGATGCAGATCGTTTTCCAGCACCACCACCGCATCGGCAGAACCGCTTTCCAGTTCGTCGAGGGCTTCTTCCAGCGAGCCACCGCCAATCATGCCGAGGCCAACGCTGTTCACCGCGCGGGCAATCATGGTCACGCCGACGTCTGCGCCACGGCCCTTCAGGGCTTTGGCCACGTTGGCTGCGGCCTGAATGATTTCAGCGCTACCGGAGTTGGTGCCGGAAATAATCAGTGGTTTTTTCGCACCGGCCAGAGCCTGTACGATCACGTCCACTTTGCCTTTCAGGTCATTGCTCAGACCGTCTACCGCAGGGGCACTGTTATCCAGTGCATGGGCGATGGCAAAGCCTAAACGCGCCTGATCTTCTACCGGGGCGCAGTAAGTCCACGCCGCGATGTCGTCCAGACGCGTGTTGTCGACGTTGGTCACGAACAGCGGATGTTTCGCACGCTGACCGATGTTGAGGATTGCCGCAATCTGCCAGTCAGCCACTTTCTGTGCCGCGGACATTTCACGTGCTTTCCCCTTCACCGCCTGGCGAACCGCCAGCGCAACGCGAGCGCCGGTCTGGGTGATGTCTTCCCCGAGTACCAGTACCGCATCGTAAGATTCGATATCACGCAGTGCAGGGGTATGAATACCGCCTTCGCGCAGCACTTTCAGTGCCAGTTGCAGACGTTCCTGCTCGCCTTTGGCGATACCGGTATAGAAGTTTTCCGCCCCGACCAGTTCACGCAGCGCGAAGTTGCTTTCCACGCTCGCACGCGGAGAACCGATACCGATAACTTTCTTCGACTGGCGCAGAATATCGGCCGCGCCCTGCATCGCCTGTTCGGCGTTGAGGGTGATGAAATCATCGCCACGACGCTGAACCGGCTGACGTGGACGGTCTTTCAGGTTCACGTAACCGTAACCGAAACGACCCCGGTCGCAGAGGAAGTAGTGGTTGACGGTCCCGTTGTAACGGTTTTCGATACGACGCAGTTCGCCGTAGCGCTCGCCCGGACTGGTGTTACACCCCAGAGAACACTGCTGGCAGATGCTTGGCGCAAACTGCATGTCCCATTTACGGTTATAACGCTCGGAGTGGGTTTTGTCGGTGAAAACGCCGGTTGGGCAGATTTCAACAAGGTTACCGGAGAATTCGCTCTCCAGCGTGCCATCTTCCGGACGACCGAAGTAGACGTTGTCGTGCGCGCCGTACACACCCAAATCGGTGCCATCAGCGTAATCTTTGTAGTAACGCACGCAGCGGTAGCAGGCGATGCAGCGGTTCATTTCATGAGAGATGAACGGCCCCAGATCCTGATTGCGGTGGGTACGCTTGGTGAAACGATAGCGACGGAAGCTGTGACCGGTCATGACGGTCATATCCTGCAGGTGGCAGTTGCCGCCTTCTTCACAGACCGGGCAGTCGTGCGGGTGGTTGGTCATCAACCATTCCACGACGCTTTCACGGAACTGTTTCGCTTCGTCGTCATCAATAGAAATAAAGGTGCCATCGGATGCCGGAGTCATACAGGACATCACCAGGCGGCCACGCGTGTCTTCCGCGTTTTGATATTGCTTCACCGCACACTGGCGGCAGGCGCCAACGCTTCCCAGCGCCGGATGCCAGCAAAAATAGGGAATATCAAGGCCATGAGAGAGGCAAGCCTGTAACAGGTTGTCCGCTCCGTTGACCTCGTATTCTTTGCCGTCTACATGAATCGTAGCCATTAGCGTGCTTCCAGTTGGCCCCGTCGAAACGGGGCGTTAATCAAAATTCTTAGGTCGTTACCAGCGTGCTTTCAGCAGGTTAGGCTGAATACCACCAATCGCGTGGGTATTGCTGCTCGGCTGCTTGATGCCTGCTTCGAATTCGTCGCGGAAATATTTAATCGCGCTCTGCAGCGGCTCGACCGCACCTGGCGCATGCGCACAGAAGGTCTTGCCCGGCCCGAGGAATCGACACAGTTGCTCAAGTGTCTCGATGTCGCCCGGCTGGCCTTCGCCACGTTCGATAGCACGCAGAATTTTTACGCTCCACGGCAGACCATCACGGCACGGCGTACACCAGCCGCAGGATTCGCGGGCGAAGAACTCTTCGAGGTTACGCACCAGACCCACCATGCCAATTTCATGGTCAACGGCCATCGCCAGCGCAGTACCCAGACGGCTACCCGCTTTGCCGATGCTTTCAAATTCCATCGGTAAGTCGAGGTGCGCTTCGGTCAGGAAGTCGGTCCCTGCCCCGCCCGGCTGCCAGGCTTTAAATTTAAAGCCATCGCGCATACCGCCCGCGTAATCTTCCAGAATTTCACGCGCGGTGGTACCAAACGGCAGCTCCCAGACGCCTGGATTCTTCACGCGACCGGAGAAGCCCATCAGCTTGGTGCCCGCATCTTTGCTTTTCGAGATGTTTTGGTACCACTCCACGCCGTTGGCGAGGATGGCCGGGACGTTGCACAGGGTTTCGACGTTGTTGACGCAGGTCGGCTTACCCCACACGCCGGAGCTCGCCGGGAACGGCGGCTTGGAACGCGGGTTGGCACGACGGCCTTCAAGGGAGTTAATCAGCGCGGTTTCTTCCCCGCAGATGTAACGCCCCGCACCGGTGTGCACGATCAGTTCGAAGTCGAAACCGGAACCGAGAATGTTTTTCCCGAGCAGACCGGCTTCGGTCGCTTCGGCAATCGCACGACGCAGGTGAACCGCCGCTTCGATATATTCGCCACGCAGGAAGATGTAGCCGCGATAGGCTTTCAGCGCGAACGCCGAAATCAGCATGCCTTCCACCAGCAGGTGCGGCAGCTGTTCCATCAGCAGGCGGTCTTTATAGGTGCCCGGCTCCATTTCATCGGCGTTACACAGCAGGTAACGGATGTTCATGGATTCGTCTTTTGGCATCAGGCTCCACTTCAAACCGGTGGAGAAGCCCGCGCCGCCACGGCCTTTCAGCCCGGCGTCTTTGACCTGATTGACAATCTCGTCAGGCGCCATGCCACCGAGCGCTTTACGCGCCCCGGCGTAGCCATTTTTCGCCTGATATTCGTCAAGCCAGACCGGCTGTTTATCCTCGCGCAGACGCCAGGTCAGCGGATGCGTCTCAGGAGTCAGGATAATATCTTTCATTATTTGTACTGCTCCAGCAGGTCAGGAATCGCTTCCGGCGTCAGATGGCTGTGAGTGTCCTCATCAATCATCATGGTCGGCCCCTTGTCGCAGTTGCCCAGACAGCAGGTTGGCAGCAGGGTGAAGCGACCATCAAAGGTGGTCTGGCCCGGCTTGATATTCAGCTTCGCTTCAATAGCGGACTGAATGCCCTGATAACCCGTGATATGACACACCACGCTGTCGCAGTAGCGGATCACGTGGCGGCCTACCGGCTGGCGGAAGATTTGGCTGTAGAACGTGGCCACGCCCTCGACATCGCTTGCCGGGATACCCAGCACGTCGGCGATGGCGTAAATCGCCCCATCCGGCACCCAGCCGCGCTGTTTCTGAACAATCTTCAGCGCTTCAATGGACGCCGCACGCGGGTCTTCGTAGTGATGCTTTTCGTGCTCGATAGCGTCACGCTCGGCCGCACTCAGCTCAAAAGCCTCGGTTTGTGGTTGTTGATTCTCGTGCATAATTAGCGGTCCACATCTGACATAACAAAATCGATACTACCCAGATAAACGATCAGGTCGGATACCAGGCTTCCGCGGATCGCCGCCGGGATCTGCTGCAGGTGCGCATAGCTCGGCGTACGGATACGGGTGCGGTAGCTCATGGTGCTGCCGTCGCTTGTCAGGTAGTAACTGTTGATGCCCTTGGTCGCCTCAATCATCTGGAAGGATTCGTTGGCCGGCATAATCGGGCCCCAGGAAACCTGCAGGAAGTGAGTGATCAGGGTTTCGATATGCTGCAGCGTGCGCTCTTTCGGTGGCGGCGTCGTCAGCGGGTAATCCGCTTTGAACGGGCCTTCCGGCATGTTTTTCAGACACTGCTCAAGAATGCGCAGGCTCTGGCGCAGCTCTTCCACTTTCAGCATCACGCGGGTGTAGCAGTCGGATACACCACCGCCTACCGGGATTTCGAAGTCGAAGTTTTCATAACCAGAGTACGGACGCGCCTTACGGATATCGAAGTCGATCCCGGTAGCACGCAGGCCAGCCCCCGTGGTGCCCCACTCCAGCGCTTCTTTCGCGGTGTAAGCGGCAACGCCCTGAGAACGGCCTTTCAGAATGGAGTTACGCAGCGCGGCTTTCTCGTAAGACGCCAGACGTTTCGGCATCCAGTCGAGGAATTCACGCAGCAGACGATCCCAGCCACGCGGCAGGTCGTGCGCGACGCCGCCAATGCGGAACCACGCCGGGTGCATACGGAAACCGGTGATCGCTTCTACCAGATCGTAGATTTTCTGACGGTCGGTAAAGGCAAAGAACACCGGCGTCATGGCACCGACGTCCTGAATGAAGGTCGAGATGTACAGCAGGTGGCTGTTGATACGGAACAGCTCAGAGAGCATGACGCGGATAACGTCGACGCGCTCAGGCACTTTGATGCCTGCCAGTTTTTCAACTGCCAGCACGTATGGCATTTCGTTCACGCAGCCGCCGAGGTACTCGATACGGTCGGTGTACGGAATGTAGCTGTGCCAGGACTGACGCTCGCCCATTTTCTCAGCACCACGGTGGTGGTAGCCGATATCAGGCACGCAGTCGACAATTTCTTCGCCATCCAACTGCAGGATGATACGGAACGCACCGTGCGCGGACGGGTGGTTAGGACCGAGGTTGAGGAACATGAAGTCCTCGTTCTCGCTGCTGCGCTTCATGCCCCACTCTTCCGGCTTGAAGGTCAGCGCTTCCATCTCCAGATCCTGTTTAGCTTTGGTCAGCTCAAACGGGTCGAATTCGGTGGCGCGCGCAGGGTAGTCTTTACGCAGCGGGTGCCCTTCCCAGGTATCCGGCATCATGATGCGACGCAGATTCGGGTGGCCCTGGATGTTAATGCCAAACATTTCCCAGGTTTCGCGCTCATACCAGTTGGCGTTCGGGAAGAGTTTGGTCAGCGTCGGCACATTCAGATCGTTCTCAGACAACGCCACCTTGAGCATGATGTCGCGGTTGCGGTCGATAGAAATCAGATGGTAGAAAACGGAGAAATCCGCGGCGGGTAACCCGTCACGGTGAGTGCGCAGACGCTCGTCCATGCCGTGTAAATCAAACAGCATGACGTAAGGTTTCGGCAATTTCTTGAGGAAATCGACCACTTCCAGTAACTGTTCACGCTTAACCCAAACAACAGGTACCCCGGTGCGGGTCGGCTGAACGGTAAAGGCATCCGGCCCAAAACGGTTGCGCAGTTCGCCAATCACCGGGTCGTCGAGATGATCCCGGGTCTGCCATGCGGCGGCTTCATGCGCGGTTAAATCGGTCATATTGTTCACCATTGCAAAAGTTCCGTGGTGACTGTTGGGCGTGGCTCCGCGCTATTAATTTTGATATGCGAAGGCTTTGTCCACTGCCCACAGGCGCAAAGTTAAATCTCGTCGGGTGACCGCAGATTCGTCACAGCAATACGTTCGCCGCGTTTACGCTCGCGCTCAGATTGCATATTGGCGCGATACACGCCCTGATCGCCAACCACCCAGGAGAGTGGACGACGTTCTTTACCGATGGATTCCTGCAGCAGCATCAGAGCCTGCATGTAGGCTTCCGGACGCGGCGGGCAGCCAGGGATGTAAACATCGACCGGGATAAACTTATCGACGCCCTGCACAACAGAGTAAATGTCGTACATGCCGCCAGAGTTTGCACAGGCGCCCATGGAAATAACCCACTTCGGCTCCAGCATCTGATCGTACAGGCGCTGAATGACCGGGGCCATTTTGGTGAAGCAGGTACCTGCCACGACCATCAGATCGGCCTGACGCGGGGAAGCACGCAGTACCTCTGCGCCAAAACGCGCAACGTCATGCACCGCAGTGAATGACGTCACCATTTCAACGTAGCAGCAGGAAAGGCCGAAGTTGTAAGGCCAGATTGAGTTCTTGCGACCCCAGTTGACCATGTCATGCAGGGCATGCTCGAGCTTGCCCATGTACACGCTTTTGTTTACTTCCTGCTCAAGAGGGTCGGTTACGATCTCCTGTTTCTGCAGGGGGTAACGGTCGTTCTCACCGTTAGGATCTATGCGGGTGAGCGTATAATCCATCTTATTGCCTCGCTTTTACTGCGTATGACGATTAGTAGTACTGTCGGTTTCCGGGTTGACCAGCGTGCGACGGGAACGCGCAGGCGTCCAGTCCAGTGCGCCGATGCGGACGAGGTAAACCAGGCCTGCCAGTAACACTAAAATGAAAATTGCGGCTTCCACAAAGCCCACCCATCCGCTTTCGCGAATCGACGTAGACCATGCGTAAAGGTAAAGGGCTTCTACGTCGAAGATGACGAAGAACATGGCGACCAGGTAGAACTTCGCCGAGAGACGTAAGCGAGCAGAGCCCACAGAGTCGATACCCGACTCGAACGGAGTGTTCTTGCTACGCGCGCGTGCGCGACCGCCGAGATACCAACCGCCAACAAGCATCAGACAGCAGAGGCCGATGGCAATGATGAGAAATATAGCGAATGCCCAGTGATGAGCGATGACTTCAGTGGATGTTGACATACGCATTGCTTAACCAAAATAAGTAGCGCTGAACTCTGCTCTGGCTGGCAGATGAACGCCACATGATTCATGGGGAGGAATTAAAAAACCACAAAAAGTGTGCCACAAATAGGCTTAAACGTCTAAATGATGTGGTTTTTTACTCCTTTCTATAACCTTTTGTCAACTTTAACAAAAGTTTCCTCACATTAATTTACACCGAAAACCTTTCATTAACATTAAATGCCCTTTAGCCTTTTCGCAGCGAAAAAACAGTGAGGATTTACGGTTGGTGAATCGTGTCCGTCTGAGGCTTAAACACGAATTACCCTGCTATTTTGACAGGAATCGCCTGTGATTCCTCCCCCCATTGGGGAGTATTTTCTTGATCTGAGACACGCTTTTGTTAATTCACACAAAAAAACGGCAACAATACAGCCGTTTTTTTAACATTAGCAGGAAGTGGGAAGTTGTCAGCGTAAAGAAAGGCAAAACAGGCCATTATCAAGTTAACCATATGAAAAGCAAAGATAATAAATAGACTACCAATAAAGGTGATTGCTCTTTGTTCAAAAAAAAGGCCGCTGAGCATAATTCATGCGTCAGCGGCCTTTTTTTACACTTACAAATTGTTACCAGATAGGGGCGGACAGATTAGTCCAAATCCTTCTCAGCAATAAGGGTATCGTCTCCCCCTTCGGAGGTATATGCCCCGTATTGATACCAGGGATTATTAACACTGTCGAGAGACTGAAAAATAGCCTGTACCAGTTCATTCGAATTCTGGCTGTTGCAGGTCAACAAATATTCGGTGTCGGGCAATTGGGGTAAACCGTCACTTTTACCCAATACGCGCAGTTCCGGGCTCATCATCTCTACCGGTCGCGCCGTGACGCCTAAACCTGCTTTTACTGCCGCACGCACCGCAGAGAGCGTCGAGGCAACATATGCCAGCCGCCACGGAATGCGTGCTGCATTCAGGGTATCAATGATCATATCGCGGAACGGGCTGGGATCGTCGAGCAACACCAGCGGAACCGCTTCGCCCGGCGGCATCTGATAATCTGCCGCGCAATACCACAGCGTTGGCGATGTACGCAGTGAAATAGACTCAAACTGCGCCAGACGATGTGTGGTTAACACCAAATCAACCGCGCGCGCCTGCAGCATGTCGCCCATTTCAGCATGACGCTTAACCCGGACATCAAGTGCGAGCTTGGGGTACACCGAACTGATGCGATTGAGTAAAAAAGGCAGGATCGTATCGGCAGATTCGTCAGACGATCCGATAGTCAACATCCCCTGCAACGAGCTAAACATCATCGAGGTACAGGCTTCATCATTGAAGCGCAGAATTTTACGGGCATAGCCCAGCAACTGAATACCGTGTTCGGTGAGCAGTTTATTACGCCCGTGACGGGCGAATAGCTCTTTACCCACCAGCTGCTCTAGGCGCTGCATTTGCTGGCTTACCGCAGACTGGGTGCGGCATACGGCAGCAGCCGCGGCGGCAAAGGTGTTCAGATCAGCGACCGCAACGAACGTTCTCAGCAGATCGAGATCGAGATTTAATATCGGACGATTTGCGTTAATCATATTTATTCACTTACAGGTTGCTTGTGCTGACCTGCCCGGTTTTTGCTTACACCTGGAAATGCGTTAATTATTTCAGGTGCTTTTATGTGAGATCTTTCAAAAAAAACTGTTACTTTCACTCTGATTTGGTGAAGCACAGTCAGTAATAATGTCAAATTTGAAACGCTGTTCAGATCTGACAAAAATACAAGTAATAACAAAAGGTTATATTCTTTTAGCAAGCTAAATCATCACTTTACGCAAGATAACTGAGCATGCTGACCGAGGTATCCTACCGCAAAAACATTATACTTATAAGTGTTATTAAGCTTAATCTTACATAAATTTTTAATAGAAAATGGATATTCGGAAATAAATTAACAAACAAAAGAGATAACTTTGCAATTAATGAAAAATCAGAATTGTTTAAATATGATTTCCTTAACAAAACTTAACAATGCATTCACAGCACGCCGTATTAAGTATCATCATCAGGGTAGCAAAGCGCGACCTGATAGCGCCTAAATTTTCATCACCTGACCCAATAAGCCAAACAGTAGAGTTGTCGGCCACAGAATTTAATTCAGTTAATAATTCACACTCAACCATAAATAACGACATTTATCACCACACCTCATCACAAACATGGTGATTTAGGCAGACGAAGCGGCCTATTACCAGACAAACAGATCGCATATTCATCATCTGTTGTGCAAAATATTGTCCTGCCAACCCTTCAAAATACCCGGGATGGGGAGTACCTTATTCCGTGCTGACTTCCACGGCAGGGAGTGGCGAACTAGCGAAAAGGTCAAGATTCATGTCCCCCATCGAAAAATCCAGCAAATTAGATAATGTCTGTTACGACATCCGTGGCCCGGTACTTAAAGAAGCTAAACGTCTTGAAGAAGAAGGCAATAAGGTTCTTAAGCTGAACATTGGCAACCCTGCCCCGTTCGGTTTTGATGCGCCTGACGAAATTCTCGTCGATGTCATCCGCAACCTTCCGACCGCCCAAGGCTACTGCGATTCCAAAGGCCTGTATTCGGCACGCAAGGCCATCATGCAGCACTACCAGGCGCGTGATATGCGCGACGTGACGGTGGAAGACATTTACATCGGCAACGGTGTGTCTGAGCTTATCGTCCAGGCGATGCAGGCGCTGCTTAACAGTGGCGATGAAATGCTGGTTCCGGCCCCGGATTACCCGCTGTGGACAGCGGCAGTCTCGCTCTCGAGCGGAAAAGCGGTGCATTATCTTTGCGATGAATCGGCTGGCTGGTTCCCTGACCTGGACGACATTCGCAGCAAAATCACCCCGCGCACCCGTGGGATTGTGATCATTAACCCGAATAACCCGACCGGCGCGGTGTATTCCAAAGAGCTGCTGCTGGAAATCGTCGAAATCGCTCGTCAGAACAACCTGATTATTTTTGCCGACGAAATCTACGATAAAATTCTGTATGACGAAGCCCAGCATCATTCGATTGCCGCCCTGGCACCCGATCTGCTGACCGTCACCTTTAATGGGCTGTCCAAAACCTATCGCGTTGCGGGCTTCCGTCAGGGCTGGATGGTGCTAAACGGGCCGAAGAAACACGCGAAAGGCTATATCGAAGGTCTGGAAATGCTGGCCTCTATGCGTTTATGCGCCAACGTTCCTGCCCAGCACGCGATCCAGACCGCACTCGGTGGCTATCAAAGCATCAGCGAATTTATCGCGCCGGGCGGACGGTTATACGAACAACGTAATCGCGCGTGGGAGCTGATCAACGACATTCCCGGCGTGAGCTGCGTGAAGCCGAATGGCGCGCTGTACATGTTCCCGAAGATCGACAGCAAGCGTTTTAACATTCACGACGACCAGAAAATGGTGCTCGATTTCCTGCTGCAGGAAAAAGTGCTCCTGGTTCAGGGCACGGCGTTCAACTGGCCATGGCCGGATCACGTGCGTATCGTTACCCTGCCTCGTCTGGATGACCTCGAGATGTCTATCTCACGCTTTGGCCGCTTCCTTTCCGGCTACCGCCAGGCATAACATCGCCGACCGCCGGGGTTTGCATCCGGCGGTCAACTCAGCGCACAATGGATGACCTGCTGTTACGCACCAAGGAACCCCATGAGCCAGAGCCATTTCTTTGCCCATCTTTCCCGTCTGAAGTTAATCAACCGCTGGCCGCTGATGCGCAACGTGCGCACCGAGAACGTCTCCGAACACAGTTTGCAGGTAGCCATGGTCGCTCACGCCCTGGCAGCGATTAAAAACCGCAAGTTCAACGGCAACGTGAACGCGGAGCGTATTGCCCTGCTGGCGATGTATCACGACGCTTCCGAAGTGCTGACCGGCGACCTGCCGACACCGGTGAAATATTTCAATTCGCAGATTGCCCAGGAATATAAAGCTATCGAAAAAATTGCCCAGCAGAAGCTGGTCGATATGGTGCCGGATGAACTGCGCGATATCTTTGCCCCGCTGATCGATGAGCATCAGTCCAGCGAAGAAGAGAGGTTGCTGGTCAAACAGGCCGATGCACTGTGCGCGTATCTGAAATGTCTGGAAGAGCTCTCGGCGGGGAATAACGAGTTTCTGCTGGCCAAGGGACGTCTGGAAAAAACCCTCGAATCACGTCGCAGCCCGGAGATGGATTATTTCATGCAGGTGTTTGTGCCGAGTTTCCAGCTGTCACTGGATGAGATAAGCCAGGACTCGCCGCTTTAACATTTAAACCGCCCGGCGGGGCGTCGCTTGCAGGACCTACAAACTGCAGTGCTAGCATCGCCGGGAAATCAAATTAAAACGGGAACAGCACCGGGATCAGCACCACGCACACCGCCATCACCAGCACGGTAAACGGCACACCAATCTTCACGAAATCGCTGAAGGTGTATTTTCCAGGCCCAAGCACCAGGGTGTTCACTGGGGAAGACACCGGGGTCATAAACGCAGCCGAAGCGGCCATGGCGACCATCATCGCGAACGGATACGGCGACACCCCCATTGATTTTGCCGCTGCCAGCGCAATCGGCGCCATCAGTACCGCGGTGGCGGTGTTGGAAATAAACAGGCCAATCGTGGCGCACATCACGAACAGACAAACCAGCATCAGGTAAGGTCCCTGCCCACCGCCGACTTCCATCAGCCCTTTCACCACCAGATCGACACCGCCGGTTTTTTGCAAAGCGTGCGCAAACGGCATCATCCCAACGATGAGAATAATGCTCGGCCAGTGAATCGCTTTATAGGCACTTTCGGCATTGATACAGCGGAATTTGCCCATCAGCAAACAGGCAATAATGGCGGCAATCGGGTTGGGAATTTCATCGGTCAGCATCAGCGCCACCATCAGCACCAGGCAAAATATCGCATGGGGTGCCTGACTGTGAGCCGGGGAAGCGTCGTTAACTTCAATCGGCATGTTGTGCACCACGACATCACGCCCGCGCTGGGAAAGAAGCGCTATCTGCTTCCAGTTGCCGACCACCAACAGGATGTCACCGAGCTCGATAGCGACATCCACCACTGAACCCTCTACCGCTTTACCGTCGCGTTTCATCCCCACCACGTTCAGGCCAAAACGGCTGCGAAACTCCATTTCACGCACCGTTTTACCCACCAGTTCCGAATCAGGGATAAGCGATACCTCGGCCATCCCCACATCCAGCGCCTGATCGGAGAAATACTCTCCGCGCAGCACCATCGGCTCTAGCAACTGCTCACTACAGAACTGGCGCAGATCAACGTCTGCGGAAGACATATCAATCAACAGAACGTCACGCGCATGGAATTCCGACACGCCGTTCACGTTGACGATCACCCGACGAAAACGCCGCCAGCGCTCCACGCCTATCACGTTAGCACCGTACTTCTCGCGCAGCTTGAGATCGTCCAGACGCTGGCCAATCAACGGTGAACCCGGGCGAATTGCCAGACGGCGCGCCCGGCCGTTCAGACGGTATTCTTTAATAAGATCGCGGAAGGTGCGACGCTTATCCGTTTTGAGCGCGTCTTCATTGCCCGGCAGCATAAAGCGCATCAGCAGCATGTAGCCGATCCCCAGCACCAGCACCACCAGACCAATCGGCGTCACGCTGAAAAAGCTGAATCCGTCGAGCCCTTCGCGCAGCAGTTCGCTGTTGATAACCAGATTCGGCGGGGTGGCGACCAGGGTCATCATGCCGCTGATAAGCCCTGCAAAGCTCAACGGCATCATCAGTCGCGACGGCGAGGTGTTCATCCGCATACACACGCTCAGCACCACCGGAATGAAGATCGCGACCACGCCGGTCGAACTCATGAATGCCCCGAGCCCTGCTACCGTCAGCATCAGGAATACCAGCATTTTGATTTCGCTGTTACCCGCCACTTTGACCAGCCACGAGCCCATGCTGGTGGCGACCCCGGTGCGCACCAACCCGTCGCCGATGATAAAGAGGGCGGCGATGAGGATAACGTTCGGATCGCTAAAGCCGGAAAAGGCTTCGCTTAAGGAGAGCGTGCCGCTAAGCACGAAGGCAACAATAACCAGCAAGGCGACGGCATCCATGCGCACTTTGCCCGTGGCAAACAGCAGCACTGCCACCGCCAGCAGGCACAGTACCCAAATTAGTTCACCGTTCATAACATGTCCTTGTCAGAAGAGAGAGTGAGTAGTCTGGCATAAAAAAGCCCCGCCGAAGCGAGGCTATATCATGCATTTAGACTTTCAGGCGTACGGCGACATTTCCATCAGGCTGCCGGGTGACATCCAGTGCTTCCAGAGTGGTGAGCACGTAATCCGCCTCGTTCAGGCGCGGTGCATCGACAGGAACGTTAACGGCGATGACATGACAGCCCGCCGCCAGACCCGACAACATGCCAGCAGCGGCATCTTCAACCACCGCACATTCCGCAGGGGCAAACCCTAAAAGCTTAGCCCCGAGCAGATACGCATCCGGCTCCGGCTTGCCGCGTTTGACCTGCTCGGCGGTCACAAACACTTTTGCTTCCGGCAAACCCGCCGCACGATGGCGGGCATGGGCGATAGGCACCGTCCCCGAGGTCACTATAGCCCACGGGATCCCAGACTCATCCAGATGATTAAGCAGCGCGACTGCACCTGGCAAGGCGGTTATTCCTTCCAGATCCTGCGCCTCAACCTGCTCAAGCCAGGCAAATTCAGCCTGGATCTCTGCCTCGGTTTTATTCGCGAGGAAGTGACGCAGCGAGGTGATCGCCTGTTTACCATGAATGAAATTCAGCACCTCATTATGGCTCAGGTCATGGCGATCGGCCCAGCGACACCAGGAACGTTCCACCACTGGCAGCGAATCTACCAGCGTCCCATCGAGGTCAAACAAAAAGCCTTTGCACTGCACGGCGGCCTCCATCAGGCGTTGATAATCTGATTAATTTCGTTGCTGCTCAAATGATACTGACGCGGGCATGCGTGCCATGCGCCCAGCATACGCTGGTATTTTTCCCACATTGGGGTCTGCGCGTTGAAGCCGTGGGTACCCGCATCAAAATGGGTATAACGGCCTTCGGTGTTGACCATAAAGCGTACGTAGCCAAGATAACGGGCTTCCGTTGCAGCGTCGAAACCGAGGAAGGTGACGCGGCGTTCATCAATGGTGTTGGCGTCTTTCTGATTGGTCCAGGACACGTGCAGAGCGTGGTACATCTCCATGATATCGATGATAGTGCGGCAGGTTTCTTCGGTCAGTTGGCCGAATTCGCGGTCCAGCTCGCGCATTTGCAGGCCATAGCCACGCTCGATGATGGTTTGCAGGCGGCGATAGCGCTCTGCGTTGTCGGGATCCATCATGGTCATCATTTTGTACTGATTCGACAAAATCAGACGTTGCGCGTTGGTCATTTCCATTTTTCGACTCCTGTTGCACTTACGGCAAGAAAAAAAGAGGGCTTACAAACTGTATGCCCTCTTTTATATGCGTTTTTGATGGTTAATTACAAATCATCAAGGAAAGTTTTATCCAGTTGTTTGAAGGCGCGCTTAAGCGTGTCAGCTAATGCCTGGTAATCCGGTTTACCCTCCACCGGGGCCAGCGCCTGGCCGGACTCCTGCAATTTGCCACGCACTTCATAGAACCAACTCAGAATGGTCGGCGGTAATGGCGTCACCGAACGCTTGCCGAGCCACCACATGCCCTGCATCGGCAGACTCAGCGCAAACAGCGCGGTCGCAACGGCTGGGCCAAGCTGGCCGCCAAGGGCGATTTGCCAGCACAGCGTAAACACCGCCAGCGGGGGCATAATGCGAATGGCATAGCGCGTGGCGCGGATCACGCGGTTCTCAACAAACACGGGAGCAAGGCGCTTTTCTAACGGCCACGTCTTAGCGTAATGCTGCCCACGGCCAAACAAACTCAAAAAGTTAACCGGGCGGTTCTCGGGTGTCGACATGGCGTTACCTCAACTTCACAGATAAAAAATCAAAATTTCGTGCAAAACAACAACTATGCATGACAACGTTCAAAACATTTTGGCAATAAAGGCGGCATTCAGGTATCCTGTGCGGCCTGAGATGGGCGTAGACCCGTTCTCGCGATTCGTCAAATTATTGCACATTCTTCCATTGGATGAAAATTGTGCAAAACTGAATCCTGAAACACCCGATTTTTCTTCGTCATGCCAGAAAATGTATCAGGCATGATGTTAATCATAAATGTCAGCGTCATCATGCGCTACGCTCTTTGACTCACTGACGTTTTTTTAGCCACATAAGATTAATAGGTACTTCCATGTCGAGTAAGTTAGTACTGGTTCTGAACTGCGGTAGCTCCTCACTGAAATTCGCCGTTATTGATGCGGTAAACGGTGAAGAATACCTCTCTGGTTTAGCCGAATGTTTCCATCTCCCAGAAGCACGTCTCAAGTGGAAAATGGATGGCGGCAAACAAGAAGCGGCTTTAGGTGCAGGCGCCGCTCACAGTGAAGCGCTTAACTTTATCGTTAACACTATTCTGGCACAAAAACCAGAACTGTCAGCCCAGCTGACTGCCATCGGTCACCGTGTTGTTCACGGCGGCGAGAAGTACACTGGCTCCGTGGTTATCGACGATTCCGTTATTCAGGGTATCAAAGATGCAGCCTCTTTTGCACCGCTGCACAACCCTGCGCACCTGATTGGCATCGCGGAAGCGCTGAAATCCTTCCCGAATCTGAAGGACAAAAACGTCGCTGTCTTCGACACCGCGTTCCATCAGACCATGCCAGAAGAATCATACCTGTATGCTCTGCCGTACAGCCTGTACAAAGAACACGGCGTTCGTCGCTACGGCGCACACGGCACCAGCCACTTCTTCGTGACTCAGGAAGCCGCTAAAGTTCTGAACAAACCGGTTGAAGAACTGAACATCATCACTTGCCATCTGGGCAACGGTGGTTCCGTTTCTGCTATTCGTAACGGTGAATGTGTTGATACCTCCATGGGTCTGACCCCGCTGGAAGGCCTGGTAATGGGCACCCGTTCTGGTGACATCGATCCGGCTATCATCTTCCATCTGCACGACACCCTGGGCATGAGCGTTGATGCTATCAACAAAATGCTGACCAAAGAGTCTGGCCTGCTGGGCCTGACCGAAGTCACCAGCGACTGCCGTTATGTTGAAGACAACTACGAAACCAAAGCTGACGCTAAACGTGCAATGGACGTTTACTGCCACCGTCTGGCGAAATACATCGGTTCTTATACCGCGCTGATGGATGGTCGTCTGGACGCAGTCGTGTTCACCGGTGGTATCGGCGAAAACGCCGCAATGGTTCGCGAACTGTCCCTGGGTAAACTGGGCGTTCTGGGCTTCGACGTTGATCATGAGCGCAACCTGGCTGCCCGCTTCGGCAAGTCTGGCTTCATCAACAAAGAAGGCACCCGCCCTGCCCTGGTCATCCCGACCAATGAAGAATTGGTTATCGCACAAGACGCAGCTCGTCTGACTGCCTGATTCCACACCGCCAGCCTAGCTGGCGGTGCTGTTTTGTCACCCGCCAACCCCTGGCGGTAACGAAAGAGGATAAACCGTGTCCCGTACAATTATGCTGATCCCTACCGGAACCAGCGTCGGCCTGACCAGCGTCAGCCTTGGCGTTATCCGTGCTATGGAACGCAAAGGCGTTCGTCTGAGCGTCTTTAAGCCAATCGCGCAGCCGCGTGCTGGTGGCGATGCGCCAGACCAGACCACGACTATCGTCCGTGCTAACTCCAATCTGCCAGCGGCTGAACCGCTGAAGATGAGCCACGTTGAGTCTCTGCTGTCCAGCAACCAGAAAGACGTGCTGATGGAAGAGATCATCGCCAACTACCACGCTAACGCTCAGGATGCTGAAGTGGTGCTGGTTGAAGGCCTGGTCCCAACCCGTAAGCATCAGTTCGCGACCTCCCTGAACTACGAGATTGCCAAGACCCTGAATGCGGAAATCGTGTTCGTAATGTCTCAGGGCACCGACACTCAGGAACAGCTGAAAGAACGCATCGAACTGACCCGCAGCAGCTTCGGCGGCGCGAAAAACACCAACATCACCGGCGTTATCGTTAACAAACTGAACGCACCGGTTGATGAGCAGGGCCGTACTCGTCCTGACCTGTCTGAAATTTTCGATGACTCTTCCCGTGCGAAAGTCGTGAAAATCGATCCGGCAGAACTCACGGCCTCCAGCCCGCTGCCAATGCTCGGTGCGGTGCCATGGAGCTTCGACCTGATTGCGACCCGTGCCATCGACATGGCGCGTCACCTGAATGCCACCATCGTGAACGAAGGTGACATCAACACCCGTCGCGTGAAGTCTGTGACCTTCTGTGCGCGTAGCATTCCGCACATGCTGGAACACTTCCGTGCAGGTTCCCTGCTGGTGACCTCTGCTGACCGCCCTGACGTGCTGGTTGCCGCGTGTCTGGCAGCGATGAACGGCGTTGAGATTGGCGCTATTCTGCTGACCGGTGCTTACGAAATGGATGCACGCGTGAGCAAGCTGTGCGAACGTGCGTTTGCGACTGGCCTGCCGGTATTCATGGTAAACACCAACACCTGGCAGACCTCCCTCAGCCTGCAGAGCTTCAACCTTGAAGTGCCGGCTGATGACCACGCGCGTATCGAAAAAGTGCAGGAATATGTGGCCAGCCACATCGATGCTAACTGGATCGAGTCCCTGACCGCGACCTCCGAGCGCAGCCGTCGTCTGTCTCCGCCAGCCTTCCGCTACCAGCTGACCGAGCTGGCGCGTAAAGCAGGCAAACGCGTGGTTCTGCCAGAAGGCGACGAACCGCGTACCGTGAAAGCGGCTGCCATCTGTGCTGAGCGCGGCATCGCAACCTGTGTGCTGCTGGGTAACCCGGAAGCCATTAACCGCGTTGCTGCAGACCAGGGTGTTGAACTGGGCGCTGGCATCGAAATCGTCGATCCTGATGTGGTACGTGAAAGCTACGTGGCTCGCCTGGTCGAACTGCGTAAGAGCAAGGGCATGACCGAAGCCGTCGCTCGCGAACAGCTGGAAGACAACGTTGTACTCGGCACCATGATGCTCGAGCAGGACGAAGTTGACGGTCTGGTTTCTGGCGCGGTTCATACCACTGCTAATACCATCCGTCCACCGCTGCAGCTGATCAAAACTGCACCGAACAGCTCGCTGGTTTCTTCTGTGTTCTTCATGCTGCTGCCAGAACAGGTTTACGTTTACGGTGACTGTGCGATCAACCCGGATCCAACCGCTGAACAGCTGGCCGAAATCGCTATCCAGTCTGCAGATTCTGCGGCTGCATTCGGTATCGACCCACGCGTGGCGATGCTCTCCTACTCCACCGGTACCTCCGGCCAGGGTAGCGACGTTGAGAAAGTGCGTGAAGCCACCCGTATCGCGCAGGAAAAACGTCCGGACCTGGTTATCGATGGCCCGCTGCAGTATGACGCCGCCGTAATGGCTGACGTTGCGAAATCTAAAGCGCCGAACTCTCCGGTTGCAGGTCGCGCTACCGTGTTCATCTTCCCTGACCTGAACACCGGTAACACCACCTACAAAGCGGTACAGCGTTCAGCAGACCTGATCTCCATCGGGCCAATGCTGCAAGGTATGCGCAAACCAGTGAACGACCTGTCTCGTGGCGCGCTGGTAGACGATATCGTCTACACCATCGCTCTGACCGCGATCCAGTCTTCTCAGCAGGATTAATCCTCGCGGGTTCACTGAAATGCAAGAGGCAGCCAAATGGCTGCCTTTTTTATGGCTAACAATCATTACAGCAGTTCTTTCGCCGCTTTGACTATCTCATCCGCCGTCAGGCCATATTCCTGTTGCAGGAAGTCCTGGGTGCCGACCTGGCCGTAACGCTCCTTGACCCCCACACGACGCATCGGCACCGGGCAGGTTTCAACCAGCACTTCTGCCACCGCTGAACCCAACCCGTTATGAATGCTGTGGTTTTCGCAGGTGACGATACGCCCGGTTTTCTCGGCGTAGTTCTTCACCAACATCCGGTCGATCGGTTTCAGGGTAAACATGTCGATCACCGCCGCGCTAACGCCTTCTCTTTCCAGCCGACGCGCCGCTTCCAGCGCTTCCGTCACCATGATCCCGTTGGCGATAAGCGTAATGTCGTCACCTTCGCGCAGCACATTGCCTTTACCTATGGTAAAAGTGGAGCCCGGCTGATACACCGTCGGCGCCTGTTTACGAATGGTACGCACCCAGTAAAAACCCTCAAGATCGATCAGCTGGTTAAGGATGGCCTTAAACATGGTGGCATCGGTCACTTCCATCACCACCGAATTCGCCAGCCCGCGCACGATGCCCATATCCTCGAATGACATGTGCGTCCCGCCGTTGTGACAGGCGGTGACGCCCGCATCCGAGGCAATAACTTTGACGTTATTGCGCTGATAATCGAGCGACATAAACAGCTGGTCGAAGCAGCGACGGCTGGCGAATGCGGTAAACGTATGCACAAAGGGTTTACGTCCGGTGAGCGATAGCCCGGCGGCGGTGCCAATCACATTCGCCTCCATGATCCCGCAGTTGATCACCTGCTGCGGGTATTTTTTCTGCACGCCATCCATCGCCATGGAACTCATCAGATCGGCTTCAAGGGCAATGATTTCGCTGCCAGCGTCAATCTGCTCTGCCACAAAACCGGCATAGACTTTACGCATCTCGATGGCGTCTTTTTCTCCGGCAGGTGCGACCTTAATCATGTGCGGCCTCCAGTTGGGCAATCGTATCGTTGAGAATGTGCTTCACATCATCCGTCAGGCGCAGGTGATGCGAGTTCCCCAGTTGTTCGAGGTATGGCACGCCCTGCCCTTTGATGCTGTCGAGAATTACCAGCCGGGGGCGGGCATCCGCCGCAGGTACAGGCTTCACCGCTGCCAGCAAACCGGGAATATCGTCCCCTTTCACCGTCACCACATCAAAACCAAAGGCGCTGAATTTCGCCGGTAAATCGAACGCACAGATGATTTCATCCAACTCGCCGTCGAGCTGCTGTTTGTTCCAGTCGACAAACACCGTCAGGTTATTCAGCTTGTGGTGCGCGATAAACTGGAACGCCTCCCAACATTGCCCCTCGTTCAACTCGCCATCGCCGACGATGCAGAACACCCGATTGCTGCGTCCGGCCAGCTTGTGCGAGAGCGCCATGCCCCCCGCGATAGAAATTCCCTGCCCCAGTGATCCGGTGGTGGCATCAACGCCGCGCGTTTTTAGCCTGTCCGGGTGGCTCGGCAGCTTAGTGCCGTTCTGATTCAGGGTGCTGAGTTCTTCCTGCGGGAAGTAGCCTTTAATCGCCAGGGTGCTGTACAACGCCGGGCCAGCATGGCCTTTGGACAGCACAAAGTAGTCGCGCCCTTGCCAGTCCGGGTCGCCTGGGTCAATCTGCATGACATCGCCGTACAGCACCGCCAGGGTTTCCACTACCGACATGCTGCCACCGTAGTGACCAAAGCCGAGGTCAGTCAGTGATCTGAGGGTCGCAACGCGGATGTCGCGTGCCAGTCGGGTTATCTCTGTAACTGTTGTCATCATTTGGCTCCTGTATTTTGCGGTGAATCGTTACCGGCCACTTTCCCCTTGGCCAGATAGTTGAACAGCACCAGCAGCGCAAAAATCACCACGACCAGTCCGGTAATGGCCATCGGCGAGAGGAAGCGCGCCAGATTACCCAACACGATGCCTACCGCGCCGAAATCGGCATCCGAGAAGGTGGTATTAGCAAAGCCCAGAGCGCCAAGCACCGGGAGCAGTAAAACGGGCAGGAAGGTAATCAGCAGACCGTTCGCGAAGGCCCCCATCATCGCCCCGCGGCGTCCACCGGTGGCGTTACCGAACACGCCCGCAGTGGCTCCGGTGAAGAAGTGCGGCACCACGCCAGGCAGGATAAGCACCCATTTGAACTGGCCGCACAGGAACAGGCCCACCAGTCCGCCGAGGAAGCTGAACAGGAAGCCGATCAGCACGGCATTCGGGGCGTAGGGATACACCACCGGGCAGTCGAGGGCCGGACGTGCATTAGGCACCAGTTTTTCCGAGAAGCCGGTAAACGCCGGGACAATTTCGGCCAGAATCAGGCGCACACCTTGCAGGATGATGAACACCCCCGCCGCGAAGGTAATCGCCATAATGATGGCGTACACCAGATAGTTTTGGCCGCCGCTGAACGTCGCTTCGACATACTCCCGCCCCGCGCACACCGCCATGATCAGATAGATGATCATCATGGTGAGTGAAATCGAGATTGAACTGTCGCGCAGGAAGCTGAGATTTTTCGGCAGGTTCATCTCTTCGGTCGAGCGAGACCCCTTCCCGACCTTGCTGCCGATCCAGCCGGACAGCACATAGCCGAGGGTGCCGAAGTGACCGAAGGCAATATCATCGTTCCCGGTGATGCGTTTCATGTAGCGCTGCGCAATCGCCGGGAAAAAGGCCATGATAAGCCCGAGGATCAGCGACCCGGTAAAGACCAGACCGATGCCTTCAAAGCCCGCCACGGTGAGGATCACCCCAATCATGCATGCCATGTAGAAGGTGTGATGCCCGGTCAGGAAGATGTATTTCAGCCGTGTAAATCGAGCCACTATGATATTCGCCACCATGCCAAAGGCCATGATCAGCGCCGTAGCGGCCCCGTATTTCTCGAGTGCAATAGAGACTATCGCTTCGTTATTTGGGATGATGCCCTGAATGCTGAACGCGTGTTCAAACATTCCGCCTAACGGATTCAACGAGCCGACCAGTACACCCGCGCCACCGCCCAGCACAATAAAGCCCAGAATGGTTTTTACCGTGCCTTTAACGACATCTGAAAATGATTTTTTCTGTGCGACCAGTCCAATCAGTGCAATTAACCCCACCAGCACTGAAGGGACTTTTAAAATATCTACCACAAAGTTAAGCGTTTCGAGGATAAACATATCTGCCCCTCACTCAAAGTGGAGTCATGATTAACGGCTGGCGAAATAAGCGCTGAGCTTATTTTCCAGTTCATTGATGTCGATAATATTATTAATGACCACCAGCTGATGGTCCGGCACGCTGGCGCTCAGGGCAATATCCTTTGCCATGACAAACAGGTCAGCCGCACCCGGCGTGGCTGATGACAGGTCCGAGTGCTCAACCTCCGCATCAATATTGAGCTTCTTGAGGACTTTTTTAATATTCATCTCGACCATAAAACTGCTGCCGAGACCGGATCCGCAAATCGCCATAATTTTCATTATTGTCACCATTTTTTGGTAAAGTCAGCCCGCACTTTACCCGTAGGTAAAATGTCGGAGGTCAGGGGTAAAACGAAAAAATCAGAAACGGGAAATTATATTTTTTATCTCCTCTCGGGTTTTCGCCTGGTGTAGCAACAGCATCTCTTCATCACTGGAAAATAACGCTGCCAGCGACGAGATCATTTCAATGTGACTGTGTTTATCCGGAGCCGCCAACATAATAATCAGATCAACCGGATCGTGCTCTTGCGAGTCAAAACTGACGCCCTGTTGCAGCTTCAGTAATGAAAGCCCTAACCCTCTGGCCCCCTCTTCCGGTCTGGCATGGGGCATCGCAAGCCCGGGAGCCAGCACGTAATACGGGCCCAGTTTGTGATGACTTTCAATAATCGCCGTCACGTATTCCGGCCCGATAGTGTGCGCCTCCAGCAGCGGCTGAGCGCAGATTTCCAGTGCCTGTGACCAGGTGTCGACCTGCTCCTGCAACAGGATGGTTTCCTCGTGGATCCATTGACTCAGCATGGTGTTCTCCAGCAATGGGGTAGTGGACAAACTTTATGCAAGGTCCAGAGCACTGACTGTGATGATAATCACAAAGATAGCGCTACCAAAAAAGCAGGTGAAAGATTTGTGATAGCGCTATCAAAATGTGAACATCCTGTAATAACTCAGCAAAAGGAGGGATTTCCGGCGTATACTGCATGCACTTTCAAAACGAGATTTCAATCAGGAAGAAGCATGTCTCTGACCCGAAAACGTCGTAGCACCGGCAAAGTCACCCTGGCCGATGTGGCGCAGCTGGCTGGCGTGGGAACGATGACCGTTTCCCGGGCGTTACGTACGCCGGAGCAGGTCTCCGATAAACTCCGGGAAAAGATTGAAGCGGCGGTTCAGACCCTGGGCTATATGCCCAATATGGCGGCGAGCGCGCTGGCTTCAGCGTCATCGTGGACCATCGGCATGGTGGTGCCGAGCCTGGCGGAAGCCGGTTGTTCAGAAATGTTTGCCGGGTTGCAGCAGGTGTTGCAGCCTGCGGGCTATCAAATCATGCTGGCGGAATCACGCCATCATCTCGATCAGGAAGAGAAACTGCTGGAGACGCTGCTGGCGTCCAACATCGCCGCCGCCATTCTGCTCAGCGTGGAGCATAGCGACACCGCCCGGCAGTGGCTGGAAAACAGCGCCATTCCGGTGATGGAAATCGGGGCCAAGCGCACCGACCCGCTGGATATGAACATCGGGATTGATAACGTCGCGGCGATGTTTGAACTGACGCAAATGCTCATTCAGCGCGGCTATCAGAATATCGGCCTGCTGTGCGCCAACCAGGAACAATGGATTTTTCAACAGCATTTGCAGGGCTGGTACAAAGCGATGCTGCGCCACCATATGTCGCCCAACCGGGTGATTAACGCTGCAGAACCGCCTACCTTTTCCACCGGTGCGGCGCAGCTACCCGAGTTTTTACTGGCCTGGCCGGAACTGGATGCGCTGGTGTGCGTGTCGGATGAAATGGCGTGTGGTGCGCTGTATGAATGCCAGCGTCGGCGGATTAAAGTGCCGGAGGATTTGGCGGTAGTGGGCTTTGGTGACAGCGATGTGAGCCGGGTGTGCCAGCCACCGCTGACCACGATTTCGGTGCCGCATCGCCAGATTGGGATTGAAGCAGGCCGCGCCCTGCTGGCGCGTCTGAATGATGATGAGTGGGAAGAAAACACCGCCATCGCCGCAAAACTGTGTTTGCGGGATAGCTGCTAATCGTTACTCGGTTTCTTCTTCTTTCGCTGATTCGTTGTTGGCATTGCGGGTCATCCACAGCGCGAGCGCTTTCAGGGAATCCGGGGTGAACTCATCGCAACGCGCGGTAATCTCTTCCGGTGTCAGCCAGCATACTTCGCTGACCTCTTCTTCCTGCAACGCAAACGGGCCATGAGAGACGCAGCTAAAGAGGCTGCCCCACACGCGACAATGTTTGTCTTCGAAATAGAACTGACCGTGGTCAGCAAACGGCACGCCAGCAATCCCCAACTCTTCTTCCGCTTCACGACGGGCTGAATCAAGCAGCTGTTCGTCGGACTGCACAACCCCACCCGCAGTGGCATCCAGCATACCCGGCATGAAATCCTTGGTTTCTGTGCGACGCTGCACCAGAATTTTTCCCATACCGTCGTGAACCACAATGTAGGTCGCGCGATGACGCAAGCACTGCGCGCGCATTTGCTCGCGGCTTGACTGTGCGATGACCTCATTGTCTTCGTTAACGATGTCCACCCATTCTGTGCTTGCCAAGTTCTGCTCCACCATCAGAAAACCTTCTCTCTATAGCGCTCTCGCGGCGCGTTTACGGTTGTCGGGTAAATTACGGATTAATTGCAACCTCTGCAATAACCCGTTGATCATTGAGTGCTAAAACCCGCAATTTATTCCCCTCCATCATCCCGTAGCTGGCGCTAAAGCCACCTTTCGGAATGCTGACGGAACCCGGGTTGAAGTGGAAGATATCACCTTTGCGTTCTGCAACCGGAATATGAGTATGACCATAAACCAGCACATCGCCAGCGGAAAGCGCAGGCAGGTTGTCAGGGCCGAACAGATGCCCGTGGGTCAGGAACAGGCGCTGCTCTGCGGTTAATACCTGCTGCCACGGCGCAGTGATGGGGAAATGCAGCAGCATCTGGTCAACTTCACTGTCACAGTTGCCCCGCACGGCGATAATCCGATCTGCCAGCGTGTTTAATCGCTCCGCGACTTCAGCGGGCGCATAACCTTCCGGCAACGCGTTGCGTGGGCCATGATTAAGCACATCGCCCAAAATTACCAGATAACGTGCGCCACTCTGCGCAAACAACGACAGTACGCGTTCAACGGCGGGCAAAGACCCGTGAATATCTGACGCAAACATCAGTTTCATCAATCATTCCTCCACGATAAAACCGCACTATCATAACGGATTATTACCGCCTGTTCAGCCAGCGTGTTTAGCGGAGAGCGCGATATAGCGCTGAATGGACGCGCGCTGCCACTGGAAGGCGGCATAATCCGCGAGCGGTTCAGGAACATCATCCCCGTTCAGCACCAGTCGATTAAGCATTAACGCCAGGTCAGCATCTGCAATTGACCATTCACCAAACAGATTCGGCTTGCCGTGCGCCAGCAGCGCATGGGCGGTATCGAACAGTTTCGCGGCGGCTTTCTGCCCTTCGGCGCTGAGCGACGGTTTTTTCACACCACCAAATACCACATCGGTGGAACGTTCTTCCCGAATCGGCATTAAATCACTGCGTAGCCAGGCCTGGATCTGGCGGGCACGGGCACGCTTTTCAATATCATGCGGATAAAGACGCTCCCACTGCGGCGGAGCAAAACGCTCGTCCAGATATTCCGTAATAGCCGAGGATTCGCTCAAAGCAAAAGCATCGACTTCCAGTAAAGGCACCCGGCGGGTAACGCCATATCCTTTCCATTCGGTGTTGAGATGTTCACCACGATTTAAATCGACACTTTTCAGGCTAAAAGCCAGCCCTTTTTCCTGCAATGCGACATAGACGGACATCACGTACGGCGAGTAAAAATTGGCATCGGACCACAGCGTAATCACGGGACGAGTCATAGCTTCCTCAACGGTTTGCGGGTGAAAACGTCAACATATCGTGTCTTTGTCATACTGTCACTTGATGAAAACTCACACAATTGACCTAAGCACCTATACTCCAGAAGTCATGAAAATAGCCCACGCCCAGGAGTTAAAATGATTGACCTCTATTACGCCCCTACCCCGAATGGCCATAAGATCACGCTGTTTCTGGAAGAAGCCCAGATGGCCTACCGCCTGATTCGCGTGGATATCAGCAAAGGCGATCAGTTCCGTCCTGAGTTCCTGAGTCTCTCACCGAATAATAAAATTCCTGCCATTGTCGATCATGTGCCCGTCGACGGTGGTGCGCCGCTCAGTTTGTTCGAGTCGGGTGAAATCTTGCTGTATCTGGCGGAAAAATCAGGAAAGTTGCTCAGTGGTGAACTGCGCGAACGCCATGTCACGCTGCAATGGCTATTCTGGCAGGTCGGCGGTCTGGGCCCGATGCTGGGGCAAAACCATCATTTCAACCATTTTGCGCCACAGCCTGTGCCGTATGCGATTGAACGTTATCAGGTTGAAACCCAACGCCTGTACCACGTGCTGAACAAACGGCTGGAAATATGTCCGTGGCTTGGCGGCGAGCATTACAGCATTGCCGACATCTCCTGCTGGCCGTGGGTCAACGCCCATCAGCGCCAGCGCATTGACCTGCAAAATTTCTCGGCGGTGAAAAACTGGTTCGAGCGTATTCGTCAGCGCCCGGCAACCGAACGCGCGATGCAGAAGGCCCACGCGAATTAAAACGACTTTGTTGTATTATGGCGGGGATAACAACAAGGAGAAGCCTGCAATGTCCCAGCCAGATGCCATTATTCGTATTAAGAACCTGCGCCTGCGCACCTTTATCGGTATCAAAGAAGAAGAAATCGCTAACCGTCAGGATATCGTCGTTAATGTGGTTATCCACTATCCTGCGGAAAACGCGCGCAACAGTGAAGACATCAACGATGCGCTGAATTATCGCACCATCACTAAGTGCATCATTCAGCATGTCGAGAACAACCGCTTCTCTTTGCTGGAAAAATTAACTCAGGATGTGCTCAACATCGCATGCGAACATCACTGGGTCACATATGCTGAGGTAGAAATCGACAAACTTCACGCGCTGCGATACGCCGATTCGGTCTCAATGACCATGAGCTGGCGACGCTAGGCGCAATCCGGAGGTTGCATGAAGATCCTGATTACCGGCGGTACTGGCCTGATTGGCCGTCATTTGATTCCACGTCTGCTTGAACTCGGGCACAGTATCATAGTGGTGACCCGCAGCCCGGAGAAAGCCCGCCAGCTGCTCGATGCCCGGGTTGAACTCTGGAAGGGACTCAGCGAATGCAGCAATCTGGACGGTATCGATGCGGTAATCAATCTTGCGGGCGAACCCATCGCCGACAAACGCTGGACCGAAGAGCAAAAACAGCGTTTATGCAACAGCCGCTGGCAAATCACCCAGAAGCTGGTTGAACTTATTGCCGCCAGCAGTCAGCCGCCAGGCGTATTCATTTCAGGCTCTGCTGCGGGCTACTACGGTGACCTCGGCGAGGTCGTCGTCACCGAAGATGAGCCGCCACACAACGAATTTACCCACAAACTTTGCGCCCGCTGGGAGCAAATTGCCTGCGGGGCACAGAGCGACGCGACCCGTGTTTGCCTGTTGCGAACCGGAGTGGTGTTAGCGCCCAAAGGCGGGATCCTTGGGAAAATGGTGCCTCCATTCAAACTCGGACTCGGTGGCCCAATTGGCAACGGCCGTCAGTATCTGGCGTGGATCCATATTGACGACATGGTTAACGGCATTCTTTGGCTGCTGGATAACGCTCTGCGCGGCCCATTCAACATGGTTTCACCTTATCCGGTTCGTAACGAACAGTTCGCCCATGCCCTGGGCCATGCGCTGCATCGCCCGGCGGTGTTACGCGCCCCGGCCACGGCGGTCAGGCTCTTGATGGGGGAATCATCCGTTTTAGTGTTGGGCGGACAACGCGCGCTACCTAAGCGCCTGGAAGACGCTGGTTTCACTTTCCGCTGGTACGATCTCGAAGAAGCGTTGGGTGACGTGCTGGCCTGATTCAGCTCATTCTCATCACCTTTATCTCCCCATTCCAGTGTCACCGTTGCAACCGCACTGGAATGCTGCTCGCATCCCTGAAATTCTCCTTTCATCTTGATCGCCAGAACACTATCCACGGCTCGCGTCTGGCGTAATCTCTGCCTCTGCACTGCGATTATTTTTCGCACATGCGGTCTGTTGACACGCGTCAACATTCTATTCATACTGCACAGGACATCAAATGATGAAGGAACATCCTGATAAACATATTAGGGCAGCCGTCCACTATGCCTTGTCAAAAGGCTGGATTTTTACCTGGGGTGGAAACAGCTCGCACTGTTATGGGCGGCTAAAATGCGGAATACCGGAACATCATCAACATATGATGAGCGTTTGGTCTACTCCGCGATGCCCGCAGAATCATGCCCGCCAGATTGTCAGGAAAGTCGATAGCTGTACCCCACGGCAATCCTTGGTTAAAGAATTGCTGGTTGACTGAAATAAGGAGCCACCTATGTCGCTTTTCAATTTTACCCTGACACTGTCAGGCGTGACATCAGATACCCCTGGTCTCGAAGATGCGTTGTTTACCGCAGGCTGCGACGATGCTCTGGTGTGCTTTTACGGCACAGCTGTGTATCTCGAATTCGATCGTGAAAGTGAAAGCCTGGCGCAGGCCGTACTTTCTGCCATCAATGATATTGAAACCAGCGGGATCGGTGCCCGCGTCGAATCGGTTGATTCTACCCTCGTTGGGCTCAGCGATATCGCGGAGCTCACGGGCCTCACCCGCCAGGCCATTGCATTGCTAAAAGACGGCGCCCGCGGTTCACGTCAATTTCCCGGTCCGGTTCAGCGAGTGAAAGGCAACTCCCCACTCTGGCACTGGCGTACCGTGGTTGACTGGCTGGCAAGCGAAGGGCGTATTGCGGCTGATTCTTCACTTATCGCCAATGCACATATTCTCGATAGCATGAATCTGGCTTTACAGCTCCGCTCGTCACTCGAAAAGAACACTGTGATGCACTATCTTCATCAGCTGGAGCAGCAACATACCTCATCGATCGCACAATGACGCCGGAGAAAGCATGCCCGTATTGACCACCTCGCGCCTTACTCTGACATCGCTCTGTGAAAGCGACTGGCCCTGCTTTCTGGCGTTACGTACGCATCCGCAGGTAATGCGTTTTATGGGGGAATCCCTTCCCGAGCAGAGTCTTCGCCTGAAATTTGATTCGCGTCTTGCGGGCAACGTTTTCGCCATTCGTGAGAGTCAGGGAGAGTGCGTGGGTGATATCGGGCTACAGGTGAGTACACACAACCCACAGGAAGCAGATATTGGCTATGCGCTGCTTCCGCAGGCGCAAGGCAAGGGATTCGCGCAGGAAGCGTTAACGGCGGTCTGTGATTATGGTTTTACGTCGCTTGGTCTGTTGGCGATTAATGCCTGGGTGCTGGCTGATAACACCGGTTCGGTGCGATTACTGGAAAAAAATGGATTTAAACGCGGGCAGGTGCTTGAGAAAGCCTTCGAAATAAACGGGGAGTTTTATGACGACTGGGTCTATCGACTGGAGCGCTAATCTCCCCCCGCCCCGTGGACGAGGGGATAATCTTATTTCAGCGAGCCCTTGAGGAACTGCTGCAAACGGGCGCTCTTCGGATTGCCGAACACCTCATCAGGATGGCCTTCTTCTTCAATCAGCCCCTGATGCAGGAAAATGACGTGGGAAGACACATCGCGGGCAAAGCCCATTTCATGCGTAACCACCACCATCGTTTTCCCCTCTTCCGCCAGCTTCTGCATGATGCGCAGCACTTCACCCACCAGCTCAGGATCCAGCGCAGAGGTTGGTTCATCAAAAAGCAGTACTTCGGGTTCCATCGCCAGCGCACGGGCAATGGACACGCGCTGCTGTTGTCCCCCGGACAGATGCACCGGGTATTTGATTTGCTGCCGCTCATCAATCCCGACTTTCAGCAGGTACTTCACCGCCCGCTCGCGCGCTTCCTGTTTGCTGAGGCCCAGCACCTGAATCGGAGCTTCCATGACGTTTTCCAGCACCGTCATATGGCTCCACAGGTTGAAGTGCTGGAACACCATCGTTAAACGGGTGCGCAGCAGGCGCAGCTGATTTTTATCCGCCACTTTCAGCTGGCCGTCTTTATCCCGCACCAGGCCAATGTTTTGCCCACTGACCACAATATTGCCTTCACTGGGTTTTTCGAGGAAGTTAATGCAACGCAGGAAGGTACTTTTCCCCGAGCCGGACGAGCCGATAATACTGATAACATCACCGGCGTTGGCCTTCAGTGACACCCCTTTCAGCACTTCATGTTCGCCGTAGCGCTTGTGCAGGTCGATAACGTTTAATTTATTGTCAGGCATGATGTTCTCAGTGTGTCGAAGAGGGTTTCACATGTTGCAGCCAGCGTTTTTCCGCCTTGCGGAACAGGCTAATCAGCACATAAGAGATAATCAGATACAGCACCGCCGCAATCCCAAACGCGGTAAACGGCTGGTAGGTGGCAGAGTTGATATCACGGGCGATTTTCAGCAGATCCGGCACCGTGGCGGTAAACGCCAGCGCGGTTGAGTGCAGCATTAAAATCACCTCGTTGCTGTAGGCCGGAAGCGCGATACGCAGCGCCGAAGGTAAAATGATGCAGCGATAGAGTTTCACGCCTGAAAAACCGTAGGCACGCGCGGCTTCAATTTCACCGGCCGGAACTGAACGAATCGCTCCGGCAAAGATTTCGGTGGTGTACGCACAGGTATTCAGCGTCAGCGCCAGCACCGTACAGTTCAAACCGCTGCGGAAAAAGGCATTCAGCAGTTCGGTCCCTTTGACGATTTCCAGCGTATACATCCCGGAATAGAACACCAGCAGCTGCACATATAGCGGCGTGCCGCGAAAAATGTAGGTGAATAACCAAATCGGGAACTGAACGTATTTGTTGCTGGATACGCGACCAATGGCCAAAAACACCGCCAGAATGCCGCCCATCACTACCGAAGAGATCAACAGCCACAGGGTGATGGCCACACCGGTAAAGCGGTAGCCGTCGGTCCACAGCAGGGACTTCCAGTATTCCTGAATAATCTCGATCACAGGTCAGCCCTCTTCACACCCACGGAATAACGACGTTCAAGCAGCAACAGCACCCCATTTGAGACCGTCGTAAATACCAGATAAATCAGACCGCAGACGACAGCGAAGTAGAATGGCTCCCAGGTACTTTTCCCGGCAAGCTGCGTGGCCTTGACCACATCTTCCAGCCCTAACAGCGAAACCAGGGCGGTCGCTTTCAGAATAACCTGCCAGTTATTGCCAATGCCCGGCAGCGCAAAGCGCATCATTGCCGGAAACAGAATACGCACGAACGTCTGGCGAGAGGTAAATCCGTAGGCCGTGGCGGCTTCGATATGCCCTTTCGGTACGGCCATAAAGGCACCGCGGAAGGTCTCAGTGAAGTAGGCCCCATAGATGAAACCGAGGGTAATAATACCGGCGATCATCGGGTCGATATCAAACTGCGTCATACCCAAAGCATCGGTAATGCTGTTGAGCACAATTTGTAGACCGTAGAAAATCAGCAGCATCAGCACCAGATCCGGCACGCCACGGATCAACGTGGTGTAACCTTCAAAAATCAGCGCTAAGGCTCGATTGCCAGAGAGTTTACCCGCCGCACCGGCCAGGCCGATAAGCACCGCCAGCACCACGGAGCTGAGGGCCAGCTCAAGGGTGACCAGCGCGCCCTGAAAGATAACTTGCGAAAACCCGTACAGCATTGAGCCTGTCCTGTCTGTCCAACACCGCCAGCCCCGGGAACGACGGGACTGGCCGGTGTTAACGGCGATTATTCGCCGTATACGTTAAAGTCGAAATACTTCTTCGCCAGCTTGTCGTAGGTGCCGTCGGCACGCATTTCAGCAAAGGCTTTATTCAGGGCAACACGCAGTTCGTCATCCTCTTTACGCAGGCCCATACCGGTACCTACGCCGAACAGTTTTTCATCCTTAATGGACGGGCCGCCAAACTGATAATCTTTGCCGATAGGCTGCTTGAGGAAACCTTCGCTTGCCGCCACTTCATCCTGGAATGCGGCGTCGATACGACCTGCCGTCAGGTCAGAATAGATATTGTCCTGGCCCTGATAGGAGACGATTTCGATACCTTTAGGTGCCCAGTGCTCATTGCCGTAGGTTTCCTGAGTGGTACCTTGCAGCACGCCTACGCGTTTGCCTTTGAGCGTGTTCAGGTCTGGCGTAACCGGGCTGCCTTTTTTAACCACCAGGCGGGAATTTGCGGCATAGAGTTTGTCAGTGAAGGCAATCTGCTGCTGGCGTTTTTCCGTAATGGAGAGTGAGGACATGATGGCGTCGATTTTTTTCGCCTGTAGCGATGGGATCAGCGCATCTAGCGGGTTCTCGACAAAGGTACATTGCGCTTTAATACGCTTACACAGCTCTTTTGCCAGTTCGATGTCAAAACCAACTAATTCCCCCTGTGAATTCTTGGATTCGAAGGGAGCATAAGTCGGATCTGTGCCAATACGTACTTTCTGCGGAATGGCTGCGAAAACCGTAGAAACGCTGGAAAGTGCCAACGCAAGAGAAAGAGACAACGCCAGTTTTTTCATAACTATCCTCAACAGACTGTCATTTAACGGGTATTCAGAAGTATTAGAACAGTTATCGTGCCACCTTTTATGCGGATAAGGCAAAAGGTTATCGGACAATTACGCACTTTTTTTGCATTAATGATGCTTAACTATGCATTGTTGCACCATAACAGTGCGATAATTGCACCAGTAAAAAGCATTATCGCGTAATGACACACATGTATAGATAACTGTTCCGCCCGAAAGGCCCAGTTGCCCGGGCCCGTACAGTCTTAATCACCGTAGACGTTAAAGTCGAAATACTTCTTCGCCATTTTGTCGTAGGTGCCGTCTTTACGCAGTGAGTCAAAGGCTTTGTCGAAGGCCGCTTTCAGCTCGGTATCGTCTTTACGCATGCCCACGCCGGTGCCGTCGCCGAAGTATTTCTTGTCTTTCACGGACGGGCCCGCAAAGGCGAACGCTTTCCCGGCTGGCTGTTTCAGGAAGCCTTCGCTGGCCGCGACTTCATCCTGGAATGCCGCGTCGAGACGTCCGGCGGAGAGGTCAGAATAGATAAGATCCTGGTTCTGATAGGCCACCACGTCGATGCCTTTGGTACGCCAGTTGTCATTGGCATAGGCTTCCTGAGTCGAGCCCTGCAGCACGCCCACGTGTTTACCTTTCAGCGATTCCAGAGTAGGAACAATCGGTGAGCCTTTGGCGGCGATCAGGCGGGAATCCGCCGCATACAGCTTGGCAGAGAAACCGATTTCCTGCTGGCGTTTTTCGGTGATCGACAGTGAGGAGATGATGGCGTCAATTTTCTTCGCCTTCAGGGACGGGATCAAAGAGTCGAAATCGGTGCCCACCCAGGTACATTTCACCTGCATGCGCTTGCACATTTCGTTACCCAAATCGATATCAAAGCCAACGAAATCCCCTTTCGCATCCTTGGAGGAGAACGGCGCGTAAGTGGCGTCAGTGCCGATACGAACAGTCTGCGGCAGCGCGGCAAATACGCTGGAAGCACTGCTTATCCCCAGCATTAAAGAGAGAGCCAGAACCGTCTTCTTCATACATTACCCTTAAGTGTCGTGATGCAGTTGCGTGTTATGTAATCTATCGTGTTGTGTGGTGTTGCAGTCCAGCTCTGCACGTTTTATGCCACCTTAACGCCTGCTCAAAAAAACAGCGTTAAATGCGTTAATGAATAGTTGCAGAGTTGTCTCAGAAATGAAAGATAACAGCTCTAACGGATAAACCGCAGCGCTAAACGGCGAAAAAGGGGATTAAATGTTGAGGATTTGATCGGGATTGCAAAATCGCCTGGTCGACGCACACGCACCAAAAAGATGCACTATCTTAGTGCGTCGATTACGCACCCTGCCAGCGGGTGAACAGGTCTTCGGGCAACGTGATATCAAACTGATCGAGGACGCGATTAACCGTCTGATTAATCACATCATCCAGCGTTTGTGGCCGGTGATAAAATGCCGGAACCGGTGGCATGATAATCGCGCCAATTTCTGCCGCCTGCGTCATCAGCCGCAAATGACCCAGATGCAGCGGCGTTTCACGCACGCATAGCACCAACGGGCGCCGCTCTTTTAACACCACGTCAGCCGCCCGGGTTAACAGGCCATCGGTATAGCTGTGGACAATGCCGGAGAGCGTTTTGATTGAGCACGGTAGAATGACCATCCCCGCCGTTTTAAACGAGCCCGAGGAGATATTGGCGGCGATATCACGCGCGTCGTGGACCACATCGGCCAACGCCTGCACATCACGCAAAGAAAGGTCCGTTTCGAGGGCCAGCGTTTGACGCGCTGCCTGGCTCATGACCAGATGGGTTTCCACTTCTTCGACGTCACGCAGCACCTGCAACAGCCTTACGCCATAAATAGCGCCGCTGGCACCGGAAATTCCAACAATGAGTCGTTTCATGATTGCGCCCTGTCATCGTACTGGGGCTGACTTTGCCGTATTTCAGAGGGAGTTGCAAGGAAAGACGCCCTCTCGTACGGAGAGGGCGTGAAGACGCATAGCTTAAAGGCAATTAACCTTCGTTGTGCATCTCGAGGTTTTCGACTTCGTTCTGACGCGCCAGCGCTTTGCTGTCATCGTTGCGCAGAGTGTCGAGATAATCGAGGTACTGCTGGTTAACGTCTTTGGTGACGTACACCCCGTTAAAGACCGAGCATTCAAACTGCTGAATATCCGGGTTCTCGGCGCGCACCGCGTCGATAAGGTCATTCAGATCCTGGAAGATCAGACCGTCGGCACCGATAATCTGGCGGATCTCATCCACTTCACGACCGTGCGCAATCAGCTCGGTCGCGCTTGGCATATCGATCCCGTAGACGTTCGGGAAACGAATTTCCGGTGCAGCCGACGCCAGGTACACTTTCTTCGCCCCGGCTTCACGGGCCATCTCGATAATCTGCTCTGATGTCGTGCCCCGCACGATGGAGTCATCAACCAGCAGCACATTCTTATCGCGGAACTCAGCACGGTTGGCGTTCAGCTTACGGCGCACCGATTTACGGCGCAGCTGCTGGCCCGGCATGATGAAGGTGCGACCGACGTAGCGGTTCTTCACAAAGCCCTGACGATACGGCTTGTCGAGAATACGGGCGATTTCCAGCGCGATATCGCAGGAGGTTTCCGGGATCGGGATAACCACGTCGATGTCCAGGTCTTCCCATTCGCGGGCAATTTTCTCGCCGAGTTTGGTACCCATGTTCACACGTGCGCTGTAGACCGAAATTTTGTCGATAAACGAGTCCGGACGCGCGAAGTAAACATACTCGAACAGGCACGGATTGCTCACCGGGTTGTCAGCACACTGACGGGTAAACAGCTGGCCTTTTTCGGTGATGTAAATCGCTTCACCCGGTGCTACGTCACGCAGGAATTCAAAGCCCAGCGTATCAAGCGCCACGCTTTCAGAGGCCACCATGTATTCGGTGCGCCCGTCGCCGATGTCACGCTTACCGAGCACCAGCGGACGAATGCCGTTAGGGTCACGGAAGGCCACCATGCCGTGACCGATAATCATCGCCACACAGGCATACGCCCCGCGGATCAGGCGATTAGTGGCAGCAATGGCGGCGAAGATATTGTCAGCTTCCAGCGGATAATGGCGGAAGTTGTCCAGCTCGCTGGCAAAGATGTTCAGCAGAATTTCAGAATCGGAGGTGGTGTTGATATGGCGGCGCTTCTCTTCAAACAGCTTCTTGCGCAGCTCGTGGGCGTTGGTCAAATTGCCGTTGTGCGCAAGGGTGATGCCGTAAGGTGAGTTAACGTAGAAAGGCTGCGCCTCAGACGCGCTGGAGCTGCCAGCAGTAGGGTAGCGGACGTGGCCAATACCCATATTGCCCTGCAGGCGCTGCATATGCACGGCGCCAAACACATCGCTCACCAGGCCGTTGGCTTTACGCAAACGGAAGCAGTTGTTTGCATCAATGGTGATGATGCCCGCGGCATCCTGCCCACGGTGCTGAAGCACCGTTAACGCGTCATAAATCGACTGGTTTACCGGCATAACACCGGCGATACCGACAATACCGCACATACGTCATTTTCCTCGTTCAGAACTCCCCAAAGCTTATGCTTTGGGCAAGAAACTTGACGAGCTTTGCAGATAGTCAAAAAACATCCGGATGACGACGCTGAACTGCGGGATAAGCTGTGACTTTTGCCAGTCATCGCTTTTCGAAAAGCCGGTAAAGGTATCGAGGAAGAACAGTATGGCGGCAACGATAAGCACTCCACGCAGCGCACCAAAACAGATCCCAAGCACCCTGTCGGTACCCGACAGGCCCGTCTTTTCAACCAGCGTACCGATAACATAGTTAACGATAGCACCGACGATTAGCGTCGCGACAAACAGCAGCGCGATAGCTATCCCGTTTCGAACCAGTTCGTCTTCAAAGCCCGTAAACCAGACAGACAGATAAGTGTAGTAATGACTGGCAACAAAGAAAGCACAACCCCATGTTACCAGTGACAATGCTTCACGAACAAAGCCGCGGATGAGGCTTACCAAACAAGAAAAACCAATCACCGCAATAATGGCGTAATCAATCCAGACCATAGTTGTCCCACGATTTTACGCCCTGTCGTCCAGTTCGGGGCGCATTCTAACAGAAAAAGAAAACGTTTGCGTAGGGATTTCCTTTCCCCGCCCAAATAAAAATGGCGCTGAAAAAACGTTCAACGCCGGGTGGGCTTTTGGCCTCTGAGGGCACTTTTCAGCCCATGTCGATTTTCATCGATTTGGTTCTCTACCCGACGTTGCGCCGGGTAGGTAAACTGCTAGTTAGGGCTATACCCCATCACCACGCCGCTCAGACCAGACAGCTGTTTCAGCTCGCCAAGCGAGCCTTTCATCTTGTCTTTCGAGGCATCTGGCCCCACCAGAATACGGGTGATTTTCCCCTGTACCGGAGTGGAGGGGGCGGTAAATACCCGGTATCCCGCGCCGCGCAGTTTGCTGACGATTTCATTGACCTTGTCGGCGTTCTTCAACGCGCCCAACTGCACGACATACGCTTTGCCGGTTGGCACCGGTTTGTCTTCTGCCACCGGTTTCTGTTGCGCTGGCGGCGCTTCAGACGCGGCAGCCAACTGATCGCGGGTGTTATCCCGCGCTGGTTTGGTCTGAGTCTGTACCTGCGGTTTCGGGTCGACCGGTTTTGGCTTCGGCGGCTGAACCGGCGGCGGGACCTCATCTAACCCATTCGTGCTGCTGTTCGCCGCATAGCGAGACGCATCCAGCGACGGCGCGGCCGCATCACCCGCCCTAACCTCTTCCGCTGCGCCTTCTGGCGGCTGGGAAGGCAGTGCCTGAGTCACCGCTGGCAGCATATCCGGCTCATCCTTATCGCCCGGTTTTGGCACCAGCGGGATAGCCGCGAACTCGTCCTGGTAATGCTTTTTCTGACCATCCAGCAGCCCCGGAAGCACAATGACTCCTAATGCCACCAGCGCAATGGTTCCGACTAAACGATTCTGAAACTTACTCGCCACCGGTTCTCCCCGCGTCCATCTCTTCCATTACATGGGCTACCGTGTGGAACGAACCACACACCAGCACCGTATCTTGTGGGCAGGCATCAGCCATCGCGGCGTGCCACGCCTGCGCTACAGTGGCATAGACTGCGCCGTCGCGCAAATGTTCCACCAGCTGTTCCGCCGTCGCGCCACGTGGGCCTTCCAACGGGGCGCAATACCAGCAATCGACCACGTCTGATAAACAGGCCAGGGTGCCAGCAATATCCTTATCATGAAGCATACCAACCACTGCCAGCGTGCGCCCGGTTGCAGGCTGCATTTTCAGACGTTCCGCCAGATAGGCCGCCGCATGGGGATTGTGTGCCACATCAAGGATCAGCCGTGGCGAGTCGCTCACCACCTGGAAACGCCCCGGCAGCATCGCATTGGCAATACCGTCGCGCAGGGCCTGTTCGCTGATAGCAAGGCCACTCGCGCGCAACGCGGCCAGCGCCGTCGCTGCGTTTGGCTGTGGCACCTGCGGCAATGGCAGATGAGTCAACTCGCCCTGCGCATCGCGGAATTGCCAGCCGCTGTCGCTCACGTGGTACTGCCAGTCAACGCCGCGACGCAACAGCACTGCGCCCTTCTCTTGAGCGACCTCAGCAATCGTCTGCGGCATATCCGGTTCACCGACCACCGCCGGTTTGCCCGCGCGGAACACGCCCGCTTTCTCGCGACCAATGCTTTCGCGGTCTGGCCCCAGCCAGTCGGTATGATCCAACGCGATGCTGGTCACCACCGCCACGTCCGCATCGACGATATTAGTCGCGTCCAGACGGCCACCGAGCCCCACTTCGAGGATAACCACGTCGAGCTGCGCCTGCTTAAACAGCCATAAGGCAGACAGCGTACCGAACTCAAAATAGGTCAGGGAAGTCTCTCCCCGAGCCTGTTCAATTTCAGCAAACGACGCGGTGTGAGCCGATTCAGCCAGCTCACCACCCTGCACGCGTACGCGCTCGGTGTAACGGACCAGGTGCGGGGAGCTATAAACGCCGACCTTAAACCCTGCGGCCATCAGCACCGATTCGAGGGTACGGCAGGTGGTGCCTTTCCCATTGGTCCCCGCCACGGTAAACACGAACGGGGCCGGTTTCAGGACGCCCATCCGGGCGGCGACCTCGCTCACGCGAGCCAGTCCCAAATCGATGGTTTTACTGTGCAGGTGTTCCAGATAAGAAAGCCACGCAGCAAGGGGCGACGTGGCGAGAGGAGTGAGTTCTTTTTCCATGATACCCGCGATAGTTAACGGTTAGCACAAGCAAAAAGGGCAGCGCCGTCTGGCCCTGCCCTTTGCATTATCAGGCCTCTGGTTCCTGATCCGGTACCGGCGGTACCACCACGGCTTCACGCGGTGCATCCGGGTTTGGTGCCGGGAGATTCATCAGCTTCGCCAGAATGCTGGCAAGCTTAAAGCGCATTTCCGGGCGACGGACGATCATGTCGATCGCGCCTTTCTCGATCAGGAATTCACTGCGCTGGAAGCCCGGCGGCAGTTTTTCACGAACGGTCTGCTCGATAACGCGTGGACCGGCAAAACCGATCAGCGCTTTCGGCTCAGCGATGTTGAGGTCACCCAGCATTGCGAAACTTGCGGAAACGCCACCCATGGTTGGGTCGGTCAGGACAGAAATGTACGGCAGACCGCGTTCCTGCATTTTCGCCAGCGCCGCAGAGGTTTTCGCCATCTGCATCAGCGACATCAGCGCTTCCTGCATACGTGCACCGCCGGAGGCTGAGAAGCACACCATCGGGCAGTTGTTTTCCAGTGCGTATTCAACGGCACGGACAAAGCGAGCGCCAACCACGGAACCCATTGAGCCGCCCATGAAGGAGAACTCAAACGCAGCGGCCACGATCGGCGCGCCAAACAGGGTGCCTTTCATTACGACCAGCGCGTCTTTCTCGCCCGTTTCTTTCTGAGCAGAGGCCAGGCGATCTTTGTATTTCTTGGAGTCACGGAACTTCAGCAGATCTTTCGGCTCAAGCTCGCTACCCAGTTCCACCAGCGTACCTTCATCCATCAAGCTATGCAGGCGGTTACGCGCTGACATACGCATGTGGTGATCGCACTTCGGGCAAACCTCCAGGTTACGCTCCAGCTCGGCGCGATAGAGAACCTGCCCGCAGCTGTCACACTTGGTCCACACCCCTTCCGGGATACTCGCCTTGCGGGTGGGGGCGATGTTGCTTTTAATTCGTTCAATCCAGCTCATTGATAACCTTTCTGCCTGAACCTGGTCGATGCCAGTTTTTGCTGTAAGCGGCGAATAATGCCATTTTAAGGGCTTACAGACCATGAAATGTTGCACATTAAAACATAAGAGCCCTGAACATGGGATAAAAAAGTGGTCGAACCGGTGCCACTTTACGCCATTCTCAGGGCTTTTGCTTATTTTGCCTGCTTTCCTGCGGCGCGCTTATGGCGGATTATCTCGATAACGCCCGGCAGAACTGACAGCACGATGATCGCCACGATCAGCAGTTTCAAGTTTTCCTGCACAATCGGCAGGTCGCCGAACAGGTAACCCGCGTAGGTAAACAGCAGCACCCACAGCAGCGCGCCAATCACGTTATAGGCCGCGAAATGACGATAGGACATGTGCCCCATGCCCGCCACGAACGGTGCGAAGGTTCTGACGATCGGCACAAAGCGCGCGAGGATAATGGTTTTACCGCCGTGCTTTTCATAGAACTGATGCGTTTTATCCAGATAGCTGCGACGAAAAATTTTCGAGTTCGGATTGCTGAATAGCCGCTCGCCAAATACCCGCCCGATAGTGTAGTTCAACGCATCGCCGACAATTGCCGCGATGACCATCAGCATCACCATCAGATGGACGTTCAGGTCGTTGGTCGGCAGCGCAGACAACGCCCCGGCAACAAACAGCAGCGAATCACCGGGCAGGAACGGCGTCACGACCAACCCTGTCTCACAGAACAGGATCAGGAACAGTATTGCGTAAACCCAGACGCCGTACTGTGCGACCAGCTCAGCCAGATGCACATCAATATGCAAAATAAAATCAATCAGAAAGCGAATCAGATCCATAGTGACTTAACCTTAAGTGACTGCATTCAGTCCGCCAGAAACAGCGGACCCATAGGCGGCTTGGGAAGGTCGAATCTGTCCGGATAATCCACCGATACCAGATATAACCCTTCCGCTTTTGCCGTCGCTGCCGCCAGCGTTCTGTCCTTCGCTGCCAGTAGCTCTGCAATCCAGCTCTCCGGCTGGTTTCCGGCACCTACTTCCATCAGGCTGCCCACAATATTCCGCACCATATGATGAACAAAAGCATTGGCTTTGATATCCACCACCACATAGGCACCGTAACGTTCGACGTTAATGTGCATCACGTTTCGCCACGGCGTGCGCGACTGACACTGCACCGCACGAAACGAGGTAAAGTCATTCTCACCGAGCAGGCACTGCGCCGCACGCTGCATACGTTCTGCATCAAGCGTCTGGTGACAATGAGTTACGCCCTGGCTTAAGACCGCCGGACGCAGACGATGATTGTAAATCACGTAACGATAACGACGCGCGGTGGCACTGAAACGCGCGTGGAAATCGTCCGGCACAGCTTTCACCCAACGCACCGCAATGTCACCAGGCAAATTCGCATTTACGCCCAGCGTCCAGGCCGCATCTTTGCGCAACGCACGCGTTTCAAAATGCACCACCTGACCGGTGCCGTGAACGCCTGCGTCGGTACGCCCGGCGCAGTACACGTGAATCGGCTCGTTCGCTACCTGCGACAGCGCCTTTTCCAGCTTTTCCTGCACGCTGCGCACTTCATTCTGCCGTTGCCAGCCGTAGTATTTGCTGCCGTCGTACTCAATGCCGAGCGCGATTTTAAAGACTGGCAGCGCTTCCACTTCAGACATCAGTACATATACTCCTGAACCAGTTTCTCAGCGATTTTCACCGCCATCAGCGCGCCGCCAAAACGGACGTTATCAGCCACGGACCAGAACTGAATTTGCTCCGGCATCCCGTAATCGTTACGCACGCAGCCAATCGACAGATGCGCGCTACCGGAGGCATCGGCCACCTGCGTCGGGAACTCGCTTTCGTCCGACAGGGCAATGTCCTCGTTGCGGGTAAAGGCATCACGCGCCTCTTCCGCCGCCAGCGGACGCATCGCTTCGAAGCTCACCATCTGCGCATGACCGTAAAACACCGGGGCGCGAACGCACTGGGCCGAAATCATCAGGCCTTCGTCTTGCATAATCTTACGCGCCTGGTCGACGATACGGCGTTCTTCCGCCACGCTACCTTCGCGGTCTGCCAGCATCGGCAGCATGTTAAAGGCCAACTGACGACCAAAGAAATCGTCTTCATCAATCGGAATGCCGTTGAGCAATTTGGCGCTTTGACCGGCCAGCGCATCCACCGCTTTCTTACCCTGCGCCGACGCTGCCATCAGGCAGGTGACGCCGATACGCGACAGGCCGCCGTCATCAATCAGCGGCTTCAGTGCGGTCAGTAGCTGGCTGGTCAGGCTATCCGGCACCGCAACGATGTTACGGTTGCGGTAATCGGCCAGCACGAACGGGTTCACATCAGGCACCACCAGCGGGACGTCCGGCTCGAGGGCGAACAGGCCACTCATATCAATCACCAGACAGCCTGCGTTAGCGGCTTCTTCCGCCCAGGCCGCAGAGGCTTCAGCTCCGGCGGCAAAAAACGCTAACTGAACCTGGGTCCAGTCAAATTCTGCAACGTCCTGCACGCGAACGGTTTTGCCTTCGTAGCGCAGAGACTCGCCGGCGCTTTCGCTGCGCGCCAGGCCATAAATCTCTCCCACCGGGAACTGACGCTCTGCAAGAATTTCAAACAGGGCTTGACCTACGGCGCCCGTTGCGCCCAGTACGGCAATACTCCAGCCTTCAGACATGGTGGTTTACTCCAGAAATAAAAATAGCCGCCCCGCCAGAGTATCTGGCCGGGCGTATTAAGAAGACATTAGCGCGCTGCGTGATGAACGGCGTTGAATCCCAAATTTTTCAGTGTTTCGGCCGTCCGGGCATCGTCACACAGGACGTTTAACGAAGACCATTCGCGGCGCTCAAGATAGTTTTTACGCAGCTTGTCGAACTCGCCGGGGATCCCCGCCACTTTTCGCAGCGGCGCATCATCGCGGCGCACATCATACACCAAATGCACCAGCCTTTTTAGCGTCGCCTGATCCAGTTCACCGTGCAGCGTAATTCGGCCAAACTCTGGCGCGGGCAGCAGTGTCTCCAGTGCAACCTGATGACGTTGGCCAATAAATTCACTATACGCCTCAAACACCTGGGTGGTGCCGCGCGCTTTGCCCTCCAGCGTGTAGCCTGCGATATGCGCGGTGCCGATATCGACCAACCCCAGCAGATCGGTATTCAGTTCTGGTTCGGGTTCCCAGACATCCAGCACCACGCGTAAATCCTGCCCTGCCTGCAGGCATTTGAGCAGCGCGGCATTATCCACCACCGGCCCACGGCAGGCATTAATCAGAATAGTGCCAGGCTTGAGGCGTGAAATCAGCGCCTCATCGGCCAGATGCAGCGATTTGTACGGCCCATCCTTGAACAGCGGGGTGTGGAAGGTCAGCACATCGGCTTCCTGGACCAGTTCATCAAGGCTGCGGAAATCGCCTTCGTCACCGTTATCCGCGAGCGGGGGATCGCACAGCAGGGTACGAATACCCAGCGCTTCCAGACGCTTTTGTAACCGCCCCCCCACATTGCCGACGCCAACGATCCCGACCGTGCGGTCAGCCAGCGCAAAACCGTCACGCTCCGCGAGCATCAATAATGACGAGAAAACATACTCCACGACGGCAATTGCATTACAGCCGGGTGCGGCAGAAAAGCCGATCCCGGCCTGCGCCAGCCAGGCCTCATCGACGTGGTCAGTTCCCGCCGTCGCGGTGCCCACAAATTTAATCCCCTTCCCGACCAGCAGCGCTTCATTCACTTTGGTGACCGAACGCACCATCAGCGCATCCGCATCATCAAGCTCATGCTGTGGAATCGGACGGCCCGGAACCGCCTTCACATCACCCAGACGGCTAAACAGCTCGCGGGCATAGGGCATATTTTCATCAACAAGGATTTTCACGATACAGTACCTGTCTGGAACGAGAGTTAACCGGGGAAGTGTGCCATAATCTCGCGGCCAGGAACACTGAGCCTTGAGAACACCGACGGACATTCAGGATTTATCATGACGCAACCTATTTCAGGTATGCCCGCCCGCCCTCCTGGGGAAACAGCGGTCACCAACAATATCGGCGAGCAACCACTCTCCACCCAGCAACGCACCGTGCTCGAACGGCTGATCACGCGCCTGGTCGCGCTGACGTCGCAGCAGAGCGCCGGGGTGTGGGCCGGCATGAAGCACGATTTGGGTCTGAAGAATGATGCGCCGCTGCTCTCAAGGCATTTCCCTGCTGCGGAACAAAACCTGAATCAGCGTCTGGCTACCGCCGAGCAAAGCCAGGCGGTGCGCCAGGTGGTTTCGCAACTGTCCGAGCTGTTGAGTCAGGGGAACAACCGTCAGGCTGTCAGCGACTATATCCGTCAGCAATACGGCCAGACGGCGCTGAGCCAGCTCACGCCCGATCAGCTCAAAAACGTGCTGCAGCTGCTGCAAAAAAACGAGCTGACTATTCCTCAGCCGCAGCAGCGTCCCGCCACCGACCGACCGCTCCAGCCTGCCGAGCACAACACCCTGAATCAGATGGTGACCAAAGTGGCGGCGGCTACCGGGGAATCGAGCAAGATGATCTGGCAGTCGATGCTGGAACTGTCCGGCGTCAAAACCGGGGAGCTTATTCCGGCGAAACATTTCAACCCGTTGATGACCTGGCTGCAGGCGCGTCAAACGCTTAGCGACCAGAAAGCCCCCACGCTGAACACCTTGCAGGCCGCGCTGAAACAGCCGATGGAAACGCAGGAGTTTAACGCCCTGCGCGATTATGCCCAGCAAACCTGGCAGGCCACGCCGCAAACGGTGCTCACGCCAGCCCAGGTGCAGGACTTGCTGAATCAGGTGTTCCTGCGCCGCGTCGAGCGCTCGCAGGACACGCTGGATACCCGCTATGTGCAGCCTATTTTCAACCCGTTCACGCCGTTCATTGAGAACCTGAAAGCGATGTCGGCGCGACCAGGCCTGATGCTGATCGCGCTTATCGTGGTCATGATACTGGTGTGGATCGTGGTTTAAGCCCGACGGTTTCTACCAGCAGTGACACCGTGGCGACCTTCACGCCGCCGAAACGGTCCGGCATCCAGCCAAACAGAATACGCATCAGCACAAACGCGCCGCCAAACGCGGTCAGGGTAAAACCCGCCATCGCCCAGCCGTGGCTCATGAAATAGAGCGAAATAAAGGTGCCGATAACCGCGAAGCCCACACCCTGTAACGCCAGACCGAGACCCGGTTTCCAGATAAGACCAACCACGCTCCACAGCGACGGACGCTCCCCCGGATGGGTCGCCACTTTCCGGACCGAGCCATTAAACGCCCAGGCCAGCAACGGCAGCACCATCGTGGTGCCCGCCAGCGCCGCAAAACCATAATGACTGTGGATCAATAAACCCAGCGGCGCCCCGGCCGCCAGCGCGCCATAAATCGCCATCCCGTTCCACGACATCACCTTACCGGATCGCGTCGGACCCACCAGCCCCATGCCCCAGGTCAGGGTGCCGGTCAGGAGCTGACTTTCGCCAAAGCCGAGGATCAGACGCCCGACAATCAGCAATGCGAACTTGCCTTCGACGCTTATCGGCAGCAGGGCCGCAAGCAGCCAGGCCGCACCCGCCACCCCACAGGCAAGCATTCCCTGCAACGCGGAGCGCTTTGCTCCGCGCTGATCCGCCAACCGCCCGGCATAGCCGCGCGTCAATACGGTAGCAAGAAACTGAATACCGACGGCAATGCCGACCATGGTATTGCCGTAACCCAGCTCGTTATGCACGAACAACGGGATAACCGGCAACGGCAGGCCAACCGTCATATAAGTGAGGAATACCGCGAAGGCGATACGAAACAGCGAGGTATTTGCTGATGAGTTTTTTACAGATCCATTAACTGTAGACATGTGGGACTCCATGACGAAAAAAAGGAGCCTTTCGGCTCCTTTATATTCTACAAGAATTCGTTACGCTTTCAGCTTACGCATCACCAGCGTGGCGTTGGTGCCGCCGAAGCCGAAGCTGTTGGACATCACGGTGGTCAGCTGACGCTCGGTCGGCTCGGTCACGATGTTCAGGCCTTCAGCCTTCTCGTCCATCTCGTCGATGTTAATGCTTGGTGCCACGAAACCGTGTTCCAGCATCAGCAGAGAATAGATAGCTTCCTGCACGCCTGCGGCACCCAGAGAGTGACCGGTCATCGCTTTAGTGGCGGAAATCGCTGGGGTATTGTCGCCAAACACTTCACGAATCGCACCCAGTTCTTTCACGTCGCCAACCGGAGTAGAAGTACCGTGGGAGTTCAGGTAGTCGATTGGGGTATCAACGCCGTCCATCGCCAGCTTCATGCAGCGCACTGCGCCTTCGCCTGAAGGTGCAACCATGTCGGCACCATCAGAGGTTGCGCCGTAACCGACGACTTCAGCGTAGATGTGTGCGCCACGCGCCAGAGCATGTTCCAGCTCTTCAACCACGACCATACCGCCGCCGCCTGCGATAACGAAACCATCACGGCTCGCATCATAGGTACGGGACGCTTTGTCCGGAGTTTCGTTGTATTTGGTGGACAGGGCGCCCATTGCGTCGAACTCACAGGCCATTTCCCAGCACAGCTCTTCGCCGCCGCCAGCAAAAACGATGTCCTGTTTGCCGAGCTGAATTTGCTCAACCGCGCTGCCGATACAGTGCGCAGAAGTGGCACACGCGGAGCTGATGGAATAGTTCACACCGTGAATTTTGAACGGAGTCGCGAGGCAGGCGGAAACCGCAGACGCCATCGCTTTGGTCACAACGTAAGGACCGACCGCTTTCAGGCCACGCGGGCTACGCATTGCGTCTGCGCCGAATACCTGAGATTTAGACGAACCACCGGAACCTGCAATCAGGCCCACGCGTGGGTTGTTTTGATAAACATCTTCTTTCAACCCAGCATCTTCTACCGCCTGCTGCATTGAGAGGAAAGCATAGATAGAGGCATCGTTCATGAAACGGACCACTTTACGGTCGATAAGACCGGTGGTGTCCAGTTTAACGTTACCCCATACGTGGCTACGCATACCAGAATCTTTGAATTCTTGAGAGAAAGTGATCCCCGAGCGTCCTTCACGCAGAGATTCCAGGACTTCCTGCTGGTTGTTACCGATGCTGGAAACGATGCCCAGGCCAGTAATCACTGCACGTTTCATTCAATACCTCTGTAAGTCATATACTATTTTTAAGTTTCGAGTGGCACAATAGCGTACACTTGTACGCTGAACAAGTCCGATCAGACAATTTAAGTATAAATTTGCGCCACCCGGCACACATCGCTAAGATCCCCGGACGCCTTGCATTGCGAGTAACTTACGTGAAACAAAACGCCATACAACCTGCCAACCTTGATTTTAACAATGAGGGTACACCTGTTTCCCGAGATTTTGATGATGTCTACTTTTCCAACGATAATGGGCTGGAAGAGACAAGATACGTTTTTCTGGGCGGAAACCGGTTACCTGAACGCTTTGCCTCTCATGACCGTTCCCATCTGGTGGTGGCCGAGAGCGGTTTTGGTACCGGATTGAATTTCCTCACGCTTTGGCAGGCCTTTAACGCGTTTCGCGACTCGCACCCTGACGCTACGCTGCAAAGATTACATTTCATCAGTTTTGAAAAATTCCCGCTGCGCCTGACAGATTTAGTCCTGGCACATCAGTCCTGGCCGGAACTGGCCGAATTCGCCACACAGTTACACGCACAATGGCCCCTGCCCTTCTCCGGCTGTCACCGCCTGCTGCTGGATAACGGTCGCATCACGCTCGATTTATGGTTTGGCGATATCAATGAGTTGGTCGACACCCTTGATGACTCCCTGAATCAGCAGGTGGACGCCTGGTTCCTCGACGGTTTTGCGCCGGCCAAAAATCCCGATATGTGGACGCCAACGCTGTTTAACGCGATGGCCAGACTGGCCCGGCCCGGCAGCACAGTGGCGACCTTTACCTCCGCAGGTTTTGTGCGCCGTGGGCTGATAGATGCCGGTTTCTGTATGCAAAAAAGCAAAGGCTTTGGTCGCAAACGAGAAATGCTGACCGGGTATCGGGATGACTCTCTGCCCGACAGCGCCCGTGCCCCGTGGTTTGCCCGCACCGGCTCGGACGTGCGTGAAACGGCCATTATCGGCGGTGGGATTGCCAGCGCATTATTGGCCCTGGCCCTGCTGCGTCGCGGCTGGCAGGTGACGCTGTATTGCGCAGACAGTGCCCCGGCACAAGGCGCATCCGGCAACCGTCAGGGCGCATTGTACCCGTTGCTCAGCGCACACGATCCTGCCCTGACCCAGTTTTTCCCGGCGGCATTTACCTTTGCCCGCCGTCTGTATGATTCCCTGCCCGTCGCGTTTGATAGTGCCTGGTGCGGCGTGACGCAGCTGGGCTGGGATAAAAGAAGCAGCGATAAAATCGCCCGAATGCTTGAGTTGGGGCTGCCTGCGGAAATTGCCATCGAAGTCGATGCCGCTGAGGTGGCTCGCAGCGCAGGTGTGGAGACGGGCTGCGCTGGCATCCAGTACCCGCTTGGCGGCTGGTTGTGCCCGGCGCAGCTCACCGCCGCGGTGATTGATTATGGCTGTCAGCATGGCCTGAAAGTGCACTGGAACCATCGCTGTGAAAGGCTTGCGGCCCAGGACGACGGCTGGACGCTACATTTTGCCTCCGGCGAAAAACAGAATCATGCCAACGCGGTGCTGGCCACGGGTCATCAACTTGCACATTTCGCCCAAACGGCAGAGTTGCCGGTCTCCAGCGTCGGCGGACAGGTCAGCCATATTCCCACTACGCCTGCGTTATCAGAGCTGCGCCATGTGTTGTGCTATGACGGTTACCTGACACCGCAGAATCCGAATAATCAGCAGCACTGCATCGGAGCCAGTTACCATCGCGGGCAAACCGAGGTCGCCTACAGCGAAGAGGATCAGTTGAACAATCGCCAGCGTCTGATTGACTGTTTCCCGCAGGCCGCCTGGGCGCAGGAAGTGGACGTGAGCCAGGGTGACGCGCGAGGCGGCATTCGCTGCGCCACCCGCGATCATTTACCGATGATTGGCAACGTGCCGGACTACCAGCAAACACTCGATACCTACGCTACCCTTGCCGAAAACAGCGAAAATGCACCTGTTGCACCGGTATATAAAAACCTGTTTATGCTGGGCGGGCTGGGATCTCGCGGCCTGTGTACTGCCCCGCTGACGGCGGAAATTCTGGCCTCACAAATGAGCCACGAACCCCTGCCGCTGGATGCCTCGACGCTCGCTGCGCTTAACCCCAACCGCTTCTGGGTGCGCAAACTGCTGAAGGGAAAACCGATCGTCAAAGCAGATTGACGCGCTGCTGCGCCAGTTTGCGATACTGCAACGGCGTCTGGCGCATCATGCGTTTAAAGCAGGTAATGAAATAGGTCGCCTCCTGAAAACCAACTTTGGCGGCGATCGCATCAACACTCATTTCCGTAGTGCGCAGCAAATCACAGCTGCGCTTCAATCGCCTCGTGAGCAGGTATTCGTGGATGCTGCCGCCGGTCTGCTGGCGGAAGATGCGTGAGGTGTAGCTGCGTGACAGCCCGATATCCCGGGCCAGATCCTCCAGTGAAAACTTGTCGCCGTAATGTTCTTCCAGCCACTGCATGATTTGCGCCGAGGCGGTTTGCTGCTGCGGGGCACTGGTCGAGGGCAATGCGGGCAGGAGCGACATTATCTGCATCACCAAAAAAGCAACCTCGTCGACCGGATAGTGTTCCTTCGATTCAAGCGCGGCGAACTGCGCCAGCACGGTCTCCATATACGCCGCGTGCTCATTCAGATCGTACGCCTGAGCCGGGGCATGGCTGGCCGCTAAACGGGAAAACTGCGCCTGAAAGCGCGGAAACTGTTGCAGATTGCTCTCCACCGCCGACTGCTCGATGTGCATGGTGGAACGGTGATACTGGTTCTGTTCGCTGTCATCGACATGCACTTTGTGCAGACGAAACGGCGGGAAGATAAATAGCCTGCCGGGGCGCGCGGTGTAGTGCTGATTATCCACCACCACAATGCCGTAGCCCTGAGAAATATAAAGAAACTCCACGCACTGATGCCAGTGGTAATACAGCGCGCTGGAGCCCCACATCCGATTAAAAGAGATCGCCTGCCGTTCGAGGGTGATCCTTTCCAGTAACTGCGAATCGCTCATTCCGCCACCATGACAACAGAATTAAATTTTTAGCCTACGGTTTGCAATTTATTGCCCTGCCTTTAATGAAAATCCAGCGAATTTAAAATAGCGGTTCATTTTTGTGAAGCGGCTCACTCAGTGGCCGGGAAAAAAGCGGCTAGTCTTGGTTCGCCGCCTACTTCTGGCGATAAAAAAGTCCCATAACAATAACGTTAATTTTCTCGTATCTGACGGGAGGACCTTGTGCAACCCGAAGCTATTACCTTTGAAAATCCCCTACAAAAGCGAAGTGACCTCACCCTGTGGGTGAACGAAATACTCAATGCGGTCACGCCCTTTTTCAAAAATAACGCCAGCGGCGTCGACCTGGCGAATTTTACGACGCATTACGGCCAGCGCATTGCCAATATGGAGGCCTTCTCCCGCTTATTATGGGGCGTCACGCCGTTGCTGGCGGGTGGTCAGGAGCCGGAACAGCTATCGCGCTATATTCAGGTCATAAAGAACGGCACCAACCCTTCGCACCCGGAATATTGGGGGGAAGTCGGTCCCAGCGATCAGCGGGTGGTGGAAATGGCGGCCTACGGACTGTTACTGGCCCTCGCCCATCAGCCGTTGCTGGCACACTTCAACGAACAGGAAAAGCAGCATCTCTGGCACTGGCTGAAGCAAAGCGAAACCGCCACCATTCCTGACAACAACTGGCACTTTTTTCCGATTTTGGTGCAGGTTGGATTCCATCACGCCGGACTGCCCGTTAATCACCAGGCGATTGAACGCCATTTTGCCGCCATGGAACGCTACTGGCTCGGCGATGGCTGGTACAGCGATGGCCCGGAAAGGCCGCGTGATTACTACATTTCGATGGGCTTCCATTTTTACGGCCTGATCTACTCCCAACTAATGAAAGACATTGACCCCCAACGCTGTGCCACCCTGCGCGAGCGGGCCACGGTATTTGCCGCTGATTTCATTCATTTCTTTGATGACGATGGGGCCGCGATTCCCTTCGGTCGTAGCCTGACCTACCGCTTTGCCCAGGTCGCGTTCTGGAGCGCCGCCGCCTTTGCCGGGTTGAACGTATACTCTCCGGGGGTGATTAAAGGGCTGGTGCTGCGTCATCTGCGGTGGTGGATGCGTCAGCAACCGTTCGATCGCGACGGCGTGCTGAGCGTTGGTTACAGCTACCCGAATCTTGTCATGGCAGAAGACTACAACGCTCCGGGTTCACCGTACTGGGGCCTGAAAACGGTGCTGGTACTGGCGTTAGGTGAAAACAGCGACTTCTGGCAGGCCGAAGAAGAACCGCTTCCACCACGTCAGACGCCGCATTCCATCGCCAAAGCGGCACAGATAATCGTCCACCAACCGCATCATTTATGGCTGCTGACCGCCGGGCAGCTAGAGCGGAATAACTTCGTCAATACCGAAGCGAAATACTGCAAATTTGCCTACTCCACCCGCTTCGCCTTCACCGTCGAACGCGGACGTTTTGGCCTGCCGCACGCTTCGCCGGATTCAATGCTGCTGCTCAGCGAAAAAGACAACTACTGGCGCGGTCGTCGGGAATGCCTCACGGTCAGCGTGAATGAGAACGTTATCTACAGCCGCTGGCAGCCGTGGCATGACGTCACCGTCGATAGCTGGCTGGTAGCCCTGGGCGACTGGCAAGTTCGCGTGCATCACCTGCGCACCGCCCGGGAACTGGACAGCGCCGAAGGCGGCTTCAGTCTCTGTTTCCGTCCGCAGCCGGAACAGCAGACCGCAAAAGGCATCAGCCAACTAAGCGGAGACAAAGACACCAGCATGATTGCCTGTCTGAGCCCGCATCTACGTCAGGGCGACGTGGTACTTACCCCGCCGAACAGCAATCTGTTATTTGCCGACCGCGCCGCCGTGCCGGTGCTACGCGGGGAACATTCGCCCGGCACGCATCTGCTGATAAGCGCCGTCTGGGCTGGCGACCCACAGGAATTCAACGCTGCCAGCGCCCCACAGGCCCGACGGGATCAGGGTGTCGTTCTCCTGACATCGGCGACACATCACACTCACATCACCCTGACTGAACTGCCGTCAGACTGAGGAGAGCATCATGACCGCGACCACCCCGCGCAGTGCGCAAATCAAGATGAGCAGTTTTATCTTTCTCTACTTCTTCACCTGGTCATCCAGCTTCGGACTGTACGCCCTGTGGCTGAGCCAGAAGGTCGGTCTGGACAGCATCACCATTGGCAGCGTCTTCGCCATCAACGGCGTGTTCGCGGTGATCATGAAGCCGGTTTACGGCTACATCATGGACAAAATCGGCATGAGCAAATGGCTGCTCTATTTTGTGTGTGCCGTTTCTGCGCTGATGGCCCCGTTCTTTATCGTTGTCTATCAGCCGTTATTGCTGAGCCACACTACCGTCGGGATTATTGTCGGCGCGCTGTATCTCAGCCTCGGCTGGTATGCCGGTGTGGCCGCGTCGGAATCCTATGCCGACCGCTTTAGCCGCCTGTATAACCTCGAGTTTGGTCGGATCCGCATGTGGGGATCGCTCGGCTGGGCGCTGGCGGCCTCCGTCTCTGGCGTACTGTTTAACCTGACACCGTTGGCGAACTTCCTCGTCAGCAGCGCCACCTCCGTGTTGATGCTGCTGGTGTTAATCAGCCTGAAAATCGGTGACGAACAGCTGCGCAGTAACAACGTCATCTCTGAAAACAAAATCGTTTTTAGCGACGTCATTCTGCTGTTGAAAAACCGTAAATTCTGGATGTTCAGTCTGTATGTGGCGGGCGTGGCGTGGATGATGTTTATCGCCGAGCAGCAGTTCCCACGCTACTTCGTTTCATTCTTTGCCACCAAAGAACAGGGCAACGCCTGGTACGGCTACCTGAGCATGATTCAGTCCGGGACTGAATTCGTGATGATGATGTTCATTCCCGTTCTGGTTAACCGCTACGGCGCGAAAAAAGGGTTATTACTCTGCGGTCTGGTGGTCGGCGCACGTCTGATCGCCTCCGGCCTGACGACTGACCCGCTCGCCATTTCGATTATCAAACCGTTGTACGGCATGGAAATCGCGCTGTTGTTGGTGTCGGTATTCAAATACATCGCCGAGCATTTCCATAAAAAGGTGAACGCCACCATGTATCTGCTGGGCTATCAGGCGATGATTTACGTCGGCTCAGTGGTGGTCGCGCCACCGGCTGGCTACCTGTACGCCAAAATCGGGTTCGAGCAAACCTACCTGATGATGGGCTGTTGCGCCCTGTTCTTCACCCTGGTTTCCGGCTTCACCCTCTCACGCTGCCGCTCTGACAGCGATCCTCACCCCGAGGACGCTCAGACGCTGGACGCGGTATCCATTGCCCCCGCTAAAAGTCATTAAGGAGACGTTATGACCCGTTCCGTTGTTACTGAGCCGCTGCGCCCGGTTGAGCTGTACGCCATCGACCGGCCTGCGCTGCGTCAAAGTCTGGACGCCGCGCTGACCCGCATCACACAAAAACTGGATACCAATATTGCCGCTTTTGGCGATAGCTTCCCGGGAGAAGCCTGTGAAAACGGCGTCTGGCCGCGCACTAAAAATGTCGAATGGACCACCAGTTTCTGGACCGGACAGCTGTGGCTGGCGTGGGAAATGACCGGTGAGGCTCGTTTCCGCGAAGCCGCAGAGCGCACCTTACCCTCCTTCGCCGAACGCATTGAGCAGCGCATCGACACCGCCACCCATGATTTAGGTTTTCTGTATTCACTCTCCTGCGTCAGCGCCTGGCGGTTGACCGGAAATGAAGCCGCGCGTCAAAGTGCCCTCCAGGCGGCCGATGCCCTGATGGAGCGCTTTAACCCGACGGCGAAAATCATTCAGGCGTGGGGTGATTTGAATGACCCTGAACAGCAGGGCCGCATGATAATCGACTGCAACATGAACCTGCCGCTGCTGTACTGGGCCAGCGAACAAACCGGCGACTCGCGCTATGCCGACGCCGCCACCGCGCACGTCGAACAGGCCGCGCGCTACATTGTGCGCGATGATGCATCGACCTGGCACACCTACTATATGGATGTGGTCACCGGTGAGCCGCGTTTCGGGAATACCCATCAGGGGTATAGCGACACCTCCTGCTGGTCTCGCGGCCAGGCGTGGGGGATTTACGGTTTCCTGCTGAGTTATCTGCATACCGGCGACGGCAGCATGGTCGAACTTTCCCGCAGCCTGGCACACTACTTCCTCAACCGCCTGCCGGAAGATGAGGTCTGCCACTGGGATTTAGCCCTGCTCGGCACCGACGCGGTGCGCGACAGCTCCGCCGCCGCCATTGCCGCCTGTGGCTTGCTGGAACTGGTTAAAGCGCTGCCCACGCTCGACCCGCATCGCGCACATTATGAAGAAATGGCGCTGCGTATCATGAAATCGCTGACCGACAACTATCTCGCTCGCGACGACGAAGCGTGCGAAGGCCTGCTCAAGCATTCGGTGTATCACATGGCGAGCGGCAAAGGCGTCGACCAGTGTTGCAGCTGGGGCGACTATTTCTATCTCGAAGCGATGGCCCGCCTGCGCCAGATTTGGCCGCTGTACTGGTAATAAAAAAAGCCCCCGATTTTTACAACCGGGGGCTTTTTGTCGGGTGGGGCTGAGCTCACCCGGCCTACATTTTACTGTGGCGAGGCATTATTTAAATTTTGCCTGCTGGAACAGGGTGTCCCACATGCCGAGGACCAGCGCCTGATCGCGCGGGTTCAGTTCCCCGGCGTGGATGGCTTTTTCCAGGCTCTGGGTGACTTTTTCGTAGACCGCTTCCGGAGAGTGATCGTCCCCTGCTTCCAGGTCTGCTACCGCGAGCGTCAGGTGGCCGCGCAGATAGCCGCTGGCAAACAGTTCATCGTCACTGGCGTGCTCTACCATGTCATCAATTAACGCCAGAATGCGCGATTCAAATTCTGCGATCATCTTCTTTCCTCAATTTAGATCTTCCGGCCAGGGGAAGTGTTCCGCCGTTAACGTCGGCGTTTGATAATAATCTTGTAATGCCGCGATGAGACGTGCCGGACGCGCCGGGATCCCTTCTTCGAGATAGGTCATCACCTGCGCATGCACCCGACGCTGGAACACGATGCGGTCAGGCTCAAAATCCCCTTCGAGATTGTCGCAGCTGACGTTGAACGGGAAACCCGCAGCGGCACAAAACAGCCAGTCAAACGCCTGGGGTTTGACTTCCACATCTTCGAATTGACCCTGGGTTTTGGCATCACGCCCGTCCGGGCAGTACCAGTAGCCAAAATCCACCAGTTTGCGGCGCTCGGCACCCGCAATGCACCAGTGCGAAATCTCATGCAGAGCGCTGGCATAAAAGCCATGGGCAAAGACGATGCGGTTGTACGGCACATCGGCATCAGCAGGAAGATAAATCGGTTCGTCCTCGCCTGAAATCAGACGGGTATTAAAATCATCAGCAAAGCAACTGTCGAAAATGTCGATCAGCTGCTGATAATGGTGTTGTTGTTGCATTAATGAATTCCCAACCACTGGAGGATCTCCGCCCCGTGACTGTCATAGAGAAGTTTTGCGCTCATTACCGCCGAAACGATGACGATCATCGGCCGGATCAGCGTTTGTCCTTTGCTGAGCACCAGTCGCGATCCCATTCGCGCCCCTAAAAATTGTCCTGCCATCATCACAAAACCGGTTCCCCAAATCACCTTGCCGCCGATGATAAACAGCAGCAAACCGCCGACGTTTGAGGTGGCGTTAAGCACTTTGGCGTGCGCGGTAGATTTGGCGAGATTAAAACCGGCCAGCGTCACAAACGCCAGCGCATAAAATGAACCCGCACCGGGGCCGAAAAATCCGTCGTAAAAGCCCACGCAGCCGCCCGACACCAGCGCAAACGGCAACCCGTGCAGGCGACGCTGACGGTCTTCTTCGCCAAGCTTTGGCATCAGCAGGAAATAGAGGCCAATGCCGATCACCAGCAGCGGCAAAATTTGACGCAGGATGTCTGACTGCACATGTTGAACCAGCAGTGCGCCGCTCATCGAGCCAATAAAGGTCATCAGGATATTGAGCTTCTGGTCCGCCAGGCTGACCACTTTGCGCCGTATAAAATAGAGTGAAGACGATAGCGACCCACCACAGGCCTGCAGTTTGTTAGTGGCCAGCGCATTTGCCGGTGACATGCCCACAGCCAGCAGCGCAGGAATGGTCAACAGACCGCCGCCCCCGGCCAGGGAATCAATAAACCCGGCCAGCAGCGCGATAAAGAAAAGTGCCACCAGCAGTAGCGGTGACACCATAAATATCTCAGTGAAATGTTCCATCAGAGGACATGCTCATCCAGTAGCGCCTGGCAGGAAGGCGGCAACGGCGGTGGCGTCTTCTTCACAGGTTTGGAGGTTCCCGGTTTCGGTGGCTCAAACCAGCTTTGTAGCTCAGCCCCACAGCCATCGCCTGCCGGGGGCGCGACCTGGTCTTCGCACTCTAAGCTCCCGGCCGGGCAGCGCAGACGTACGTGCATATGGGCGCGATGCTGGAACCACGGACGCACTTTTCGCAGCCAGTCGCGGTCGGTTCCGGCATCCAGGCACAGCTGCTGTTTAATCGCCGGGTTGACGAAAATACGCGTCACGTCGTTATCTTTGGCGGCCAGTTTAATCAGCGCACTGATTTTCGGCGTCCACAGCGACGGCACCACACGCTTGCCATCAGCGGCCACAAGATCCAGCGCCTGCGGTTTAAGCAACTGCGCAGAGGTCCAGCGGGTTTGTGGGAGTTGCAGGAAAATATCGACGTCCAGCCCGGACTGATGGCTGGCGTGACCGCCGTTAAAGCGCCCGCCTGCGGGCATCCCCATATCGCCAATCAGCATCGTGCCAAGTCCCAGATTATGCACCTGGTTGCTTAGACGCTGAATGAACAGGACAAGGTCCGGATGACCGAAGTAGCGACGCTGGTCGGTACGCATCACCTGATAGTTATCGGAACGCAACGGCAGCCCTTCCGCCCCGACGATACAGCCGTTGGCAAAGGCGCCAATCGACTGCGCGGTACCCGGAATCGGCTGGGTGATTTTTTGCCACGGCGTGGCGGCGTATCCCACGCTGCTAGCCAACAAGGCCAGCAGCGCAATAACGGTTTTTTTCATTTTCCCGCATTTCCCTGGAGAGAATTACCAGCGAGGAAGCGTGGTGGTCACATCGGCATTTTGCGCACGCTGGCGCAGCAGATGATCCATCAGAACGATCGCCAGCATCGCTTCCGCGATAGGCACCGCGCGGATCCCAACACAGGGGTCGTGACGGCCTTTGGTGATCATCTCGACTTCTTCGCCAAAACGATTGATGGTGCGACCCGGCACGGTGATGCTGGAGGTCGGTTTTAGCGCCATGTGAGCAATGATTTGCTGCCCGCTGCTGATCCCGCCCAGCACGCCACCGGCGTGGTTGCTCTGGAAACCGGCGTGGGTGATTTCATCCCGATTCTGGCTACCGCGCAGGCTGACAACGCCAAACCCGTCGCCAATCTCAACGCCTTTTACTGCATTAATGCTCATCAGTGCGTGGGCAATGTCTGCATCGAGACGGTCAAATACCGGCTCGCCGAGGCCCGGCGGTACGCCGTCAGCTACCACGGAAACCTTCGCCCCAATCGAGTCGCCTTCTTTTTTCAGGCCGCGCATCAGTTCGTCGAGCGCGTCGATTTTGTCCGGATCCGGGCAGAAGAACGGGTTCTGTTCCACCTGCTCCCAGTCTTTGATTTCCAGCGGGATATCGCCCATTTGGGTCAGACAACCGCGAATAACAATGCCGAATTTCTGTGCCAGATATTTCTTGGCAATCGCACCGGCGGCAACGCGCATTGCCGTTTCACGGGCGGAAGAACGACCGCCGCCGCGATAGTCGCGCAGTCCGTATTTCTGTTCGTAGGTATAGTCGGCATGACCCGGACGGAAAACGTCTTTGATAGCACTGTAATCCTGAGAACGCTGATCGGTGTTCTCAATCAGCAGGCCAATGCTGGTGCCAGTGGTCACGCCTTCGAACACCCCAGAGAGGATTTTCACCTGGTCCGGTTCGCGGCGCTGGGTGGTATAACGCGAAGTGCCAGGACGGCGACGGTCGAGGTCGTGCTGCAGGTCCGCCTCCGTCAGAGGAATGCCCGGCGGCACGCCGTCCACGATGCAGCCGAGGGCCACACCGTGGGATTCGCCGAAGGTCGTTACGCGAAAGAGTTGTCCAATTGTGTTTCCGGCCATCACGGCTCCATCGAATTTTAATTAGTCTTTATAGATGCTGAAGTGTTCGCGGGCAGCCACAAGCTGCGCTTTGGTGAGCATAAAGACGCCGTCACCGCCGTTATCAAACTCAAGCCAGGTGAACGGAACGTCAGGATACTGCTCTATCAGATGTACCATGCTGTTACCGACTTCACAAATCAGAATGCCGTCGTCAGTCAGGTAATCCGGCGCGTTGCCCAGAATACGGCGTGTCAGCTTCAGGCCATCAGAACCGGATGCCAGACCCAGTTCCGGTTCGTGGCGATATTCGTTCGGCAGGTCGGCCATGTCTTCCGCGTCAACGTACGGCGGATTGGTGACAATCAGGTCGTACTGCACTTTTGGCAGGTCGCGGAAGAGGTCGGAACGGATAGGGGTCACGTGATGGATAAGACCGTGCTCTTCGATGTTTTGCTCGGCTACAGCCAGCGCGTCGGCAGAGATATCCACGCCATCCACTTCCGCTTCCGGGAAGGCATAAGCACAGGCGATGGCGATACAGCCACTGCCGGTACACATATCCAGAATATGCTCAGGCTGATGAGAAATAAGGCCGGCAAAACGGTTGTTGATAAGCTCACCAATCGGCGAGCGCGGCACCAGCACGCGTTCATCAACATAAAATTCGTGGCCGCAGAACCAGGCTTTGTTCGTCAGATAGGAGACCGGGATACGCTCGTTGACGCGGCGAATCACGCGTTCGACGATGCGATGTTTTTCACTGGAGGTCAGACGTGCGCTGCGCATGTCTTCAGGGATATCCAGCGGTAAATAGAGTGACGGCAGCACCAGCTGAACGGCCTCATCCCACGGGTTGTCCGTGCCATGACCGTACCAGATCCCCGCCGCGCTAAAGCGGCTGACTGACCAGCGCAACATATCCTGAATGGTATGCAGCTCATTGACTGCTTCATCGACAAAAATTTTATCCACTTTCCCCTCCAGGGCCCATCGCTGAAATTCGGCGGCTAGTTTGCCATGAAGACGCCGATAAATCAGCTTTCTTGCGTCGCAGGATGGGAGAAATTGGCGTTTTCTCTGCCCGTGCGCCCCAAGAGTCGGGTAAACTGCCGCAAAGCGAAAATGAGAAGAGAAGATGAAGAAGAAAACCTCACTCAGCGATGAGGATCAGGCGCTGTTCCGTCAGCTGATGACCGGCACCCGCCAGATTAAGCAGGACACCATTGTCCATCGCCCGACGCGTAAGAAAGTCAGCGAAGTGCCGGTGAAGCGTTTGCTTCAGGAGCAGGTCGATAACAGCCACTATTTTTCCGATGAGTTTCAGCCGCTGCTGAATACTGAAGGCGCGATGAAATACGTGCGCCATGACGTCAGCCATTTTGAGGCCAAGAAGCTGCGTCGCGGTGATTATTCCCCGGAGCTGTTTCTCGATTTGCACGGGCTGACGCAGATGCAGGCCAAACAGGAATTAGGCGCGCTGATTGCCGCCTGCCGTCGAGAACACGTGTTTTGCGCCTGTGTGATGCACGGGCATGGGAAGCATATACTCAAGCAGCAAACACCGCTGTGGCTGGCGCAGCACCCACACGTGATGGCGTTTCATCAGGCACCGAAAGAGTACGGCGGAGATGCCGCGCTGCTGGTGTTGATCGAGGTGGAAGAGTGGCAGCCGCCGGAATTACCTTAACTCGAACTATTCAGCGTTAAAGGTGGCGGAAAAGAGACGGGTAAAAGTGGCGGGAAGCGCACGGCTCACCCGCCTCTCACTCAGATGGCTTTAGCCATCTTCAGATTGCACGGGCTCATCTGCCAGTTGAACTGGCCTTGCCCGCTGGCATCCAGCGTGACGTTAGCAATCGCGGATGTCGAGAACATCGGCGGTGTTTCGCCTGGGCAGAGCTCGGAAACCAGGTAGCCTACCAGCGGCAGGTGAGAAACCACCAGCGCAGAAGCAACACCTTCGTTTGCCAGCGCCTGTAGATAGGCGCTTACCAGCCCTACATCGCCGCACGGCGTGAGTTCCGGCAGGACATCGATCTCTTTTGGCAGGTTCATGCACTCCCCCACCACATCCAGCGTTTGTTCTGCTCGTAAGAACGGGCTGACCAGAACGCGCTCAATATCCACTTTTTGACCTTTCAGCCAGTTCGCCATTTGACGGGATTCATCGCAACCACAGGTAGTGAGTGGACGAACCGAGTCGCTGGCTGCATCGAGGGCAGCGTCGCCGTGACGCATGATAAAAACTTGCATATTGCACCGCTTTTGTTAACCAGAAGCACCGAAGTAAGCCGAACGTAAGATAACGTTGCCTACTCAGTGGCCGGGCATTGTGCCTGATCCATTCGATGAATGAAACGCTGTTTTTTACCTTAATGGCGTAAGTATAGTCAATCTTTGTTTACAAAATAGCCACTCAGCAGCGTTAACCCCCGTCAGGATTTACCTTTATTTGACCTCAACGTAACGTCTCAGTTTCATTTTCGGGCCAAAAGGCCAGGCCCTTTCCTGCCATCCTTGTTAGTGCGTCACACGGCGTGAACCGTGGCCCAAATTGGGCGGCGAGGCGTTGCAGAATCGCCACGACTTCCCCCGCACCGAGGCTATCCATATAGCAGAACGGGCCGCCTAAAAACGGCGGAAAACCAATACCAAACACCGCCCCAATGTCGCCATCGCGGGCGCTACGAACAACCTGCTCATCAAAGCAACGTGCGGCTTCGTTCAGCATCATCATCACGCAACGCTCGGCGATCTGCTGGCCGGACAGCGTCCCCTTCTGCCCACGCCCAATAAGCGTATAAATTGCAGGGTCAGGCTGTTTTTTGCTTTTACGCCCTTTTGCGCCGTAAAGATAGAAACCACGACCATTTTTTCTGCCTTTGCGATCGTCATTCAAAATTGCGTTAATGATATTTGCAGGTGCGCTAAAACGATCCCCATAAGCGCTTTCCAGCACTGGAATAATTTTAGTCCCGGTATCAATTCCCACCTCATCCAAAAGTTGGATTGGCCCCACCGGGAAGCCAAATTGGGTCAATGCGCCGTCAATCTGTTCAATGGATTCGCCTTCCGTCAGCAATCGCATCGCTTCATTAATGTAAGGCGCCAGAATGCGGTTGACGTAGAAACCTGCTTTATCGGCCACCACGATCGGCGTTTTACCGAGCTGTTTTGCCAGCTTCACGGTGGTGGCAATGGTCGTTTCCGAGGTTCCCGCATGCGGGATCACTTCCACCAGCGGCATTTTTTCCACCGGGCTGAAGAAATGCAGGCCGATCACCTGCGCCGGGCGCTGAGCCTGTGCGGCGATATCGCCAATCGGCAATGACGAGGTGTTAGAAGCAAAAATGGTGTGTGGGGCGAAATGGGCCTCGACGTCGGCAACCATCTGTTGTTTCAGCGATAAATCTTCGAACACCGCTTCAATCACCACGTCACGATGCGAAAAGCCGCGATAATCAGTAGTGCCAGAGATCAACGCCAGTTGAGTGTCACGCTCGCTCGATCGGATATGGCGGCGGCGCACCTTTTTATCAAGCAGCTCCCAGCTGTACTTCAGCGCATGGTTAATGCCTTTGGCATTGATATCCTTTATACGTACCGGCAGTTTTGCCTTACTGGCGGTGACAAAAGCAATTCCGCCGCCCATCAGGCCGCCACCGATCACTGCGACAGAACGCAGCGGCTGCGGCTCAGCGCTGGCCGCCGGGTCCTTCTTCACCTCAGTACTGGCAAAGAAAATCGAGCGCAGGGCTTTGGACTGCGGAGTCATCGCCAGTTCGCCAAACGCCCGCGCTTCCGCCTCATACCCGCTGCTGCTGCCCTGTGACAGTCCGGTTTCCAGCACGCTCAAGATACGCCCGGTAGCCGGATAGTTGCCGTGCGTTTTCTGTTCGGTTTTTTTCGCCGCCATGCTAAACACCAGACTGCGGCCCAGCGGGCCGGCAAGAATGCGTTCGCGAACCGGCAGTCGACGGCTGGTCGGACGCTCCTGCTTCGCCAGCTCAACGGCAGCCTCCAGCAGAATGGAGTGCGGAACCACATCATCAACCAGCCCCACTTTTAAGGCCTGACGCGCCCGAAGCTGCTTACCGCTGAGGATCATGTCCAGCGCGGTGCTGATCCCGACCAGGCGCGGTAAGCGTTGCGTGCCGCCCGATCCTGGCAGCAGCCCAAGCTGCACTTCCGGTAAACCGAGCATCGTTTTGGCATCGTCGGTACAGATACGGCTATGGCAGGCTAACGCCAGCTCCAGACCGCCGCCGAGACAAGCTCCGTGAATCGCCGCCACAACGGGGATCGGTAGCGCATGGATTTCCGCCATGATCTGTTGCCCCTGACGTGCCAGCGCTTCGGCTTCCTGCGCCGTTTGGCATTCGCCGATCATGTTGATATCGGCCCCGGCAATAAAGTTATCGGGCTTAGCAGAGATCAGTACCACCCCGCGCAACCCTTTGTTTTCACGAATTTGCTTGAGGATAGCCCGCACCTGAACGCCAAACTCGGCCTTCAGGGTGTTCATTTTTTCGCCGGGAACGTCAATCGTGATAACAGCCACATTATCGAGGCGTTCGGTGAGGGTAAATGCAGATGTCGTTTCCATTATTCGGCCTCCAGAACCATCGCCGCGCCTAAACCACCCGCCGCGCAGGCGGTCACCAGACCGAAGCCCCCACCGCGACGACGCAGCTCATTCAGGGTTTGCGTTATCATGCGTGCGCCCGTCGCCGCGAAAGGATGCCCGTAGGCAATCGAGCCGCCGAGGACGTTGAATTTACTGTCATCGACTTCGCCGGTCGCATGGCTGCGCCCCAGCACGTCACGGGCAAAACGCTCACTCGCCATCAGCTGCAGGTTCGACAACGTCTGGGCGGCAAAGGCTTCATGCATATCAAACAGGGTTAAGTCGGCCATCGTGAGCCCGGCGCGTTCCAACGCCAGCGGCGTCGACCACGCCGGACCGAGCAGCATATCCTGCCAGACGTCAATCGCGGTAAACGCATAGCTGCGCAGATAGCCGAGCGGCTTGAGGCCCAGCTCTTTGGCGCGAGATTCGGTCATCAGGATAACCGCCGCAGCGCCATCGGTCAGAGGTGTGCTGTTGGCCGCCGTCACCGTGCCATGCTTACGATCGAACGCCGGGCGCAGTTTGGCGTAATCCGCCAGCGACGAATTTGTGCGCACATTGTTATCCTGCTCAAGCGGCTTACGGAACGGTGGCGCATAGGCCGTCATCACTTCGTCAGCCAGCTTGCCTTCAGCCCAGGCTTTCGCCGCATGCAGATGGGAACGATGCGCCAGCGCATCCTGCTGTTCGCGGGTGATGCCCCACGTTTTCGCCATTTGCTCTGCGGTGTCGCCCATACGCAAACCAGTGGAATATTCCGCCACCGCAGGCGGAACCGGGGCCAAATCTTTCAGCCGCAGACGTGAGAAGAGTTTGAGTTTCTGCCCCATCGTGCGGGCTTTGTTGGCATCCACCAGGGTGCGGGCCAGCGTTTTACTCACGCCAATCGGCAGAACGGAAGAAGAATCCGCGCCACCGGCAATTCCGGCGCGAATGGTGCCCGCCATCAGGCTTTCCGCCACGTTGGCGACCGCCTGAAAACTGGTCGCACAGGCGCGGCTGACGCTGTAGGCGTCGGTGTGCACGCTCATGCCGGTGCCGAGTACGATTTCACGGGCGATGTTGGGCGCTTCCGGCATTTGTACCACCTGGCCAAACACCAGTTGTTCGATGACTTCGGGGGGAATTTCGCTGCGAGCCAGCAATTCACCGACGACCATCTTGCCCAGATCGATCGCCGGAATACCGTGAAATGCCGTCGCCTGACGAGCAAAAGGCGTACGTAACCCGCTGACAATAGCAATACGATCGCCCTGACGGGTGATAAGCGGTAATGCCTTACTCATAACCTTCCCCTGATAATGTAAAAAAAGTGGTCTGACCTGATAACAGTCTTAACTAATTTTTTACATCCAGCCAATCAGGGAAGCCTAAAATTGAGAGCCAAAACACACTGAGATGAAAAAGAAAACGCCCCTGCATGGCAGAGGCGTTTGAGAGAAGGGATTAACGCAGACCGAGCTGGAAAATTAGCGTTTCGGCTTCACAGCTGAACACGAAATCAATATCCAGCTGAACACCCCCCTCAACCTCTTTAAAGGTTGGGGTAATAACGCAGGGTTCGGACTCCACGCCACGCGCTCTTTCAGTCAGCGCAGCCAGAGTTTCTTCAGCTTCAGCACGGTTAGCGAATACGCGGCTATACGACGCGGTGCAATCGGTGTTGTCCATAATGGTGCCAACATCCATACAGCAGCAAACCGGGGTTTCATCAGCACTGCATTTACTCATGGTAGATATCCTCTGTATTTGCACCTGGGGTGCCAGATAAACAATGCGGCTATTTTACGCCCCTGCTCTGAGCGTCTCCAGTCGATATTAATTTCAACGGCCATAAGTGACCTAAATCACAATTAAAAATGATCTAAAACAAAAACTACCCTCTCAAGGGAACTTTCCTGACCCCAATTTTGCCAAGCGGATCGCGTTTCTTAGATCACAATTGAAAAAACTTATAAACATACTTGCAACATTACATCTGGTCAGACCTATACTCTCGGCACTGGTCTGATTTCTCTGACGTAACACAGACCCTACACTTCGCGCTTCTGTTACGGCATGTAACAAATTTTGCATAAAAATAACTCGATTGAGGTTATGGTCATGAGCCAAAAAACCCGTTTTACGAAATCTGCTCTCGCAGTTGCAGTGGCACTTGTTTCTTCTCAGGCCTGGTCAGCAGGCTTCCAGTTAAATGAATTTTCTGCCTCTGGTTTAGGCCGTGCTTATTCTGGTGAAGGCGCTATCGCCGACGATCCGGGTAACGCCAGCCGCAACCCAGCATTGATTATGATGTATGACCGCCCGCAATTTTCTGCCGGTGCTGTCTATATCGATCCGGACGTGAATATTTCCGGTAAATCGCCAACCGGTAAAAGTACCGATGCCGATAATATCGCCCCGGTAGCCTGGGTGCCGAACTTACATTTTGTCATGCCTCTTAACGAACAATTCGGTTGGGGTGCTTCCGTAACCTCTAACTATGGCCTGGCAACGGAATTTAACGACAGTTACGCCGCAGGTAGCATGGGGGGTAAAACTGACCTCACCACCGTTAACCTGAACCTGAGCGGTGCCTATCGTCTGAACAGCAACTGGAGCTTCGGCGTGGGCTTTGATGCAGTCTACGCAAAAGCCAAAATCGAGCGCTACGCCGGTGACTTAGGTCAGATCATTGCAGGCTCTGGCGCACTGCCGCCTGCACTGGCCGGCCAGGTTGGGCAGATCCCTGCTGATACCCAGATTGCACACCTGAAGGGTGATGAATGGGGTTTCGGCTGGAATGCCGGTATCCTGTATGAACTGGATAAAAACAACCGTTACGGCTTTACCTACCGTTCCGAGGTCAAAATCGACTTCGACGGCGATTATAAGAGTAACCTGCCGTCGGCCTACAACCAGATCCTCGGCAACTTCGGCCTGCCGCTGGGCACCGATGGCAATACCACCAACGGTTCTCTGACGCTGAACCTGCCGGAAATGTGGGAACTGTCGGGCTACAACCGCGTTGCGCCGCAGTGGGCTATCCACTATAGCGCCACCTACACCAGCTGGAGCCAGTTCCAGGAGCTGAAAGCCACTGGCAACAGCGGCGAGACCCTGTTCTATAAAGATGAAAGCTTTAAAGACGCATGGCGCCTGGCGCTGGGTACCACCTATTACTATGACGACAACTGGACCTTCCGTACCGGTATCGCCTTTGATGATAGCCCGGTTCCCGCCGATCACCGTTCTATCTCAATCCCGGATCAGGACCGTTTTTGGCTGAGCGCAGGGGCAACCTATGCGTTTAACCAGGATGCGTCTATCGACGTGGGTGCGTCCTACATGCATGGTCAGAACGTGACCATCGAAGAAGGTCCTTACACCTTCCGCTCTGAAGGTAAAGCGTGGCTGTTCGGCTCTAACTTCAACTACCGCTTCTGATAATTTCTTATCAGGCATAAAAAAAGGTGAGCGCGATACTCACCTTTTTTATTTCCTCCCCCGATTACTGGGAGTCGATATCTTTCAGCTCGTCCTCGATTGCCTTGGCATTCGGGTTATCTTCCGTACTCAGCTTACCGCCGTTGGCAATAAAGTCATGCTGCTGGAAGTAGGCTTCACGCACGGTGATATACGGGTCCGTCGACTGGCGCAGCAGGCCATCGGAATTCAGCAGTTGCGCACGGGTCTCAACCCCTTCGACCATCCATTTACCGATAGACATCGGCCAGGTCAGCCAAGACAGCACCGGATAGAGGTCATCCGCCATGTCGCCAACATCTTCACGCACGGTGAAGCTGCCATAGAACGGCAATTGCAGATACGGGCCATAGCCCACGCCATAATGCCCCATCGTGCTGCCGAAACGGTGCGGCTGAACACGCTGCAGTTTCTGATTCGCCAGACCCGCGACATCAATGAAACCGCCCATCCCTAACACCGTGTTCAGGAAGAAGCGCGTGAAGTGAACCATCCCCTGATACGGGTCGCCCTGCAGGAACATGTTGACCATGATCGCAGGCTCTTCGAGGTTGCTGGTGAAGTTGCCGATGCCGTTACGCGCAGGCTGCGGGACATAGTCTCGCCACGCCACAGCGACCGGACGAAGCACATACGGATCTAACACGTTGAAGTTGAAATCGTACATCGTACGGTTAAAGCCTTCGAATGGATCCGAACGCCCCTCTGGCTGATCACCCGTGCTGGCGCATCCCACCAACAGCGTCGCGCTCAGCGCAAGCGCAGACAGGCGAAAATTCATAAATATCTCCCTGTAAAGAAATCACTGCTCTTACTGATTTTATACATATTTTGAAATAGACGTATCGCTATTCATGTCATAAGCCAAAATTAAGATTCTGGAGTGAGGAGCGGCGCGATAAAACCCGCTACGCTTTACCCAGGATCAACAGACTAAGGTAACGCGCCGGATGGACAATACAGACAAAGAGAAAATCGACAACCATACCGAAGAGTTGGAAGTCGAGAGTGATGAGAAGCAGCGCGGCGATAAGATCGAAGTCGATGAAGACCGCCTGCCGTCAAGGGCGATGGCCATTCATGAACATATTCGTCAGGATGGTGAAAAAGAGCTTGAGCGCGATGCGATGGCCCTGCTGTGGTCGGCGATTGCGGCCGGGCTGTCGATGGGAGCCTCGTTGCTGGCAAAAGGGATTTTCCACGTGCAGCTGGAAGGCGTACCCGGCGGATTTTTGCTGGAGAACCTCGGTTATACCTTTGGCTTTATCATCGTGATTATGGCTCGTCAGCAGTTGTTTACTGAAAACACGGTCACTGCCGTTTTGCCGGTGATGCAAAGCCCGACGGTGGGAAATTTCGCTCTGCTCATGCGCCTGTGGGGCGTGGTGTTATTGGGGAATATCATCGGCACCGGCGTCGCCGCCTGGGCCTTCGAATTTATGCCTATTTTTGATGAACCCACCCGCGATGCTTTCACCAAAATCGGCATGGACGTGATGAAAAACTCGCCCCTTGAGATGTTTGCCAACGCCATTATTTCCGGCTGGTTAATTGCCACTATGGTGTGGATGTTCCCCGCCGCTGGTGCGGCCAAAATCGTGGTGATTATCCTGATGACCTGGCTGATTGCGCTGGGCGACACCACGCATATTGTGGTCGGCTCGGTGGAAATTCTCTATCTGGTGTTCGGCGGCACCCTGCAATGGCATGACTTCTTCTGGCCTTTCGCCCTGCCGACGCTGGCCGGAAACATCTGCGGCGGGACGTTTATTTTTGCCCTCATGAGCCACGCGCAAATTCGCAATGACATGAGCAACAAACGCAAAGCCGAGGCCAAAGCCAAAGCCCAGGAACAAGAAAAAGGTTAACTTAATGGGGGCGATGGCGACACTTTGAGCAGTCAGTTGGCTATGTGCTTAACGCGCCTGCTAAAAAACGCTATACTCGTGCCGCTTCGTCCCCTTAGTTAAATGGATATAACGAGCCCCTCCTAAGGGCTAGTTGCAGGTTCGATTCCTGCAGGGGACACCATTCGCCCCTCTCCCCTCTCTTAAAAATCAACATCCAAAACTAAATCAAGATTTAAATCTAAACCTCCGGTATGGCTTGTCGTCGCGTGTAGGATGGTGGGTTTTCGCGCATTGGCGGCCTATTTGCCCCTCCGGATTTCTATGTATACCAAAACACGCTCCTTATTCATTATTACCTTCGGGCTACTCCCGGCGCTTGCCCTGGCCCAGGCGGGCGTCGTTAAAACCAATAAAGAAAAGTCGGATGACGACCCGACTAAAGTCACCACCAAAGTCGGCGTGGCATGGTCAGATAACTTCGACATGGACGACAGCGACGTGCAATTTTCCGGTTCTCTGGCGCTGGACGAAGCCCGCAAGATCAATGTCAAAATCAACAGTGACGCCAGTGAGTGGCGCGTCGGCGGCTCGTGGCTATTTCCGATTGGTATTTTCAACTTTAACTTTGGTAAAAACGATCTCCCTAACGGGGCATCGCAAACCAACTATTCTTTGGGAACGTTTATTCCCCTGAGCTATTTTGGTTTCGAACCCGCCGGGTTCCAGTTCTTCCCGATGGCGGGATACTCCTACAACACCGGGGACACCTTTGGCTGCGATAAAGGTAAAAATAAAGCCTGTGCTCAGCCTGGTTTTAGTGGCTCCCCGTCAGAGGAAAATGGTTTTGACTTGATGGACACGTCGGGCAGCAGCGGCTACATCGGGCTCTTTATGCTGAAGCCTTTGACCAGCAATTTGCGCTTACTCAGTGTGGCTGCGGGCTCTTATGGCTCGAAAAACGATGACGGTGATAACTATAAAGGCTATTTCGCCGGGGTCGGGCTGGGCTATTCCTTCGATAAGCACAACTCTGTCAGTGCGTTTACCTACATCCAGGACAATAATACCTACATTGCGGATGCCGATAAGCGTTTTAAAATCGCCTATAAATATCAGTTCTAACGCGCCGGACTGATTCCGTCAGGCGGTCAGTTCCTTGCTGCCCGCCCCTCTTTTTCTTTAAAAACCCTATAATTTCAATGTGGTACTACCTGCCCGTTTTGTGGTTCATTTTACCGTCGCTAAATCTGCATTTATTGCACAATGAAATTAATGTGTCGCCGTTTCACGACAGTCGTAAGTAACTAAAAATTAATAAAAAAATCATACTTGTCACCCTCCATTTTTAAGCGTACATTAGCGCCGTCTGTAGCACATGAAGCACAGAATTTTGAGGTGGTGCCGAAGGGTAAAACGGGACAAATCCCAATTTTATTCGAGGCGGTGTCAGCTCTCTATACTCAGTCAGGATTGTTTTCATTTGGGCGTATCACGTAATACGCGGAGTGATGTGACGTGAAATATTTTATTATGGGCATCTCTTTTATGGTCATCGTCTGGGCAGGCACCTTCGCCCTGATGGTTTAACCCTGAGCTTGCAGTAAAAAAACAGGAGCCAAATGGCTCCTGTTTTTGATCGTAAAATACCTGTCATTTATTAATTCGCAGGCAATAAACCGTCGGCGCGGAACATCGCTTTGATGCCGCGGATGGCCTGGCGGATACGGTCGCGGTTCTCAATCAGGGCGAAGCGCACATGCGTGTCACCGTAGTCGCCGAACCCAATCCCCGGCGAGACGCAGACTTTCGCTTCCTGTAGCATTTTCTTGGCAAATTCCAGCGACCCCATCGCCGCGTACTGCTCCGGAATTTTCGCCCACACATACATCGACGCCTTCGGCATTTCGACCATCCACCCGGCTTCATGCAGGCCTTTGACCAGCACGTCACGACGACGCTTATACTGTTCGGCTATGTCATGCACACACTGCTGATCGCCTTCGAGGGCCGCAATCGCCGCCACCTGCAACGGAGTGAAGGTGCCGTAATCGTGATAGCTTTTGATACGCGCCAGGGCGTTAACCAGCACCGAGTTACCGACCATAAAGCCGATACGCCAGCCTGCCATGTTGTAACTTTTGGACAGGGTGAAGAACTCAACCGCCACATCGCGCGCGCCGGGAACCTGCATAATTGACGGCGCTTTCCAGCCGTCAAATACGATGTCAGCATAGGCCAGATCGTGGACCACCAGCACGTCGTAGCGTTTCGCCAGTGCGACCACTTTTTCGAAGAAATCCAGCTCCACGCACTGCGCGGTAGGGTTCGACGGAAAACCCAAAATCATCATTTTAGGTTTGGGGTAACTTTCGCGAATGGCACGTTCCAGCTCATTGAAGAAATCAACGCCTTCCACCAACGGCACAGAACGAACCTGCGCCCCGGCGATCACTGCCCCATAAATATGGATGGAATAGCTTGGGTTTGGCACCAGTACGGTGTCGCCATGATCGAGCGTGGCCAGCATCAGGTGCGCCAACCCCTCTTTCGAGCCGATGGTAACAATGGCTTCGGTTTCAGGGTCGATCTCCACGTCATAGCGGTCCTGATACCAACGCGAAATCGCCCGGCGCAGGCGTGGAATGCCGCGTGAAGTGGAGTAGCCGTGGGTGTCCGGGCGCTGGGCCACGGTACAGAGTTTTTCCACGATGTGTGGCGGCGTCGCGCCGTCAGGATTCCCCATGCTGAAATCGATGATATCTTCGCCGCGCCGACGCGCAGCCATCTTCAGTTCAGCGGTGATGTTGAATACGTAGGGGGGAAGCCTGTCAATGCGTGTAAAACGGCGTTCAGGACTGAACTCAGCCATAGATTCCTCGGATAACGTGAGCGCCCGGACCGTCCGAGCGACGTTGCCACCTGTGTGGCATGCCTTGAAAATAACCTGAATATTTTCCTGCTGTCGAGGGGCTGAGTGAAAAATAATCTCAGGGCTTAAATGAGGAAGTGATGACCGGAACAATGCAATTCGCGCTGCCCGTTATGAATATTATTGTCGGTATTGCTTTACATATTGATATCATTTGATTTACCTGGAAATCGTCGCCTTCGCCTTTATCACAGCTAATTTCGGCCCGCAGCGATTAATCCCCTTTTAAAAGTACGCCTTTTCCCTGTTCCACATGGCGCATGATAGCTGGCTATCCCCCGCCAGGTTTTTTATCATATTACTTTCAGTGATACATACGGCGTACTCATGCACGACATCTTTAACATGCTGCTGGCAGTCTTTGACAGGGCTGCCCTGATGCTGATTTGCCTGTTTTTCCTTATCCGCATCCGCCTGTTCCGCGAGCTGCTGCATAAGTCGGCGCATACGCCGAAAGAGCTTCTGGCCGTCACCGCCATCTTCTCCCTGTTCGCGCTGTTCAGCACCTGGTCCGGGGTGCACGTCGAAGGTTCGCTGGTCAACGTCCGCGTGATCGCGGTGATGTCCGGTGGCATTCTGTTCGGCCCGTGGGTCGGGGCTATCACCGGTTTGATTGCCGGTACGCACCGCTATCTGATCGACATTGGCGGCGTAACGGCGGTGCCGTGCTTTATCACCAGCATTGTCGCCGGGCTACTCTCCGGTTGGATCAACCGCAAAATTCCCAAAGCCCAGCACTGGCGCGTCGGCATTCTGGCCGGGATGCTGTGCGAAACGCTGACCATGATCCTCGTGGTGGTCTGGGCACCGACTGTCTCACTCGGGCTCGACATCGTGTCTAAAATCGGCGTGCCGATGATCCTCGGCAGCGTCTGCATTGGTTTTATCGTGCTGCTGGTTCGCAGCGTCGAAGGGGAGAAAGAAGCCATCGCCGCGAGACAGGCCAAGCTGGCGCTGGAGATAGCCAACAAAACCCTGCCGCTGTTTCGCAACGTGAACAGCGAGTCTCTGCGTCAGGTGTGCGACATCATCCGCAAAGATATTCACGCCGATGCGGTGGCGATTACCGATAATGAGAAAGTGCTGGCCTACGTCGGCCTTGGCGAGAAAAATTACAAACTGAATGATTTGGGGATAAGCCCGCGTACTCGCCAGGCGCTAAGCGACGGAAAAATCATTATCCGCAATGATGACGTGGCCTACCGCACGCCGGAGATCCACTCCCTGATGATTATCCCGTTGTGGGAAAAAGGCGTCGTCACCGGCACCCTAAAAATCTATTACCGTCCCGCCCACCAGATCACCTCCTCGTTGCAGGAGATGGCGGTCGGCCTGTCGCAGATTATCTCCACCCAGTTGGAAGTCTCCCGTGCCGAACAGCTGCGCGAGATGGCAAATAAGGCAGAACTGCGGGCGCTGCAAAGCAAGATTAATCCCCATTTCCTGTTCAACGCGCTCAACGCCATTTCCTCGTCTATTCGCCTCAATCCAGACACCGCTCGGCAGCTGATTTTCAACCTGTCACGCTATCTGCGCTATAACATTGAATTGAAAGACGACGAGCAGATCGACATTCGCAAAGAGCTGTATCAAATCAAAGATTACATCGCCATCGAGCAGGCGCGGTTTGGCGATAAGCTGACGGTGATTTACGACATTGATGACGAAGTGAACTGCGTGATCCCGAGCCTGCTTATCCAGCCGCTGGTCGAAAACGCGATTGTCCACGGCATTCAGCCCTGTAAGGGCAAAGGCGTGGTCACGCTGAGTATCACTGAAAGCGGCAATCGGGTGCGGGTAAGCGTGCGGGATACCGGACACGGTATCGATCCGGCGGTGATCGCCCGCGTGGAAGCCAATGAAATGCCGGGCAACAAAATCGGCCTGCTTAACGTGCATCACCGCGTGACGCTCCTGTACGGCGAAGGTCTTCATATTCGTCGCCTGGAGCCCGGTACCGAGATTGCGTTTTACGTGCCGAATCGGCGCACGCCGGTTACGGCCACCGCTGGCCTGCTGTCATAAGGACGTTATATGAAAGTCATCATTGTTGAAGATGAAGTGCTGGCCCAGCAGGAGCTGACCTGGCTGATTAAAGCGCACAGCGAAATGGAGATTGTCGGCACCTTTGACGACGGTCTGGACGTGCTGAAGTTCCTGCAACATAACCGGGTCGATGCCATTTTTCTCGACATTAACATTCCCTCGCTGGACGGTGTGCTGCTGGCGCAGAACATCAGCCAGTTCGCGCATAAGCCGTTTATTGTGTTTATTACCGCGTGGAAAGAACATGCGGTGGAAGCGTTTGAACTGGAAGCGTTTGATTACATCCTCAAGCCGTATCAGGAATCACGAATTGAGACGATGCTGCACAAGCTGGAAAATGCCTGGCAACAGCAGTCCGGCGCAGCCAGTAGCGCGGTCGCCCCACAGCGTGAAAACGATACCATTAACCTGGTTCGCGACGACAAAATTTTCGTCACGTCCATTCACGATATCTATTACGCGGAAGCGCACGAGAAGATGACCTTCGTGTATACCAAACGCGAGTCGTGGGTGATGCCGATGAATATTAGCGAATTTTGCAGCAAGCTTCCGGCAGCGCACTTCTTCCGCTGCCATCGTTCGTACTGCGTCAATCTTAATAAAATCCGTGAGATAGAGCCGTGGTTCAATAACACCTATATCCTCCGACTGCGGGATCTGGATTTTCAGGTGCCGGTGAGTCGGAGCAAGGTGAAAGAGTTTCGCCAGCTAATGCATCTGTAAAAAAAGGCGCCAAAGCGCCTTTCACATTTCAACTGCGTTTCACCTTAGAGGACGTGACCTAACGACTGACGCAGATGCGCACCGGAACCGATCAGGCCCGGGTTGTCGTGTACGATCAGGTACACTGGAATATCCTGCACGTAGGATTTGAAACGCCCTTTGTCCTCGAAGCCACCGCGGAAACCGGACGCTTTGAAGAAGTCTAAGAAGCGCGGCACGATGCCTCCGGCAATGTATACCCCGCCAAAGGTGCCGAGGTTCAGCGCCAGGTTGCCACCGAAACGGCCAAGGATCACACAGAACAGCGACAGCGCCCGACGACAGTCAGTGCAGGAGTCGTCCAGCGCGCGTTCGGTGATGTCTTTCGGCTGCAGATTCTCCGGCAGACGACCGTCAGATTTCACAATCGCACGGTAGAGATACACCAGGCCCGGGCCCGAAAGCACACGCTCGGCGGAGACATGGCCCAATTCAGCACGCAACTCTTGCAGGATAATCCCTTCTTCTTCGCTGTTCGGCGCGAAATCGACGTGACCGCCCTCGCCCGGCAGGCTGACCCAACGTTTATCGACGTGAACCAGATGCGCCACGCCTAACCCGGTGCCCGCGCCATACACGGCAATCGGTTTGCCTTCCACCGGCTCGCGGCCGCCGAATTGAATCAGATGCTCTTTCTTCAACATCGGGATCGCCATCGATACGGCGGTAAAATCGTTAATAATTTCCAGATGCGTGAAGTTGAGATTTTTCTTCATCTCTTCAATGGAGAACGCCCAGGTGTGGTTGGTCATCGCCACCCAGTCGCCGGTAATCGGGCAGGCAATCGCGATGCAGCCCTCTTTAACATCCCGCTTTTGCTCATCCAGATAAACGCGCACTACCGCTTCAAGGCTTGGGTAATCCAGCCCGGAGTAGGTTTTCGCATGGGAAATTTCGCCGCTGTCTAAATCGACCAGCGCCAGACGGGCATTGGTCCCGCCTACATCACCTGTTAATGCAAACTTTGTCATTCTGTTACTGCTCCGCTAAAGTCAGAATAAGTCTTTGGCACACTGTAAATTCATGGCGGCATAACAACAACGACCACGGTGACAGTGCCCACAATTAATCGATCCCGGTCACACAATAACTTTACCGTTTCAGCACCATTTGCAATGCAGGTTTCGTCATTTGGCGGCAAAGTGTTGCGCGCTCAGAGTAAAAAGGAAATCACTATGCTCCATCCGCGAGCCAGAACCATGCTGCTGTTATCGGTTCCCGCCCTGATAATTGGTATTGCCTCCAGTCTGATTCTGGTGGTTGTGATGAAAATTGCCGCCGTAATGCAGCAGTTACTGTGGTCTACGCTACCTGGCAGTTTAGGGGTTAACATCGACTCCAGCGTGTGGATAATCGGTATGCTGACCGCCACCGGCATTGCGGTGGGTTTGGTGATTCGATACAGCCCCGGCCACGCAGGCCCCGACCCGGCCACCGAGCCGTTGATTGGCGCTCCGGTGCCCCCCTCCGCGCTGCCGGGTTTAATTCTGGCGCTGATTATTGGTCTGGCGGGCGGCGTGAGCCTTGGCCCTGAACATCCGATTATGTCAGTCAACGTCGCCCTGGCGGTCGCCCTTGGGGCGCGTTTCTTTCCGCGCGTCGGCCCCATGGACTGGACCATTCTGGCGGCATCAGGAACCATCGGTGCGCTCTTCGGCACCCCCATCGCCGCCGCGCTGATTTTCTCGCAGATGCTGAGCGGCAGTGACGACGTGCCCCTGTGGGATCGCCTGTTCGCCCCGCTGATTGCCGCCGCGTCCGGGGCGCTGACGACCAGCCTGTTCTTCCATCCGCAATTTTCATTGCCTATCGCCCAATATACCCATATGCGACTGGTCGATATTTTCAGCGGGGCGGTGGTCGCCGCAATTGCCATTGCGGTGGGAATGGTGGCGGTCTGGTGCCTGCCGCGTCTGCATACGTTGATGCACAAGCTGAAGCACCCGGTGCTTATTCTCGGTGCAGGTGGTTTTATGCTTGGGGTGATCGGTGCATGTGGTGGGCCGATCACCTTGTTCAAAGGTCTGGATGAAATGCAGCAGTTGGCTTTCAGCCAGACGCTGGGCCCGACCGATTTTCTGTTTATTGCGGTGATGAAACTGGCGGCGCTGGTGATTGCTGCCGCCAGTGGTTTTCGCGGTGGGCGCATTTTCCCGGCGGTGTTTGTCGCCGTGGCTCTTGGGCTGATGCTGCATGCGCACGTCGAAGCCGTCCCCGAGGCTATCACCATTTCCTGCGCGATTATGGGGCTGGTGCTGGTTGTAACGCGTGATGGCTGGCTGAGCCTGTTCATGGCCGCCGTGGTCGTGCCGGACACCAACCTGCTACCGCTGTTGTGTATCGTGATGCTGCCCGCCTGGCTCCTGCTGGCGGGCAAACCGGTGATGATGGCCAAACCCCCTCGCGAATAATCGCTATTGTGCACTGTTGCGGGCTTCAAGCGCCTGCGTGACTGCCCGCAACAGGTCCGGTATTTCCAGCTTCGGCAATACCACTTCCACAAAGCTTAGCCTCTCGCGACGGGAGGCCAGCTCCAGCACTTCTCGCAACTGCACCGTTTGCGTCACGCGCCAACTCTGCGCCTGGCAGTCCAGATTCAGCGCCTGAGGTAACTGAGTCCAGTTCCACAGGGCGATATCGTTGTATCGCTGTTCTGGCCCATGAATCGCCCGCTCGACGGTGTAACCGTCATTATTCAACAGCAAAATCAGCGGCGTCTGACCATCTCGCAGCATCGAGCCCAGCTCCTGAATCGTCAACTGTGCTGCCCCATCACCGACCACCAGCACCACGCGTCGCTCCGGGGCCGCGGTTTGTGCGCCAAACGCGGCGGGCAGCGTAAAGCCAATCGACCCCCACAGCGGCTGAACAATCAGCATGGCATCCGCTGGCAGGGTCAGAGCAGCCGCGCCAAACGCAGCGGTCCCCTGATCGGCCAGAATAATATCGCCCGGCTGAAGTGCGTCCTGGAGTACCTGCCAGAAACTGTCCTGGGTCAGTGTGGCGCTGTATTTCCCCGGAGCCGCTTGCGCTCGCGATGCAGGTGTTTTCCAGTCGGCACACAACTCTGCGCAGAGCGATTGCAGCGCCCATGCGGCCTGCTCCATCGGCAGCCCGCTGAACCAGCGTTTGCCGACCCGAACCGAGAACGGCTGCAGCTCAATGGTTTTTTCGGGCGGAATGGATTGGGTAAACCCGGCGGTAATGGTGTCGGTAAAGCGGGTACCGATACACAAAATGGCGTCGGCATCTTCGATAGCGACGCGGGTGCTATCAAGACTGGCGGCCCCGCTGTAAGTACCTGCATAGCCCGGCTGGTGCTCATCAAAAAGCCCTTTGCCCATCAACAGCGTCGCAAATGCCAGCGGCTGGGAGGACACCCAGTTCCGCAGCATCGGCTGCAGGCCATAACGCTGGGCGAGAAAATCTGCCAGCATCGCCACGCGTTTGCACGGAGTCAGCATCTCTCTTGCCGCGGCGATAAACGCCGCCAGTGCATTGTCATCAATCTCAGCAGGTTGCACGGTAAGCACGTTCAGCGGCGCGATAGCCGGGGCTTTGGCGACATCAGCAGGCAGCATCAGATACGCCGGGCGGCGCGCGGTGAGCATTTCCCGCAGGACGCGGTCGATCTCCTGGCAGGCATTGCTGGCGGTCAGTTTTGCCCGGGCCACGCTCAACGGAATACTCATTTCAAAAAAATGGCCGAAATCACCGTCGCCCAGGGTGTGGTGTAGCAGTTCCCCGCGCTGCTGGCTGCCGGTTCCCGGTGCGCCCACGATATGCAGTACCGGAACATATTCGGCATAGCTCCCGGCCACCCCGTTCAGTGCGCTCAGCTCTCCGACCCCGTAGGTCGTCAATAATGCGCCCGCCCCATGCACCCTGGCGTATCCATCCGCCGCGTAGGCCGCATTCAACTCATTGGCACAGCCCACCCAGCACAGGCTCGGATGGTCGATGACACTGTCGAGAAACTGCAAATTATAATCGCCCGGCACGCCGAACATATGGTCGATACCGCATCCGGCAAGACGATCCACCAGATAATCCGCGATTGTGTAATTCGATTGCATAGTCATCTTCCTTTCGCCGCATAGATATTCTGAGTATTAGAGATGCGCGAAGTCTGTCCAGAAGGATAAGAATTTGTTAGTGGAAAGCAGGATTTACAGCGTGAAAGAGTGTACGTCCAGGGCAACATTGATTAGTGTAAACGTATACACACCCTGTCCCTACTGGAGGTTTTGATGGTTTATCAGGCAAATCCGACGCGCTACGAGACGATGGAATACCATCGCTGTGGCCGAAGCGGACTCAAGCTCCCCGCCATTTCACTGGGCCTTTGGCACAACTTCGGCGATGAAACGTTAGTGGAAACTAGCCGCCAACTGCTGCGCCATGCGTTCGATCTCGGGATCACCCATTTTGACCTGGCCAATAACTACGGCCCACCGCCGGGCTCAGCCGAGAGCCATTTTGGCCGGATCCTGCGCGAAGATTTTTTGCCGTATCGCGATGAGCTGATCATTTCCACTAAAGCCGGTTACACCATGTGGGATGGCCCTTACGGCGACTGGGGCTCACGTAAGTACCTGATTGCCAGCCTCGACCAGAGCCTGAAACGCATGGGGCTGGAGTATGTCGATATTTTCTATCATCACCGCCCTGACCCGGATACGCCGCTGGAAGAAACCATGCGCGCACTGGATCACGTAGTGCGCCAGGGTAAAGCCCTGTATGTCGGGCTTTCCAATTACCCGGCCGATCGCGCTCGCGAAGCATTGGCGATTTTGCAGGATCTGGGTACGCCGTGCCTTATCCACCAGCCGAAATACTCGATGTTCGAACGTTGGGTGGAACAGGGCCTGACCGATCTATTGCAGGAGCAAGGCGTCGGCTCGATTGCCTTCTCTCCCCTGGCGGGCGGACAGCTAACCGATCGATATCTGAACGGGATCCCGGCAGATTCACGTGCTGCCAGCGGAAGCAAGTTCCTCAGCGCGGATAGCATCACCGAAGAGAAGCTCGGTAAAGTGCGCCAGCTGAATGAGATTGCAAAGTCACGCGGTCAAAAGTTGTCACAAATGGCGCTGGCCTGGGTATTGCGTAATGGAAAAATCACGTCGGTACTGATTGGCGCCAGCAAGACCTCACAGCTTGATGATGCGGTCGGTATGCTGAATCATCGTCAGTTCACGGAACAGGAAATTGCCGCGATCGACGCCATTCTGAACGGAACAAAATAACGCCATTTTTAGCAAAAAGTGCTGTGACCTGGGTTTTAGGAGTTGCTCCAATCCTACGCAGTTGTAACACCTCGTAAGATTGCGTTAACAGGCCCACTTAGGCCCCGATAGTGAGGAGAAACGCCATGTTCAGGTCACTGATTCTGGCTGCAGTATTACTGGCAAGTGCCCCAATGGTGGCGAATGCAGGCGAAATCACCCTGCTGCCATCGGTTAAATTACAAATTGGCGATCGCGACAATTACGGCAACTACTGGGACGGCGGCGGCTGGCGCGACCGCGACTACTGGCGTCGTAACTATGAATGGCGCGATTCGCGCTGGCATCGTCATGATAACGGCAGGCACCGTGGTTGGGACAAACGTAACGCCTATGAACGGGGTTACCGCGAAGGCTGGAACGATCGCGATGACCGCCGCGGCGGTTGGGGTCGCGGCCCGGGCCGTGGCGGGCACGGACATGGCCACGGACACCATTAAAAAAGCAGCCTTCGGGCTGCTTTCTCATTGCTTGCTACACAACATAGCATAGCGCTTTACAACCCCAGCAATGTACCTACCAGCAGCCAGCCGTTCAACGCCACGACCAGTGCCACGATAACCCATCCCGTGCGTTTCACGAGTCGGGTATTCACCAGGTCGCCCATCAATTTTTTATCGCTGGTAAACAGCAGCAACGGCACCAGCGCCAGCGCAATACCAAAGCTGAGTAACACCTGGCTCATCACCAGTATTCGCGTGGGATCCAATCCGAGCAGGATAACCACAAACGAGGGCAGCATGGTTACCGCCCGACGAAACCACAGCGGAATGTGGAAACGGATAAAGCCCTGCATCACCACCTGCCCGGCCAGCGTCCCAACGACGGTTGACGACAGCCCGGCAGCCACCAGGCTCAGACCGAATATCGTGGCGGCGGCGTGGCTCAGCAATGGCTCGAGTGTCAGATAAGCCTGATCCAAATCGGCAATACCGGTATGGCCGTTGAAGTGAAACGCCGCCGCTGCGGTCGCCATCATCGCCAGATTAACAAACCCGGCAATGGTCATCGCCACCCCCACATCCCATTTTGTGGCACTGTAGCGTTCCTGCCGCGAGCCGCCATGAAGATGTTGGGTCAATGAGGAGTGCAGATAAATCACGTGCGGCATGATGGTGGCGCCGAGCACCCCCGCCGCAAGGAACACCGCTTCTGATGTCGGCAGAGAGGGAATAATCATCCCTTTAGCCAACGGCGCCAGCTCAGGTTGCGAGAAAATCAGCTCCACAATGTACGCCACCGCGACAAACAGCAGCAGACCGCCGATCACTTTCTCCAGCGGCTTCTGTCCACGGCTTTGCAACATCAGGATCAGGAAGGTCGCGACCCCGGTTAGCACCGCGCCCTGCAACAACGAAACGCCGAGAATGAGTTTGAAACCAATCGCCGCGCCAATGAATTCGGCCAGATCGGTCGCCATGGCGATAATTTCTGCCTGTACCCAATAGATCCACACCAGCGGGCGCGGATAGTGGTCACGAATTTGTTCGGCCAGGTTTTTGCCGGTGGCAATCCCCAGCTTGGCAGACAAGACCTGGATCAGCATCGCCATCAGGTTGGCCCAAACGACGACCCACAGCAGCTGATAGCCGTAACTGGCACCCGCCTGAATATTGGTAGCAAAGTTGCCCGGATCGATATAACCAATGGCAGCAATGAACGCAGGCCCCATTAATGCAAACCGCATCTTGCGCGCTGCGCGACTGCTGCTACTCTCAACGCGACTGTTTGTCATTTTCTGCCTCTGGAATATAGCCTTTGCTATGTTTCACTTTATCAAAATGAGAATGATTATCAAGTTCATTTAGTATGGTGATAATGATTTCTCTGATAGATGGAAACGATAGCTGCGGATCAAGCAACAGCCATGTTATCGGGAAGAGTACCGTCAGGATGCTTTACCAGTCAGACTAGTACATTAACGCAACTTTTAACACCTTTACATAACATAACAGATTTGTATGGTTGATCACCTTTTTTGAGATTGCTCACAGGTTCTAACTATAGTGAGGCATGGATCTCGTTTTCTTTTATGTTGTTGCATAGAATGTGCACGGAAATTTAACCTGCCTCATATTTGGAGCAAATATGGACCGCGTTCTACACTTTGTCCTCGCGCTTGCCGTGGTTGCGATTCTGGCGTTGCTGGTCAGTCACAATCGTAAAGAGATCCGCATTCGCTATGTGATTCAATTGCTTGTTATTGAAGTCCTGCTGGCCTGGTTCTTCCTGAACTCAGATGTCGGCCTGGGATTTGTGAAAGGATTCTCCGAGATGTTCGAAAAACTTCTCGGATTTGCTAACGAAGGGACAAATTTCGTCTTCGGTAAAATGAACGATGAAGGCCTGGCATTCTTCTTCCTGAAAGTGCTGTGCCCGATTGTATTCATTTCCGCACTGATTGGTATTTTGCAGCACATCCGTATTCTGCCGATTGTGATTCGCGCAATTGGTACCGTGCTGTCTAAAGTCAACGGTATGGGTAAACTGGAGTCTTTCAACGCGGTTAGCTCCTTGATCCTCGGTCAGTCCGAAAACTTTATCGCCTATAAAGACATCCTCGGTAAGATGTCGCGCAACCGCATGTACACCATGGCGGCGACCGCAATGTCTACCGTATCGATGTCCATCGTCGGCGCGTACATGACCATGCTGGACCCGAAATATGTGGTTGCCGCACTGGTCCTGAACATGTTCAGCACCTTTATCGTTCTGTCACTCATCAACCCGTATCGCGTTGAGCAGAGTGAAGAGAATCTGCAGATGTCTAATCTGCACGAAGGTCAGAGCTTCTTTGAAATGCTGGGCGAGTACATTCTGGCAGGCTTCAAAGTGGCAATCATCGTTTCCGCTATGCTGATCGGCTTCATCGCCCTGATTGCTGCGCTGAACGCCCTGTTCTTCACGGTCACCAGCTGGTTTGGCCACGGTATCTCCTTCCAGGGGATCCTCGGCTACATCTTCTGGCCAGTGGCTTGGGTGATGGGCGTGCCTGCCAGCGAAGCATTGCAGGTCGGCAGTATTATGGCGACCAAAATGGTCTCTAACGAATTTGTTGCCATGATGGATCTGCAGAAAGTGGCCAGCACACTGTCTCCGCGTGCAGAAGGTATCCTGTCCATCTTCCTGGTTTCCTTCGCCAACTTCTCTTCTATCGGTATCATCGCCGGTGCGATTAAAGGTCTGAACGAAGAGCAGGGTAACGTGGTTTCACGCTTCGGCCTGAAACTGGTTTACGGTTCTACCCTGGTGAGCGTGCTGTCTGCGTCCATCGCAGCGCTGGTTCTGTAAAAAACGGGCAAAAGAGCCGGGCAATGTCCGGCTCTTTTATACCCGCAGTTCCTCAATAGGCTGTGGTTTACCTATCAAATACCCCTGCAAATAATCGACGCCCATTTTGTACAGCAGCGCCCTTTGTTCCTCGGTTTCAACAAACTCTGCCACCAGGGTCAGATTTTTCACCCTTGCAAGGTCGCAGATAGATTTGACGATCATCTCATCTACCGGGTCAGTGAGTATATCCCGCACAAAACAGCCATCGATTTTAACGATATCCGCTTCCAGCCGTTTCAGGCGTTCGTAGTTCGCGTAGCCAGTACCGAAATCATCAATCGCGATTTGGCACCCGTATTCCTGAAGGCGGCGAATATTCAACACGCTGATTTCCGAACCGGAAAATGCCTGCTGCTCGGTTATCTCAATCGTCACAAGCTTCGGCGAAATGTCATATTGGCTGAACAGATCCAGAATTTTATTGGCACTCTCTTTTTGCATCAGAGTGAACGGCATCAGATTCACCGAGAAACGCTCACCGGGTAACGTTTTCATCTCCCGGAATAATGTCTCTACCACCAGCAGGTCAAAACGCTTGCTGAGGTTGAATTGGGCGATAACCGGGATGAATTGATCTGGCGTGATAATCTCGCCATCCCAGACCATCCTGGCGAGGATCTCGTGATAACGGTCACCGGACTGGCTGACTATTGGCTGGGCATACAGCCGCACCTCTCCTTCTGTCAGCGCCTTTTTCACCCGGTTGAGCTGCATTACGCGCTCGGTCGTATTGTCAGACACCGTCGCCAGGCTGTTATCGAGCGCCAGGACGCGCCGGGCACCGCAGGCTTGCTCTGAAAGCCAGCTCAACTGCCCCAGCGTATGGTGCAGCGCCTCGCCCTCACCTTCTATCACGCCCCATGCAGCACCGAATTCCAAATCCACAGCATCGCCCTGCCAGCAGAATGGCTGACTATTAAGGTAATCAACCATATACGCCAACCGCGCCGCCGATTCCGAGCCGTGCAGCACCAGCAGCAGTTCGCTGCCCGGCAGCTGGAAAAGCTTCTCCTCCGGGCCAAGCAACGGTTGCAGGCTACGCGTGACCATCCGCTTGCAGTGAACGCGCATCATCATGCCGTAATGGCGGCTTAAAAATTCCAGATTATCCATGCGCAGACAGCACACGCTGACCTGAGGGTATTGCTCCAGATAGTTTTCAAACGCCCGCAGATTGGGTAAACCGGTCAGCGGATCCTGCCAGGCCTGATTATGCCATTTAAGCCTGATCGCATTACTCCGCGCCTGAAGGTTGCCCATGTACAGCAGACAAATAGTGATGGAAATCAGCACCGACAGCACAAATGCCAGCGCGAAGGCGTTGCTGACACCCTGTAAGAAATTGCGGTTATACGCCACGAGGAAAAAAGCGCTGACGCCCCACATCAGACTCATGAGGGGGTAGCTAAAACGATTGATAACAATAAAAAACAGAATAAAAATCAGCGGCACCAGGTAACCGGCAATGTAACTCGACTGAAACGGCGCGCAAAGCAGGATTAATAAAACCGCCACCGCCAGCAGCCAGTTCACGGTGAACAGCCATCTGCCCTTGACAAATACGGGCACAATATGACGCCGCCAGAAACGGCGAGCATAACGAGGATTAAGCCCCATCCGGAGCAGGTAATAACATGGCAAGGTGAAAATCAGCGCCGCACAAATCAGGCTCTGGATATCCACAATGCTGTAGAGCACCGATCCTGCGTCGAAAAAGCCAGAAACTGAAACCGGGAAATGAAAACAGTGCCCGACCAGATACATCGTGCCCTTCAGCATCAGCGGGGCAAAAAAACCCGCCCAAAAAATTCTCGCGCCCATATGACGATTGGACAATCCGAAGCGCCAGCGCTTACCCAACGTCCAGCGGAGAATGCCGCATGCCAGCACCGGGGCAAACAGCTGGCAAAACAGCAGCATCGCAGACTGAAGCACCGGGAGCGGCTGCATCCACGCATTGGTCAACGTAAAGGCAAACAGCAGCGGAAGGATGGCCTGACGGCCTAACAGGAGCAACATCGCCAGGGTAACGCTCAACGGCAGCCAGGCCAGATAGATGGCATTACCATCAATCACGGTTGCAGGAGAGAGAAAACGAGCAAAAGGAATGGAGAAAAGGCTAAAGGTTAGTGCCAGCAGAAAGAGTTTGGCTGAGGCATTTATTTTCGACTTCATTATGATTGGAGGAACGTTCCGGCTGAGCACATGATGGCAACAGGGAAATATTATGTTTATTAATTGAGCGAAGCAAGTTCCCGAGAGAGAAAAGTCGCAGTGTTTATAAGGTATTTAACAAACTGTAACGCATTGGCGTAAATAAGAGGCTTATTTACAAAATTGTGGGCCTGGAAAAGCAAAAACCCCCGCCGAAGCGAGGGTCTGAATTTTGGTGGAGCTAAGCGGGATCGAACCGCTGACCTCTTGCATGCCATGCAAGCGCTCTCCCAGCTGAGCTATAGCCCCACAATGTTACATCCTGTAACGTTACTTCACGTACCAAATCTGATGGGAGCAGAATTTGGTGGAGCTAAGCGGGATCGAACCGCTGACCTCTTGCATGCCATGCAAGCGCTCTCCCAGCTGAGCTATAGCCCCGTTACGTAAAGCGTGTCGTGTTGACGGGCGGCATAATATGAATTCCCTTGCCAGGTGTCAACGGCAAAATGTTCTCCCTTCTTTCAATCGATGAAAAAGCACACAACCAAATGAGATTGCGAGCGTTCTCGCAATCAGTAGTTAAACGCATCACGTTTTCAACTAAAAGGATGCTATAACATGAACCACTAATTCCCACACTGGCACTCAGGATATAGCATGCTCAAGGAACGAATGACGCCGGAGGAGCTCGCCGATCTGACCGGATATAGCCGACAAACCATCAATAAATGGGTACGTAAAGAGGGATGGCAAACCTCACCTCGTCCAGGTGTTCAGGGCGGCAAAGCGCGCCTGGTACACGTCAACGACGAGGTTCGCGAATTTATCCGCAGCGCCCAGCGCGCGGCAGATGTTCCCGCCCACAATCCTCATTCCCTCGATGACAGCTTTGATTCACTGCTGCTGTCGCTGGCCAAAGAAATGTCCGATCACGAACAGAAGCAGCTGACCAGTCTGCTTCTGCGCGAAGGCATCACCGGTTTGCTCCACCGGTTGGGTATCCGGACGCAAGAATCCGTATGAAAATACTCCATAGCAAAATGACCACGCAGGAACTGGCGAACTGCGTTGGGATGGCTAAACAGACGATCAATCGCTGGATCCGGGAACAACACTGGATAACCGAACCGATTCCCGGCGTTAAAGGGGGGCGCGCCCGGCTGATTCATATCACGCCGGAAGTGAGAGATTTTTTATCCTCAACGCCCAAACTTCGCCATCTCTCGCTGACGTTGCAGGCAGCGGAAAACGAGTTTCCTTATCACGCTCAGGATAGCTGCCCGGTGTGGCGGCAAATTCAGGATGTGTTAGCGATGATGACGGATGAAGAGAAGCAGCGTTTGCACGTTTTGCTGGTGCGTGAAGGATTGAGTGGTTTTCTCCAGCGGCTCAAGATAGCCGACGAAAGCGCATAAAGAAACGGCAGGCATAAGCCTGCCGTTTCTTATTCGAGCCAGTTATTGCTGATTTTCACGTTCTGCAATAAATGCCAGCGCTTTGTTGATGCGCGCAACGCTGCGGCTTTTGCCAATTGCGTGGACCGTGACATCCAGGCCCGGTGACTGACCGGCGCCGGTAACGGCCACACGCAGTGGCATCCCAACTTTACCCATACCGACTTCCAGCTCATCTGCCGTCGCCTGAATGGCGTGATGGACATTTTCTGCCGTCCAGTCGGTGATGGTGTTCAGTTTGTCGCGAACCACTTCCAGCGGCTGACGCGCAACCGGACGCAGGTGTTTTTTCGCCGCGTCGGCATCGAACTCATCAAACTCTTCATAGAAGTAACGGCAGCTCGCCGCCATTTCTTTCAGGGTCTTACACCGCTCACCCAGCAGTTTCACCAGCTCAGACAGCTGCGGGCCATTGCGGGTGTCGATATTTTCCTGCTCGATGTGCCACTGCAGATGCGTCGCCACATATTCAGGTGCCAGAGTATTAATGTAATGATGGTTCAGCCACTGCAGTTTTTCAGTGTTGAACGCACTCGCGGATTTGCTCACCGCATTCAGGGAGAACAGCGAGATCATCTCTTCACGGGTGAAGATTTCCTGGTCACCGCTGGACCAACCCAGGCGCACCAGGTAGTTCAACAATGCTTCCGGCAGGTAGCCATCATCACGATACTGCATCACGCTGACCGCACCATGACGCTTAGACAGCTTTTTACCGTCGTCACCGTTGATCATAGAAACGTGGGCATACACCGGCACCGGTGCATTCAGCGCTTTCAGGATGTTGATCTGGCGCGGGGTGTTGTTGATATGATCTTCACCACGGATAACGTGGGTGATTTCCATATCCCAGTCGTCGACGACAACGCAGAAGTTGTAGGTCGGGGAGCCATCTGTACGACGGATGATCAGGTCGTCGAGTTCCTGATTACTGAATTCAATCGGGCCACGGATCTGGTCGTCAAAAATAACGGAACCGTCCTGCGGGTTGGCGAAACGCACAACGCATGGCTCATCAGCGGCATGATGTTCATGACCATGGCGGCAACGGCCGTCATAGCGCGGCTTCTCGCCGTTCGCCATTTGCTCTTCACGTAAAGCTTCGAGACGTTCTTTTGAGCAGTAACATTTATACGCCGTACCGGCCACCAACATGTCGTCAATCACCGCGTTATAGCGATCGAAACGTTTTGTCTGGAAGTAAGGGCCTTCATCCCACTCCAGGCTCAGCCAGTTCATGCCATCCATAATTGCTTCGATGGCTTCTGGCGTTGAGCGCTCAAGATCGGTGTCTTCAATACGCAGCACGAACTCACCGCCGTGGTTGCGAGCAAACAGCCAGGAATAAAGAGCAGTACGAGCACCGCCGACGTGCAGATAGCCGGTTGGGCTAGGCGCGAAGCGAGTTTTGATTTTCATGAAATGGCCTTACGTTTAGGTAGTTGCCGACAGCCGGCAAATCCTCAATAAAAATTATCGGGATATTCTATCACTACCGCCTGAATCCTCAACGTCGATCCCTGCGAATCGCTGCGCTTAGCCGATTTTGTTTATAAATCATGCATCACGGAATGATTTGCGATCGTTTTGTTTAATTTTACGACGAACGAATAAAATCTTTAGAAAAGGCGTTGACTCATTTTCAACTCTCCCTATAATGCGACTCCACACAGCGGGGGTGATTAGCTCAGCTGGGAGAGCACCTCCCTTACAAGGAGGGGGTCGGCGGTTCGAACCCGTCATCACCCACCACTACTTAACGTAGTCTCCGCCGTGTAAAGCAGTAAAAGTAAGAAATTGAGAAGTGGGTGATTAGCTCAGCTGGGAGAGCACCTCCCTTACAAGGAGGGGGTCGGCGGTTCGATCCCGTCATCACCCACCACTTTCTCACCAGCGAAATTTCTTACAGTGAAGTACCGAAGTGGGTGATTAGCTCAGCTGGGAGAGCACCTCCCTTACAAGGAGGGGGTCGGCGGTTCGATCCCGTCATCACCCACCACTTCGGGTCGTTAGCTCAGTTGGTAGAGCAGTTGACTTTTAATCAATTGGTCGCAGGTTCGAATCCTGCACGACCCACCAATGTAGAAAGGCGCCCTAAAGGCGCCTTTTTGCTATGCGTCATTCGTCAGGATGAGAACCTGCTGCAGGTTCGAGCCGAACGAAGTGAGACCACGGAGCCGCTGGCGGCGACGACCCGAAGGGCGAGCGAAGCGAGTCATCCTGCACGACCCACCAATGTAGAAAGGCGCCCTAAAGGCGCCTTTTTGCTATGCGTCATTCGTCAGGATGAGACGAGTGATTCCTGCACCTCTCTCCAGACCTCCCCTCTCATTTCTTTTTCCTCAAGCCCAACGCTATTCTGCCGATAACACTGTTTTCCGTATTGAAAGGAACGCACGATGACGGCAATTTCTTTACCCTCTTCCTCTGCCCCTGGCCTGCAAACAACGACCAGTTCTGCGACACCGCAGGGCAATGACATTTCATCGCAGATGACCCGCATTACTCAGCAAATCACCAAACTGACGCAGCAACTGAAAACCATTGCTGACGGTAGCGGCGATGCTGAAGAGAAACAGAAACAAGCGGAGATGATTCAGGAGCAAATTACGATGCTCGAAGCGCAACTGGCTCAGCTCCAGCGCCAGCAGGCCGAGAAAGAACAGGCCCAGCAGACATCTGCTCCGCCGACGACCGGGGTTAATCATCCCTCTGACGACCATCAAATTGATATTTACGTCTGATAGAGCGCGTCGTGAGCGCGGGCGGCGGTAAGCGCCTGCGCCTGCTGGCCCACCACGTCCCATAAGGCCTGAGCGGCGGTGGAAAGCGAGCGGTTTTTACGACGTGCCAGCATCAACTGACGTTCGACCACCGGCGTCAGCCGCTTCACCATCAGCTGGCTTCCCTGCGGTAACGGCAGCGCCAGCGCCGGCAAAATGCTGATCCCAATTCCGGCTTCGACCATCGGGAATAAGGTCGCCGGATGGCCTATCTCCTGCACAATCTCGGCGGTGATTGCGTGATGCATCAGCGCGGCATCAATCAACGGGCGACTCCCCGAGGCATAATCCTGCAACACCAAACGCGTGCCCTGCAATTCTTGCCAACTGACGCTCGGTAGGCTGGCAAAAAGATGGTCGGTTCGGCACAACACAAAGAATGGTTCCGACAGCACTGGCTCACATTGCAGATCACCGACCGCACCAGGATCGATAACAATACCGAAATCCACTTCCCCCTGACGAATACTCTCCAGCACCCACTGCTGCGGGCGATCGTGCAGGACAAAATCAATCTCCGGGTAGCGCTGATTACTGGCGGCGATACACTGCGGAATGAGATGCGCTGAAATGGTCTGGCTGGCGGCCACGCGCACAGTGCCGGTCAGCTGTTGGCCGACGCGCCCGGCTTCACGTAGAGTGCTGTTCAGTTCGTCAAGCAGACGCTCGAGCCGGGCTGCAAGCTGCTGCCCCGCTTCGGTCAGCACAACTTCGCGGGTAGTGCGGTCCAGTAACTTCACACCGGTTTGATGCTCCAGCTCTTTCACGCTATGACTTACCGCCGACTGGCTAAGGCCAATCATCTCCCCTGCCCGACTAAAGCTTTTAGCCTGGGCGACGGTAATAAAGACTTTCAGCTGACGCAGGGAATAATTCATCTGTTAAATTCATCAATGGATGCAATAAATCAATTTTATTTCTCAAAGCAGAATAAGCACAATAGCGACATCGACTTTCAGGAGCGTTTATGAAACTTTTCCGCATTCTCGACCCCTTTACGCTGACGCTGATCTGCGTTGTGTTGCTGGCTTCGCTGTTCCCTGCCCGCGGCGGCTTTGTCCCGTTTTTTGAAGGCCTGACCACCGCCGCCATTGCGCTGCTGTTCTTTATGCACGGCGCGAAGCTTTCTCGTGAAGCCATTATCGCCGGGGGGAGCCACTGGCGATTGCACCTGTGGGTAATGTGCAGCACCTTCGTGCTGTTCCCGGTTCTGGGGGTATTGTTCGCCCGATGGGCTCCGGTTGACGTCGATCCCGCGTTGTACAATGGATTCCTGTATCTGTGCATTCTGCCCGCCACCGTGCAATCGGCCATTGCCTTCACGTCGATGGCGGGTGGGAACGTCGCGGCCGCAGTGTGCTCTGCATCGGCGTCAAGCCTGTTGGGGATCTTCGTTTCGCCGCTGCTGGTCGGTCTGCTGATGAATCTGCACGGCGCTGAAGGTAGTCTGGAACAGGTCGGTAAAATTATGCTGCAACTGTTGCTGCCATTCGTGCTGGGTCATTTATCGCGTCCGTGGACCGCAGCCTGGGTGACGCGCAATAAGAAATGGATCAGCAAAACCGACCAGACATCCATTCTGCTGGTGGTCTATTCGGCGTTCAGTGAAGCCGTGGTGAACGGTATCTGGCACAAAGTCGGCCTGGGTTCATTGCTGTTTATCGTGGTGGTGAGCATTGTGCTGCTGGCGATTGTTATCGTGGTAAACACGGTAGTCGCGCGCAAGTGCGGCTTCAATAAAGCGGATGAGATTACGATTGTCTTCTGCGGCTCGAAAAAGAGTCTCGCCAACGGTATCCCGATGGCCAACATTCTTTTCCCAACGGCCATGATTGGCATGATGGTACTGCCGCTGATGATCTTCCACCAAATCCAGCTGATGGTGTGTGCGGTGCTGGCGCGTCGCTACAAGCGCCAGACCGAACAACTTCAGGCAAAAAATGCCGTTGATGAGGCGAAAGCTTAACGACTGCGCTTCAGGGGCTGCACCAGATGGGTCAGCCCCTCCGTTTTAATCAGCAGCGTGATGGCCATCAATTCCCCGAGACGCCCGGCAGGAAATTCATCCTTACGGGCAAACCACAGTAGATACTCCTCGGGCACATCAATTAACATCCGGCCTTTGTACTTACCAAACGGCATTTCGGTATTGGCAATTTCAATCAGCTGCTCTTTTTCCACGTCAGACTCCTAACAGGCGCAGCATTTCAGCTTCGTCGATAACCTCAATGCCCAGCTCCTGCGCTTTCGCAAGCTTCGAACCCGCCGCTTCACCCGCTATTACCAGGTCGGTTTTCTTCGATACGCTGCCCGCCACTTTCGCGCCCAGCGCAATCAGCTGCGCTTTGGCGTCGTCACGTGACATTTGGCTCAGGCTGCCGGTCAGCACCACGGTTTTACCGGCAAACGGGCTGTCTATCTCTTCGGCGTTTATAATCACCGGCGCAGGCCAGTGTACGCCTTCGTTTTGCAACTGCTGAATCACATCGCGGTTGCTGTCTTCGGCAAAGAAGTTGAAGACGTGCGTCGCGACCACAATGCCGACATCCGGCACTTTTTGCAGATCGTCAACGGAGGCGGCAATCAGCGCATCCAGGGTGCCGAAATGGGCAGCCAGTCCGGCGGCTGTTGCCTCACCCACTTCGCGAATGCCAAGCGCATACAGGAAGCGGGCAAAGGTGGTTTCTTTCGCATTTTCGAGCGCATTCACCACATTTTGTGCCGACTTTGGCCCCATCCGGTCGAGTCCGGTCAACTTGCCCGCCGTCAAGCGGAACAGATCTGCCGGGGTGTGGACGTACTCTTTCTCCACCAGTTGATCGATGATTTTGTCACCCATCCCGTCAACGTCCAGTGCCCGACGGGAAACGAAGTGTTTCAGGGCTTCTTTACGCTGTGCGCCACAAATCAGACCGCCGGTACAGCGCGCTATGGATTCACCGTCCACACGCTCAATAAGCGAATGACATACAGGGCAATGAGTAGGAAACACGATATGCTTCGTATCTTCTGTACGCATTGACTCAACGACACCAACTATCTGCGGAATTACATCCCCGGCTCGCCTAACAATGACATGATCATTGATTCTTAAACCAAGGCGCTCGATCTCATCAGCATTATGCAAAGTCGCGTTTTGTACAACAACCCCTGCAACTTGTACTGGTTGTAAACGTGCGACAGGAGTTATTGCCCCGGTCCTTCCAACCTGAAACTCAACATCTCTCAATCTGGTCATTTGTTCCTGCGCGGGAAATTTAAACGCCACCGCCCAGCGCGGGGCACGCGCCACAAAGCCCAGTTGTTCCTGCAACGCCAGCGAGTCGACCTTCACTACTACCCCGTCGATATCAAACCCGAGCGTCGGGCGGTCTTCTTCCACCTTGTGATAGTAAGCGAGTACTTCCTCTGGCGAGCTGCACAGCTTCACCCGATTGCTGACTGGCAGCCCCCAGGCTTTGAACTGCTGCAGACGCCCCAAATGGCTGCCCGGCAGTTCCCCGCCTTCCAGCACACCCACCCCGTAACAGAAGAAAGTGAGCGGTCGCTTCGCGGTCACGCGCGGATCGAGCTGGCGCAGCGATCCCGCCGCCGCGTTACGCGGGTTAGCAAACAGTTTGCCACCGGTACGACGCGCCTCTTCGTTGATTTTCTCGAAGCCCGCCTGTGGGAGAAACACCTCGCCACGCACTTCCAGACGAGCCGGAATATTGTCGCCGCGCAGCTTCAGCGGGATGGCGCGAATGGTCCGCACGTTGGCGGTAATATCTTCGCCGGTGGTGCCGTCGCCACGCGTCGCGGCCTGAATCAGCACGCCGTTCTCATAGAGAATACTGACCGCGAGACCATCGAGCTTTAGTTCACAGCAATAGGTCAGGGCATCGGTACTTTTGAGGCGATCCTGCACGCGCTTGTTGAAGGCAACAAAGCTCTCTTCATCGAACACGTTATCGAGCGACAGCATCGGCACTTCATGACGAATCTGGCTAAACGACGCCAGCGGTGCGGCACCGACACGCTGCGTAGGGGAATCCGGGGTAATCAGTTCTGGATGTTGTTGCTCGAGTTCGCGCAGTTCGCGCATCAAGCGGTCATATTCCGCGTCCGGCACTTCCGGCGCATCCATGACATGGTAGAGGTATTCGTGATGGCGAAGCGTGGTTCGCAGTTCAGTCAGTTGTTGTTCGATTGGTTCCATATCCCACCATCAATGATAAAAAACCCCCGACAGGCGGGGGTTCAGGAAGGGTGTGATACGCCGGGCGGTTACGCGTTGGCGTCTTTCACTTCGCGGATGCGGGCCTGGTACTCACGTACCTTTTGCGGGGTGATCATCCGGCGCTGGTCATCGAGCACCACGCCGCCCACTTCGTCCGCAATAAACTGCGCTGATTGCAGCATCAGTTTGAAGTTCTGCAGTTCGTCACCGTAGGACGGCACCTGCATGAAGATGGTCACGCCAGGCGTTTGCATATCGGCCATGTTTTCCGGATCGAATGTGCCAGGCTTCACCATATTGGCGAGGCTGAACAACGCCGGGCCACCACCACCAGGATTCAGATGGCGATGGTAAATATTCATATCACCGAACACAAAACCGGTTTGCTCTACGCTGTTACGCAGCAGTTCGCCGTTAATCTGCGACCCTTGATGCGCAGCAACGCTCAGAACGATCACCGTTTCTTTGCGCTCCTGCTTCACCGGCTGCGGCTCTGGCTGCGGTTCAGCCACAGGTTGCTGAGGCTGTGCAACTGGCTGCGGGGCAACAGGTTGCGGCGCAGTTGCGGCAGGCTGATGCGGCTGGGGTGCTGGTTGTGCGACCTGAGGCTGTACCGGCTGCTGATACTGCGGCGCGACAGGTTGCTGTGGGGCCACAGGCTGCTGTGGGGCCACAGGCTGCTGTTCAGGTGCCTGGTGAACCGGTGCCTGAGGTGCGGGCTGCGGCTGGTGCACCGGAGGCTGTTGCGGCAAAGGCTGAGAATGACGCACAGGCTCTTCCTGGCGAACAGGCGGTTGGACCTGACGCTCATACGGCGGCTGGTACTGGTGCTGCGGCGCCTGACGGGCAACATCGTGCTCCCCGACATTCACATTTTGGGCAGGGTTAGCCCGGTGAACACGAACTTCACCTACGCCTTCAACCTCGTCATCGAAGTCGTCATCCGACTCATCGTCGTTACGCGATTTCATGCGTTTCATTGGGCGATCGCGGAACATCGAAGAACGTTCTTTGCGGCTGGTCCAGAAACCGTGAACCAGCAATGCGATTATGGCGATCGCGCCAACAATGATTAATATCAGACGCAAATCCTGCATCATTATATTCTCTGTTGTTCTAACACCTTGCCACCACGGCAAACATTTACTCACTAAGAGTATTTGCCGATTACGTCAAGTGCAAGTGCGTACCAGGAAATCGGAGCATAAAGATGAACCAAATCGTGCTTTTTGCTGTTTTTTCGAACATTTCTTAACTGGATCTCGTTCAGCATGTCGATAATATACTCGCGCAACGACCTGGACTTAATTAAAAGGAGCATCACCTGACCATGGTTTCCTCATCTTCTCCCCGCAGTGGGGCTTACTACTTTTCTCAGGGCTGGAAGCTGATAAGCCTGCCGGGGATCCGTCGTTACGTTTTCCTGCCGCTTCTGGTGAATATCATCCTGATGGGTGGCGCATTCTGGTGGCTGTTCAGCGAACTCGGCGGCTGGATCCCCGCGCTGATGAGTCACGTTCCCGACTGGCTGCAATGGCTGAGCTACTTGCTGTGGCCTATTGTGGTGATTTCAGTACTGCTGGTGTTCGGCTATTTCTTCTCGACCGTCACCAACTGGATTGCCGCGCCATTCAGCGGTCTGCTGGCGGAACAGCTCGAAGCCCGATTAACCGGGGCGACACCGCCCGATACCGGTGTGCTGGGCGTCATGAAAGACGTGCCGCGCATAATGAAACGTGAATGGCAGAAGCTGGCGTGGTATTTACCGCGCGCCCTCGTTTTGCTGATGCTCTATTTCATTCCGGGTATCGGCCAGACCGTTGCGCCGGTGCTGTGGTTCCTGTTCAGCGCGTGGATGATGGCGATTCAGTATTGTGATTATCCATTCGATAACCACAAGGTGCCGTTCAAAACCATGCGTGAAGCGCTGCGCGCCCGCAAAGCCACCAATATGCAGTTTGGCGCGTTAACCAGCCTGTTTACGATGATCCCGGTACTCAACCTGGTGATTCTGCCGGTCGCCATTTGTGGCGCGACCGCCATGTGGGTCGACTGCTATCGCGACAAGCATGCCGTCTGGAAGTGACTGTCTTCTGTATAAAAAGGTAAAAATGGGGTGGTGAATACCGCCCCTTATTCCATACTGGTAACCGTTATTTCACATCAGAATAACCATATGCGAAAACTTTACTTCCGCATCAGGACCATCCGCGTATGCTGGTGTCGTTCCCAAATTTCATACAGTTAAGGACGGGCTATGAGTAAGATTTTTGAAGATAACTCGCTGACAATCGGTCATACGCCGCTGGTTCGTCTGAACCGAATCGGTAATGGACGCATCCTCGCGAAGGTGGAATCACGCAACCCGAGCTTCAGCGTCAAATGCCGTATCGGTGCCAACATGATTTGGGATGCCGAAAAACGTGGTGTGCTGAAACCGGGTATCGAACTGGTTGAACCGACCAGTGGTAACACCGGGATAGCGCTCGCCTATGTGGCTGCCGCGCGGGGCTACAAGCTGACGCTGACCATGCCAGAAACCATGAGTATTGAACGTCGCAAACTGCTGAAAGCGCTGGGCGCGAATCTGGTGCTGACCGAAGGCGCGAAAGGCATGAAAGGTGCTATTCAGAAAGCCGAAGAAATTGTGGCGGACAACCCGGAAAAATTCCTGCTGCTGCAGCAGTTCAGCAACCCGGCCAACCCGGAAATCCACGAGAAAACCACAGGCCCGGAAATCTGGGAAGACACTGACGGTCAGGTTGACGTGTTTATCGCGGGCGTCGGCACCGGTGGGACCCTCACCGGGGTGTCTCGCTATATTAAAGGTACAAAAGGCAAAACCGACTTGATTAGCGTCGCGGTTGAACCGACCGACTCCCCGGTCATCACCCAGGCACTGGCAGGCGATGAAATCAAACCTGGCCCACATAAAATCCAGGGTATCGGCGCGGGCTTCATCCCAGGCAACCTCGACCTGAAGCTTATCGACAAAGTGGTGACTATCACCAACGAAGAAGCCATCTCCACCGCACGTCGTCTGATGGAAGAAGAAGGTATTCTGGCCGGGATTTCGTCAGGTGCAGCCGTTGCTGCCGCGCTGAAACTGCAGGAAGACGAAACCTTTACCAATAAGAATATTGTGGTTATCCTACCGTCGTCGGGTGAGCGTTACTTGAGCACTGCGTTGTTTGCCGATCTCTTCACTGAGAAAGAATTGCAACAGTAATGCCAAATGTAAAAAGTTGACCAAAAAAGCACCCGACAGGGTGCTTTTTTGTGGCGCAGGTCATACTTTTGGTCCACCTGGCATTGCTTACCCCCGTCGGGTCTGGTATTTAACCGTCATATTTATTTTGAAGCGCGAAATTATTCATTTGAGCATTTACGCTGGCTGAATCGATTTTATGATTTGGTTCAAATCTTGCTTTCGCGGCATAATGTTTAATGACGAGCTAAACGTCATCGGCCAGAAGTGCCTGCCAGGATTGCGTCAGACCTTCTGTTTCGCTTTCGTATCCGCCGGCGCTAATCAATCCAGGCTAAAGTGTAGCCGCCAGGCTAGACTTTAGTTCCACAACACTAAACCTATAAGTTGGGGAAATATAATGTTCCAGCAAGAAGTTACCATTACCGCTCCGAACGGTCTGCATACCCGCCCTGCCGCTCAGTTTGTTAAAGAAGCTAAAGGCTTCGCTTCTGAGATCACAGTAACCTCCAACGGCAAAAGCGCCAGCGCTAAAAGCCTGTTCAAACTGCAGACTTTGGGTCTGACTCAGGGCACCGTGGTGACCATTTCTGCTGAAGGCGAAGACGAGCAGAAAGCAGTTGAACATCTGGTTAAGCTGATGGCTGAACTCGAGTAAGTTCACGAGTTCTTTTTAAAATCAGTCACAAGTAAGGTAGGGTTATGATTTCAGGCATTTTAGCATCCCCGGGTATCGCTTTCGGCAAAGCATTGCTGCTGAAAGAAGATGAAATTGTCATCGACCGGAAGAAAATTTCTGCCGACAGCGTCGACCAGGAAGTTGAACGCTTTCTGAGTGGTCGCGCGAAGGCGTCCGCACAGCTGGAAGCAATCAAAACGAAAGCTGGCGAAACGTTCGGCGAAGAAAAAGAAGCCATCTTCGAAGGCCACATCATGTTGCTGGAAGATGAGGAGCTGGAGCAGGAAATCATAGCCCTGATTAAAGATAAGCACATGACTGCTGATGCAGCAGCCAATGAGATTATCGAAGGTCAGGCGACTGCTCTGGAAGAACTGGACGACGAATACCTGAAAGAACGTGCGGCTGACGTACGTGACATCGGTAAACGCCTGATGCGCAACATTTTGGGTCTGGCTATCATCGACCTGAGCGCTATTCAGGACGAAGTTATCCTGGTTGCCAAAGACCTGACACCGTCCGAAACCGCACAGCTGAACCTGAACAAGGTGCTGGGTTTCATCACTGACATCGGTGGCCGTACCTCCCACACCTCTATCATGGCCCGTTCCCTTGAACTGCCAGCGATCGTGGGCACCGGTAGCGTGACTTCCGAAGTTAAAAACGACGACTATCTGATCCTCGATGCGGTTAACAACAAAGTTTACGTTAACCCGACTAACGAAGAGATCGACGCCCTGCGTAAGATTCAGACCCAGGTTGCGGAAGAGAAAGCCGAACTGGCAAAACTGAAAGACCTGCCAGCGATTACTCTCGACGGTCATCAGGTAGAAGTCTGTGCCAACATCGGTACCGTGCGTGATATCGACGGTGCAGAGCGCAATGGCGCTGAAGGTGTCGGCCTGTATCGTACAGAATTCCTGTTCATGGACCGTGATGCGCTGCCAACTGAAGAAGAACAGTTTGCCGCATACAAAGCCGTTGCTGAAGCCTGTGGCTCTCAGGCGGTTATTGTCCGTACCATGGACATCGGTGGCGACAAAGAGCTGCCGTACATGAACTTCCCGAAAGAAGAGAACCCGTTCCTGGGCTGGCGCGCAGTGCGTATCGCCATGGATCGCAAAGAGATCCTGCGTGACCAGGTTCGCGCCATCCTGCGTGCTTCCGCTTTCGGTAAGCTGCGCATCATGTTCCCGATGATCATCTCTGTTGAAGAAGTGCGTGCACTCAAGAAAGAGATCGAAATCTACAAGCAGGAACTGCGTGACGAAGGTAAAGCGTTTGACGAATCAATCGAAGTGGGCGTGATGGTGGAAACACCGGCTGCGGCAACGATTGCGCGTCATTTAGCCAAAGAAGTTGACTTCTTTAGTATCGGAACCAATGATTTAACGCAGTATACCCTGGCAGTTGACCGTGGTAATGATATGATCTCGCATCTCTACCAGCCGATGTCACCGTCTGTTCTCACCCTGATCAAGCAAGTTATTGATGCTTCTCATGCTGAAGGCAAGTGGACTGGCATGTGTGGTGAGCTTGCAGGCGATGAACGTGCTACACTTCTGTTGCTGGGTATGGGTCTGGACGAATTCTCTATGAGTGCCATTTCCATCCCGCGCATTAAGAAGATTATCCGTAACACGAACTTCGAAGATGCGAAGGTTTTAGCAGAGCAGGCTCTTGCTCAACCGACAACGGACGAGTTAATGACGCTGGTTAACAAGTTCATTGAAGAAAAAACAATCTGCTAATCCACGAGATGCG